>ERZ894194.118-NODE-118-length-68754-cov-95.645293_pt1 | contig 68754 bp, 60 predicted proteins | sample MGYA00380283_ERZ894194 | MGnify/ENA primary metagenome ERZ894194 (study PRJEB32331, sample SAMN06328448) | human gut metagenome | biome: human gut microbiome; feature: stool | host: Homo sapiens | collected 2013-02-13 ... | reverse complement strand
AAGTGGGTACGGTCATCGTCAAGGACATGAGCCGGTTAGGGCGAAACTACTTGCACCAAACAAATATAATCCGAACCAGATTTTCCCCGTGGGAAAAGGGTTCGGATTATTTGTTTATTTCCAGAAATACGAACAAGCATATTTTCCCAATGGTGTACCCATTCGGCCAGAATCCAAACCCAGAGGGCCACGCAAGAAGAAAGCCACATAAACAGAGAGAGCAGCCACAACGGCTGCTCTCTTTTTCGTTTTATTCTGTTCCCGTTCTGCAAGCCACCGCTGAAACTCAGCTTGCACTTCTGGCTTTGCAAAGTCGGCCCGTATATCATCAAACACGCAGCGAGCGAACCGCTCAACGGCATACTGCGGAACATCGGTCTTATTGATAAGCTTCTTTTTTCTTCCCATATAAACGGCACTCCTTTTTTGTAATGTGCCGTTACTATAGTCAAAGCTGCTGACGAGTGAGGGGCAGCAGAAAACCCAGGCCAAAAAGCCTGGGCTTTTTTATTTCCCGTCCATAAAATTGGATTGCAGCCATAATAGCACCAGAAGATTTTTAGCCGTTTGGCCATTGAGCGTTGGTCAATGTTCGGCTGCTGCATCTTCTATCTTTTTATTACTGAAATGTAAAAAAAGTCTATTGTTAATATACGGGAAGCTTATAGGTAGTCAAAACCACACTAATACTTTTACCATTATAGAGAGGTATCACATATGCAAGAGAAGCGCACAACATTGGCCCGTTGGCTCTCAAATGCTGGGTATGAAACAATAGAACCGATGGAGTTCTATCGTCATATGTTCCCAGCTGGTGAGTTGGCAGAGTACACCACCACACCCAGAGCCGAAGCAGCCAACCAGGAATGGAAATATAATGCCATACTTTTAGAGAACACCCACAAGACCAGAAAGGTTCGTAAAAAAGACCCTCGTTCTGGTGAAATCCATTTAACAGAAAAAGAGGTTTGGAAAAATTACATAGTGACTGATGATTTGAGCCGTATTGAGCAAGCCGTCAATCAATACGGCGAAACAGATAGCGAATTTTACATTGCCCCTTTGTCATACTTAGGCCGTAAAAGAACCAAGGCCAACGAGCGGTGGATATATGCTTGTATCGTAGAGGTTGACCATCCAAAAACAGAAATGGTTGAGGATGAAGACCCCGTTACTGGTAACATCACAAGGCATCGTGTTCAAAGAGGTATGAATCAACTTATTCATGACTGGACTGAATCGTCCATGCCATATGCTATGCCTTCAGCTTGTGTATGTTCTGGCTCTGGTCTACATTTGATTTACTTTTTAGATAGGCCGTATCAAATCCAGGACGAGTACCAAAAGCAGCAATGGGACAACTTCCGTGTCAAGTTCACCCAAAGAGTTTGGAACAAGTATGTTACCAAAGCGGCCATCCAATACGAGAACCATTGTCAATCGTTCCGAGTAGTGGGAACCCGTACCAAGAAAGGCCAGCTTGTAGAAGCTTTCTGGTTATCCAAAAAGCGGTACACCCTGGAAGAACTGTTCAGCCAGGTACCATACGATAGACTTCCCAAGTGGATGGGCAAGTGGAAGACTCCAGAAGAAGCTTTCAAAGTCATTGACCATCGGAAGATGAACGAGTATAACAATCTACTGCATAAGCCGAACCAGCTAATGTTGGTTGAAAAAGGCTCTATGCCCAAGCTGGCCCAGGAGCCAACAGCCAAAATGTTGGCGGCCAAAGAGCAATGGCCAGACTGGTACCAGCGTAGAGTGATTGAACATCAGCCGCCAAAGCAGCCAGGTCAATGGACTGTTGGCCGTGGTGTATATGACTGGTATCTTCGTGAAGCCAAACAAAATGCGTTTGTTGGCTCCCGTTTTCATAGAGTTCACGCATTGGCCGAGTTCGCTGTTAAATGTGGTATATCTTATGACGAGTTCAAAAAGGATGCATATGAACTGTATATATCATTTAAGAAACTCGATGACATAGAACCTTTCCATTACCAGGAGTTTGTCAAAGCCAGGGATGAATACTTCAGCACCATTTCCCATAAAAGCACCCGTGATTGGATAGAACGCAGCACGGGCATACATATGAACCCCCCAGCCAAAAGAAATGGCCGCAGCCGCCAAGAACACCTACAGACCCCCACTCTGGTCAATAAAGAAACGAGCCGCCCCATGATAAATTCATGTAAGGCCAACCGAGATATGACACTTCAGTACATGCGTGAAAATGGCGAAATAACGGGCCGCCCAAAAAAGCAAGCCCAGGTCGAAGAATGGCAAGCCGCCAATCCAGGCGGCACCAAAATGGAGTGTCACAAAGCAACGGGGATTTCCAGGCCCACCATTGATAAATGGTGGAAATAAGAAAACCCAGGTCAAACGACCTGGATTTTCTTATTGTACGGATGGCTTATGACGGTTCAATTTTATTAACTGAACAATGAGAATTATTGGTGTAGCAATCATGCCACCAATGCACGAAATCCAAAACTTAACAATAAACCAAATTACTGTTACCAGAAATGATGAACTAATAGCATATGGCAGCTTACTCCAAACATATGGCATGCCCATCAAGCCAATTCCCATAATTAAAACCATTCCAAGTAGATGTGAGATGTTGCCACCTGTCATATAAATGATATATCCTAATATAGCACCGATAATTCCCCATCCTATGAATCCAACAATCATGCTTTTGAGAATATTACCAACTTCTTGCTTCGCTTGTAAATACTTTGTTTCGTCCATACCCCAAATTCCCTTTTTTATTTTTAATTTAGAATAAGCTGCGCTTTACCATATTAGAAGTGGATTCCAGGAGATTGACCAACTAAAGCCAAGAACCCCCATGACAGAGGCAACCCACCTCGTCATAGGGGTTCTCAGTTAAGAGTTGAGCAGACCAATGCTCACCATCAATATAGAAGAACATAAAACCGACTAGAGGGTACATTTTTTAAATTTCAAAAAAAATCCCCAGGGTAACCCCTGGGGAAAGAAGTGTGCAGTTAGTTAAGAATTAGCCAGCCATCAAGTTAGTACCATTCCACTGGCCATAAACCTTGATAGCATCCTGGGCAGAAGCCTGGTTGCCACCAGTAGAGCCAATACGGATAAAGACAGTATAGTCAGAGTTACGATAAGTCTGTGAGGTCATCTCAATCTTATCACCAATAACAGAACGAACTCTGTTGTACAGGAAGTGGTTATCTGTGTTGCTACCAGCACACATAGTGGCCAGAGTGCCACGTGTGGCATACTCAGGTTCACCAGCATAATACTTCATGCTTGAAGGTTTCTCTGCCGTGACACACTGAATAGTTCCACCAGTAGCTTCTTTACCATTTGGTCTTGCGAAGGCATTAATCTGACCATTGGCAAGAGTAAATTGAGAGGTGTTTGTACTTCTGTCAGGATAGAAAGTGATTGTGACACCGCGCATCTTACCAGCAGCATAATATGCAACCTCATCGTTGCGGCGCTGGTTGCCATCATATTCCCAAGCTTCTGGGTTATCCTGCGGACCCTTAGTTGGAACCTTTTTTACTCCTTCAGGAACCTCGGCAGTGTCAATGTAGCAGGAAACATTATTTGTACAAGCATAACACAGAACCTCGTCATAGATGTCCTGGTCAGACAGGGCCAACATAATGGCATTGGTAAGTTCACCCATAGCAGAATCGTCCTTCTGAGCACGGGAACGCTCAACATACTGCAACAGAGCTGGAGCCAGGACGGAAGTCATGACAGCCATAATTGCAATAACGACAATTAACTCAACCAGGGAGAAGCCTTTGTTTTCGTTCTTGCGAACATCATTAAAATTGTACATTGGTATGCATCTCCTTATCTTTTTTGATATATGTTTGTATTTCGATGGATTTTCCATCCATGTGTTAATATAGAACATGGAAAAATACACAATAATCAATACGCATCGAAATTGCATTTAAGGCCCCACATAGCCGCCAGAAGCCCCTGGAAGCCACTTTAACAGATGTTATGTAAACTAACCGCACAAAGGCCACCAGGAGCCTTACAGAGCCTTCAGCGGCCTTGCGCAGCCTTTCCCCCTTGTGAGAGAGAAAAAGCCCCAGGCCAACGGCTTGGGGCTGCATCCATCTTTTCACGGGTGATGGTGATGGGTATGTTCCTGGGCATGGGCTGGGGCTTCAAATTCTGCCGTCAATCCCTTTTGCTTTAAGAAATATTCGTGGTTGCTGATGGTCAGCTGCTGCTTGCCGCTCTGCTGTTCCAGTTCGTTGATTCTTGTTTGCTGCTGCTCAACCTGGGCCTTTAGTGCCTGGATAACATCATCCGTCGAAATGGTCTTTTCAATCTTGGAAACCGTATCTTTGTTATAATCTACCATTACATTATATTGGGCCTGGGTTTTCATGCGTTCCAGGTCTTCTGTGGCCACAATCGTTCTGGCTGGCATTGCTGCCTGGGTGACCTGGCCCCTCCAGTTCTTCTTTTCCTTTTCTGCTGGTAATGTTCCGTATTCTCGAACCTGGCGGCTCTGCCATTGACGGAACAGCCCTTTTTGATAGTTCTCTATGTCTTCCAGCTTTTTGACCGCATCGGCCCTATCTTGTTCAGCCTTGTCTTGCAGCTTCTTGGTGTCGGTAATTTGCTGCCTTAAATCGGCCAGCTGATTTTTTAAGGCTTCATTTTCAACCTTAAGGCCCGTATTCTCTGCGGTTAGCTGGGTTATCTTGGCATTCAGTTCCTTTATGCTCTGCTGGGTCTGCCCCAAAACGATTTCGGCTTGCTTGGCTGCTTCTTGCTGAACCTCGGCTTGCCTTTTCGCTTCGGCCATTTCTTCCCTAAATTTGTCGCATTTGAATTCCAGAATCTCCACTTGCCGCTTGGAATAGTTCTGCACCTCTCGGTCAATTTCCAGACCGCAGCGCTCGCAGTTCTGATAGAATATTTCACGGATGGAATCCGTGAAAGCTATCAACGCATTGTTGTAGCGGCTGCGTGGCTTAGTTGGGTCTGGCCGTTCAAAGCCCATGGCTTCCAGAGCAGCAGTCTGGTTTGGCATAAAATGGCCATATTCATCAACCGCCCCTAGAGTAACTCTATGGTGGATATGACAAACTTTTTCATCCATATGCAGCGCAGCATCAAGAGGAACCATGTTCGCCCCGTATTTTTCCCTTAGTTCCCTATAGGTCAAGTTCCAGGCTGCAACCAGAGCATCCCTCATTTCCTCACGGCTCATATTTGAATGAGAATTGCCAACTTGCCATATGGATTCCAGAGGGGCCGTCTTCAAATCCTGGTAGACCTCACTCATGGTTCTGCAGCGTTCTTTGTGCCTGGAAGCCGCATATCGTTGATTTCTTGCTTCTAGGCCCTCGGCATATAATTCCTCATATCGTTCCCTTTCGTGCTGGGTTGCATTGAACCCACCATTTCCGCCTTGGCTCATATGGGGCCGCCCATTTCTATCGAATCGAATGTATTTGTTCAAATGCATTCGTTCTTCATCAATGTGCGATTGCCCTTTCCTGGTTGCTTCCAATGTGTTGTGGTTGGCATTGTAAGCACCCTTATCCCTTGAACCTCGCCTTTGCGTAAAGGTTGCTTTTGTTTTCTTCGACATTGTCTGCCCTCCATCACCCAACCTCGCATATTCTGTATTTCGTCTTCTACACTCAATACAGAAATGCTTGTTGTGTTCTATCGTTTGACAACATCTTAGAAGACAAAAGCACTAAAAGCCGAATTCTGGGATAGAGAATTCGACATTTAGTACCCAATACCATTTGACGCAGCTTCGCAGCATCAAATATTGGGTCCCAAACTGCTCGTTTAGAGGTCTTCCAAAGGGCTTTGCCCTGGCCAGACGGCCCACCCAATCTCAATGGGGCTTTGCCCCAAGCCGATGGCTTCCCTAATCTCATTGGGGTCTGCCACCCCAGGCGATGCCTAACCCTGGCGGCCGATTTAGAAAAATACAATCTTGCATCTGCGGATGCTGCGCTTGTACTTTTCTAAGTCGGCTTTTTGCTGTCCATCGTTTGTGTTTCGATTCTTCGAAGCCAATATGCAAGATGGGCCTTGCCCGTCTATATTGGCGCACTCATCCTTTTTCAAAAGTGAGTGAATCGAAACTCCCTACAACAAAAAAGAAGACCCAGGCCGCAGCCCAGGTCTTAAACTGTTCGACATATTGGAATTTGTCAATACCTATTACCATAAAGATATTTATTTGAAATTCTCTTTTGTGTTTCCAAATATTTTGTAACGTTTTCATCATAATCAGGATAATTATAACCAAGTGAATCTGCCACTTTTTTAGATATTTTTTTGAACAAACATAGACACAAATCAAACGATTTCCACATTTCTTCATACGAACTCATTGAATATGTATTTAGTAAGTTATCCCACAATTCTTTTGAAATATGCTTATCTAAAAATTTATAGTTTTTACCCAAACTGAAATTAAATCCTTTTTCAGTACCGACATACCAACTAATCATCCTAAGAAGCTCATGACGTAATACTTCATTCATATGGTCTATTGCAAATAGTATTTCACCACGAAGTAAGCCCTTGGATACATATGTTGCAACATTCCAAAATTCGTTACAACAGTCATCAAACTTTCTTTCTGTTGGACACTTAATGTAATAATCTTCATCTGTGGGAACTATTTCTGTTTTAATCATATTATCTTTATCTAACATGATTTTTACAAGTTTATCGCGAGTAAGATACTCCTCAAGCATTGAAACAGGTAACAAAGTTAAATCAATCTTTACACCATCATCAAAAAGCATTATATAAGAAAATCCTTTTTCTTCTGGAGGAAATAATTCCATATCTTCAGGTTTTTGCATCATAATTCTGTTACCAAAAACACTAAGCCAGTCATCGCTTTTCAAAAATTCTCCCATATCTATAACAAAAAAAGTAATATCATAATCTTGAAGATTGTCTTTTGGTATATTAACATTAGTGCGAGACCCCTCAAGAGTTACAATTCTAATTCTCTCATCTTGAAAAGCAAAATTCAAAACTAAATCGTATATTTCTTTTTCAGTCCTCATTTCATTCACCTCAATAAAATTATATCACAAAAAAAGATTGATTCTAACTGTTCTTATAATTTGATAACCGCATCAAGGCAGAGCGTAAGTGCATATTCGTATGCATTACCGCCCCAGTTTCTTTCGTCGTATTTGTCAACATCTGCAAGACTGTCTGCGGTATAAAGTATCATACCCCAGGTTGCCCCTCTGAAATCAGCACAGGCCGCCAGAGCAGAACATTCCATTTCTACAACTGCACAGCCTTCACTTTTGCGATAAGCCACCTTTTCTTTGGTTTCACGGAAAAATCCATCCGTTGACCAGGTTATAACCTCCTGATATTTCATACTATGCTCAAGAATGGTTTCTTCAATTGCTTTTCTTGCCTTCTCGCTGATTTCCACAAATCGAGAAGGGGGCGCATAGTGATAAGATGTTCCCTCATCACGCAGAGCCTTGTTTGGTACGAGGAATGTACTTTCGGGGAACTTTTCCAGAGCACCGCAACTACCTGCCGAGATTACCTCTCTTACACCATAACCAATCAGCCAATCAAGTATCTGTGTGGCTGCTGCCGCACCAACGGGTGCTTGACAAAGCACAATGTCCTCACCCTTGTATTTGGTGATGTAAATGGGATAATGCTTCGTTGCACTCTCAAAAGTGGATACCTGTTTGGTATCACTTTTACTGGCATATTCATCTATGTAAGCACCAAGAAATGCGAACACACATTTCTTGGGTAAGTTCAAACCAAGATTTTCATGAGTGGGATTAAGAACTGCTGTCTGCTCTGTATCAAACTCCAAAATCGGTATTTCGTTTTTAATAATAGCCATACTATCTCTCCGTCAAATTCAAGTTTGTCTAACAGTATTATAGCAGAGCCGACAGCCAATTACAAGGATATATTGTTTCTGTATCAAACATACTTACACCTCCATATCGTCGAGGATCTTGCGCAGGCGTTCTCTTTCTTCCGGAGAAATAGGTTCCTCTTTTAGAAATGCCGCAATAAGTTCTCCTGCGGAACCGCTGTAGACGCGGTGAAGGAAGCTTTGCCGTTCCTGCTGCTGACAGCTTTCACGGTCAAGCGTTGCGTGGTAAATATGCGGATATGTTTCCTTGTCGATCCATACAAGCCCTTTTGCTTCCATACGTGTCAAATAGGTCAGAACTGTGTTACGGCTCCAACCTGTATTCTCATATAGTTTTGTAACGAGCACACCAAGCTCTGCACCGTCCGTTTCCCATAAGGCATTCAGCACAGTCCATTCACGCTCAGATAACTTCATATAGATTTACCTCCTACACTTGTAGTATCTCTATATATACTACACCTGTAGGAACCGTTTGTCAATAGGTTTCAAGGGAAAGATAACAAAGGCGCCGCTGTGAAGCGACGCCAATTCATTTTATTTCTTTTTTTCTCTATGGATTATTGCCGAGCACAAATTGAATAAAATGGTTCCAATCAATAAAATTGCAGAACCAAAGTAATCCGCACCAATGACATCTTCTACAGTAGAAGAATATTCAAAACGCATTGTGAGATATGTTGTGAGTATGGGGATGTGGAGTGATACCGCACAACATAATAAGCTTATAAGGGAATAGGTTTTCCATCGCATATCTTTCTTTGCAGAGAAAATGCTTATGAGTGCAAATGTCCATGCGGCCAATCCAACCATAACTGCTATCAAATTCAAAATGCCCGATCCGCCTATACCTTCAAAGATCATTCGCATTATCCTATTGTGGCTTACAGACAAGAAAACGAGAAACGCTGAAGCAATAAACAAAACTGCCGTAACTGCAGCTGCACAAAATCCTTTCCAATATCTTCTGTTTGATGCTTTCTTTTCTTCTTCAGATATAGCCGTAATATCTTTGATGACTTGATCTGCGGACTCATTCTCCAACCCAAGCAACTCTGAAACAGATATCTCTAATATTTCAGACAGTGGTTCCATTAAAGACAAATCAGGAAAATTCAAACCTCGTTCCCACTTGCTGACTGCAGCAACCGATACGTGGAGCTTTTCTGCAATATCTTTCCGAGTCCAATTTTTTGATTTTCGTAATTCCGTGATTTTATTACCGGTGTAATGTGCATCCATAAATCTACACTCCTTTCGCGTATCTTTATTATAGTTAACTGTTATGCTACAAATCAAGCGACTTAAAGTTGAATTACTCTTTAGATGTCAAAAAGACGCCGCATTTCTGCGACGCCCTTGCTTTTTTAGAATAATCCTCTGTTATATTTGAACTGTGCATAGAGCATCAATATTAGTCCTATAACGACGCTGACAGCAATAAATATTGCACCAACTTCAATGCCGGCAAATACTTGAATAACGCCGGAAGCAATCATACCTACACCGATGATCAAGGTTCCAAGCCCCATACAAAGGCAGTATGGTTTCTGATTTTCCTTTGTAACCTTTCGACGGTTATACCAGTGAATAGAGGCGATATTGCCTTTCATATTGAATATACCCAAAATTGTAAGTAATGTACCGATTGCCAATTGCTCGATGCTATCCCTTAATGGCTCAATAAACACATACCCGAGAACAAATAATCCAACACCGCAGCCTATAGCAAGCCCGATGATGACCTTCTTCTGCTGAACTATCGTTCTGTTTTTAGAAACCAACGTTTCTGCATTTGCTTTGTCCGGCATAAGTTCACCTATGCCGATATTGAAATACTCAGCCAATATCTTCAGAGACTCATCGCTTGGGAGTCCTAAACCGTTTTCCCACTTTGCAACAGCAGATCTACTGATATGAATATCTGCAGCGAGCTTCGCCTGGGAAATACCCTTTTGCAATCGAAGCTCTCGTAATTTTTCGGAAAATTCCATAACTGCACCTCCATTTCGCATACTCATTATACCGCAAAAGGTGAAGCAAATCTACATTTTGGGGTGTTACTTTGAACTGTTACACTGTTACTTATGCAAAAGGCGCCGCCGATGCGACGCCTTTAACCTTAGCCTTTGTGTTCAAACAAATATATTCCGACTGAAGCAAGTCCAATGCCGAGCATTGTGAATCCGGATTTCATATCCAATTCACCAAGAAGCGATGTTACGACTACCGCAACCCCCATAGCAACCGGTATTGCCTTTAATACAATATCAATAAGATATCCGGCGCCCTTATGTCCGGTTGTTGGTGCCGATTTTGCATTCATCAGTTCCTCAACAGATACTTCCAGGATTTCAGCCAATTTAGGAATTGTCTGCGTATCCGGCCACGCAATATCACGCTCCCACTTTGAAACAGCCTTATCTGTGATATTGAGCATATCTGCAAGTTGCTTCTGTGTCATTCCTTTTTCTTTTCGGAGCGTGCTGATGATTTCTCCCATAGATTTGTTTGCCATTTGATTTATCTCCTTTGCAACTTTTATTGATTTCAGTATAATACCGCATCCGAAAGGAGTAAACCGAAGGGAGGTAGAGTTTACTAAACCGGAAGTTTACTTCTTTTCCTGACCTTTAATAAAGCAGGTTCCAAATGTTCCTGCCAGAAGCAAGGTGATGATAACGCCAACCACCGTGATGTAATCAAAGCCGAACATCAACGGCATAAGGGATGCCGCCGTTGCAAGGCCGGATACATTCAGGATAGCCGTTTTCAGTTCCTTACGTGGTTTGAACAGATAAATAACCACCAATACAAGCAGGGCACAGGTCAGTATGGCAGTAATGAAAGGACCAAAGTTTGCATATCCAAATGGTGTCAGACTGAAATAGGAATACGTCCTACACCAAGGCTTACCTTCATGATTTGCAAAGTTCAGCACAACTCCGTAAGGAAGCAGTTCTAATACGAAAGCTATAATCGGAAAGGATACGAGAAGTAGCTTCTTTATCTTCATTACAACCACCGCCTTACTTTATTTCGGTGCCGCCCCATTCTACGACCGTAAATCCGGTGCGTTCGGGTGCGGTCAGCTCTTGCTTTTCCAATTCTACATATTCATCTGCCGACTGCCAAGCCATAAACACACGGATCAAAGTGTCAGGTGCTGGATCCACCATGAGATTCGAATTGTCGGTGTAAATGTCAGTCTGGAATGAGATGATGTTATACGGATTCTGCTCCATCAGCGGCAGCCAATATACGATAAACTCATTGGCTTCACGGCGAGTAAGGCCGAGCTGTTCAAGCGCATCCTCAAGGAATGCTGCAGTATCTTCGCCCTTAACACAGAAGCCTTTAGACAAGTCATACTGAGCATAGGTCTCGCCCTCCCAATAGAGATAATTATAGGTCTGACCGTTTGCATCGGTGAGTGTTCCGTCCGGAGCTGCTGTTACAGTCCAGCCGTCTTTATAGGTAGGATACGTACAGGTCAATCTACCGTTCAGATTGAGATTAACAGACACTTTGGTTTCTTCCTCAGGATAGAGATAAATAACCGGCTTGTAAGCTGCATTGGGATCCGGCTGCCAATCACTTGCTTCGACTGAGGTAAAATCGACTTCTACACGCTGGTTTTCATCATCATAATAGACGTTAGAATAGGTTGCAGTAACCTGGTCGCCTACACACCATTCATCCGACAATGTGCCGTTGAGCTTGATCTCATAAGGCATTGGAATAACCGTTCTCGCAAAGAAACAGTTGGAGTATATCTTGGTTATCTTAATGTGATCGAAAATATTGTTATAATACTTTTCGGCAGTTTCTTTATCAAGCCATTGCTCGGTATATTCCAAATGACGAAGATCGTCAGAGAGTGCCCAGCTCTTCGCATTAACCTTTGCCGGATAAGATTCCATCACCCCGCCTGTATAGATGACCTTTACAACGCTGCCAACCTCTGCATCAATCTTTTCAAGGTCTGCAGTTCCAAAGGAAACCTTATCAGAACTCATTAGAATAGCACTGTTCTCAACCGGCTGCACTGTAACAGATGAACCATTGATTTCAAGGATGGTTGCAATAAAGGAGTGTTCTACCTTCGGTTCTTCTTTATACCATAGGTTATCAATGGAACGGAAGTTGTTCGGGAAGAAATACACCTTGGTGGCACTGTAGGTAGAACCATCATCGGTCAGACGATTCCAGTCCACGATCTTAATTGAGCTTCGCTATCTCTTTTAATGCCCCTTTCGGAACGTCAAGACCGGAACCTTTCACATATAAGCTACGGGTATGCTGCCTTATCAAAATAGCTTGTGTGTATAGCGGTCAATATAAGATCCATTTCCATATGGAACACTATAAGCACAGAAAATGTGCATATAGATATTTATAGTATAGCACCATTCCGAAACAATATCAATAGTCTGTGGATAAGTCGTTTCAATATTTATAGACTATATATAAAGAGTAAAGGAATGGTGTGTATTATGAGTGAAATTGCAAAGTCCATAGGACAGAGAATAAGAAATTACCGAACAAAGCAGGGTCTTAGTCAAGAAAAACTTGCTGAATTGTCCGGTTGCCATCCGACTTATATCGGTCAGTTGGAGCGTGGAGAAAAGAATGCAACGCTGGAAAGCATAGAGAAAATTGCTGCAGCATTAAATATTTCTCTCTCCAAACTTTTTGAAAAGTTAGGCGGCCAAGAGAGCGAAGAAAGAGATATTCCGCTTGAATGCTATGAGTTTGTCGCCGCAAAAAGCAAAGAAGAGCAGGAACAGATCTATCGCATTCTCATTGAGATGGATAAATACAAAAGCAATTAGAAAACGAAAAAAGAGGTCGCCTGGGCATTTAAGCTCAGACGACCTTTCTTTATGTGAATCACTCTTTTGTGCTTCGCAAATACTCCTGGAATTCTTTCTTGCGTTCTTCTGTCAGACTGTCCCAGTATTCCAGTATGACGGGATCGTGCAGTCTTGCTTCAGCTGCACGGCGAGCACGTATGGCAGCACTCTTGTCCTTATGCAAACCCAGATTATAATGTTTCTTTTGAAAATTGATATATGCATACCATTTCCCGGTTCTCCTATCCAAGCCAACACCGGTGTGTCCGGAAGTGTTATTTGAACGAAGGCGCTTGGAAACAACAATGTTGCTGACATTGGTTCCCTCAACCATATCTCGACGGTGCTTCACCGTTTCGCTCCTGGTCTCACGGTATTTACAGCCGCAGCTGAGTACACGCCCTGATTTCAGGGTATTTACTGTCTTATATGTCAAATTCCCGCAATCACATCGCATTTCCCAAATAACGCTGCCATTGTTGTCCCGTTGCTCAGTGGGACGGACCGCTGTCAGTCTGCCAAATCGCTCTCCTGTAATGTCTTGCTTTCGCAGATCGGTGATATGCTCCATAGCCTTGCAACCACAGCTTCGCGTGCCACCGTGCTTAACCTGCGTAGCAGGGATCTCTTTGGTGTTTCCGCAGTCACACTGCCAAAGCCACACTGCCTGTTTCTTTCCGGTTTGCTCAATGGTGGTATATCCTACGTGGCGTACAGCAACAAGGCGTCCCCAACGTTGGCCGGTGATGTCGAGCATGGCCTTACGTTCTGCATTGATACAACCACAGCTTCTCGTGTGTCCATTCAACAAATAAGCGGCAGGAACTTCTTTTTCCCCGCCGCATTCGCATTCACATCTCCAGATGCTGCCTTTTCCCGGTATTGTCCGAACAACCTCCTTGGCAGTAAGCCGCCCGAACTTCTGGTTTGTGATATCCTTCTTCATTTTATCGGCATCAGCAGCTTCGCAATGACATCCTCATGAGATACATACGGATCCGCCCAGTACCGGGAGTCGTGGGAGTTTTCCGTATTGTCTCCTAAAACATAGTAGCAATTCTCTGGAACCGTTACTATGCTGTTCTGATGGTCAATGGTATCACCGGCGCAAGCTGCAATCCTCTTCACGAGATAGGAGCCGTCACGTCTAAAAATAATGATATCGCCGGTCTCCAGCTCATCGAAGATCCTAAGACCCAGTATAAGGCTTCCGGTCTCAAGCGTTGGCTCCATAGATTCCGTGGGCACATAACCAAGCATAAAGATGCTGTGAAACAGCACCAATACAACCAGTGTAACAACGATTGGAATTATGAAGGGGCGTATTTTCTTAAGTAATGACTTCATATTTACCTCCAAATGAAAAGAGACGCCGAGGATCTTACTCCTTAGCGTCTCTTCGATTAAATGTTGCCTGCAAGGTCAAGGATGTCCTTTCTGGACTTTAAAAACTTACGTGCCTTAGATACCATTGCAGCGACTTGTTTGTCGGTGGCACCAATCTGCTCTCCTATCTCTCTGCAGGTGTAACCCTCTGACATGAGTCTGATAGCATCGATACCTTTAACGGTGGATGGCGGGGCATCAAGCTTTGCTTTATCCAAAGCCTGGTCAATTGCTATACCCAGTTCGATATCGGTGTCATCCTGCTCTGCAGTATACGGTGTCACATCGTAGGTGGTTTCATTTGCCTGGCGACGCGTTGAGTAGATCAGGGCGTCACAGATCTGATTCCATATCAGTCTGTAGGCATAAGTCGAGAAGTTTCCTCCTTTGTCGGTTGCTGCGGCTTTACAAAGCCCGATGCATCCAATCTGGAACAGATCCTCCCGGGTATAGATGCCCAGCTGGTAAGGCCCGTGGACCTTATCGTTGATTACCTTGTGTACCAGACCGAGATTTTCTTCCACCTTTCTCTGATTCTCTTCGCTCAGTTTCATGAGGCAGCTGCACCTCCTTGGAGGACCTGAAATCGTGGAGATGATTTCATCTTACGAGATCTGTCCAAAAGTTTACGGCTCTCCTCGATTACAAGCTTGCAGTAATACTCGCCGAGATGACCAATATGCGCCTCGGACATCGGTGCCATTACCAAATCAGCAAGCCACTGATATGCATCCTGCTTAGACATGTACCCGGAGAGGTGAAGCTGATCAAAGTAATGATGAGCTGTTCTACGAAGAGAACGAAGCTCGTGATTTGCCAGACTACCGACCGGGATATTGGTGCCGGCGTGAACTCTGACATAGGCATCGCATTCAGGAAAGTTGCTGCACACATAAAGCATAGTGCCTTTCTTATTCTCATGATAGATTCCGTCTGCGCTGCGATAAACAACCGTGCTGCCGCAGTATGGGCAGCGCATTGAGGTTGCATTAAATCCCTTTCTTTTTTTCTTATTTTTATTCATCTTGAACCTCCGATTTGATAAAAGAAAAAGCCGGAAGGTCTGCAAAACAAATAAACAGAGCCAAGCGCTGGAGTTCTATGTCTCATCCAGCAATTGACTCTGTAATATTCGAGCAGCCTTCCGGCTTAATATTCAATTGACCTGCGTTGTTGTGGATCTGCTCATTGCGCAAGATCCGTAACGGATCCCTGATTCCCTTGAACCAGGTCTGACGTTATCCTTAAACGTTCCGAGAGCCTGAACGCAAGCCCTGCCACGACTATAGTATAGCCGATAGGGTTGCATTTGTCAAGCCTTTTTGGAACATTTACAGATTATTCACACTTAAATCGTGCCGATTAGGTGCGATTTTGCCCCAAACTCAGTCTGGAGACTTATTCGTCATCATCATCGTCATATGCAGGTTCGGACTCACGGCGTCTTTTCACCACATGCATAGCAACAAGGACACCGATTGCTACTACCATACCGCCTGCAAAGAGTACGATATGGAGCACCGGAATGCCGGCAACTGTTGAGTTGCCATCTTCCGCCGTCTCAGTTCCGGTATTGGTATCTTCCGATTGAGTATCTGTTGTGGCAGGAGCTTGCGTCGGCTCCGGAACTGTGATAGCAGAATTCATACAGGTAAGTATGTAGGATTTGCTGCCGCCGATTTCCATGCGGAGCACACCGTCCTGTCCTACAACGACCGTGCCGGGATATAACCCGGCATCAGTCTTCAGTTGAAACTCCACACCGGCCCAGTCGGTACCGAGTTGGATTTCCAGTTTCTCAGCTTCCATCAGCTGAAGTTCATCACCATTAGTTCCTTGCTGCGTCTCTGCCATGACCTGTACAGGAAAGCAAAGAAGGCACAGCATCGCAACCATCAGGATGATGGATTTAATGGTTTTCGATTTCATTGATTAGCCCTCCAGTTCTTCGCGCTTTCTTCTGCGACCGTAGATCACAGTGCCTACCATACCGAGACAGCTTAATCCTAAAAGACCGAACCAAAGACCCATATTGGAGTTGTCACCGGTCTTAGGAGGCTCTTCGATGGTAATCTTATCGTTATGAACATTAACAGTCAGAGTCTCATCTGCAACCAGTTCCACCTCAACAGGTTCCGGACGCTTGTATCCGGAGCTGACCTCGTCTTCCACCTCGGTTACGGTGTACTTGCCGATTCTGAGCCCTTCGATGAAGATCTCACCGTTGGCGTCAGTCTTGAATACTTCGTCATAGTTCTCACCGGTTACGCGGAAAGAGAAACCTTCCACGCGTCCATCAGAGGAGGTCTTGACGATCTTCAGGTTGCCAACCATATGGTTGTTAATGAAACCTACACCGGCTTCGTTCTCGACTTCTACCATCTCACCGTCATTAACGATTGCGAAATGGTGATAGGTATCGTCCTTAATGTAATTAGCAGGTGCCTGTTTCTCATAGAGGAAGTAACCTCCGTATCTGAGATTCTCAAGTTCGTAAAGACCAGGCTCATACTCAACCATTTCACCAACGAGGGTGTCTACGTCAGCATTGAATTCCTTGTTGCCATCTACGTCCATGTAAATTTCAAAGATGGCGCCGGCAAGGAGATTATCCGGATAGTCCTTATCCACCTTGGTGGTATGGACCATGCCGTAGATGTGACGGTTTTCAGCTTCGATTTCAATAACAGCACCGTCAGTGGTTACATCGATCGGGAAAACTGTGTCATTGGCTACAAATCCTTCTGCCGGTTTAAGTTCCTTCACGATCCACTTACCAAAGCGTACATCATCAAAGAAGAAGATACCGTCTGCATCAGACTCAGCTGTGAGCACAGCATTCTCTTCGGTAAATTCTGTGTCATCCTCGGTAAAGAGTCCGAACAATGCACCTGCAACAGGCTTGCCATCTTCGTCTACCTTATATCCCTTGATATCACTGCGGATGAATTTATTCTCGAAGGAGATGTTGATGATTTCGCCTTCAGTCTGGATGTTCACTTCGATCGGAGTTTCATTGAGAACATAGCCTGTGGCAGGAACGAGCTCACGAACAATCCACTTACCGAAGCGAATGTCTTCAAAGCGGAATTTACCTTCAGAGTCAGACTCGGTTACGAGCACTGCGGTCTCCTCGGTGAATTCAGTGGTGCCTTGCTTAAACAAGCCGAACTTCGCGCCGGCAATGACGTTTCCGTCTTCATCCAGCTTGAGACCTTCGATGTCGCCACGAATGTAGCGGTTTTCGAGTTTGATTTCCACGACGTCGCCGTCTTCCTTAATGGTGATCTGGTATGCTTTCTCGTTAAGCACGAAACCTACGGCAGGTTCGATTTCACGAACAACCCAAGTGCCGTAAGGAATATTCTCGAATTTGAAGGTACCGTCTTCTGCGCTTTCTGTTACCATATACGCATTTTCACGTGTATACTCATTTTCATCATTGCTGAAGAGACCGAATACAGCGCCTTTGATCACCTTGCCGTCTTCATCAACCTTAAGACCGGAAACAGAACCGTACTTAAGCTCGTTCTCAATGGCTGCACCATTATTGACTGCGAGTTCAATGACCTCAATGGTCTGTTCACCGTAAGTGAATTCAAAGCCAAACTTCTCATCACTCAAAATATAATGGTCATCGGTGCTGCGCTCTTGGACATAATAGCTGCCCAAAGGCAAGTCGGTAGAAATAACTGCTTTACCGTTTTCATCAAAGGTGATGATTTCGATCAGTCCGCCCTCAGGAATCTTGGTGCCATCGGCCGCAACAATGTCGGTCTGGGCATAGAGACCAAAGGAGATATTACTGAGCTCTCCATTCATGCCGATGCCGAAGAGTTCGTTCTGTTCAAGAGCTTTCTCCAAACTCACTTTTACTTTCTGGCGTTCGTTATAGAGATTGCCGGAAGTTTCAGTGATGGAAATCTCTTGGCCGGCGTACACGAGCTCAACAGTCTGAACTTTTCCGTTGAGTACCATAGAATGCGGCGCCGTGATTTCCTGGATTGTATACTTACCAAGGTAGAGCTCCTTGCTGGTGGCGATTCCGTCAGACCCGGTTGTAATCGTGTCCACAAGCTCGCCCTTCGCGTAATGCATCACGCCATCCAGGGTGTAGATGTCTTCCGCTGCACGGATTTCGAATACCGCACCGGCAAGATTCTTGATTTCATATACCGGTTTGTGCATCTGATCGTTCACTACAACAGACTGGAACACTTCGCCTGTTTTTGTAATATGGATGACGCCCTTTTGCGGCATATTGGAACGGGTTACGTTCACAATGGTCAGACCGCCTTCGTCGGTGGCATCATCTGCAGTAATGTCGAAGTAAACCGGGTCTGAGTTGAGCACGTAACCATAAGGTGCGCTCACTTCAACCAGGTAGTAACCCTTACCGTATCCCAAAGTCTCTGGAGTAATCAGATAACCATCTTCGTTGGTATAGAAGGTGTCAATAATGGTGTGCTCCGGATAGGTATATTCCATAGAAACCTTGGTGCCATCCGGATTGTAGATCTGGAATGCTGCACCGGCATAAGGAATTGCCAAACCGGATTCTGCATCGGTCTTCTGGATCTTGACGTAACTGGTGAACGGAGCGTTATTAATAATAAACTGCTGATATTCCCAGTCGGTATGGATATAGACATCGAAAGGCTTCATGAGGTCATAACCTTCGGAACCTTTGACCTGTTTCACCGTGTAAACACCGTAAGGAAGCCAATCAGTCTCGGCATAGCCCCACTCATCCGTGATGAGGTAGGCACGCTCAGTTTCCTTGGCATTCTCATAGGAACCTGCGGACTTAAGATAAACTTCGAATTCAGCACCGATTTCCTCAGTTTCAATCTGAGTATCACCGTTGTCTCTGTGTTTGAACAAATAGAAGCCTCCAAGAATGACATCTTCATATACGTCAAGCTCTTCGGTGTTTTTCTCAACGGTATACTGACCGGCGTCTACATCGAGCCAGTAGATGTTCTCATCAAGCAGGTATCCTTCGGAAGGAGTGATTTCACGGATATTCCATCCATCACCGCACACATAGTAATCGGTGAGGAAGTAACCGTTCTTGTCAGTGGTATAGGTGTCTACCAGCTCATCGTAGCGATACACTCCGTATACAGCGCCTGCAAGAGTTGCATCACCCTGAGACTCACCGTAAGGAGAGCCGAGTTGCTCGACAATTGCGTCGGAATCCAGAGACAGTGTCATCACTTCCGGTTCCATACCGCCGTATCTAATACCCGAGTCTACCTTAAAGACATCTGCACGCCACTTCTTAAGGACGTTGTCAAACTCACGTTCCGTTACCTTGTTCCAGTAGACATTCAAGGTCTGATTTTCAGGAATAACATAGCGAACAGGGGTGTTCTTCTCAGCCAGTACATAATCTTCGCCAATCGGTACTCTCTCAAACACAGCAACACCTGCAGCATTCGTGGTGGCTGTCATACTGACTTTCTCACCGTACACGGAGGTGCCGGTAAGCGTAAATACCATGCCTTCGACAAGTCCATCTTCTGCTGTTTTAACAACCTTTACGCTGCCGTACTGACGAAGGTTTGCGATGTCCAATGTGATCAGCGGACTATTGTCATCGATGGTGATATGCCATTCCGCATCACCCTCAGGCTGGTAGTTCACAGGAACCTTGGTTTCCTTTACGATGTAGTCACCGTAAATGATTTCGCCGGATTTAGCATAACCGTCTGAGTTTGTAGGACCGATAACGGCAATTTCCTCACCGTCATAATCGTAGACGGTGAATTCAGCGCCGCTGAGGTCTTTACCAGACTCAGCATCGGATTTCAAAATCTCAACATATCCCTTTTTCAGCTGGTTGGTAGCATTGATGGTGGCCAAGGCGCCTTTTGCAGTGTTAATCGTCACTGTCCACTCGGTCTGACCGCTGGCTTCATAGTTGAACGGGAAAGTGGTTTCAACCACCTTATAGGTACCGTAAGGAATATCTGCGGATTTCGCATAACCACGGTCGTTGGTAGGTCCGATGGTCGTTACCTTGGCACCTGCGGAATTATAGACCGTGAAGATAGCCCCGCTAAGAGCTGCACCGTCTACATTTTCCTTTTTGTAGACCTCGATGTTGCCTTTTTTCAACTCATTCACCGCGTTGATGGTAACAACACCATCATTTGCGGAGCTTACCGTGCGGGTCCATTCCTTTGTGCCCGAATAAGTATAGTCTGTCGGGAACACGGTCTCTACAATTTTATAGGTACCGTAAGGAATATCTTCCTTGGTTGCCGCATAGCCGCTTGAGTTTGTAGGACCGATGCCGAACTCTTCGCCGGTCTCGGTATTGGTAGCAAGGAAGTATGCGCCGCTAAGGTTCTTGCCGTTAGGATCCTTCTTGTAAACCTCAATCTTACCGGATTCCTCAACGAATTTAGGCACAACAACTTGCACAACTGCCTCAGGATAGTCGCCTTTGCTCATACCAACAACCGTGCTGAACTCAGGACCACGATCGTTGCCGACATGGGTAACAAAGTGAGTTCCGTTATAGTAGCCAGCATAGATGGCAACGTGAGCGATATCACCAGTCGGGATGTGCTTGAATACGATCAAGGAGCCGATTGGGATCTCTTCACTCGGGTTAAAGTTGTCTCCGTTAGCACTTTGCGTGAAACTGATTCTACGTGCGGTACCTGCTTCTACCCAAGCGTTCGCTGCCGTGTTATAGGAACTGGCAGAACGGGGATTACCGGGTTTCGCAACGCCGCTGGTGTCAATACCGGCGATGTTAGGCAGATAGTTGTAATACACATAAGATACGTAGGATGCGCAGCAGAGACCACTGCTCTCGAATCCGGCAATATCCGGAGCGAGTCCGGTTGCTGTACCGGATTTGGTTACGGTTTCAGTACCGTACTTAACGAGGCCATACGAAATGTCCGAGCCGTAAGCCGTAGCTCTGGAACCATAGGTCTTGAAGATGGTTCCGTCATTCTTCTGCGCTTGGACACCGTAACCGGTATAGGCCAGCGCATCAAGATAGACATTGTCCAGCATCTCACTCGGGATGTCAGATGCCGGTGCTGCGAATACTGTCGTCGGGATCATCGAGGCGATCATCAACACCGCCAAGAAAAGAGACAGGAAACGCGAGCTGAGTTTCTTTTTCTGGGTCATAACTTTCAATCCTTTCTGATTTTTGATATGAAAAGAGCCCCGACGCGTTAGCATCAGGGCTTCAATTCCTAAATGGGTTTAATATTCATCTGTGTTTTCGGATGCCACTGTGATGGCACAGTACCACATATCACTCTCATAGGTAACACCTACCGCAATATAGCAATACTGAGAATCACCGATATAGTTCCAGTGATTTGGACTGTTCTTTACGAGCGCTGCCAGTTTCTGAGCCACCTCGTCAATTGTGCCTACATAACCGGCCTTGGCTATGGCTTCACGGGCGTTTGCTCTGTAATAAGGCTGTCCACTGCCGCCAAATACACTCGGATCCACGTATTCTCCATACTGGAGTGCGGTTGCTGCAGCACGCTGATCTGCAGTGTCATGCGCAAAGTTGGATACGAGCTGACGGCTTCTGTACTGGGCGTATTCGGTAAGGCCCGAAAGTCTTGTGGCAGGGCTTGAACGGTACTGGTTGATATACTCCAGAACTCGCTGGGCAACTGCCGCAGTGTCCGCTGCACCTGCACGAGGTTCAGTTGGAACTGTTTCCTCTGCAGGAGGCTGGGTCGTTTCAGTCTTGCTCTCGGTTGGTTTCGTCTGAGTGGTTGTGGTTTCGGTTGGTTTGCTCTCCGGCTTTGATGTCTCTGTCGGCTTTGAGCTCTCTGAAGAATCGTTGTCACCAGATGACTGCGAAGGAAGGGTTTCCTTTGGGGTATCGTCATACTCGGTTTCTTTGGTTGTTCCTTCGAGTTTTCCGGTACCCGGGACGTTATTTTCCTGGTCCTTCTTATCTCGGTCTGACACGATAGTCGCATCAGAGGTGTCTTCTGAGCTCTCTTCCGCGGAATTCTCACCTTCCAGGGTATCTCCCGACTCAGTCTGGGAGGTTGAGTCTGTATAGGAGGTATCCGGGATATCAATTGTCGAAGGGGATGAATTTCCAGATGAGTCTGGTGCTGAACAGGCACAAAGGAGTACCATACTCAGCATTAAAATAATGGCTAAAAACTTTTTCATGATGCATTGCCTCCATTCAATCGTTTACTTACATTACACGACTGAGTCTGGAGAAATACAACTTAACTGGCAAGCTTCAGGAAGCCACGGTTCGCTTCATCAACGCATCTGTTGAGGATTTCAAAGAAGCGTTCGGCATCCAGTTCGGTATCCAACCAGTGAGTAGCACGGTAAGAATAGCAGCCGACTTCCTCATTGATGGCGTGACTACCGAGAATGCTTCTTAAGTTCAGCTCATTCGCAATTTTCTGTTGCTTGGCTGTGTTGGGTTTGGTGATTGCCTTTGCCAGACAGAACACCATCAGCGGGTGCAGCTCTGAAAAGGAAATCTGCAGGTAATAATCCCTATACCCACACATAATGGAAGTCTCATCTTCCGCATCTACCTGCAGAAGATTCACCACCATTGTTCGAGTATGGTCTGCAATTTCTTTGCGCCGCATCTGCTCGGTTTGAGTCAGATTACACTGGGTCATAATTTATCTCCTTTCTATAAACTCGAATCAGTATGCCGTAGTAGTGTGCGTAATGGCACCCCACATGCGATTGGTGGAACGGTTGATACCGATAACTCGGACAGTTACACGGGAACCGATCGGCGGACGACCACGTCTCGGATACTCGCAGAGGCAATCGATGCCACCGTCCATTGCAACGAACACGCCGTTCTCATCCACCATACTGACTGTGCCAACATATTGGTTGCCTTCCACGAAGCGTTTGAGGGCCTTTTTATACGGATTTTCCTTGGCTTGCTTCACAGAAGCTTTGACCTTGATGTTATTCCTGTCGCTGCGATCTACTGAGAGGATCCTTACGATCACACGCTGTCCAGGGCGGTAATACTCAGATGCATCAATCCAGCGCTGATAGCTCAGCTCCTTCATCGAGATGTATACCTCCACACCGAACAGGTCAACGAAGATTCCTGCCTTGATCACCGAAGTGATTCTTCCTTCAGCGAGAACACCTTCGTAGAGCAGATTATTTCCGTCTCGGTCTCGTGATAGATAGTATTGTTTCTGGCGGGCTTTCATTGCCTCAAGGCGGGAAGCCACCGCCATACCGGTCTGAGGATCTATGCCTTTCACGATGTAATCCAGTTCAGCACCCAATCGCTTGGTGAGCATGTATTTATGAACTGCATTCGGATCCAGTTCACGATAATCGTTAGGCGGGATGATTGCCTCCAGTGCAGGAATGATAACCTTGAAATCGCCATGATAAAGAACGGCGACGTAATCACCGCCTGTCTTTTCTACGCCCTGGATAACATCTGTGAGAACTCTGCCTGCCTTGAGAGACTCCAGCAAGTCGAGCAAATCATCCTTTGCTTTGTCAGCCTCGGTTTGTGCCGAATGCCTGTCACCGATGGAAACAACATGCTCCTCGGTTGGTAAAGCCTCACTTGCTATTTTGCTCTTTGCCCTTGTTGCTCTGGGCTTCGCCTCTGTGTCAGACTGGGTTTCTTTCTCCTCGGTCTTCTTCGTGCGGCGGGTTCTCTTTGGCGTTTTCGCCGCCGGCTCAGAGGCATTCTCTCCGGACGCATCAGCTTCCGCCGGTTCAGTAACCTCCGGATTCTCTCCGGGTTGGTCGCCCTGCAAGGAATTGTTCAGTTCCTCATCAGGGACTTTCGTTTTCTTCATTGCCATGGTAGTTAACCTCCTTCATTAAAACTCAGACGGCGGCTGTGCCGTACTGTATAGATTCTTCTTACGCGATGGCTTTTTCTCCGGTTTTTCCTCCGGAGTGATTTCGGTCTGAGGAACATTATCCTCATATATGGTTGCCGGCTTATAATCCAGAATGGAACGCTGGACAATATGCCTTGCCATTGGGTGCTTGGTAAAGTCGAGCTTATCAAGCTTCAGAATATTGTGACCTCGAATGATGCACAGCATTTCTTCATTTGGTAATCTCAGTACCTCATCAGGTGTGAGTAGCCTGCGCCTGCCGTGTCCCTCCATACTGCGATACTGTGGAATCACTTGAGCCAATGCCAAGGTCTGTCGCACTGTCATCGTGGATTTCACCTGCACGGACATATCTCCGGATCTGACAGAGAAGAACTCGGCTGATACATCATCCGAGCAACCCATCATAAGCTGGATATCACAGTTGCCTATGATTTCGGACCATAGGTTCTTCGGGTATCGGTTCTGTAGCTGACCCAAGCTCTGTACCGCCAGCATCACTCGAATGTCTCTGGATCTGACTACGGAAAGGGAGCGAGCAAAGTCGGAGCCGTCTTCAGCACCTCCGATGCGTCCTACATTGTTAAACTCATCTAAAATGAGATTAACCGGAACAGGACACCGTCCCCCGGGTTGTACATCTGCAAACCGGCTCAGCTTAATGAACATACAACTGAAAAATAGTGACGACAGAAAGGACATTGTCGCATCCTGGTCGCTGAGTATGATGTAGTACACACATTTTCTTTTCGCCGGCGCCACGAGGTCGATATCGGATTGGCTGGTGATTCTTTGGACCGCCTTGTTCTGCAGCACCTGAAGTCTTGTTCCCAGACCCAGTATGATACCGGATTTCACCGTGTCACTGGACTGAGCAAACAGGTTGAATGGGGCACGTGCCGGATGGTCAAGCGGTAGCTTATTGAACTTGGCTATCAGCTGACCCTCGCTGTTCTGGGTAAGCAATTGATATACCGAAGTAAGATTCTTCTGATTGAGACTCAGTTTCTTATCCTGGTCTACCATCAGAATCAGCGCCTTCAGCAGGTTGCCTTCACCGTTGTCCCAGAAATGATCGCCCTTACCGGAGCTGGTGTTGCCGATAATGACGTTGGTCAAAACCTGAGCCATCAGGGTATCTCCGTTCAAGTCTGACATACAGTTCCAGGAATCACCGTGCTCAGGATTCACGAGATTGAATACTTTCACTTCGTAGCCTGCGTTTCGGAACAGTTCTACCGTATCCGTATACATCTCGGATTTGCTGTCGGTCAAAATAGCAGACTCACCACGGCGAATGATTTGAAATAACGCGTTCCGGATGATAGCTCGGGATTTCATGGTACCGGAAGCACCGAAGATAGCAATGTGTCGGTTCAGTCTGGTGTCCTTGGGCATACAAACGGCTTTGCCCTTATACTCACCAAGGATTGTTCCTTCTGCCTGACCGATCGGTGACACCTCAAGAACCTCGTGCATCTCTTTTTCATCCATCCAGGATGCAGTACCGTAGATACCACTGTCACTCTTAGTGAAACCTCTCGGGTCCTGATGCTTACCGTCAAACCGATTGTAGAGTTTGTACACTATGAAGATTGCGGCGCCGATAAGTATCATACCGACAATGGCTTTGAGTCCGTTTGCTGTGAATGCCAGCGGGATGCATACCAGTGGATTCATATTGACCGGTTTCATCATTGCCTGACCGGTAATTCCGCCGTTATTCATCCATACCGAGTAGTTGCTGAGTACCTGACTCATCATTCCGCCCAGATACAGAACTGCAAATGTTCCAAGCACCGCTGCCAGTATGATACCGATAAGTCGTTTCTTATCTTTCAAACAAATTCCTCCGTTCCGGGCCAAGTTCTTCTTCCACCGTGTCCATGTCGATGACTCTAATCTCGACACGCTGACCCAAGTATTCACGGAGGAAAGCTATCTGATATGGAAAACACAGAACAACGACTTCCTTAGGGTCCACATCAAGGGTCTGGTGAAGTCGTATCAGTCTGGCAATGTCTCCATCCAGATAGGAGTAGACATATTCGCCGTCTACCACAGCGTCATATTCAAAGAGCCCACGGTTATAGGATCTGTCCTCGGGCTCAAAGAGCAGATCCAGGATTTTCTCGTTCCAGTTTGGTACGGTTAGGAAGCGAAGCTGCCTCATACCGTCCTCGCTGAGTGGAATGAAGTAGATGTTCCTGTAAATTGCATCGAATCTAAATTCCTGCTTTCGGGATTTATCCGACTCCGTTATGGTGTTCAGGGCGACTGTCTCAGACTGACCGAATAATATCGCCGAGTTAATGACGGATATCTTGGAATTCATATTGGACAAGTCCTTCAGAGAGTCTCTTGCCTTAAACTCACCCTTGCCGGACCACTTCATTGTGGCGTCACGTGTGTTATAAACGGAGTAACCGGTTCCGGATGCGAATAACGCTCCAACCAGTCTGGTAAAACTGGTCTTGCTCATTTCGTCTTCGCTGAGTCTCTTAAGGTCCCTCGACAGATACATCACGGCTTCGCTGGGTATGATGTGAAGGAACGCTTCGTTCTGAAGTTCCGGTAACATAAACGGTCTCACTTCGATTCCGCTTCGCATACACATTGCTGCAACCTCGGCGATGCGATGATTTCGTTCAACGTGTGATTGGTCTCCGGAGAATCGGTGATTCCGAAACGATCGCAGGTAGTAATCCATCATTCCCGGTTCAATCCATTCCAGTATGGGGAGAGCACCCTTGTACAGACGCACGGTTTTGTTTGGCCACTTTCCCGAGACACTCAGGAGCCGGCAAGTCATGGTGGCGCCGGTCTGAGGATTACAGATTGTTTGTGGTCGTGTCAGGGAGTTAATGAGTATTTTGTATGCGTTCTTGTTACCGAGCAGTTGGCGTGAACGATGTGGATACTCACCGACGAATGACAGAAGTGTGATGAGCTGCCAGAGCTGACTGCCGGGGATGAAGTGAATCATCAGCGAAGAAACCTCGTGTTGGAAGAAATTGCGCCAACATGACTGCTCTCTTCGGCGCAATTTTCTCTTTCGGGGAGCCCGAAAGTCCTTGATTTACAAGGATTTTCTTCATCGTCATCCTGCCTTACGCAAAAGGGGTGCAAAAAATGGGGGTATCGTAAGGAGCAATTAAGCCCCTGCAATGATGTTTTCATAGAGCGTTACCCCCTTATCCGGCATAGCCTTTTCTTCCACAAACCACATAGGAAAATCGTGCTTGGGAACCACATATACTTCGGTGCGATCCTCACTTGCGGCGGCACTGCAATAATAGTGCGAGCAGATCTTCGGCTTATCATCGGGGAGTACATACATGGCAACAATATCAGCAACCTTGTTTACCTCAATGTTGTCGTGGTCCCGTTTGAGTCGTTCCGGCCTCTGTCTGTCATACACATGACGGAAAATCATCACACAGTCCTTGTATCTGACTCTCGGTTTTCCGGTAAAATATCTGCTCATAACCGGTGCAAGATAACCGCGAATGTATTCGGTGGAGCCGGACTGCTTTTTGGGGAGCAGTGTAGGCATCCTGAGGCAAAACCATCCTTCAGCAGTAAATCCCATTTCAACAGGAACGGAATCCACAATGATTTCTTCAACCATTTCGTTTCCTCTCGGGTGTCCGGTATATGCCGGAAGCACCCTCGTGAGCAAGGTTGTCTTTTCGGTAACTGCTTCGAGTTTCAATGCCTTGTCATAGGCAGTCTCGATGTCGTCTGCTTCCAGATACCATCGAACAGCTGCAGCTTGCTCGTTCATCCTTTTGATGCCGTTTTCAATTCTGACAAGCACCTGATAAAATTGACTGTCCTTATTCATCGGCAACATCCTCCTGTGAATAGAAGTTAACCTTGGGCTCGTCGTCACCGTCAAAGTCGATCGTTGCAAACAGACAAGGTGCATCAGGCAATCTCAACTTACTTATCGTTGCGGTATTGGGCACCACAATGATGTATTTCAGTTCCTCATCCGGTTGAAGCAGCTTTGTCAAATGTTCTTCGCCTTCATATAACACCAGTATCTCGTATCCTGTATTCTCCTTGAGGAAGAACAGTTGGGAGGGATACGTCGCAGGGTAATGTGCCATCGGGTCAATCTTTTCAATAAACCTTGTCAGCACCCATACAGCAAGAATCATTCTTTGATCCGGCTGACACATTTTGTCGAGCCCAAAATAATAACCGCCGCCAACCTCTGTGATCTTTCGCTGTCTCTGAAGACTTTTCAAAACCTTCTCCAGTGCCTGTTCGGGAATTTGCAACATTTTCTTGATCTGAGACTTTGGCAACGGTCCGTATTGAGAGAGCCACTTTATAACGTGCAGCTCATCGTTCTGTAACACATAAACACCTCCTTGTGCGTATTTAATATTGAAATGAGTATTTTACTCGGAATGAGTATGTTCTTTCTGGCGCTGACGGAGAATTGCCTCCAGTTCAGCGCGGTCTGTGGTAATCATCTCGTGCTCGGCTTTTGATGCCTTTACGAGAACAGGTACTTTATTGTTGTTGGAATATATCAGTGCCTCGCCTCGTTCAAAACGGGTGATGGACTGAACTTCGGTTTTGGTCAGCTTCAAAACATCCTGCACATACTTGGCTTCATCCGGCTCAAGGTTGAGAATGATTTTGTTTTTCGAGTTATTGATAATTGCACGACCGTATTTACCGTCCTCCAAACCAAAGAAGTCTGAAAGATCCTGCGTTGCCGACACTGCAGCACCACCGAAACCACGAATGGTTTTGAAAATGGTAAGGCAGAACTCTGCGGCTTGCTTATTGGAACTGGTACCAACCAGCTTCCATATTTCGTCGATCATGACGGCTTTCTTTTTTGTCAGGTCCTTCTTAACGGAGTCCCAAACATAATCAAGGGCAATCATCATGCCGACAGGAAGAAGCTTTCCTTTCAGTTCGGACAGATCAAACACAATATACTTATTCGACAGATCCACATTGGTCTGTCTGTTGAAGGACTGTGCCGAACCGGTAACAAATCTGCTTACGATAACGGCAATTCGCTCGGTCATCTTATTTTCAAGCAGGTGCTTGTGCAGGTCTCCAAGGATAGGCATTTGCTTCATCTTTGGAGGGGTTACTGTCGCATCCTCATAAACCGACTCGTTATCGTGGGTAATTCCGAAATCAGCGTAGGTCTTTATCAGAGCTTCATCCAAAAGCTGCTCTTCTTCATTGGTCATATCCGGAATCAGCAAGGAGAAGAAAATCATCAACTGCTGTATTTTGTTCGCCAACATGGAACCAAGCTCCACATAGTCCATAGCATCAATAAGCTCCATTTCCGGAGCAATCGTGTGTCTGATCTCCATAATGTTGATACAGTGCGGTGAGCCCGGTGCAATTCGGATGAACTGACCGCCGACCGCATTACACGCTCTTCGGAACTCGTGTCCTTTGATTGGTGCCAGGATAAAACACTGAATGCCGCGCATTCTCATACGCAGAGCCAGAAGCTGCAGCGTAAAGGTTTTGCCTGCGCCACTGGTGCCGATGAGGTTGAGGTTGGCATTCTTGTTTTTCTTGGTATTAAACAAGTCCACAATACAGAGCGAGTTGTTATGTCGGTTGATGCCAAGCAGCACGCCTGTATCATCCGATAACTCATAGCTTGTGAACATATACGTGGAAGCTGCACCGCTGGTCAGCACATTTCTTTTTGCCTTCTTCTCAAGGGAAGGGGCTATCTTCAAGAACGGCATTACCGAACGAAGTGCTGTTTCCTGTTGGAATCTACAATCGCTCACATACATATCCATTGACTTGAGCATATCTACCATCTGTTGCTTGCGCCACATCAGTTCCTCATATGTCTTTGCGGATATGGTAATGAAAACGGACATATAAAACAGATCCTCGTTATAGTTCGCAATGCCGTGCTTAATGTAATAACCGGCCTGTATGGAGTTTGCCAGCTCCTCATAATCGGTACTGGTATCCTGCATACTTTTGATTTTCGTGCGGTTCAGTCTGATACGCTGTGCAACACGGTCGATGGTCTTGCTTCGGTTCTCACGTCGCAGATGCACGTCAATGTCCACGCCTTCGCCGGCATTGATGAGTGAAGACATCCATCCGGCCCGGACCCTACTTGGGTAGCCATCTCCTTTGATGTAGAGGAAGGTGTAATACAGACCATCCATAATCACATAGTTGTGATGCTTCAGATCAATGCCCCTTGGTGCAATGAAATGAGCAAAGCGGATATGTGGCACCTCATCAATACCAATGACCTTATTCTTTGCTGCCATCGTATCAATGACCACTCGCTCTACACGGGTGGAGAACGGCTCTTCAATGCAAGAACGACGATTAAAGAACATATACAGGATTTCTGCGGTTGCTTCGTCCGGATCATCCGGCTGAAGGATGGAGTTACCACACTGCATAAAGTAGGCTCTGGCATTCTGTTCAGCCGTCTGCATTATACTGAATATCTGCGAGAAATCATCGGAATCACTGCGCCGGATTTCTTCGTATTGGAAAATTAAAAAGAAGCGTCTGGTTAACGCTTCTCGGCTTCCGACATCTTTGATGAGATTGATGTAATCTTCACCAAGACGCTTACACTCTTCGCTCGGTTCTGCTTCAAGTTCCTCACGAACCATAGCCACGTGCTTATCGGAGTCTGCACGGCGAGTGATTGATTTGAATTGTAATTTCATCGGTGAGATCTTCAGCCAGCTTGCAAAGGTAGAGATGATGCTGAACTGCTCATCATCAGAGCGAAGCATAAAGTTGATTGGCTCAATCTCAAGGATCTTAATGTATCTGCCATCGGTTGTCTCTATGATACCGTGGCGCAGGTCTTTGATTGGTATGAAGTCCTGCACGAACTCAAGCTTTTCGGGCTTTTTTCTTCGCTTTTTTCCTTTTGCGGAGCTGCGCTGGGTCATATTTATATCCCACCCTTCTAAAAGTTAGTTTTCTGCGGCTCATCATATAGTAAATGATGTGGCCTAAATACTGGAACAATGAGTCTCCGTCAATTCCCATCATTGCAACTACGCCGAGAGGTATCAGCGTAACTGTCATTACAACGATGCGAATGGTGCTCGGCATTGGTATCAGCATAAGCTCCGGATAGCCAACGAGCACAATAAGTACCAGTGCTTCGACAGCATTACGGGGTTCAAGCATACCGCCCAGGATCTTACCTGAGTCTGTGTAGTTTGCCGGGATAGCGAAGACATTACTGAATTCCTTGTCGTCCATAGCTACACCTTCTTTCTTATTCGACGTCGGGAATAACCGACGAATCTTCAAAGTTTACGTTCTTGGGCCTACGCAGGGAAAGGCTTGCTTCATAGCTCGGTGTGTTCAGGATAACACCCTCACCACCGGAGGAGTGGACCCACATTCTCTCACCGTTTTCTCCGTAGCCAGCAAAAATAAGCACGTGATTCCAGCCTTGACCATCAGTATCCATCAGGAAACCGAGGTCTCCGGGTAGAAGTTCATCTGCAGAGATAGCATACGACTCATCCCACTGGCTCCAGGTGCCACCGTAAAGACTGACACCGACTGCTGTTTTATAGGTCCAATCCGTAAAACCGGAGCAATCGAGACCGAACGGGCGAATGGTGCCGCTTGTTGTGGAGCCTGCGGCTGTCACAAGCTTCGGCGTGTTCCATTCGTCATTCCAACCTGCAGCTGATTTGCCACCCCAGAAATACGGGACTTTACCCACAAGCGACAGTCCTGTTTTTACGATGTGTTTACGGGTTTCACTGCAGTTCTGCCTTGCTAAAAAAGCAATGAGTTCAGTATCTGTGAGAGGAACCGCACTTCCGTTCGATGCTGTGCCATACAGCGTCATCTTCAAGGCTTGAGCACGGCTGTCAATTACTTCTCCATAGGTTGTGTTAAACTCATTGTAGTTGGCATTCAGGTCAAGGCCGAATGCACTGGAAATTACGGTATTATCAAACGGATGAATGGTACATTCCAGATACTTGACAACTTCCTTTGTCGGCGTCAAGGTCTGTTTCCCGATAGACTGATAATAGGTTGCTGTTCGGGTACCGCTTATGGATCCGTTTGAATATACCGGCAGTGTTACCGTAACAGCAGAATAGGCATCGACCTCAACGGCAACATCCGAAGTCTTTTCTTCATCCTGCACATAGTAGGTCTTCTCAGCGGTCTCATACCGATATTGCGGAACACCGTTGATAGTGCCGGTTTGCACCACGCGTGTCACAACCGTCATTGTAACGGGTTTGTAGGTATAATAAGTAACCGGTGTAATTACCTCGTTTTCCTTTTCAACTGATGTTACAGGAAACATATTGCCGGAAACATTGGTAAGTTTCGCTTCCAAATCACTTTGATCGGCGCTGAGCTGATCAACCGAGGTGGAATACGCCGACATTATGTACGCTACGTCATATCCTGCCGAACTCTGTGCGTGATTAACGAGTGCATTCATCGAAAGCTCGTAATCGTACCCACCGTCTGCAATCAGAGTTTCAACCTGCGTCATGGACGAATCATATCCAAGACCGATAATGTTTGAAATAACATCGGTGACTGTCTCGAAGACGGTGATGATCGTGACCTGTTCTGTCGGCTGGTTGCCATCAATTCCAAGTGCCTGATTTATCAGAATACTGGGGAGCTCTACTATGAGCACGATTAAGAATACTACTGCAAGGCAAATGCAGACGAGAATCTTAAACAATGTATGGCGTAGTGCCCACGCCGCCGAAATGATGGCACCCCAAGGTCCGCCCGATGCTGTACCTGCAGCAATTTCGGCAACCGCTTTGCCGCCTTCAACACCGGCTTGAACCGTTGCCGCAGCTGCGTTTGCAGTTGCTTCAGCACCTTTTTGTACAGCTTGTTGGGCAACTTCTTTGCCGGCTTTTGATGCAGCCTTTGCTGCTTTTGCGGCTTGTGATGCGGCTTGCCCATAATTATCAGAGCCATCACCAACCTGTTGTTTATTCGGTTCTGCCATTATCTGCACCTCCTATATCTAACTGCATTTGGCAGTGTTATTTTCAAATTTAGATAAGCAAACAGCCGAACCGGGAATACCGATTCGGCTGCCGCTGTTTGTTTACCTCTTACGCTTTGGAGCCTTGATTTCGCCGTCGCCACGGCTCTCCGGTTCTCCATAACGGGTAGGTGTTGATTTATAACGAACAGTATCAACATTGACTGTTCGCACGTTGTCACCGTCATAAACGGGCTTGCCGTTTTCAAAGACGGGTCTGCGATCCACAGCAGCCTCACCGTGAATTGCATACCATTGACTTCCGTTGACATCCTCAAATACCTGATAATCTCCTCTCGGAGGAGCAAACTGCGAGGTATCGTAGAACATCGTGCCGGAACCGTTCTCGTGTCGAACCTCAAAATGGCCATCAAGCCGCTGAGAGCCATCGACAGAAGAAACAGGCTGATCGAATCCTGGCATAAATTGTTGGAAATAAGCCTGGTTGTATGCATAGGCATCATCACCGGCCTCAAACTGAGGTGCATCGGCGTGCTGTTGCATAGCGTACCAGTCTACACCGTTTGCAGCTGTCATTACCGTGTGAGGAGCATCCGGCTCATCATAGTAAGCACTGTTATACCACATTGTGTTGTGGCCATCGTGACTTGCTTCGATAACACCGTCTCCAACGGTTCTGAGTGTTGTACCATCGGCTGCATCCGGGAATGTGGCAGCAACCTGTGCAGCTTCTTCAGTGCTACCGCTAAACTGAGGAGCATCGTAAAATGCACCTGCACCGGCACCACTTGCCATCTGATACCACTGACTGCCATCCGATGCGGTAACAACGGAGTGTGGACCGTCAGGTTTCTCAAATTGAGCTGCGTTATACATTGCGACAGAAGTTTCCTTTCCATCCGCACCAACAACCTTGGCTGTAATCTGTCCACCGGTGATTTCGGCACCGGAGACATTCATACCGCTAAGATGCGGCATGTAATTCGCAAGGCTTCTATCCGCAATATCTCCGGCAATCGTACCGGATATATTCGGTGTTCGTGCTGCGACGGAAGCAATAGAGTCACCAGTTAACTGCGCACCGTTACGTGCGGCCATACCACCAAAGACTCTGCCCACAAATCCAACAGTGCCACCGGCGCCCATTCGTTGTCCGCCTTGTACAACAGCATCTCGCACGTAGCTGTTACCCTTGAATCTGTTTGCGAATCCTGATGCGAAACCGCTTGCTGCGGCACCAGTGCCTGTGGCAGTAGCTCCACCAAATACATTACCTGCGCTTCTTGCTCCGTGTCCGATACCTGTGACAACTCTCGCCGCCATAAGAAGCTCCATACCCATACTGGAACCGGTCTGGGCCACATTAAGACCCATTGCCGCCAAATAAGAGTCAAACTTCTGTGCAGTTTTGAGGAATGCCAAGGCACAGAACAACCAGAGGAATACGCTTCCGTATCCGGTAGATAAGGCACCGCCGTTTCCGATGTAAGCACCCATCGAAGAATTAAATCCTCTCAGAAACCACACATTCAAAACGAGCAATAATAGCTGGGATCCAACCATGTGGCACCAGCTTCTGAAAACCGGTACCGTTACTTTTGAGGCACCCATGGAATATGCCAGAGGTGACGTATAGCAGAGTACACCGACCACGATATACCTTTCAACTGTCTCAAGCAGAAGCTTGAAATAGTTCCAACCCAATGCAATCTCCAAAATAACGAGGAGCAATAGTCCTACGACGGATATCGTTGCAATCAGCGACGTTAGTCCGTTCATCAGCATCGCTTCCACACCCGCAAAAGTGAAATCTTCTGCGGTCATCTGGATATCCATCAGGGCTGTATAAGGTGCTGTGGCGATGTCGAGACACATTGAGAAGATTGGTTTGGAATAACCTATCAACAATGCAAACAATGCGCTTCTGCCAATCAATGACCACGGATTTTCCGCATCTGTAACCGGCCCACCGAATATTCGGAATAATTGCCAGACCGTGATGAGGAAGAGGATTGCCCAAGCCGTATACTGCATAACAGTGAAGGCTTTGCTTACGAAGGGGAAATATTCTTCCATGGCTGTCATGTCTGTGCCAAGCGCCTGCAGGAACATACCTGAGACGGCATCCATCAGGTCGGTTACAACAGAACTGACCCATGTGATTATCCCTTCAAATATCCAGTCAAGCATCGGTTATCACCTCCATTCCTGCTTGACCCGGATGCTTAAATGGTGACAGTGCCACCACCGCCGCTACCACCGGGCGAGTAGTTTCCGCCGGCGATGAGAGGCTGCAAGTATGCAACGATGAAGCCGAGAGAGTTGAGAATAATCCAAGTGATCACAATTCTCTTGAGCCACTGCGTCGCTTCGTCCACTGCACGCTGATTTCTCGAAACCATTCGGATAATCAGGGCAATGGCACCTACTGTGACTGCCACGATGGTACTGATCGCCACAATCTGACCGTAAATGTCCTGCATAATCGCTGAGAAGCGATCCCAGATAGTTGCGGCCATAACGGGCTGCATCGAAAAGAGCATTGCCGATGCAGTGCCGACGAGCGACCAATAGGCGGATTTAACTTTGTTACCGCCCAGCCTGAGTTGCTTAATCATGCCTGTGTACCTCCTTTTTTCAGAATTCGGGCAACAAAAAAAGCCGTCTCTTATAAGCATTTCTGCTTAAAGAAACGGCCTCGTCTTCACCCGAGCCCACTATTGGACGATACAAGTATAACACATTTCCTTTTGCTTGTCATCGGCTATTTGTCGGCGTTTTATAGGCGATTTGTAGGCACTTTATAGGCTCTCAAACAAAGTGAGCATATCAAGCCAAAAATCCATTCCTGCAACCGGTGTTGACCACAAACGAATTGAAAGAATTGAGATTGCCTGCTGACGAAGCCGATAATAAACTCTTCCGGATAATCTCAACTCATCAAGGATCTCCAGATGGGAAAGTTTATCCGGACGAATGTAGGTATGATAAATCACGTCATATAGCTTCTGCCCGTTACCCGGCTTATGTGAGAGCACAGTCAATGCCTCATTTACACGGTCAAAAAGCAATCTGGACTTAACGATTCCTTCCATTCGGTTTTCAAGCTTACGATTTCCCAGTGCGATTTCCAAATCCATCTGATCAATCAGTTTGTCAACACCTTCAAATGGCTCATCCAGCTCTGCAGCAACATCCACCGGCAAACACTCCAGTAACCAGGCAATATTTCGATAATGCTGAAGAAGCAGCTGTGTGTTGTGATAGCTTTTCCGGTTCTTCTCTTGCTGAGCCTTACGAACCTTTTCGTTGTCGATTTGGTGATCACCGAGGATCCCACGCTTTGTCAGAAGTGAAATAAAAGCGTCTGACTGCGCTAATATGCGTTCTTCTTGCTGTTCATACAGCGATTTTCCGTCTGTTTGGCGGCTCATATGTAAACATCTCCTTTGCTATTTTTGTTATATCCACAGGCGCACACGGGCCTCGGATTTCACTCGTATCTATAACAGGAGGGTAATATAAACTCTTACCCTTGCAGTCATATATACACTTCTTACAATTCGAGTGAGAAAAATACGCGCGTAATATATATGGGTCAAAAAGTGCAACGCGATTTTGAGCCATAGTGTTTTCATTTTCCTCAGCACATTCCGTTAGGAGCTGACGGCTGTATATGGCAACCAGTCTGCTGAGGTTCTCTTGATCTGAACCCACTTTCTGCTCATTCTTCGCTAAAATGCGTATTTCGGCAATTATACGCTCGATTTTCTCAGACTCCGGGATTGAAACCTCTGCATCCGTTGGATACAGTTTATTGAAAATGAGACAACCGAAGGCACCGGGGAGGCGATGCAGCGTAAAAACATCCCCATGCTTTTGAAAGAAACGCCACACCTTCGTTTTTTCCCAGTTCCACCGTTGTCCCAGGGTTTCCAAAGTCAATACGGTACCGAACTTGCCAAATTGAGCAATCGGTGCCAAAAAAGAAAACGCATTGTCCGGATCTTCTGATACCGTGTGGCACCAGAGGTCAAGCCATGCGTCTGCTTCATCAAAAATATACTGTTGTTCTACAAGTCTGTCTGTAATGTTTCGGGGGAGGCAGAGGAAACCATAACCTTCGGTGGCATAGACCGTACCATCCATACACTCCTCGCCGGAACATTTAATAACCCAATCGGTTATCTGATAAGTTAGCTTTTTTGTCTTTGCGTTTAATGAATAACTGATATAACCAAGCTCAGAGAGCTTAGAAAGGGCCTCAAGGCTTTTTACGCGGCTTCTGGAGCCGAGAATGCTCTTGAGTCCTACAACGCCTCCTGACCACATTCCCGGGCTCACAGCGTTGATATGGCCGCAATAAGAAGCTTGTCCCTTACGGAATGCTGCGCGGGATGCAAGCTTGGCCCAGGCGTTCATAATACCTTTGCCTTCAGGAAGATGATTTCGTGGCAGCTTTACCCACTGATACTTCATCAAACATTTCATAAGGGACACCTCCTTTCATTCAAATTTATTTTATATGGCCTCAGTCCTTGATTCTGACATGAAGCCCGTTGAGGTTCGCAACACGAATTCCACGAAGATACCAAAAAGACCCCAACTCTATTCGAGTAGGGATCCATTTTCCATCAATATATACTTCGAGGCATTCTCCGCAGTGAAGCCCTCCATAAAAATCCAATAATCCAAACCGGATATCCATTCGATCACTTTCATGATCGTAAATAAGTACACCTTCTCTCATATTATTGCCTCCGTACAAACTCTATAATATAATTGTATAGAAAAAAGCCAGACAGGGAAAACTGTCTGGCTCTGTGGCAGTCACCTTTTGGGTGAATTGAATACATGCTCCTTTCCATAGTGTATTGTGGACTAAATCATCATACTCACCCGAAATTGTTATGGGGCTTTCCGACTGAGTCCTATTATATCACGCTCATCGGTCTTGAATTCAAGGGCAGGGGAAACAACGGCATTCGCAAAGCCTGTTATAGGAACGAGAGTGCCTGCGCCTGCGTGCTTTGCAATCCGCTCATACTGACCGAAGCCTGTCAGCAATGCGCTTATCAGCACAAGCGTTATTGAGGTGTACGCTGACGCAGTATCCCCATCGTTTCCTATCATAATATATAAATCGGTAAAGAACTGTCCTGTACAGCAGATAAGTCCGCCTATCACAAACGCTTTCGGCACTGTCATATATAGCTTGCTCGGTGCGGAATAACGGTCGGCAAGCTGTGCGTATTCTTTTTTGGAAATATTCAAAATATCACCGTCCTTGATGATATTTTTGATTTTATGTCGGAAAATATCCGTGTAAAATTCTGCTTACCGATACGGCAAGATAAAGCAAAAACAAGTCGCTTTGCAATTTTTATATTGATTTATTGCAGACATTGTGCTATACTTTAATAGATAAGACAGGAAAAAGCGGTTTTTTCAGCCGTATTTTCGGTCGGATTTTTTATGCAAGAAAGGGATAACAAAAAAATGAAATACGCAGTATTACTTTGCGACGGTATGGCCGATCTTCCCCGTGAGGATATAGGCGGAACACCTATGAGTGTTGCTCACAAGCCTAATATGGACAAGCTCGCAAAGGTATCAAGAGTAGGTCTTGTAAAGACGGTCGAGGACAATCTTAAGCCCGGCAGTGACGTTGCGAATCTTTCCGTACTCGGTTATGATCCTGCAATATATTATTCGGGAAGAAGTCCTTTAGAGGCAGGCAGTATAGGCATTGATATGAAGCCTACGGACGTTTCTTTCAGAACGAATCTTGTAACGCTGTCGGACGAGCCGGTTTACGATGATAAGACAATACTCGACTACTGTGCCGATGATATATCTACAGAAGAAGCCGCAGAGCTTATAAAGTTCATTGACGAAAAGCTTGGTACGGATGAATTCAGATTCTACAGCGGTGTAAGCTACCGTCATTGTCTGATATGGGATCACGGTACGACCGATATAGGCACGCTGACTCCTCCCCACGATATAACAGGCAAGCCGATAAAGACGCATCTTGGTGTGAATGAAAACGGCAAGGTGCTTATCGAGATGATGAAGAAGAGCTATGATCTGCTGAAGGATCATCCTGTAAATTTAAAGAGAATCGAAAGAGGTCTTCGTCCTGCAAACAGCATATGGTTCTGGGGCGAGGGCGTTCGCAAGGATCTTACTCCTTTTGCCGAAAAGTACGGAAAGAGTGCCGCTATGATTTCTGCGGTCGATCTGCTCAGAGGTATCGGCAAGTTCACAGGAATGGACGTTATCAAGGTTGACGGTGCAACAGGCTACATAGATACAAACTTTGACGGTAAGGCTCAGGCGGCTGTTGACGCACTGAAGAGCGGCAAGGATTTTGTATATATCCATGTTGAAGCTCCCGATGAATGCGGTCATCGTAATGAGGTTGACAATAAGGTAAAGGCAATAAGCCTTATTGACGAAAAGATACTCGGCAAACTGCTTGACGAATTCAAGGACGAGGATATAAAAATCCTTATCTGTCCCGACCATCCCACGCCGCTTGAACTGAGAACACATACAAACGCTCCTGTGCCGTTCATGATCTATGACAGCAGAAAGAAGCTGGACGGTGTTGATTGCTTCTGCGAGGAGAGTGCGGCTAAGACGGGCGATTATATTGCTGAGGGTCATACCCTTATGAGCAGTTTTTTGGCTGACTGATAATATTATAAGAATATTTTACCGCCCCGTGTTTTTCACGGGGCGGTTTGTTATAAAGAGAAGCACTGTAAACCAGCGGTGGTTTACAGTGCTTTATCGGTTTATTCAATTATGAGTTTGTAATCTGTGCAGAAGTCGGAATATTCGGTAAATGTTTTTTTGAGAGAAGAGAGGAGTGGTTCTTCTCCGTGTTTTTCGTAATATTTCTTTATATCACTCGATATTGTCAGTTCAAGAGTCGCTTTGTCGCCGACAATGTAGGTGGATGTGCTTTCGTTGATTTTCTCTTTGCCGTTGCTGTTGATAAAGCACTTGATAAAACGTACATCATCGCCGATGCTATTGAGCTTTTTCCACTCGGAAAAAATAACTTTAGGGTCGCAGGCAAGATATTTACTTGCTTTTTCCGTGCTTGTGCCATTCAGATAATAAATATTAATATTGCTGTACGCCAAAGCTGTTGTTTCGTTTGTTGATTCGTTTGTGATTGCTGATGATGAATTGTTGAAATCATTATCGGCATTTTTGAGTAAACCGTTTCCGGTTGCGAATACTGCTACGAACACTGCCGCCGTAGCCGTCACCGATCCGATAACAGCGTACAGCCTTTTTCTGTTGTTTTTGATTTTCGGCTTTGCCTGTTCGATGAAATCATCGTTTACGTTGCCGAGTTCATTCAGTAAGCGTTTTTCTTTCATAGCGTTATACCCTCCTTTATAAGATGTTCCTTAAGTTCGCTTCGTGTTCTGAGAAGTATCATTTTTATGCGGCTTTCGGTAGATGAATGTTCGGCGGCTATCGCCTTAATCGGCATCATATACCAGTATCTTTGCATAAAGATAATACGCTTTTCGGGTTCAAGGCAGAAGAGAAAATCGTTGAGGGCGTGCCTTAGCGTGTTGTTGTCGGAAATATCTTCCGTAGTAACACCGGACGAAACACATTCAGCCAGTTCATCAAGAACGGCGGCTGTCTGTCCCGAACCTCTTTTATCTGCTGTTTTCTCAAAGAATCTGTTCAGCGAAAGGTTGCGTGTTATCCTGCCGAGAAATGCCGACAGCTTTTTCGGCTTCTGCGGCGGAATGGCATTCCACGCTTTCATCAGCGTATCGTTTACGCACTCCTCGCAGTCCTCATTCACGGCAAGTATGTTGTAGGCGATAGAGTAACAGTATCTGCCGTATTTGCTGTGGGTTTCGGATATTGCTTTTTCATCTCTCGCAAAGAATAATTCTATAATCCTGCTGTCTTCCATATTTCTCACTCCCTTTTATTTTTATTAAACAGCCTGTTCACCTATAAAGACAGGATATTTTTATAAAGGTCACGCTTTTGAGAAAATTTATAAAAAACTTTTTATAATAAATACAGGCCTCTGCGTAATACAGAAGCCTGTGCTGTAAACCTTGCGTGGTTTAAACGCTGTTAGTCTTCAATATAAACTCTTTTCATAACCTGAGGAGTTGTGGGCTTGTCGTTCCAGTCAACCTCGGTATCTGCGATTTCGTCAACTGCGTCCATACCGTCAACTACCTTGCCGAAAGCGGCATAACCGCCGTCGAGATGAGGAGCGTCCTTGTGCATTATAAAGAACTGTGAGCTTGCGCTGTCGGGCATCATCGAACGAGCCATAGAGATAACGCCTCTTGTGTGCTTTAAATCGTTCTTTACGCCGTTCTGAGCAAATTCGCCCTTGATGTTTTCCTTTGCGCCGCCCATTCCTGTGCCTTCGGGATCGCCGCCCTGAATCATAAAGCCGCTGATTACACGGTGGAAGATAAGCCCGTCATAAAAGCCCTCTTTAACGAGCTTTTCAAAGTTTGCGCAGGTGATAGGTGCAATTTCGGGATAAAGCTCTATCTTTATCTTTTTGCCGTTTTCCATTTCAATAACTACCATTGGTCTGAATTCCTTTCGTATTTTGTGTTTTCTGTATGTCAATAAGGCTGAAGCCTTACCGATGGCTTATTTTTTCAGTTTCTTTATGCTGATAAAATCAAAGACTATGAATACCGCAACGAATAAAGTCAGTACGGCTATCCATGTGAGATTGCCGTTGTTGCTTTCTTCGTGCGACTGAATATTGCTCGTAACGGGCGTATAATTTTCGGGAGCGGTATAGATCTGAGGCTTGGTTGCAGCTGCAGAGGTTTCTGCCGATACGGAGGTATCTGCCGAGGGGGTGCTTTCATTTCTGCTGTCGGGGGTGGTTGTGTCCTGTTGGCTGAAATATTCGCCGGCACGGAAATAATAACGCTTTTCGGCAAGATATGCGCAATGGTCGAAGGACAGGGCAAGCGGTGAAATATCAAAATACATTTCGGTGTTTGCTCCTAAGGAAATAAACTCGTTGTTTTGGAATTTCAGGTTGCTGTTCCATACGCAGTCTACCCATATCCATCTGTCGTCAATCAGTGCGGCGCACCATTCGTGGTTTACAGGTCCGTCGGCAAGGTCGGAGTAATCTACCGTGTCTGACGTTACCGTGCCTTTTACGTTTACGACATAAAGCCCCTGTGCCTCGCACAGTGCGCTGAAAAGTGCGGAATATCCGACGCATACTGTTTTGCGGCTTTTGAGAACATTCTTTATACATATCTCGGACTGAGTTACCGAATTTTCTCTTGCGTCACGGTCGTAATAGATATTGTCGGATACCCATTTTGCTATCGCTTCGAGCTTTTTGTAATCGTCCTTTATATCGCCTGCTATATAATCGGCAAGATAGGCGACCTCGTCAAGCGTCTGTTTTACGCCTTCCTCTGTAAGCTCATCGGTGACATAGCCTGCCCACGATTTTGCTGAGGTTGGTACTGCTTTTTCAAGCACCGACAGATTCTGCTTGCTGAGCTTGTTGTCGGGGAAGTAGCGGTTATCGTCATACATTATAAGGTAGCTCAGCCTTGCTCCCGATTTCAGCGTGATAACGATGCGGTCGTAGCTTCCTATAGGCTCGGAAGGGTTAAGGACGGAGGAGAATGTCCCGTCCGGGTTTACCTTAAGAGTTGATGAAACAGTACCGCAGTTTTGCAAGGTGATGTCGGTGACCGGATCGTTTTTATAGCATCCGCTTATCAGCACGGAACGGCTGTTGATGGTTATTTTGCTGTAGTATTCTTCGTTTCCGCCTGTCACAAGCTCGTAACACTTTTCGGGCTTTTTAACGGTGTCGGTCGAAGAATCACCGCTTTCGGCGGCACCTGCGTTTATGCTGACGAGAGCGAGCGTTATAACGGCAAGAAATAATGCCGTGAATTTTTCTGTTATAACGTTTCTTGCTTTATTCATAATTTATTATCAAAGTTCGGTTTCGCTCAGATAATCGCCGTGAATATATTCGCCGTCATTGAGCTTATAATAACCTGTGTCGGTTTTTGCGACAACGTTTACCGCCTCGCCGTATGTATATTGTTTAACGGCTTCAGAACCCATTAGTGCCTTTATTCTGCTGTAGCAGGACTGATTTACATACATTGTGGCGCTGAAGGCTTCTTCTCCCCACTCAAGAGGCTCTGTAGCGGCTGTTGTGGTTTCAGGGGCCTTTGTGGTGACAGGAGTTGTCGTCTGCGGCTTTGTGGTAACGGGAGTGGTTTCGGGGGCTTTGGTGGTCGTAGCGGCGGTAGTCACAGGTGCGGAAGAATCATCGCTGTCATCGGGGACATAAGTGCTGTTGAGCATTACAGACGCTACGACAGCGAATATAAGCAATAAGGCTCCGCCAAGTCCGGCGAGCAATTGAGTGAATTTTTCCAAATATTATCTTCTCCTTTTATCTGTAGACCGATATAAAGCGGTTTTTGTCTGTGATTTAATATCAAAAAATCTTTATACTATTATAACAAGACAAAGCGGATTAGTCAACCGTTATAAAGCCGATACGATTGTTGATTGCCGAAATGCCTGTCTGAAAAGCGTGACGGCAGTAAAAATGACGGGGTTATCGTGCTTTCGTTATAATAACATCCGTCTTATTCTTTTTCGTGTTAAAGGCAAGTAACTGTGTTTTTTACCTTGACAGGCATAAAAATCATGATATACTTAAAATAATAAGATAAAATTGTCGAGAAAAGCGATGCTTTATAAAACGAAAAACAGACGTCTTACAAGAATAAACGATTTACGGTAAAGGAGTTTACTATGAAAAGAAAAGTATTGAAGTCATTAATTGCACTTGCATCGACTGTATCAATGCTTGCAGGATGTGCGCAGAGTGCGGTAACAAGCGGTGAAAATGCTTCCGGAGGAACATCTGCTACATCGCAATCACAGAATGTGAGCAGTTATGCAGACATCAAAGCTGAAAGCTCTGTGACAAGCACGTCTTCGACAACTGCGGCAGAGCATACATCTAAGTCAACCGAAAGCAGTACCGATACAACGAAAGCAAGTGAGAATAAGCCTTCACAGATCGCAGGAAAGATGAGAAATATAACTTCACAGCAACTGGTTGAAGATATGACGTTTGGCTGGAACCTCGGTAATACGCTTGATGTTTGTCAGGCTGACCGTGACGGCGACGGTAAGATAAACGAGCATGTTGAAGCGGGAGAAAAGGTTGATGAAACGCTGTGGGGCAATCCTAAAGCCACAAAAGAGCTGTTCACATCACTGAAAAAGAACGGCGTAAATGCGGTGCGTATACCTGTGACGTGGAGAGATCATATGGATTCCAATGGCAACATAGATAGGGAATGGATGGACAGGGTACAGCAGGTAGTCGATTATGCATACTCGCAGGGAATGTATGTTATTATAAATGTACATCACGACGGCGGCGGTGATCCTAAGTTCGGTGCATGGATAATCGAGGAGTCGCAGAAGGATTATAATACATTCCTGAAGAAATACAAAAATATATGGAAGCAGATAGCAGAGAGATTCAAAAACTATTCGGACTATCTGATTTTCGAGTCGATGAACGAGGTCGGATTTGATACGCTTTACAATAAAAATAAGGCGGACGCATATAATCTGATAAATAAGATTAATCAGGATTTTGTTGACATAATCCGTGCGACAGGCGGAAACAATGCAAAGCGTCATCTGCTTATTGCGGGATATTATACGGATATAGAGCGCACCTGCGATTCGCTTTATAAAATGCCTGACGACAAAGCGGGCAGATGTATCCTGTCGGTACATTACTACACACCGTGGGATTTCTGCACCTGCGATAGAAAGCACACATGGGGTACAAATTCGGAAGTCCGGCAAATGGAAACGCTTATCGGCAAGATGAAAAAGAACTTCGTTGACAAGGGAATACCCGTAATAATCGGTGAATATGCGGCAAGCGGAAGCGATCTTTCTTCCTGTATATTCTTTATAGAAAAGCTGAACAAGCTGTGCAGTGATTACGGTATAGCAACGTTTATATGGGATAGCGGCAGCCAGGTAAACAGGAAGACATACAAGTGGAGAACTCCGCAGTATCTTGAGGCATTAAAGCGTGCAACAAGCGGCAAGGACTACGAAGTAGTCAAGGAGTGATAGCGGTGCGGCGGGCGGCAATGTGCCGCATCAAGTTCCGTAAATATTGATGTATGGATTAACTTATGTTGTCGGCGGCAGATAAACGTTAGTTGAAATAAGTTCTGACACTTCTGTCAACATCTCAGCTGTGACTACGGAAGTCTTATATTCGTTTCTCCGAATACACCGGGCGCAATATCATTCAAGAGTAAAAGGAAAAGAACAAAGGGGAGCAAGAAAAGGCGTATAGCTTCACTTGCAAAAACATTGAATATCTTCATTCGGAAGAATGCAATAAAACTTGGCAATGATGCCGCAGACGATGAGAAACACACGCAGACAAGGAAACTGCTCCGACAGGCGTACAAAGGTATGTTGAGGAGCGGTTGACGCTGCAAGCAAAAATGCTTTCACACAGCTGTTTTTTTACAGCTGTGTGAAATTTCTTTTTTGCAATGAAAATTTTGTAGGAGCGGCAGTTGTGTTTTTACCTTGACAGGCATAAAAAATCATGATATACTTAAAACTGTATAAATCGAACAAAAGAAAACGGAGGATAGTTTTCAATGGCAAAAATAGCAGTTCTCGGCTACGGTGTTGTAGGCTCAGGCACGGTCGAGGTTATTGAGAAGAATAAGGAAGGTCTTTTAAAGAAAGCCGGTCAGGAGATAGAGATAAAGTACATTCTTGATCTGCGTGATTTTCCCGACAGTCCTTATAAAGACAAGTTTGTAAAGGACTTCAACGTTATACTGAACGACCCCGAAATTTCGGTAGTGGTTGAGGTTATAGGCGGTATCAAGCCTTCATACGATTTTGTAAAGTCTTCGCTTCTTGCAGGAAAGAGCGTTGTAACATCTAACAAGGAGCTTGTTGCCAAGAAGGGCGCAGAGCTTCTGAAAATCGCACACGAGAAGGGTGTAAACTTCTTCTTTGAGGCGAGCGTAGGCGGCGGTATCCCGATCATAAGACCGCTCCACCAGTGCCTTTCTGCTAACCGCATAGATGAAATCGCAGGTATCTTAAACGGTACTACAAACTTCATACTCACAAAGATGATCCGTGACAACATGGCGTTTGACGACGCATTAAAGACGGCTCAGGAGCTTGGCTATGCCGAGCGTAACCCCTCTGCCGATGTTGACGGTATCGACGCTTGCAGAAAGATCTGCATACTTGCATCGCTTTCGTTCGGCAAGCACGTTTATCCCGATAATATCCATACCGAAGGTATCACGAAGATCACACCTGAGGATGTTGCATACTGTGAGAATTTCGGCGGCTCGATAAAGCTTATCGGCTGGGCTTCAAGACAGGATGACGGCAAGGTAGCTGTTATGGTTTGCCCTGCATTTATCCACGAGGACAGCCAGCTTGCAGGCGTTAACGATGTGTTCAATGCAATACTCGTAAGAGGCGACTCTACGGGCGACGTTGTATTCTACGGCAAGGGTGCGGGCAAGTTCCCGACAGCAAGCGCCGTTGTAGCAGACGTTGTTATCGCTGTGAAGATGAACTCATCGAGCAAGTCGCTCTACTGGGAGGACAGCGATCAGGACTTCATTGAGGATACAGACAAGATAGTTCTTGAAAATTACATCCGTGTAAACGGCGTTTCAAAGGACGAGGCTGAGGCTCTGTTCGGCAAGGTAAGTTATCTTACAAGAAAAGACGCTCCGGAGGGCGAGCTTGCGTTTATTACTCCCGCTATCAGCGAAAAGGACTGCAACGAGGCTGTTGCAAAGCTCGGAGATAAGCTGCTCGGCCGCATAAGAGTTCTTGATTATTAATGAAAATTTAATACCCTATCTGAAAGGAAAAACAACAATATGTCCGAAAATCAACCGAAGTATAAGAGAATACTTTTAAAGCTCAGCGGTGAGGCACTTGCAGGGGACAAGAAGATGGGTCTTGATATGCCCACGGTCACCGAAATATGCAAGAGCATAAAGAAGTGCTATGACGTTGGTGCCGAGATAGGCATCGTTGTCGGCGGAGGCAACTACTGGAGAGGCCGTTCAAGCGAGAATATGGACAGAGTAAGAGCTGACCATATCGGTATGCTTGCTACAGCAATGAACGCACTTGCAGTTGCCGATGTACTTGAAAGCCTCGGCTGTCAGGTCCGTGTGCAGACTGCCATTGACATGAAGCAGATAGCTGAGCCGTATATAAGACAGAAGGCTGTAAGGCATTTTGAAAAGGGAAGAATAGTGATATTCGGTTGCGGTACGGGCAGCCCGTTCTTCTCGACAGACAGTGCCGCCGCACTGAGAGCCGCAGAGATAAATGCGGATATACTGCTCAAGGCGACTATGGTTGACGGTATCTATGACAAGGATCCGCATAAGTATGATGATGCTGTTAAGTACGATTCGCTCACACATCAGCAGATACTCGTGCAGAGCCTCAAGGTTATGGACAGTGCCGCTGCGGCTATGTGCAGTGAGAACAAGACACCTATCCTTGTATTCGATCTGAGCAGACCGGATAATATTTTCGATGCTGTAATGGGCAAAAAGATAGGTACGGTAGTCAGCGACAAGTAAGCTGAAGGTAAATAAAAACAGTAATATATACCCGAAAGGAAATTAACCAATGAAAGACGTAATCAATACCGCTAAGGACAAGATGGGCAAGTGCGTAGCCGCTGTTGAAACAGAATACGCTTCAATCCGTGCAGGCAGAGCAAATCCCGCAGTGCTGGATAAGGTGACCGTTGACTACTACGGTGTTCCCACGCAGATAAACGCTATGGCGGCTGTTGCCGTTTCAGAGGCAAGAGTGCTTGTTATCACTCCCTGGGACGCTTCAACTCTCAAGTCTATCGAAAAGGCTATACTTGCAAGCGACATCGGAATTACTCCCACAAACGACGGTAAGGCTATACGCATAACCTTCCCCCAGCTTACAGAGGAGAGAAGAAAAGAGCTTTGCAAGCAGGTAAAGAAGATCGCCGAGGAAGGTAAGGTAGCTGTCCGTAATGTTCGCCGTGACGCTATGGAAAAGTTCAAGGCTATGAAGAAGAACAACGAAATAACCGAGGACGATCTTAAGAACTGCGAGAAGGATGTTCAGAAGCTCACAGATAAATACTGTGATGAAATGGACGCTGCCTGCAGTGCAAAAGAAAAAGAAATCATGACAGTTTAATTGCCGGTAATCAAATTGGCTGATTTAAATAAGGACGCTTTGACCTGTGTTCCGCTCCATGTCGGATTTATCATGGACGGAAACGGCAGGTGGGCGAAAAAAAGAGGACTTCCGAGAAAGGCGGGTCATTCACAGGGTGCGAAGGTATTCAGGCGCACTGTTGAGGATTGCCGTGACATCGGAATAAAATATTGCACATTCTATGCGTTTTCAACGGAAAACTGGAAACGTCCGAAGGATGAAGTTGACGCCATAATGAAGCTGCTTGTAAAATATCTTGACGATATACGCAGTATGGCTCAGAAGAATACAAGGATAATTTTTCTCGGGGATAAGTCTGCGTTTGATGATGATATACAGGCAAGGCTTGTCGAGATTGAAGAAATATCAAAGAATAATGACGGTCTGTATGTTCTTGTAGCGCTCAATTACGGCGGTAAGGATGAGATACTGACTGCGGCAAAACGTCTTGCAAGGGATTATAAAGAGGGTAAGGTCGATCTTGACGGCTTTACGGAAGACGATTTTGACAATTATCTTTATACTAAGGGCATTCCTCCTGTCGATCTTATTATAAGACCGAGCGGAGAGCAGAGAACCTCAAACTTCCTTATCTGGCAGGGAGCTTATGCGGAGCTTTTGTTTATGGATGTTCTGTGGCCGGATTTTTCAAAGAAGGATCTTATTGCGGCTTGCGACGAGTACGCAAGGAGAAACAGAAGATTCGGCGGACTGTAATGCGTTTCTGAAAGGAAAAGAACTACAAGATGGTAACCAGAATAGTGACCGCACTGGTAGCGATACCGATCGGTATTTTAATAATAGCACTTAACAACGAGGTACTTTACTATGTTGCTATGACGGCTTTTTCTGTCATAGCGGTATATGAAATGTTAGTTACGACCAAATATCTGAAGAATAAGTTCACATCAGCCGTAAGCCTTATATTTGCGGCTGTAACACCTATTATTTTCTGGATAGAACCGCTCAGGAACAACGTAAAGCTGATTTACTTCGGCTTTGTTGTAATAATGCTACTTGGGATGCTGTTCAATCACGAGAAGGCTCGATTTGAGCAGGTCGCACTTGTTGCGTTTGTATCGATTACGATACCTCTTGCGCTCTGCTCGATAGCATTTATACGCTCAAGATTCCCGGATCACGCTATGTTCCTTATAGTTTATACTATGGTGAGCGCATGGGTGGGAGATGCCGGTGCGTATTTTGTCGGAACGTTTTTCGGCAAGCATAAGATGTGTCCTGCGATAAGCCCCAAGAAAACGTGGGAGGGCTTTGTCGGAGGTATAATAACATCGGGCGTTTTTGCGGTTATAATGAGCTTTGCGTATGAGCTTATCGACAGCATAATAAACGGCGGAGTGCATACATTCAGCGTGAACTGGGTGTATCTCACTGTTATGGCGCTTGTTATATCGGGACTCGGCGTAGTCGGAGATCTTTCTGCGTCACTTGTAAAGCGTGAATGTTCTGTAAAGGATTTCGGCAATATATTACCCGGACACGGCGGTATTCTTGACCGTTTCGACAGTGTTCTGCTTGCCGCACCGTTTGCATATATGATGTTCCAGATATACTTCCCCATAACCCCAATAGCATAATCGTATAATCATATTACAATGCCGAAGCGGAATACTCTTCGGCATTATTTGTCATAAAGAGGTAACAATTGAGTATTATAAAGAATATAGCCCTGCTCGGCAGTACAGGCTCGATAGGCACACAGACGCTTGACGTATGCCGTATGCACGGCATTAAACCGATTGCACTTTGTGCCGCAAAAAACACCGAACTTCTTGAAAAGCAGGCTCGTGAATTTATGCCGGAAGCTGTCTGCATATATGATGAAAACCGTTACAGCGATATGAAGCAGCGGCTTTCCGATACAGATATAAAGGTGCTGTGCGGAATGGATGGGCTGTGTGAGGTGTCATCACTGAAAACGGACGCTGTTGTGAATTCGGTCGTAGGTATGGTTGGACTTCGTCCTACTCTTGCGGCGCTTGACGCAGGCAACAAGGTGGCGCTTGCTAACAAGGAAACGCTTGTTACGGGCGGCGAACTTGTAATGAAAAAGGCGAAGGAGAAAAACCTGCCGATACTGCCGATAGACAGCGAGCATTCCGCTATATTCCAGTCGCTTATGGCAAGCGGAGGAAGCAGTATCGAGCGTATACTGCTTACGGCATCGGGCGGTCCGTTTTTCGGATACAGCTATGAAAAGCTGAAAACAGTAACAAAGGCACAGGCGCTGAAGCACCCTAACTGGAACATGGGACAGAAGATAACAACAGACAGCGCAACGCTTATGAACAAGGGACTTGAACTTATAGAGGCGGTGTGGCTGTTCGGAGTTACTCCTGAAAAAGTGGAGGTAAATGTTCACAGACAGAGCATTTTGCACTCTGCGGTCGAGTTTGAGGACGGTTCGGTCATAGGTCAGATGGGCGTACCCGATATGAGAATACCGATACAGTTTGCGCTGACCTATCCCGAAAGGTTACCGTCACCGGCAAAAAGGCTATCGCTTTTTGATGTCGGCACTATGACGTTTGAAAAAGTGGACGAGGAAACGTTCCTGTGTCTTAAATACGCAAAAAAGATGATAGCAAGGGGCGGTACAGCCTGTACTGTGCTTGACAGCGCAAACGAGGCGGCTGTCGGACTTTTCCTTGAGGATAAGATACCGTTTTACCGCATAGGAGAGCTTGTTGCCGACGCTTGTGAAAATGTAAGGGAGCATAAAGAGGTAACGCTCGGCAATATACTGGACAGTGAAAACACGGCAAGGGAATATGTAATTGCCCACGCTTAGAATAAGGAGGCACTTTTGAACATACTCAACATTTTACTGGGAATACTTCTGTTTTTTTTGATTATACTTGTGCATGAATTCGGACATTTCACGGTCGCAAAGCTGTGCAAGATGAAGGTCAAGGAATTTGCGATAGGAATGGGTCCGAAGCTGTTCAAAAAGCGTATCGGGGAAACCGTGTTTGCGTTCAAGGCACTGCCGATAGGCGGCTCGGTCATGCTTGACGAGGACGTTGAAAATGACGACCCGAGGAGCTTCAGAAACAGGCCTGTGTGGATGAGGATACTTGTAATCGCCGCAGGTGCGTTTATGAACTTCGTTCTCGGATTTATCTTCTGCATTATTTCCGTTTTATGTTCAAACAGCGTTTCGACCAATGTCGTTGCGGGATTTCAGGAGGGTGCGATAAGCTCGTCTGTGCTTCAGGCAAACGATAAGATACTGAAAATCAACGGTATGAATATCTATACAACGATGGATATTTCGTTCCAGCTTTCAAATTCGCAGTCGAGGGGTATAGGCTCGCAGTATTACAGCTATGACTTTGTAGTTGAGAGAAACGGTCAGACGGTTGAACTGAACGATGTTAAATTTGCGTCACGTTCCTACGCAAAAATGATTTCGGAATATAAAAAGCTGGTGGGCGAAAAAGAGGGCTATGCGGCACTTCCCACCGAATATTTCGATATAGATACTAACAGCTATACAGAGGCTTTCAAGGAGCTTGAAAATAACGATGCAGAATTTGCAAAGTCGTTTACGGCAATTGCAGATGAATATAAAAGCGGATATACGTCTGAGGAAAACAACCTGTATCTCGACTTTATCGTTTACGGCGAGAGGCACAATTTTGTAAACGTTATACAGGCGGCGTGTGCGGACTTTGTTTCATACGGCAGACTGATATGGATCTCGTTCGGCAATCTGCTCAACGGCACATACGGTCTTAACGAAATGTCTGGTCCTATAGGTGTTGTGCAGAGTGTAAGCACCGTTGCTTCTTTCGGCTGGGGCTCGCTTATGACGCTGGCGGCGCTGATTGCAATAAACATAGGCATAGTAAATCTCCTGCCGATACCCGCTATGGACGGCGGCAGACTTGTGTTCCTTTTCATAGAGCTTATCAGAGGAAAGCCTGTCAAGGCGGAGCATGAGGGAATGGTGCATTTTATCGGTATCGTTGCGCTTATGGTGCTTATGGTCATAGTAACATTCAATGATATTGTAAGAATAATTACAGGCGGTTAAAATGAGTAAGAAGAAAGTTAAAGTAGGAAATCTCACTCTCGGAGGAGAGCATATATATATACAGTCGATGCTGAATATCCCTGCGGATGATGTTGAGGGCAATGTAAGGCAGGCAATCGAGCTTGAAAAGGCAGGCTGCGAGATAATACGCACGGCGGTGCCTGCGGTGAGAAACTCGGAGCTTATATACGCACTTAAAAATGCGGTCAATATACCCGTTGTCGCAGACATACATTTTGATTACAGGATAGCGCTCGAATGTGCGGCGGCAGGTGTTGACAAGATAAGGATAAATCCGGGAAATATCGGGGATAAGGACAGGGTAAAGGCTGTGGCGGACGCTTGCCGCAACCGCAATATCCCTATAAGAATAGGCGTGAACAGCGGTTCGGTAGAGCGTGAGCTTCTTGCCAAGTACGGCGGTCCTACCGCACAGGCACTGACTGAAAGTGCTTCACGCCATGTTGAAATGCTCCGTGAATTTGATTTTGACGATATAGTGCTTTCGGTCAAATCGTCGGATGTCAAGCTGATGACGGAGAGCTATCGTCTGATACACGAAATGTACGATTATCCTCTGCACCTCGGAGTGACCGAGGCGGGCACAGCCCGTATGGGTATAATCAAGTCGGCGGCGGGAATAGGCTCACTGCTCCTTGACGGTATCGGGGATACGATAAGAGTATCGCTGACAGCCGACCCTGTAGAAGAAATATATGCCGCAAAGGATATACTTAAAGCAGTAGGCATAGGCGGCGGTGTGAGGATAGTTTCCTGCCCCACCTGCGGCAGAACGGGGATTGACCTTATTTCTATAGCAAAGCAGGTCGAACAGCGTACAAGAGATATAACAGCCGATATAAAGATAGCTGTAATGGGCTGTGTCGTAAACGGTCCTGGAGAAGCGAGAGAGGCCGATATAGGCATCGCCGGCGCAAAGGGCGAGGGTATAATCTTCAAAAAGGGCGAGGTTATACGCAGAGTACCCGAGGAAAAGCTGGTTGACGAGCTTATGGACGAGGTCGGTGTGATGCTCGGCAACAAAGAAAAATTATGAGGAACGTGAAATAAATGGCTGCCATTTTAAAAGAAATTCTTGACAGGGTCGAAATGCCTCAGCAGACAGCGGATGCACGACTGCTGTCGATACTGTGTGACGAAGCGGATAAGAGCATGATACTTCAGCTTGAAGCAGATGAACTGATACCGTACAGCGTGCTTGCCGAAACGGGCAATGCAATAAAGAAATATCTAGGTGTGCCGTCGGTAAAGATTTATCCGAAATATGCGCCTGAGCTGTTCAGCCCGTCATATCTTTATGACATTATTCAGATATTGAAGCCGTCACACGGTGTTATAAACGGATATATGGACGATTCCGAGATAAGCGACGACGGAGATACATTTGAGTTTACGCTTATGCACGGCGGAATTGACCTTCTGTACAGCGAGAAGATAGACAAGGAAATTGAGAAGTTCACAAAGGGCGTTTTCTCAAAGAGCGTAACGGTAAAATTCAGCGAAAATGCGACAGTAGGTTATGCAGACCTTGACGAAAGATATTATGAGGAATTGTCGGCACAGCCGCTTCCGGATTTTGACGAGATCGACAGGAAAGCGGCAGAGCGTGCAAGCGAGAGCAAAAGTTCAAGGGGCAAGAAATCAAGACCCGAGCCGAGAAAGCGTCCGGGCAAGATAACGCTTACATATCTTGAGGATAAGCTGAACACGGACGGACTTTTATATCTCGGAAACGAGATAACCGAAGCACCGCAGTCGCTGAAGTCACTGGGCGAAGAAAGCGACAGCGTCACGGTATGGGGCGAGCTTACCGATGTCGAGCATAAGGATACAAGAAACGGCGTTTACACGATAATCACGGCATCGCTTTGCGACGATACGGGCAGGATACCTGTAAAGCTGTTTGCCAAGGCTGAAATAATAGACGATTACGATTTTCTTGAAGACGGTGCGGTTTTTGTTATGCACGGCAGTTATAAGCTCGACACATTCGCAAATGAGATGCAGTTCAATCCTACGGATATAATGCAGGTTTCACTGCGTGATGATTACACTATGAAAACACCTGCGCCAAAGGCTTCCTCACAGGGAGGAAATGCGCCTGCCGCTCCTGCAATGACAAAGGCAAACGTGTTTGCAGAGCCTGAGGAAATGGATCTGATGTTTGAAACCACGCATTTCGGCAGTAAAGCGAAGCTCGTAATGGGCAAGCCGATAAATGACGCTCCCGTTGAGATGGCAAGCATAATAACTGAGCGTGACAATGTTACCGTATGGGGTGAAATCTTCAATGTCGAGAAGAAGGAAACCAAGAGCGGAAAGTCAACGATAATCACAGCCGCATTCAGCGACAGGACTTCATCTATGATAATGAAGCTGTTCGTTTATAATACAAAGCTCGACAGCTACAGCTTCATTCAGAACGGTACAAAGATACTTGCAAACGGCAGTTATAAGGCTGACGATTTTCTGCACTGCAACTGCTTTAATCCGCAGTCGGTAATGCTTGTCGAGGTAAAGCCGAAGCAGGACAATGCTCCCGAAAAGAGAGTAGAGCTTCATATGCATACCAATATGTCGGATATGGACGCAGTTACAGCTCCGTCAGTGCTTGTAAAGCAGGCTCACGCATGGGGCCACAAGGCGGTAGCTATAACCGACCACGGCAACGCACAGGCATATCCTGAGGCTATGAACACCGTTGAGAAGATAAACAAGGACGATCCAGACTTCAAGGTGATTTATGGTCTTGAGGCATACTTTGTAAATGACGGAAACGCAGTTGTTGACGGGTGTGACAAAGTAAAAATCGAGGACGATATAATCGTATTTGACATAGAAACAACGGGACTTCATCCCGCAAACGAGCGTATAACCGAAATAGGTGCGGTAAAGCTGCGTAATATGGAGATAGTTGACCGATTCTCGACATTTGTAAATCCGATGATGCCGATACCGTCAAATATCACGGAACTTACGGGTATCACGGACGATATGGTAGCCGACGCTCCGACCGAGGATGTTGCGGTCAGCGACTTTATGGCTTTCTGCGGCAATTCTCCCGTCTGCGCACATAACGCAAAGTTTGACGTGTCGTTTATCAGAAGTGCCGCCACGAGAATGGGAAAGAGCTTTGATAATCCTGTAGTCGATACGCTGAGTATTGCAAAGGCGGCGCTCAAGGGTATCAAGAACTATAAGCTCGACACTATAGCAAAGTATTTCAAGCTGGGCGACTTTGATCATCACAGAGCGGTTGCGGACGCAGAAATGCTGTGCATGATATATATGCACATAGTAAACGATACAAGAAAGACCGCAAAGCTTGAATACATAGGCGATTTCAACACGGCGTTCGGAAGTGTGGATATAAAGAAGCTCCCTACTTATCACCAGATAATTCTTGTAAAGAACAAGGTCGGTCTGAAAAATCTGTACAGACTTATTTCCGCATCGAACCTTGATTATTTCTATAAAAAGCCGAGAATACCGAAATCCCTGCTGTCGCAGTACAGAGAGGGACTTATCATAGGAAGTGCGTGCGAGGCGGGCGAGCTTTTCAGGGCGATACTTGAAAAGGAATCGCAGGAGAAGATAGAGGAAATCGCATCGTTCTATGATTATCTTGAGATACAGCCTATCGGCAATAATATGTTCCTGCTTAGAAACGGCAAGGTAAGCAGTGAAGAAGATCTGAGAGATCTCAACCGTGCTATAGTTGAGCTTGGTGACAGGCTCGGAAAGCCGGTAGTCGCTACCTGTGACGTGCATTTCAAAGACCCTGAGGACGCTGTATTCCGTGAGGTACTGCAGGCAGGACAGGGCTATGAGGACTTTGCTAATCAACCGCCGCTTTATTTCAGAACTACAGATGAAATGCTTGAGGAATTTGCTTATCTCGGTGAAGAAAAGGCGAAGGAAGTCGTTATTACAAACACGAACAGAATTGCCGATATGATCGAGGTGGTACGGCCTATCCCCACAGGCACATATACTCCCCATATTGACGGTGCAGACGAAGAATTACAGCAGCTTTGCTGGGACAGGGCGCACGCATGGTACGGTGACAATCTGCCGGAAACAGTTGAAAAGCGACTCAAGAAGGAACTTGACTCTATCATAAAGCACGGATTCGCCGTACTGTATATGATAGCGCAGAAGCTGGTTGCGTTCTCGGAAAAGAACGGTTATCTTGTCGGCTCACGAGGCTCGGTAGGTTCATCGGTAGTTGCCATAATGGCAGGTATCTCCGAGGTAAACCCCTTGCCTCCGCACTACAGATGCCCCAAGTGCCGACACAATGAATTTATCCTTGACGGCTCTTACGGCTCGGGCTTTGACCTGCCGCCGAAAAAGTGTCCGAACTGCGATATAGATATGATCCGTGACGGTCACGATATACCGTTTGAAACGTTCCTTGGATTTGACGGCGATAAGTCGCCTGATATTGACCTTAACTTCTCGGGCGAGGTACAGGGAAAGGTACACAGATATACCGAAGAACTGTTCGGTAAGGATCACGTTTTCAAGGCGGGTACTATCTCCGCCGTGCAGGAAAAGACTGCGGAAGGCTTTGTACGCAAGTGGCTTGAAAAGAAGGGTATGACGGCAAATTCCGCCGAAATATCACGTCTTGCGGCAGGCTGTACAGGCGTTAAGAGAACTACGTCACAGCATCCAGGCGGAATGGTCGTTGTACCGAGCGATTATGAGGTTTATGACTTCACGGCGGTTCAGCACCCGGCGGATAAGACGGAGAGCGATATGATAACAACGCACTTCGACTTCCACGCACTGCATGATACTATACTTAAACTAGATGAACTCGGACACGATGTGCCGACGCTGTATAAGCACCTTGAGGATATGACGGGTATAAAGATAGCGGATGTTCCGACAAGCGATCCCAAAGTCATGGAGCTGTTCACCTCGACAGAGCCGCTCGGCATAAAAGAGGAGGATCTCGGCGTTTCAAGCGGTACATATGGTATCCCCGAATTCGGCACGCCGTTTACACTGCAGATGCTTAAGGATGCACAGCCGAAGAAATTCTCCGACCTTTTACAGATCTCGGGTCTGTCGCACGGTACTGACGTATGGCTCGGAAACGCACAGGATCTTATCTCTGACGGAACCTGCACGATTTCAGAGGTTATCGGATGCCGTGACGATATTATGGTTTATCTTATGCATCAGGGTCTTGAGCCGAAGCTCGCATTCAAGATAATGGAGATAACCCGTAAGGGTAATGCCAAGAAGCTGTTCAACGAGGATATATACAAGGCGTTTGAAGAAAACAATGTACCGCAGTGGTATATCGAAAGCTGTAAGAAGATAAAGTACATGTTCCCTAAGGCACACGCCGCCGCTTATGTAACCGGTGCTGTAAAGCTGTGCTGGTTCAAGGTCTATTATCCGTCGGAATTCTATTCTGCGGTACTTACAAAGCACACTGAAAATATAGATGTAAAGACGGTTCTCGGCGGTAAGGAGAGCGTAAGAAACAAGATACAGCTTATCCAGTCAAACCCGGAGGCTACTGCAAAAGACAAGGGTATGCTTGACGCACTGCTGCTGATATATGAGATGATGCTCAGAGGCATCACGTTCCTGCCTGTTGACTATAAGAAGTCGAGGGCGACAACTTATGCGATAGAGGACGGAAATCTCCGTCTGCCGTTCCTTGCGGTAGAGGGCTGTGGTGAAAACGCCGCAATCAAGCTCAAGGAAGTTATCGACAAGGGAGATTTCATCTGTCTTGAGGATATTCAGGCACAATCAGGTATAAACAGCACCGTTCTCAGCAAGCTGTATGATATGAATGTATTCGGGGATCTCCCTCAATCCGCACAGATTTCATTCTTCTAAGTGGGCGGCTGTGAGCCGCTCCAAATTCCGACCTTGCGGCGAGTCGCCGCAGACAATTCCGCCTTTGGAGCAGTTACAGCTATCCGCAGGATAGCAAAACGGCGGGCGGCAATGTTCGTTCCGAATTCCGACCTTTTTAAAGGTTGGTGAGGGACTGAAGTTCGGCGGACGGTCGGGGAAACGGTGATACAACAGACTTTACAGTTATATAACGGTCGCCGCAGACAATTCCGCCTTTGGAGCAGTTTCAGCTATCCGCAGGATAGCAAAACGGCGGGCGGCAATGTGCCGCTTCAAATTCCGACCTTTTTAAAGGTCAGTGAGGGGCTGAAGTACGGCGGACGGTCGGGGAAACGGTGATACAACAGACATTAAACAACAAATATTGATTGTTGGAAATATAAAGTGTTTTAAGAAAGGCAAGGTAAAAACCAAATGAACTATTCGTTCAACGTGAGAATTCTCAGTCATTTTTATCACAGCGCAGTAAAGGCTGAACTTGAAAGACGGAATTTTCCGAAAGATATGGCGAAGAAGATTTTTGCCGAGCATAAGGCGATAGTTACCCGTGCAAAAGGCATCGGCAAGTCAAAGCTGATGAGCTCTTATATGATGGGTGCATATTTTATCGCTATGAACCGCAGTACAGGAAAGATGGCGGAAGAGAATTACGAAATACTAAAAGACGGATTATGTGCTTCAAAGCTGTTTCACAAAGCTGTAGGTAATGTAGACAGTTATCTTGACGAAAAGAAGATGCCCGGACGTCTTGCGTGGTCGGAAGAAAGCCACAAGAGAAAATATGAGAATGACTGGGTAGTTGATATATTACCTGCAAACGATGAATATGAGCTTGGTTATGACTATCACGAATGCGGTGTATGCAAGCTGTGCAAAGACGAGGGCTGTCCCGAACTCGCACAGTATATGTGCCGTATGGACTATGTTCTTGCGGACATTATGGATATGAAGCTCACAAGAACAAAAATTATAGCTGAGGGCGCCGATATGTGCGACTTCAGATACAGCAGAAAGTAAATTTGACTTAAAAGGATAACGGTACACAATGAAAACAGCGGCAATTATATGCGAATACAATCCGTTCCACAACGGACATAAATATCACATAGAGCAAACCCGTTTACAGCACGGCGCAACTCATATCGTATGCGTTATGAGCGGAAATTTCACCCAGAGGGGCGATGTTGCGCTTGCGGATAAATATGCGAGAGCGAGAGCCGCACTTATGGGAGGAGCGGATCTGGTGGTCGAACTGCCTACTCCGTTTGCACTGTCGAGTGCGGAGCATTTTGCTATGGGGGCTTGCCGTATTGCCGATTCGCTCGGTTGTGTCGATATGCTGAGCTTCGGCAGTGAATGCGGTGATGTTTCTGTGCTTGAGGAGGCGGCAGGAGCTGTTGAATATGCGGTGCAGACCGATGAGTTTTTCAGCCTGATGCGTAAAGGCGCTTCGTATCCTGCGGCACTGAAGCAGACGGTCGAGAAGAATTATACGTCAGATGTCGTGCAAACGCTTACAGAGCCAAACAACACGCTGGCTGTCGAATATATCCGTGCGCTTGACAAGCTGGGCGGTATGATAAAGCCGGTCACGGTAATGAGGAGCGGTGCGGCACACGACAGTGACGAGGGCAGTGATACGGTAATCAGCGCATCAAGGCTCAGAAAAATGTTGAGTGCAGGCGAAGATGTAAGTGCATATACCGATTTTGCCGATTATGAGAATTTCGCACATATTGAAAATATCGAAACGGCAATCCTTGCAAAGCTACGCACTATGTCAAAGTCGGAATTTGAACGGCTTCCCAACGGCACGGGCGGAATGGACAGCAGGATATATAAGGCGGTACGCACGGCGGTTTCACTTCCGCAGTTACTGCTTATGATAAAATCAAAGAATTTTACTATGGCAAGAATACGCAGACTTGTGCTGTGTGCATTCTTAGGCATAACGGGAAACGATCTTAAAAATCCTCCTGCTTATGCGAGGATACTGGGAATGAATTCAAAGGGCAGGGAAATACTTGCCGCAGGGGAGCATAAGCTGCCTGTGGACACATCGCTTTCGGCACTGGCAAAAACAAGTGCGGAAGCGGAGCGTTTTGCAAGACTTGAAGAAAGAGCGGGAAATCTGTACGCACTGGCGCTTGATAAAAAACAGCCGTGCGGTGCCGAATTTACTTCAAAGCCGGTTATAATATAAACAGGAGGAAACAGTATGGACAACGCAGGAAAATACAGAGAGCTTCGTGAAATGCACAAGGAATTTATATATCACGGCTACGACATTGCCGACGACGGAATATTCTTTCATTTTTCGATAGATGATTATCATTTTTATCCATCGTGGAAAACCGAAAGCGGACTTCTCAAAAACGTAACTCCGTTTCTCGAATACATAATATTCAATCTCGGTATGGCAGAGCTTGTCAGCTACTGGAAATGCGCCTGTCCGCCTGTTGTAAAGGTAAAGTGCGGTTCTCTCGACGAAAAGCAGTGCCTGTGGTGGAAAAAGCTCTACTTCAACGGACTTGGAGAGTTCTTCTACAGAAATAATATAGACGCTGATTTTGACAGCTTTATGCAGATAGTACCTGATGATAACGGCAAGCGTAAATACAGCTGTGAAAGGGAAGTCGGCGGTTATCTCGTTGCGGTAGGCGGCGGAAAGGACAGCGTTGTTTCTCTTGAACTGCTCAGAAAATATCACGATGAAACGCTGTGCTATATAATAAATCCGAGAGGCGCTACGGTAGAGTGCGCCAAGGTCGCAGGCTTTGACGAAAGCAAAATTGTCGGACCTCGCAGAACGATAGACAGGGCGCTCCTTGAACGCAATGCGGACGGATACCTGAACGGTCATACGCCGTTCTCGGCGGTGGTCGCATTCTCGGCTTATCTGTTTGCTTATCTTTACGGCAAGAAGTATATAGTGCTGTCAAATGAAAGCAGTGCGAATGAAACCTATGTCAGCGGCAGGCAGGTAAATCACCAGTACAGCAAAAGCACCGAGTTCGAGCGTGATTTCAGAAGCTACGTTACCGATTATCTTGATGACGGTATACAGTATTTCAGCCTTCTGCGTCCGTGGAGCGAGTGGCAGATAGCAAAGAAATTCGTTACCTATCCGCAGTATTTCCCTGTGTTCCAGAGCTGTAATCTTGGCTCAAAAACGGATACATGGTGTGCGGATTGCGCAAAGTGCCTTTATGTATATATACTGCTGTCGGCGTTTCTTGACGATGAAACGCTGGTGAAAATCTTCGGAAAGAATATGCTCGACTGCAAAAAGTACGAGGATATGTTTGACGGGCTTGTGCTTGACGGCAAGGATAAGCCGTTTGAATGCGTAGGAACAAAGAGCGAGGTAAGGCTGTCGCTGTATATGGCAATAAAGCGCAGGGGAGAGAAGCTCCCTTATCTGCTCAGCCGTTACGCAAAAACCGATCCGCCCGTTCCGCAGAGCATGGATAATTATTTTGACAATGATAATTTTGTACCTCAGCATCTTATAGGACTGCTGAAGTAAGAAAGTGACGATATATGACTATAGATGAAAAGCTGAAAGCGTTTTTTGAGGGAAAGAAAGTTGTTATTTTAGGCTTTGGCAGAGAGGGACGTTCTACATTGAAGCTGCTCGGAAGCTGTAATTGCAAAAGCATTACGGTAGCCGATATGAACCCTGTACCTGAATCGGAAGCGGAGGGCTGTACGCTTTGCTGCGGAGAGGATTATCTTACCTGCCTTGACGACTGCGATGTTATAATGAAAGCTCCGGGTGTTATTCTGAAAAATATTGTGAGCGATGAAATAAAGGCAAAGATTACATCACAGACCGACTTGTTTTTACGTTTTTGCGACAATATGATAATAGGAATCACGGGAACTAAGGGAAAATCGACCACGTCAAGCCTGATAAAATTCTTTATCGAAAAAAGCGGCAAGGATACGATGCTTATAGGAAATATAGGCGTACCTCCGCTTGAAAGACGTGAGGAATTCACAAAGGATTGTGTTATCGTATGTGAAATGTCCTGTCATCAGCTTGAATATGTCAAGGCATCGCCCGATGTGGCGGTACTGCTGAATATTTACCCCGAGCACCTTGACCACTATACCGATTTTGCGGCTTACCGAAACGCAAAGCTGAACATTTTCCGCTATCAGAATGAAAACGATACGCTGATAATCGGTGAAGAAGTAAAGCAGTATGCCGATACGAAGGCAAGGGTCATTACAGCCGGTTTTTCCTGCGGTGATATAGGAACACGAAACGGCGGTATTTTTATCGGTGATGAATTTTACCCTGCCGATGTGATAGATACAAAGCTCAAAGGCGAGCATAACTTATATAATATAGCGATAGCGATTTATGCCGCAACAAAGGCAGGCTGTACTGTAAAGCAGTGCCTTGATGCGCTTCCGCAGTTTAATGGTCTTGAACACAGGCTTGAATATGTCTGCATGCTGAACGGTGCGGAGTATATCAACGACAGCATAAGCACAGCGCCGCAGACGGCTATAGCCGCACTTAAAGCGTATCCTGATACCGATACGCTGATAATAGGCGGAATGGACAGGGGTATACCTTATGATGAATTGTCTGACTGGCTTAGCGGTGATACTTCGGTCAGAAATCTGATAATCCTCCCCGACAGCGGCAAGAGAGTAGCCGAGAAGGTCACAAATCCGCTTGTAAAGCTGATCTATGCCGATGATATGGAGCAGGCTGTGAAATATGCGAAGCAGGTAACGAAAACACGTTGCATCTTATCGCCTGCCGCCGCAAGCTACGGCTTTTACAAGAACTTTGAAGAGAGAGGAAAGCACTTCAAGGAGCTTGTGACATCAAATAATTGATACTAGCCCAAAAACTTTTTGTAACAAATGACGAAATTTCCCCGATATAACTGTGGGGATTGACAAAATCGGTTTTATGTGTTATCATATTATCGTGATAGCACATTAGCACGCTAAAGTGCTATGATATAAATAAAGAAACAAAGCCGACAGGCATGAAAGGAAATAACCATAGATGAAAAGCTACGATCTTATTACACCTGAGGGTACAAGAGATCTGCTGTTTGACGAGTGTGTAGCCCGTAAAGAAGCAGAGGACAAATTAAGAGCGGTGTTCACCGCACACGGATACAGCGAAGTGATTACTCCTGCGCTTGAATTTTACGATGTGTTCAATAACAAGACAAGGAGCTTCCGGCAGGAAGATATGTACAAGCTGACAGACGGCAAGGGCAGACTTATGGTAATGCGTCCGGACAGTACAATGCCTATCGCTCGAATAGTTGCAACAAGACTGCGTGACGGTGTTTTCCCGTTAAAGCTGTTCTGCTCGCAGAATATCTACCGCTGTAATCCTAAAATGGCAGGCAGGGACGACGAATTTATGCAGAGCGGCGTTGAGATAATAGGCGGCGACGAGAAGCGTTCCGACCTTGAGGCGCTCAGCCTTGCGGCACAGGTGCTGAACTCCTGCTCAAGCGATGATGTACGTCTTGAAATAGGAGATAACACGTTCTATAAACTGCTTCTTGAAAAGCTTGATATTGATGATGAAGAAACGGTAAGAAGCCTTATTGAGTCAAAGAACACTCCCGACCTTACACAGTTTATCAAGGAAAACGTTGACAGCAATCCCGAAAAACGCAGATATTCCGAGATACTTTTACAGCTCCCCGATCTGTTCGGCGGTGCGGAGGTATTTGACAAGGCTGAAAAGCTGTTCGCAGGCACAGCCCTCTCAGACAGGCTGACCGAGCTTAAGGAAACGTTTGACGCACTGAGAAAGCTTGAAGCAGAAGATAAGATAACAGTTGACTTAGGACTTGTAAACAAGGCCGAGTATTATACGGGAATCGTGTTCAGAGGATATATAGAGGAATACGGTCAGGCTGTGCTTTCGGGCGGAAGATATGATACGCTTATCGGCAGCTTCGGAGCGGACGATATGCCGGCTGTAGGCTTTGCGGTAAACGTAAACGCTATTGCGGCGGCTAATCTCAGAAGCAACAGAAGCACAAAGGCACGTCACGCAGAGGTTCTGGTATTTGCCGCAGATGAGGATCTGATAGACGGTATCAGCCACTGCACAAAGCTTATTTCAAAGGGCATCAGTGCGGAGTTCAGCACCTGCCCCACGCTTGATGCGGCTATGGAATATGCTAAGGCTAACAAAATCGGCAGAATAGATATAATAGATAAAGAAAAGAACGAACAGCCCGTTACAATGACGCTGTAAGAAGGGATATACATAAATGGACAAGAAAACAATCAGAATCGCTCTTACTAAGGGCAGACTTGAAAAGGACACGGTAAACCTTTTCGATAAGATAGGATATGATGTTTCACAGCTTCGTGACAAGGGCAGACGGCTTATACTTGATATACCGGGAAGCAATATCGAGGTAGTCCTTGCAAAAGCCGCAGATGTACTGACTTATGTAGAACACGGTGTATGTGACTTAGGCGTTGTCGGCAAGGACACTATAGATGAGCATGGCGGAAGATTTTTCGAGGTATGCGATCTGGGATTCGGACGCTGCAGATTTGCTCTTGCGGGCAAAGTCGGCAACAACTTCTATGAGGGCTGCGGTGTAAAGACTATTGCCACAAAGTATCCTAATATCACAAGAAGATTCTTCGAGTCAAAGGCTATGGACGTTGATATAGTAAAGATAGAAGGCTCTGTAGAGCTTGCTCCCTTGCTTGAGCTGTCTGACGGTATCGTAGATATAGTAGAAACCGGTACAACTCTTAAGGAAAACGGACTTGAGGTATACGAATACGTTTCACCTATATCAGCCCGTGTTATAGTAAATCCGGTAAGTATGAAGCTCAAGAAGAACAGTATTGAAGATCTTATAGACAAGATGGAAAGCAACATATAAGAAAGGACGCTAAGTAAGATGATAAAGACTATCAAAGCAGACGGCAGTGAAAAAGAATTCCTCGCAGGTATGAAAAAGCGCAGCAGTGAAGTAAACGCAGAGGTTGAAAAGACCGTAAGAGCAATTATAGACGATGTTGCCGCAAGAGGCGACGAGGCTGTAAAGGAATATACCGCAAGGTTCGACTGCCCCGATATGCAGTATTACAGAGTACCCGATGAAGTCATACAGGACGCACTCACAAATGCAGACCCCGACTTTGTGAACTCAATGCTTAACGCTCAGGAGAACATTACGGCATTCCACACCCGTCAGAAGCAGAACGGATATATGATGACAGACGAGAGCGGCTGTATCTTAGGTCAGCGTGTAAGAGGTCTTGACAGAGTAGGCTTATATGTTCCGGGCGGCACGGCGGCTTATCCTTCGTCTGTTCTTATGAACGCTATCCCTGCAAAGATTGCAGGCGTAGGCGAGATTATTATGGTAACTCCTCCTATGAAGGACGGTACGCCCAACAACGATATACTTGTGGCGGCGGCTCTGTGCGGCGTTGACAAGATATTCATGTGCGGCGGCGCTCAGGCTGTTGCGGCTCTGGCATTCGGCACAGAGGAGATACCCAAGGTATCAAAGATAGTAGGACCGGGAAATATCTTCGTAGCAACCGCAAAGAAGCTCCTTTACGGAACGGTTGATATTGATATGATAGCAGGTCCGAGTGAAATTCTTATAGTTGCGGACGATACCGCTAACCCGAAATATGCCGCCGCAGACCTTATGTCGCAGGCAGAGCACGACAAGCTGGCAAGCTCCGTGCTTATAACGACAAGTCAGCGTGTTGCCGATGAAACAGTAAAGGAAATCGAAAGACAGGTTGCAGACCTTTCAAGAAAGGATATTATCAATACCTCTCTTGATAACTGCGGTGCGATAATTATATGCGACGATATGGACAAGGCTTGCGAGATAGCAAACGAAATTGCTCCCGAACACCTTGAGGTGCTTGCCGCAAATCCTCTCGAATATATAGGAAAGCTGACAAACTGCGGTTCGCTGTTCCTCGGAGAATATGCTCCGGAGCCTCTCGGCGACTATTACGCAGGACCTAACCACGTTCTTCCCACAAGCGGTACGGCGAGATTCTTCTCACCGCTTTCAGTTGACAGCTTTATCAAGAAGTCAAGCTATATCTACTATACAAGAGAAAAGCTGTACGGCGCTAAAGAGGATATTGTAAGAATAGCAAACCGTGAAAGACTTACAGCACACGCAAACGCTATCATGGTAAGATTCGAGGACTGACAGATGAACTATACAACATGGGAACAGCGTGTCCGCAAGGTCGAGCCGTATACACCCGGCGAACAGCCTAAGACGGACAATGTAATAAAGCTGAACACTAACGAAAACCCTTTTCCGCCGTCACCTATGGTGGAAAAAGTGATTAAGGAATATAACGAGGACGCACTGAGATTATACCCCGATACAAGAGCGGGACTGCTCGTTGACGCACTGGCGAAGCGTTACGGCGTTGACAGCGATCAGGTGTTTGTAGGTGTAGGCTCTGACGATGTAATATCGCAGACATTCCTTACATTCTTCAATTCCGACAAGGAAATTCTTTTCCCCGATATTACATATTCGTTCTATGACGTATGGGCGGATCTTTACAGAATACCGTACCGTACAGTACCTTTAAAGGACGATTTTACAATTAATCCCGATGACTACAAGTGTGACAACGGCGGTATAATTATCCCCAACCCCAACGCACCGACAGGCGTACTTGAAAGCCTTGATACGATAGAGGAGATACTGAAAGCAAATCCCACATCGGTAGTTGTAATAGACGAGGCGTATATAGACTTCGGCGGAACAAGCTGTCTGCCGCTTATAGACAAGTATGAAAATCTGCTCGTAGTACAGACATTCTCAAAGTCACGCTCTATGGCGGGTATGAGAATAGGCTTTGCCATCGGCAGTAAGAAGCTGATAAAGTATCTGAGCGATGTCAAGTTCTCGGTAAACAGCTACACGATGAATCCGCTGTCTGTTATAGGCGGTGCGGCGGCTGTAGAGGACGAGGAGTATTTCCAAAAGACAACGCAGGAAATTATAAATACAAGAGAATACAGCAAGAAAAGGCTTACTGAGCTTGGCTTTACTTTCCCGGATTCGATGAGTAACTTTATCTTTGCTTCTCATAAGAAGGTACCTGCAAAGGAAATCTTCACAAAGCTTAAAGAGCAGGGAATATATGTACGCTACTGGGATAAGCCCAGAATCAACAATCACCTCAGAATATCTATCGGCACTAAGGAAAATATGGACAAGGTGTTTGAAAAGCTTGCCGAAATAGTCGGCTGAATACCGAAAGGATAAGAATATGAGCGTTATCGAAAGAAAGACAAAGGAAACCGATATAAAGGCAGAGCTTAACGTTTACGGCAGTTCAAAAGCCGAGATAGACAGCGGTATAGGCTTTTTCGACCATATGCTGACGGCACTTACCGTTCACGGCGGATTTGATTTAAAACTCAAGTGTGACGGAGATTTATACGTTGACGGACACCACACGGTTGAGGACTGCGGAATAGTGCTTGGCAAGGCGCTGTCTGAGGCACTCGGCGACAAGAGCGGTATAGTGCGTTTCGGAAGCGCATATGTTCCTATGGACGAGGCACTTTCATTCTGTGCGGTCGATATAAGCGGCAGACCCTATCTGGTGTTTGACGCAGAATTTACCGATGACAGAACGGGTACGTTCGATAACTGCCTTACGGAAGAATTTTTCCGTGCGTTTGCTTTCAATGCGGGAATTACGCTTCACGTTAAAAATGTTTACGGCAGGAACGACCACCACAAGATAGAGTCGATGTTCAAGGCGGTGGCTTATGCACTTAAAACAGCCGTAAGGAAAAATTCGGACGGCTCTGTAGTTTCCACGAAAGGAACATTATAATGATAACGATAATCGACTATGGTGCAGGAAATCTTTTCAGCGTGCAGAACGCACTGAATTTTCTCGGTGTGGAAAACAATATATCGAGTAAGGTCGAGGATATTATTTCGGCGGATAAGCTGATACTGCCCGGTGTGGGAGCGTTTCCTGATGCTATGAAGATGCTAGACGAGGCAGGGCTTACCGAAGTGATAAAAGAGCAGGCGAAGAAAAAAGCACTTATGGGTATCTGCCTTGGAATGCAGATGCTGTTTGACAAGAGCTATGAGTTCGGTGAAACCGAGGGGCTTGGGCTTATACCGGGTACGGTGGAGCTTATGCACCCTGCAAACAATCTTGTAATACCGCACATCGGCTGGAACTCGCTTGAAAAGAACGAGCCGTGCAAGCTGCTCGAAAGCGTAAACGACGGTGATTATGTATATTTTGTACACTCTTATGCGGCTGTGACCGACAGCAAGAATGTTGCGGCATACTGCGACTACGGTATGAAAGTGCCTGCGCTTGTT
>ERZ894194.93-NODE-93-length-76441-cov-30.553662_pt1 | contig 76441 bp, 73 predicted proteins | sample MGYA00380283_ERZ894194 | MGnify/ENA primary metagenome ERZ894194 (study PRJEB32331, sample SAMN06328448) | human gut metagenome | biome: human gut microbiome; feature: stool | host: Homo sapiens | collected 2013-02-13 ... | reverse complement strand
CCCCTCGCAGCGTTATTTCGAGCAGGAGGAAGAGGTGGAACTCTCGCCCCGCAACTTCGGCATCCTGATGCACAAGGCCTTCGAAAACGCCGACGACGAGGAGCAGATACGCCTCGCCGTGGAGCGGATGCAGGCCGACGGCACGCTTTCCGCCGCCGAAGCCGCCGCCCCGGCTGCCGCCTCCGAAGCCCCCGCCGCCGCTTCTGGGCGGTCTGGGCTTCGTCTTGGTGCCCACACTGCCGGGACGCGGCCTGCCGTCCGGCCCGGCGGGGTACCACAGGTGGTTGACGAACACATATCGGGTGCCGAAGCCGCCGGCGTAGCCGTCGCCCCGGCGGGCGGCGGAGATCAGCACGAGGATAAACATCACCACGAAGATCGTCACCATCATACCGATGATGGCGTCACCGGTGTCGTCATCGTCGTAGTAATAGTCATCGCTGCCGTTCCAGCTGTCGTCGGGGACGTTGTTGGCGCTGTATTCCTCCGACAGCTGGGTGGGCCAGTCGGTGTAGCGCACCTGTACGTTCATTTTGTAGCCGTAGTCCAGATCGGAGGCGGTGATGGTCATGCCGTTTTGCACCGTCACGCTGTCAGCGCCGCTGACCGTGCCCTCGGTGAAATCGCCGGTCAGACCGGCAGGGTCGTTCCAGATGAGGGTCATCTGGCCGATCTTCGCCTCGTCGAACCAGCCGGCGGTGTAGTCGTAGGTCACAGCGCTGCCGTCCAGTTGGTACATATACTCCTGCACCCACGAGTAGGCGAAGGTAAAAGTCTCGCCCTCGTCGTAGCCCTGGGTCAGGTAGACGTACATATAGCTGTTGTCGAAGTCCAACCGCTCGATGTTGTCCGTCAGTGCCGCCACATCCCGGATGGAGCCGTTGGGTACGCCGATCTTCAGCTCCTGACCGTAGGGCAGCTCCTCCAGCGGCGTCCACTCCAGCTTCACGGTGATAAGCAGGCTGCCATCCTCCGTGTTGGGCGTCACCATAACGCCGTACTGCTCGATGTAGTCGTAATCTGCCCATGCGGTGGCGGTAAAGCAAACCGCCGCCAGTAAGACAAGCAGCAGAACGTGCAGTTTCTTCAGCATAGGGTGCCCTCCTCCCGGTTGCTTTCACGCAGTTGGCACAGCTGCTCCATTTTGGCGCTCCTGGCCCGGATGGCCGCGCAGCGCTCGCTCTGCCAGATCTTGTCCCAGTCGTCGGCGAGGATGTTCCCCAGGGGTTGGCTGCTGAGCCAGCTCTGGCAGGGGATCACGCCGCCGTCCGGGGCGATGGCCATATTGCTGAGGCAGGCGCCGCAGCTGGGCACCAGGGTCAGGCCCAGGGCGCGCAGCGTCTCCTCCTTCAGCCAGCCAGGGCTGTGAAATCCAGTTCCATTTCCAGCTCCTCCGTCGCCGCCACGGCCTTTGTCAGTACGTCGGTGAGCTGCTGCTCCGTCAGCGCCGTGGCCCGGCTCTCGTCGCCCACCGCGCCGCCGGAGGGGATCAGCCCGGAACAGGTCACGTATCGGACGCCCAGACCGTGGACGAAACGCAGCGTCTCGTCATAGGCGGTATTCAGGCTGCACAGGGGCGTGTTCACGGACACAGACAGCCCCGCCGCCACAGCGGCACGGATGCCCGCCACGGTGTCATCAAAGCCGTCGGCACCCACCAGGGCGTTGTGAATGTCCTTATCATGGCTGTAGAGCGTCACCTGCACACTGTCCAGGCTGGCGTCATACAGCTTTTGGCACAGCATGGGCGTCAGCAGGCGGCCGTTGGTGTTCAGCCGGGTGACGAACCACTGGGCGGCATCCACCAGCTCCACCAGATCGGCGCGCAGGGTGGGCTCGCCGCCGGTGAACGTCACCTGGGGGATATTGGCCGCGCGCAGCCGATCCAAGACCTCCTTCCACTGGGCGGTGGTCAACTCCGGTGTGTCGGACAGGGGCTGTCCCGCCGCATAGCAGTGCAGACATTTCTGGTTGCAGTGCCACGCGCCGTCACGGGTCATGGCGCTGACCATCAGGTCCATACGGTGGGGCGCGGTCATCTCGGGGGCGTACTCGCCCAGCGTCAGCGGCGCGACCTCCGCCTCCGGCGCCTGTCCCCGGGCGATGGCCACCAGGGACTCTATCATGATTTGCAGGTCCTCCGCCAGACGCTCCTTGGGCGTGAAGGGGTAGACCTTATGGGTCCGGGCCACCGCACCGGCGGCCATGGCGTTCCAGTCGCTCTCGGTGATCTCCAGCCCGGCGAAGGGCTCCAGCCGGTCCATGAAGCAGGAGAGCAGGATGGCCCAGCTCAGGTTCAGGGGCACCAGCTTGCTGCCGTTGAGCAGCAGCAGAAAGGGCGCGTTCTCCGCGTCCTCACGGGGTGGGATCATGTGGATACGCACCACGCCCCGGCCCTTGGGGTCCAGGGTGATGTGCCGCACACAGTTCAGGTGCTGCCGCCGGTAGCGGCGCTCCAACATTGTAGACACAGGCAGTCCTCCTTTATGAAGGCGATGTGGGGATAGCTATGTGCAGTATACCACAGCGCAGGGCAAAGCGCAACAGGACGCACAGTGAGGCAGCGCGTTGGCAGGGCGCAGCAAAAATAAAGCCACCCCTGCGGGTGGTTTATTTTTGGTGGACCTGAAGGGATTTCCCCCGCAAGGGGGGATAAACTTCGACTCCCGCAGGCCCACGGCAAAATGAAAACCGCCCTTTCGGACGGTTTTCATTTTGGTGGACCTGAAGGGATTCGAACCCTCGACCTCTCGGATGCGAACGAATTAAAAGCTCTGATTTGTATTGATTTTCAAACATTTCCAGCGCTTTCGGCTGGAATGTAAATGGTCTTGTGGCCTCTTTTTCCCGTTGTAACCATGTGTCCCGGAAGCGTATGTGGTACGTGTTGTGGTCACAGGAGATGTGCGTCGATATCATCTAAATGAGGTGGTAATCTACATACGCCTATGATAGACCAAGTGAGGAAAATCGTCAACCGCTTTCTTTGGCAGGGGCAGTGCAGGGAATGGGATGCAATAGACAAAGAGAAACGTCTGAAGACGACGAGTATGGTTAGCCGCCATCTTGTTTAAAACAATTAATCTAAAAGAGAAAGCTATAATTGGATAACTTCTTCCCTTTTAATACTGCAGATATTTGAACACGAGGTCGGTTCTTTCGAAGTATTTCATCAGAATCACAGCAAAGATATGGTTATCAAAAAAAGTTGGTATCTTTGTCACGGTTATTCTTAATGCCGGACTTGGAAGCGTTTTAGGGATTTTCACGGCTACAACCTCTTTGTGGATGATCTGCCCGTATAGCTGGGTGCCGCATCTTATGATTTCCGTGTTAGGTATTTTACCGAACGGTGAACCGGTTGCCGATCGGAGCGCGGCAATGTCGTTTTGGATGATTTTGCTTGTGCTTGTCATTTCGCTGGTCTGGTTTGCGGTGCTGTCATGTTTAACGGCAAAATGGTTTGAAAAAAAGGAGGTGGGGTAACTATGGTATCTGTGATTCGGTGCTGGAAAGCAGAATATCAGAAATGTAAACACAGCATTTTGCTCTATATGCACAGCCTGATTCCTATTATGTGTGCGGCGGTTTTTGCGGGATATTATTATATATCCAGTTGGGAACCGGCGACCAAAATCAGTGCCTATCTGGAAGTATTGGCCGTTGCATTTCCGTTCTTGATTGGCATTATTGTGGGCCTGGTTGTTCAGATCGAAAATCAGGCCGGGCATTATCAGCTTTTGTTGGGAACAATCCCATCTCGCATGGCAACGTATATTGGTAAACTTGGTTTTCTGATGATCTGTGCTTTTGGCGCAACTTTTTTAGCGTTAGGAACATTCGCTGCACTATATAGGGATGCTCCGGCAAGCCTTTACCTGAAAGCAGGGATTCTATTGTTGATTACCATGCTTCCCATTTACCTGATTCATTTGTTTGTGGGAATGAGCTTCGGAAAAGGTGCATCTATGGGATTGGGAATTGCAGGGAGTTTAATAGCTGCCCTTATGATAACAGGGCTTGGTGACGCTACATGGAAATATATTCCCTGGGCCTGGGGCGTTCGTGCTATGGATTACACTGTGCTTGCATGGGATAGCCCCCAACTGTATGCACAGGTAAAAACCGATTTTTTCAGCGGTATGATTATTTCTGTATGCTGCACTGTTTGTCTGCTGATTGCCAGTTTGGTTTGGTTTCATGGTTGGGAGGGAGGAAAAAACAGTGAATAAAAAGTGCCTGTTTGCCGTGGTAATTGTGCTTGTAAGTCTTATATGCTTATCGGCCTGCGGTGCGCTCCGCGATACCGCCGATAAAAATAAGGCGTTAAATGAATCTCTGCCGTATTATGAGCTGAACGCCGCAAACTATGATGAAATTTCATATAACGGCCTGACATATACCATAACGGATGAATGTCTTGAAATGTCAGAACTGCAAGAAGAAATCGGGCAGGTATCGAAACGCTTCAAAAATGTGGCGGGGGAAGATTTCAGTTTCGGCTACGTTTACAGTATTGTGGATGTGGATATAAGCAATGCCGTAGCTGTAAATATCAACAATGAATATCGGAAAGCTGACATTAAAAATAATGATGAGTAACCTCGACAATGTGGTATAATGGGGCGGGAGGTGATTTTTTGACCCACTTACTTGTAGTTGACGATGAAGTTTCTATCTTGGAATTGATTAAGAACAGTTTGGGGAAAGATGGATATTTGATAACAGTCTGTCAAAATGCGGATGATGTAGACATCAAAAAGCTGCATTTCTATGACCTCATTCTTTTGGATGTGATGATGCCTGGCACAGACGGGTTTGAGTTTTGCAAACAGATCAGGAATATGGTAGACTGCCCGATTCTCTTTCTGACCGCAAAGACATTAGAGGAAGATATATTGTTTGGATTGGGCATCGGTGCGGATGATTATATTACGAAACCTTTTCGTATTCAGGAGCTTCGCGCCCGTGTCGCGGCACATTTACGCAGAGAAAAAAGGGAGCATCACAGCACACTTTCATTTGAGCCTGATATAAGATTTGACCTTTCCGCAAAGGTACTGTATGTTTCAGAACAGCCGGTTCCCCTTACCAAAAGCGAGTATTCAATCTGTGAATACCTTGCGAAAAACCGGGGACAGGTTTTTACAAAAGAACAAATCTATGAAGCCGTTTTCGGGTTTGATGGAATAGGCGATAACTCTACGATCTCAACGCATATAAAAAATATTCGTGCGAAATTGGAGCATTTCAAAATAAGTCCGATCAGCACCGTATGGGGGATAGGATATAAATGGGAGTGAAAAAGAAACCTACATTGAAAATATTGTTTCGCCAGTTTGCTATCTCCCTCATTGTCATGCTGGTAGCGGCAATTATTGTCCCTTCTGGTTTGGAGGGACTTGCTGTAAATGCTGGATTAGCTACAAGAGCAAATCTAAGTGAATTGCAGGTAAAAGAGATCATTCCAACGCTGACGATTGCCCCGGATATTACAAAGGTTGTGATTCCACAGGGATGCGGCTACTTAATTCTGGACAAGAACTTTAATGAGCTTTACAGCAATATGGACGATGATGAAAAAGAAATTGCCCTGCTGTACGCAAAGGGAGAATATATTGAATATGCTACGGGGAGGCAGTTTGCACTTGTTGTCCGGGAAAACGAATTTTGCGTTTTAAGGTATTATATTGGTTCTCAATTTACAGTGTCATGGCTACCGGAATATTTTCCATCTCCTGACACGCTTGCGTTTATCCTGATGGCTGTAAATTCGCTGCTGGTCATTATCATACTGACCGCCAGATTTGCTAAGAACCTGCGTACACAACTGACCCCGCTTTTAGAAGCAACTGCGGAGGTTTCAAAGCAAAACCTTGATTTTGAAGTAGGACACGCCAAAATCAAAGAGTTTGAAGATGTCCTTGCATCTTTTTCAGATATGAAAGATAATCTGAAAATTTCGTTAGAACGGCAATGGAAAACCGAACAGACACAGAAAGAGCAAATCGCCGCGCTTGCCCATGATTTGAAAACGCCTCTGACGGTTATTCAAGGAAATGCTGATTTACTCACAGAAACAAATCTTGATGATGAGCAACGATTATACGCTGGTTACGTCGTGGAAAGCTCCGGCCAGATGCAGTCATATATTCAAACCCTGATTGATATATCACGGGCGGCGGTTGGTTATCAGCTCCATATTGAAAGTATAGACTTGCCAGCGTTCATGCAGCACTTGTTCGGTTATATGGAATCACTATGCCGGACAAAAGAAATCCGGCTGCAAATGAATACTGTTTCACTCCCTCAAATGCTGAAATTTGATAGGGTGCTGATAGAACGTGCCATTATGAATGTTATCAGTAATGGGCTGGACTACTCCCCGCAAGGCGGAACGCTTTATGTGGATGTTCAGAGTAACAACGGTTTCGTGGAAATTTCAGTCACAGACGAGGGAACGGGGTTTTCTAAAGAGGCATTATGCCACGCACAGGAACGGTTCTATATGGGCGATCAAAGCCGCAATTCAAAGTTACACTTTGGTATGGGTCTATATATTACAAATTCGATTATGGAACAACATAATGGTCAGCTTGTTTTAGAAAATTCAAAAGAAACCGGCGGCGCAAAGGTTACTATGAAACTTCCTTGCTGATTTTCCGATAGTGTAATGGACGCCTTTTATGTCCGTCCATTTTTCAAATCTTTATGGAATCTTCAAAAATTCCTCTTATCATGTATCTAAAGAAAAAACATCTGCCCAGCGGCAGAAAAAAACCGCTGCTGGGCAGACCCATTTTCACGCTTAATTTATATTCACTGGTGGCTGTTTTGAGAAATCAAGGCCGCTGCTTTCTTTCTGTCATTCCCAGCAGTTAAAGGCATGGCGGCCCACGGGAGGACGCCGCCATGCTGTTTTAATGCTATTTGGCGAATATCCGCAAAAATCCGTTGTTGATGCTGCCGTAAAGTTCTCCCCACAGGCAATCGAGGTAGGACACATTTTTAGAATTGGTGCAGATCATCAGTGTCCCCTTCCATATGGAAGGGGCACCCCACGGCGTGGGATGCCATAATCAAAGATTACCGACAGCCGCAGGCTATCGCACCGGATGGCCTGCGGCTGCTCCCGCGCTGACAAAGAAATCTCGTAAATTCTCGAAACCAGGAGGTTTTACGAAAAGGATCCTCCTCTTTCCGCTTTGCACATTCGCCGCCATTAGGACATTGTTTTAGCGGCATCTCTTTCTCACGACTCCTTCAGCCAGCGGGAGAAATCCTCCGGTGTGATCGTGCCGTTGTCGCAATCCTCTTTTTTCTTTCTGGCTTCCTCACTCCAGGCGTAAAATACGCTCTTGGTCAGCTTGCCGGCGTTGATGCGGGCGAAACGCTTTTTGTACTCTCTGCGATATTCCTTGAACACCTCGTCGCCCTGCTTGCGCTGCGTCCATGTGTGGATGGCCCCCATCTCCCGGCAGGTGCGGCCCTTGCTGTCGCAGACCCGGCCGCAGTACTCCGTGCTGGCCTTGCCCGTCACAGCGAAGTAGCGCAGGCAGTTCTTGCATACCCGCATCCTCACCTCACGCTTCACGCACTCCCGTATATGGTGGTCGATGAGGTCATAGATGTCCTTGGGATATAGCACCTCGGCAAAGATCCGTCTGTCGATGACCTCGAAGTTGACAGGCTGTGGCTGGAACTGGAAAGTGTACAACGTGTCGTTGCCCTCGGCGTTGTAGTAGGCTACCATCTTTTCAGATACGGATTTCTTCTCGCCGTCCATGTCCAGCGCATGTGCGATTAAACTAATGATCTGTCGCTGCATGGTATCGATGTTGCTGTAAATGTGGCTGATTTTTTTATGCGGCAGCAGCCGAAGGTGCTCCTTGGGCGTGACGCGCTCCGCCGCGTTCAACCGCTCTGTCCAGTCCAGCCGCAGCAGCTCAAAATAGACGTGTCGGGATGCAAGCTCGTCCAGTCCTGCTGCTACGACCTGCAGGTCATCCTTGGCGCCGGACTGGTAAAAAGCCAGCAAGGCTTTGTCCATTTTCTTGGTGATGGCTTCCAGCTCCTGCGTATCCATATACAGCAGATCCATCAGACTTTCCGGGAACGGAAAGTCTTTTTTTATGGTCTGCTCTCTATCCGTCACATCGGTGTACTCGTAGTACTCCCTGCCGCTGTCAATGTAGGTTTTAAAAATATAGTCTGGCATAATGTGTACTCCTTAAATTAGACTAATGAAATATACTGCTTTCGCTAAGACTTGACAATAGGGTGTTGACATGGTATAGTATGCTCAGAAGTAGACATAGAAAACATCTTTTATGAAATAAGTCTAATCCATTAAGGCGGATATGTCAACCGTTATTTTCGGAACCTTGAAAAGTGAATACCTGCCGCCGCAGCCCGGGCGCTCCGGGCGAAGTGACGCCACGAGCCCGCAAAGGGAGAGCGCACCAACGGAGCAAGAGCGCGGCGTACAGCAGAGAAAAATCATGGGAGGTGAGATCAGACCTACACCATCACTAAAAAATGAATACGCTCTACCAACAAAGCTACAAGGAGGACACGATTTGAAGAAAAGCATTTATACCAGCTATGACGAACTGCCCCTGCTGCTGAATGTGAAGCAGCTGGTGGATCTCATGGGAGTCTCGGACTCCAGCATTTACGAACTCATTCAGGAGGATGATTTTCCCTCTTTGCGGATCGGCAAGCGCATCGTCGTTCCGAAGGAGGAACTGCGGAAATGGATTGCCGCACACACGAAAGGGGCGTCGGGATGCTGAACACGCCCTATGTGAAGAAGGACACCATCAAAAACTTTTTCCCCGTTCCCAACGCAGTCTTTGATCTGGGACTGCACCACATGGAGATCAGCATCTACGCTTACCTCCTCCGCATCGAGGACCGCCGCACCTACCAATGTATTGTCAGCTATCCTACTATCGCAAAGAAGCTGGGCATCTCGGTCAATACGGTGGCGAAGTACGTTGCTGCGCTGGAGGAACATGGCCTTATCCGCACAGAGCACACGGAGATCATCACCAAAGATGGACACAAGCGCAACGGCTGTCTCAGGTATACCATCCTGCCAATAAAGAATGCCCTCGACCTCTGTTATAAGCGTCAGCTGGAGAAGGCAGAGCAAGCCTTGGAGCGACAGCGGACGCAGGCAAACGCCGAAAGACTGGGGATTCAGTTCGTTCCGGCAGACGATGAACGGAGCGCATGAAGTACCGCCGTGTACACCGCTGTAAGCCGCCGTGTGAGATTTTACGGTCGAAGGCAGCAACAACAGCGAGGGCAGTTATGTGGGGGCGTTCAGGGCAGAAATGCCCCGTAGGGGCAAAGTTCCCACCCTTCGGTGGGGCAAGCATAGCGTCCGGCTATACGCCGGACGCACTCGCCGGGGCAAAGCCCCAGCACCCCCCAGCCCCCAAGGGGGAGAAAGGAGTTTAATGCAGAGAAAGAAATCAGCGATCATCACCGCAAGAATGACACCGGGCATCAAAGACCTGATCCAGCATCAGGCCAAGCAAGCCGGAATGACCGTCACCGATTACATCATCACCTGCGCGCTGGGCAAGGAGATCGTCCGGGTGGACGGACTGGATGAGATCCTCGCCGAAGTGAAAGCCCAAGGCAGGAACCTCAACCAGCTCACGACACTGGCAAACATGGGACGCATCCAGATCCTCAGAAGCGACGAGCTCATAGACGGTTATGCAGATCTCTGCCAAAAGCTGCTGCGCATCAGCCGGGAGGTGCAGTAATGGCCATCTTCACCGCAGTACGCAACAAGAAACAGACGGCTGGTACGATGATGGGCGTGCTGAAATATGTGACGCAGGCCTGCAAAACCATGCTGGACGACCAATGGATGGTGACGGGACACAACTGCGTGGCAAGGGCATCGTACCTGGAAATGATGACAACCAAACAGCAATTCCGAAAAACGGATGGCAGACAATTCTATCACTTCGTCCAATCCTTCCCGGCGGAGGACGGGCTGACGCCACAGCAGGTCAACGCCATCGGCGTGGAGTTCGCGCAGAAGCAGTTCCCAGATTTTGAGGTAGTCGTGGCAACACACTTGGATACAAACCATCTTCATAACCATCTGGTGGTCAACAGCGTGAGCTGCAAGGACGGCAAAAAGCTGCACCAGAACGCCGCAGATCTCCAGCGGCATCGGCAGGTCAATGATGAGATCTGCATGGCGCACGGGCTGCAGGTGCTGGAGCCGCCAAAAAAGCACACTCGGAAAAAGCAGATGCGCCCCGGCGAGTACCAGGCGGGACTGCGGGGCGATAGCTGGAAGCTGGATCTCATCCAAGCCATCAACAACGCACTGGAATATGCCGATGACCGGGAGAGCTTCGTCGAAAACATGGAGTACGAGGGCTATGAAGTTATCTGGACGGACACTCGGAAACATATCACCTTTGTCTGTCCTGACGGTCGGCGGTGCCGGGACAGCAGCCTCCACGATGAAACATTTCTGAAGGAGAATTTGGAAACGCTGTTTGCCTACCGACAGGCGGTGGGTTTCCGGCCCAACACGCCGGAGCCGGAGGAGGGCTGGATGGGAGAACTGGCAAGCGAGCTGGTTCGGCTGGGTCGGTCCATAGAGGAGGCAGACGATTTGCCGCCGCTGCCTGCGCCGCCGGCATGGACGGAGAGCAAGCAGCGGCATCGAGAGGCGCTGAAGAAACTGGCCTTGGGACAAAAGCTGAGCCGGGGGCAGAGCTGGCAGCAGACCATGTGGTGAAAGCTATGGGCGCGACTGTTGTTGCTTTCGTAGAAAGTGCGTCGACATCGATAATTCTTCTCGCTTTCGCAAAGGGTTATCGGTATGGTGTGTTTGTAAAACAGGCTGCAGGCAGCGCAGGGAATGCAATGCCTATACAAAGAAAAACGGACGGGAGGGATAACTGTAAATGGCGAAACGAAGGCCATCCGGTGACGGCATGGTACGCAAGCGTGACGATGGTCGCTGGGAAGGGCGTATTGTGGTCGGGCACAAGGAAAACGGCGACTCGATCTTCCACTATGTATCCGCGAAGACGCAAAAGGCTCTGATGGAAAAGATGCATCGGTGCATTGTCGAGTATGACGGCGCCGAACTTACGGAGGACAGCCGCATGACACTGGGGGAGTGGCTGGACATCTGGTTGAAGGAGTGTGCCGAACCGTCGGTCCGGCCATCCACATACAAGGGCTACCGTGGGTATGCAGAGCGAAATATAAAACCCTCCCTTGGCAACAAACAAATCAGCAAGGTGACTGCTGCCGATGTTCAGACCTTGTATCGAAAGCTGCAGCGGGAGGGCGGCGTGGACGGCGGGGCGCTGTCTCCCACCACGGTCCGCAGGATACACGGCGTCCTGCATCAGGCGCTGAATGCGGCTGTTGACCGCCACCTGATCGTAAAGAACCCCACCGACGATGTGACACTGCCGAAGAAAGTGACTGCCGCAAAAACTATCCTCAATGACAAACAGCTGGAACGATTCATGGAAGCTATTAAGGCAGATGAGCACTGGCACGACTTCTTCTATCTGGAGATCACCACCGGCCTGCGGCGGGGTGAGCTGTGCGGCCTTATGTGGACAGACTTTGATGCGGAAAAAGGAACGCTGACCGTCCGCAGAACACTCCACAACAAGGAGGGCGGCGGTTACTATGTGGGCGAAACGAAAACCGGTGCGGGACGCAGGATCATCAAACTACCGCCCAGCACGGTGCAGCTGCTGTCCGAGCGAAAAAGGACATCCATCTCCCAGTGGATATTTCCGAACCCGATCCACCCGGAAGACCCCATCATGCCGAACAGCGGTTACACCCGCATGAAAAAGCTGCTGGCGGAAGCAGGACTTCCGGATATGCGCTTTCACGATCTCCGGCACACCTTCGCCACTCACGCGCTGACCAGCGGCGTGGATGCCAAAACGCTCTCCGGCATTCTGGGCCACACAAAAACCTCGTTCACACTGGACACCTATACCCATGTCACAGGGGATATGCACCGCAAAGCGTCGGGAATTGTGGGCGAGTTCATGAGTGACTTTGTAGTGAAGGGGTGATCACATGGCAAGGAAACGCAAAAACGGTCAGGGTACTGTCCGCTTGAGAAGCGACGGACGGTGGGAAGGCCGTCACATCGTGGGCTACGATGAAAACGGAAAGGCAAAGCAAAAAAGCGTCCTGGCAAAAACAAAGGCGGAATGCGTGGAAAAGCTGAAAAGGCTTCGGGAAGAGTACACCGAGGTCGCCCCCTTCAAGGTAAAACCGGATATGCGGTTTGGGGATTGGATGAATTACTGGTATGAAAATCACTGCAAGCCATCCATCCGCCCCACTACGCAGAAGGGCTATGAGGAGTGGATCTATGTCCACGCTATTCCCGGTCTCGGGCATATCCCGCTGAATAAGCTGACGCAGGCGGACTGCCAGAAGTTTCTGAACGAGATGAAGGCCAACGGCAGAAAGACACATCGGGACACCAAGGGGCCGGAGATGGCGGAGCGGTCGGTGCGAAGCTGCTATCATGTGATACGGATGGCGCTGGACAGAGCAATTAAGGATGGCTTGATCAAGAAAAATCCCATCCTCGGTGTCAAGCTCCCACCGCCAGAGCAGAAGGAAATGAAGGTGCTGTCCAAAGAAGAAATTCAGCGATTTCTGATACAGGCCAAAGCGGAGGGGATGTACGAACTCTTCCTGCTGGAGCTGACCACAGGACTTCGCCGGGGTGAGATACTGGCACTCACATGGGATGACCTGAACTTTGAGACAGGGGAACTCCATATCAGCAAGCAGGTCACACCGGTTGGCGGTAAGAATATCATCAGCGAGCCGAAAACAAAAGCAGCGTTTCGCACGATCATCCTGCCGCCAGTCATGGTAGGACTTCTGCGGGAATATCGGAAAGAAGTATTCTCCCCGCTGATGTTCCCGTCCCGCATCAAGCCGAACCAGCCCATCGACCCCAGCTATGTCCGCAAGCGGCTCCAGCAGATATTGGAACGGGCAGACTGCAAAAAGGTGCGCTTTCACGATCTGCGCCATATCTTCGCCACCATGTCACTGGAACACGGCATGGATGTGAAGACACTGTCCGCCATCATTGGCCATGTCTCCGCCAAGACCACGCTGAATATCTACACCCACATTACCAACGAAATGCAGGAAAATGCCGCAGCCAGCATCGACCGCGGCATCGCAAAGGCAGAAATATCCCGACAGAAAGCAGAAGCTGCATCAGAGGCGCAGAGGTTTGAACCGTACACACCGCCGCGCCGCAGACCCGGCACGGGCTACATCAAGCAGCTCAAGGAGGATCTGTGGGAGGGACGGTACTCGCCCGTCTGGCCAGACGGCAAGAAGCATTCCCGCAATGTATATGGCCACACGCGGGAGGAATGTGAGGAAAAGCTGGCGAAGCTGATCCTGCAAATGAAAGCGGAGATCGCTGTCCTGCGGAATGGGACGGCTGCGGAGTATCCAGACGGCGTCAGCCCCAAGAAAAAGCAGCTGGCGGAGTACCTGCGCCAGCACCCCGGCGTGAGCAATAAAAGCTATATCGCACGGGAAACAGGCAAGGACCGCACCACGGTGCAGAAATACTACGATGAGGTCAGAGCAGAACTTGCCGCACCGGCAAACACATAAAACGAAAATCCGCAGGTGGTGAGGGGCTGCTACTCACCGCCTGCGGATTCCAAAAGTGGTCAGGATTTTCTGCCGTCTGTGGTATAATTGTGGTCAAACGAAAAATCACCGCCGAATTGGCGGTGATTTTTCTCGAAATGGTGGACCTAATCGGGATCGAACCGACGACCTTACGGATGCGAACCGTACGCTCTCCCAGCTGAGCTATAGGCCCATATTGCCGTTTTTTGCAGGTTTTTTGCAACAAAAAGCTGATTTTCAAGTTTTCCGATTTTAGAAGAATTCAGAGAAAAACCTCTCCGAAATCATGGACTGAAACTCGCAGGTCGATGTGCGACCATAGGGATGCGAACCGAACGCTCTCCCAGCTGAGCTACAAGCCCGTATTCACTTGCGTACCCTGTTATTATACACATTTCCCGCAAAAAAGCAAGAGGAATTTCTGCGCCAGCCGCATCATTAGCTAATCAAAATGTAGATATCAATTTTATGTATTTTACTTATGTTTATTTTGTGATATACTATCTCCTGCTGCGCGTTTGCGCTGCCTTTGACGATTTCAACACAACACCTTAATTATATCAGGAGGGCTTCCGCTATGAGCAGAACTTTGGGTACCGTGGTCCGGGGCGTGCGCGCCCCCATCTTCCGCGAGGGCGACAGCGTGGTGGACATCACCGTCAGCACGGTTCTGAACGCACTTAGTGAAAACAACATCACTGCCCGCGACGGCGACGTGGTGGCCGTGACCGAGTCCGTGGTGGCCCGCTGCCAGGGCAACTACGCCACCTGCGAGCAGATCGCCGCGGACGTGAAGGCCAAGACCGGCGGCAAGACCGTAGGCGTGGCCTTCCCCATCCTCAGCCGCAACCGCTTCTCCCTGCTGCTGCGTGGCATCGCCATGGGCACGGAGAAGGTCGTGCTGCTGCTGAGCTATCCCTCCGACGAGGTGGGCAACCATCTGGTGAGTCTGGACCAGCTGGACGAGGCCGGCATCGACCCGTGGCACGATGTGCTGTCGCTGGAGCAGTTCCGCGCGGCCTTCGGTGAGGTGGTGCATCCCTTCACCGGCGTGGACTATGTGGCCTATTACAAGTCCATCATCGAAGAGGCCGGTGCCCAGGCGGAGATCGTGTTCGCCAACCGCGTCACCGCTATCCTGCCCTACACCGACACGGTGATCACCTGCGACATCCACAGCCGCCAGCGCAGCAAGCGTCTGCTGACCGCCGCCGGTGCCAAGGTGGTGCTGGGTCTGGACGACCTGCTGACCGCGCCCGTGGACGGCAGCGGCTACAACGCCCAGTACGGCCTGCTGGGCAGCAACAAGGCGGACGACGACCGCGTGAAGCTGTTTCCCCGCGACGCCAAGGCGGTGGCGGAGGACATCGGCAAGGCGATGAGCGACGCCACCGGCAAGCGGGTGGAGGCCATGGTCTACGGCGATGGCGCGTTTAAGGATCCCGCCGGGAAGATCTGGGAGCTGGCTGACCCCGTGGTGGCTCCCGGCTATACCAGCGGTCTGGTTGGTACGCCCAACGAGCTGAAGCTGAAGTATCTGGCGGACAAGGAGTTCGCCGACCTCAGCGGCGAGGAGCTGAAGAACGCCATCTCCGAGAAGATCAAGGCCAAGGACGCCAAGAAGTCTCTGGTGGGCAACATGGTGTCCGAGGGCACCACGCCCCGGAACCTGACCGACCTGATCGGCTCCCTGTGCGACCTGACCAGCGGCTCCGGTGACAAGGGCACGCCCATCGTCTACATTCAGGGCTATTTCGACAACTACACCAACGAGTAAAACGCAGCAGCCCCCGGTGAAGCCGGGGGCTGCTTTCACGTATACCGCCAGCCCCCGGCAGAGCCGGGGGCTGGCGTATCAGCTCAGTTGTACAATATCTCGTCCACGGCTTTGGTGGTGTCCCCGGAGGAACCGTCCACCTGGAACTCCAGCCCGTCGATGAACTTCTGCATCCGCAGCGCAAAGGCGGGCACGTTCAGCGGCACGGTGGTGGAGGTCTCGCGGTCGATCACCACGCGGAGCTGTATATCCATGTCATAGCCCTTGGCATAGGAATAGAAGTCGTCACTCCGCGGATCCAGCGGCCCGGAGCTGTTGGCTGCGTCAGCCAGGGCCAGGGAGGCCAGGTCCTGCGCCTGCTGCCGGGTCAACTCGGCCACCTCGTCGGTGTCGTACCGGCGGACGTAGCCGCTGATCACAGCGTTCACGCCGCCGTACCGCGCCAGCGAGTCGATGCCGATGAGGCTCTCCCGGCTGTCGGTGCGGTTCATCAGCTGGGTCAGCAGCCGGTGGACATCGGAGCCATTGACGATCGCTACCCTCCACTCACGACACAGACTCGTGCCGTTCCGCAGCTGGTAGTCCACACGCACATAGCGGGTGATCGGGCCGCCCTCCGTGTCCAGATAGGTTTGGTTCTCCAGCCTTTCGCCTGTCTCATCGTACTGCTCCAGAATGGCGCGATGGAGGGAGATCACGCTCTCCACCGCTGCGGGATCGTCGGTGGTGAAATCCGCAGAGCTGGCGCTGAAGCGGACGGAGGTCACGTCCTCCGCGTCCGGGACGCGGTGCTGATAGCCGGTGATGTCCAGCTTGATGCACAGCGTCACCGCCAGCAGGGTCAGCACCAGCGCCAGCGTTTCCACCCACCAGCGGCTGGTGAAAATGCGGAATTTCTTTTTCAGCAGCATCTGGGCGGCGAAGAAGCAGATCACGCCCATGACCAGCTGGCAGATCAGCAGACCGGCAAAGCTGCTGCCCAGTATCACATAGTTCAGGAACAGACCCAGCCCCAGACCGCCGCACAGGCCGATACTCCACCGGGCGATGGGCTGCAGCCACCGGAAGGACATAGCGTCGCCGGCCGTCTCGCTGGGACGCTTTTTATACAGCCACCACACCAGCGCCAGCAGTGCGATGCCCACCGCGGCGTAGATGATACAGGTGGAGAAGGCGGAGGCCGGCAGCTGGAAGCGGTGATAGCTTTGGGTGCCGATGGGCTCGCGGAACTGCACTTCGACGGGCTGGGCGCTGCCGTTGGCCACGGCATCCCAGATCCGACCCACCGGTGTCAGCCAGGTGATGAACTCCGGAATGTCGCTGCTGCTGTAGCCGAAGTAAAACATCTGCGTCATCGTGCTTATCACCGCGTACAGAAGGAGGGCGATGACGTTCATCGCGCCGTAGAGCACCGGCACCGCCAGCAGCCATCCCGTGACCATGGCGCACAGGGAGCCGAGCGCGAAGAAGAACAGCGCCATCAGCTCCGTCAGCAGCAGCCACGTGCCCAGCGCCGCCCAGTCCACGTAGGAGAAGCCGGCGCTGCACAGAGCGGTCAGCAGGAAGATCAGCACGTTCCCCGCCGTCAGCGCTCCCAGCGCAGAGAGGACGAGGGAGAAAAATGCCTGTGTCCGTGTCACCGGCAGGGCGTGCATCAGTCCCACGGTGCGGCCGGACATCAGGTACGACCACACCGCCATGGCTGCAAAGCAGCCGAACAGCAGGGACATGACCACGGAGGCGGGTATGGACTGGATGATGACGTTGTGCTGCCGCAGCTGCAGCACGGTCATGATGCCCTCCGCCACGCCGTCGCACTCCCGGCTCGCCGACAGTATCTGCATGGGAAGGATCACCACCCACACGGCCACATACAAAAACAGCAGCGGCCAGTAGCGCTTTATATCGCTGCGCAGCAGCGCGGCGTTACAGAAGGATGTCTTTCGCGGCATAATCCACACCTCCCAGCTCGTAAATGAATATCTCCTCCAGCGTCAGCGGGATGGATTCCAGCAGCACCGGCTCGGTGATCTGCATCCGGCGCATGATCTCCTGACTGCTGCCCCGGACGATATAGGTGTACACCCGTCCCACGTGGCTGCGGTGCAGGATGTTCAGCTCCGCCGGCAGCGGCGGCTCGGTAACGCCCTGATAGGCCACCTGCAGCTTCACCGTGTTGTCCTGCAGATCGCTGAGACTGCGCTCCAGCAGCACCTTGCCATGGTTCAGGATGCCCACGTGGTCGCACACGTCCTCCAGCTCCCGCAGGTTGTGGCTGGAGACCAGCACCGTCGTGCCGCGCTCCGCCACGTCGCCCAGAAGCAGCGACCACACCTGCCGCCGCATCACCGGGTCAAGGCCATCCACCGGCTCGTCCAGAATGAGGTACTCCGGCATACAGCACACCATCAGCCAAAAGGCCGCCTGCTTCTGCATACCCTTGCTCATCCGCCGCAGCATCATTTTCTCATCCAGCGGGAAGACCTGCTTCAGCTTCTCGTACCGCTCCCAGCTGAAATCGGGGTAGATACCGGCGAGGAATTTCGCCATCTCCCGGATGCCCGACTGCGGAAAGTAGTACCAGTCGTCGCCGATAACGGCCATACGACTCTTCACGGCGGTGTTCTCATATACCGGCTGACCGTCCACCAGCACATCGCCGCTGTCCTGCCGGTAGATGCCCGCCAAATGGCGGATGATGGTGGATTTCCCCGCGCCGTTGGGCCCTACCAGACCGTACACCGCGCCGTGGGGCACCGTCATGGTCAGGTCGTCCAGCGCCCGGAAGCCGTCAAAGGTCTTGACGACGTTTTTTACCTCGATCATTTACCCTCTCCTCCTTCCCAAAGTACCAGCAGCTGTTCCCGGGTATAGCCCAGGCTCTTCAGCTCCTCCAGTAGCGGGACCAGCCGCCCCGTCAGTTCAGCGATGCGCCGCAGATGCTCGCCGTCCCCGGCGGAGACAAAGCTCCCTCTGCCCGCCACAGAGTAGATGTACCCCTCCGCCTCCAGCTCCGCGTAAGCCCGCTGGATGGTGTTGGGGTTGATGGCCAGCTGCGTAGCCAGAGAGCGCACGGAGGGCAGCTTTTCGTCTGGCTCCAGCAGCCCTGTCAGCATCATGCGCCGCAGGCTGTCCTTCACCTGCTGGTACAGGGGACGGCTGTCCCGGTAATCCAGCACGATCATATCGCACACGCTCCTTTCTGTGTCAAGTGTATTATGCGTGTTAGTACAGTTAGCATATCACGATGTTCTCCCTCCTGTCAAGGGAAAATTTTTCTTTTCATCCCCGGGGTTTCGTAGTATAATGGCTCCAAATTCTTTTCCCGAAGGGGGCATTTCTATGCGTATCACGGTAAAAGTCGGCACCTCTACTCTGGCCCACGCCACAGGACGGCTGAACATCCAGCGGATGGAAGGCCTGTGCAAGGTCCTGAGCGACCTGAAAAACGCCGGGCACGAGATCATTCTCGTCTCCTCCGGCGCCATCGGCATGGGCGTGGGCAAGCTGAACCTGCCGGGGCGACCTAAGGATATGCCCACGAAGCAGGCGGCCGCCGCCGTGGGCCAGTGCGAGCTGATGTACACCTATGACAAGCTGTTCAACGAGTACAACCACACAGTGGCACAGGTGCTGCTCACCGGCGAGGATGTAAAGAACGAGCAGCGCAGCCGCAACATGCGCAACACCATTTTTCGCCTGTTGGAGCTGGGCGCGCTGCCTGTCATCAACGAAAACGACACCGTGGCCACCGACGAGGTGGGCGTGGAGAACACCATCGGCGAGAACGACACGCTTTCCGCCATCGTGGCGGCGGCGGTACACGCCGATCTGCTGATATTGCTCAGTGATATCGACGGCCTGTATGACGGCGATCCCCACAGGGATCCCGCCGCGAAGCTTATCCCCGTGGTGCCGTCCATCGACGCGCACATTCTCGCTCTGGGCGGCGGCAGCGGCAGCGGCCTGGGCACAGGCGGCATGGCCACCAAGCTGAAGGCGGCGCAGATCGTCACCGAGGTCGGCTGCCAGATGGTCATCGCCAATGGCAGCAAGCCCGCCCTGCTGTACGACATCGTGGGCGGAAAGCCTGTGGGCACCCGATTTCTGGCAAAGGAGAAGTGAGCCATGACCACTATCGATATTCTGAAAAAGACCCGCGCCGCCCGGGGCGGACTGGCCGTCCTGGACGAGGCAGGCAAAAACGCCCTGCTGCTGTCCATGGCCGACAGTCTTCTGTCCCATGAGGGCGCTATTCTGGCGGAAAATGAAGCCGACATGAGCGATGCCCGGGGGCATATCTCCGATGTGATGCTGGACCGGCTGCGGCTGGACCATGACCGACTGGCGGGCATGGCCGACGGCGTGCGGGCCATTGCCGCCCTGCCGGACCACACCGGCCGTGTGCTGTCCGAGGTACGCCGCCCCAACGGTCTGGTCATCCAGAAGGTACAGGTCCCTCTGGGGCTGGTGTCCATTATCTATGAGAGCCGCCCCAACGTTACCTCAGATGCGGCGGCCCTGGCGCTGAAATCCGGCAACGTCTGCGTACTCCGCAGCGGCAGGGAGGCCTACCGCACCGCCCGCGCCATCGTGCAGGCGCTGAAGGCCGGCATCGCCGCCGAGGGCGGCGACCCGGACATTCTGAACATCGTGGACGACACCACCCACCAGTCCGCCGCGGACATCATGACCGCCAAGGGTCTGGTGGACCTGCTGATCCCCCGGGGCGGCGCGGGACTGATCCGGGCCTGCGTAGCCGGCGCCACCGTGCCCTGCATTGAGACGGGTACCGGTATCTGCCATGTGTATGTGGACGAGAGCGCCGATCTGAGCAAGGCCCTGAACATTGTGGAAAACGCCAAGGCCAGCCGCCCCTCCGTGTGCAATGCTGAAGAGGTGCTGCTGGTACACAGCGCGGTGGCGGCGGAATTCCTGCCCCGGCTGAAAAAGCGTTTGGTGGATGACCGAGCCGCCGCAGGCAAGGTCCCCGTGGAGCTGCGGCTGGACGAGCGCGCCGCGGCGGTCATTCCCGGTATCCCCGCCGGCGAACGGGACTTCGACACCGAGTTTTTGAACTATATCCTGGCCGTAAAGCTCGTGGACAGCGTGGACGAGGCCATCGCCCACATCGCCGCCCACTCCACCGGCCACAGCGAGGCCATCGTCACCGAAGACCCCGCCCACGCCGAGGCCTTTGTCAACGGGGTGGACAGCGCCGCCGTGTATGTCAATGCCTCCACCCGCTTTACCGACGGCGGCGAGTTCGGGCTGGGCTGCGAGATGGGCATCTCCACCCAGAAGCTCCACGCCCGGGGACCCATGGGGCTGGATGAGCTGACCACGTATAAATATGTCATCCGCGGCAACGGGCAGATCAGATAAAGCAAAAAGAGACGGCATCCGCCGTCTCTTTTCATATTTCCACGATCTCTGCGCCCAGGGCCGCGGCGTCCGCCCGGTCGTGGGTGACGCACAGCACCGCCGCGCCGTTCCGGTGCCGCAGAAGGTACTGCGCCGTCCGGTCCCGGGCCGCGCCGTCCAGGCCCTTAAAGGGCTCATCCAGCAGCAGCAGCTCCGGCACATAACATACTGCCCGGGCAATGGACACCCGCCGCCGCTGTCCGCCGGACAGTTCCGCCGCCCGCTGGTCCAGGCAGTCCGCCAATCCCAGCTCCAGCAGGTGCGCCTCGATATCCGGCCGGGACATGGCCCGGCCCGTGACCAGACGCACGTTCTCCACGGCGTCCAGCTGCGGGCACAGACGGTCCTCCTGAAACACGAATCCCAATCGCTCCGGCACGCCGGTGACGGTGCCGCTGTCCGGCATCTCCAACCCGGCGATACAACGCAGGAGCGTGGTCTTGCCGCGGCCGGAGGGGGCCATCAGACACACCACCGCCCCGTCCGGGACGGTCAGGCTCACGTCCTCCAGCACGGCCTTGTCGCCGAAGCGCTTGTACAGATGTGCCGCGTTCATGTGCCGCACCCCCTTTCCAGCCGACGGAAGCCCCGCCGCAGCAGGGCCAGCACCGCGCGCTCAAACAGGGCGCTCAGCGCCACGATCACCACGGTCCAGGCCAGCAGGTCGGCGGTCTGGAGGTAGATCTTCGCGTCGTACAGTCTCTCGCCCAGGGAGCCGGCCACCACACCGATGACCTCGGCCGCTACACCGGCCTTCCAGCTCATGCCCAGGGCCGCGGCGCAGCCCGCCAGCAGGAACGGCTCCACCGCCGGCAGCAGGATGCTGTGCAGCTGCCGCCGCCAGGGCACCCGGAAGGCCCGGGCCATTTCCAGAAGCTGGCCATCCGCACTGCGGAGGCCCGCCAGCACGTTGGTGTACAGAATGGGGAAGACCATCAGGAATGAGATGAACAGCGGCAGCGCCGATGTCCGCATCCAGATCAGTGCCAGGATGATGAACGACGCCACCGGCACCGCCTTGATGGCCAGCACATAGGGCCGCAGCAGCACCTCCACCACCGGCCAGCGTCCCGCCGCCAGCGCCAGCACAAAGGCCAGCACCAGTGCCAGGGCAAAGCCGCCGGCGATACGGCAAAAGCTGAACGCCACCGCCCGCCGGAAGGTCGCTGTCACCGCCAGGGCGCAAAGCCGCCCCAGCACCGTTACCGGTCCCGGCAGCAGCAGTGCCGAGCCCACGGCCCAGGAGGCCGCCTGCCAGACCGACAGGGCCAGCACCACCGCGCCGGCACGCTGCCAGGTCTTTATTTTTTTGTCCGCAGGTGTGCTCATGCGCCCATCCAGTAGAAGCCGTCACCGGGCATGGCGCCGCCCACGGCCTCCGTCTTCAGGTCATACAGCGTTTGCAGATAGCCGCCCACGGCGACCTTCATATCCACGCCGGTAATACATACCAAGTTACACTGGGGCAACGCCTTCTCCGCCACGGCGGCCTTGACGATGCCATATTTCTCCACCAGCACAGCGGCCTCGGCCGGGTGCTCATTGGCGTAGTCCGTGCTGGCGGCGTAGTCCTCCAAAAAGGCCGCCAGCGCCGCCGGGTGTTCATCGGCAAATGCCTTACGGGCCACCAGCGCCGAGGTAACGAGGCGGCTGCCGTTGTCCAGCGCATCCCATTCGGCGCTCAGATCCAGCGCCACGCGCAGGCCCTCCACCTGGCTCTGCGCCACGGTGACAAAGGGCTGGGGCAGCATGGCCACGGCGTTGTCCTGTTCCGCCATCAGGGCCACGATCTCCGTGGGCTCGCTCTTCCACTCCACCTGTACGTCCTCACCCAGAGTCAGCCCGTGCTGTGAGAGCAGGTAGGTCAACGCGTACTCCGGGGTAGCGCCCTTGCCGGTGGCGTAGATGGTCTTTCCGTTCAGCGAGGCAATGTCCGTCACCGTCTCGCCGCCCTTTTCCACGATATACAGCACACCCAGCGTGCCGGCGGCCAGCAGCACCACGCCGCCCTCCGTCTGGTTGTACAGGATGGCCGCCACGTTGGCCGGCACCGCCAGCACATCCAGCTCGCCCTGCACCAGCTGGGGCGTCAGCTCATTGGCGCTGGCCGCGATGGTGTACGTATACGCGTTCTGGCCCAGGCCGTTGTCCGCATCGTCAAACAGCTTTACCATGCCCATGGAGGTAGGGCCCTTCAGCCCGCCCAACCGCACAGTGACCGGCTGGGCGGCGGATTTGTCGCCATCCTCAATGGGCATAGGCGTTTTCGGCGTTACGCAGGCGCACAGCGTCAGTGCCAGCGCCAGCGCCAGCAGCAGGGATATCATTTTTTTCATGTTGTTTTCTCCTTCCCGTGATACGGTCTCTTATACAAAGCTGTCGTGCAGCATGCCTATCTGTCTTCTATCGGTGTGATCACGTTGGAGTACAGCGTCTTGGCGCTGACACCCTCCAGCCGCCCGATCTTTCCGCTGAGGGCGGAGATCGCGTCCTGCGGCGCATCCAGCACCACGGAGATGATGTTCACGCCCCGGGCGCGGTAGGGCACGCCCATCCGCCCGATGATATATGCGCCGTACTGATGCAGCAGCGCGTTCAGCTCCGTCACCGCGTCCTCATTTTCCACAATGACCGCAATGACCGCCACCCGTGTTTCCATAGCAAAACCTCCCGTCGTAAGATCCGCGGCCAAATAAAAAAGCCGCGCCGCCACCGCGACACGACCACAGCGCCCGCTTCGCGGGCGCAGAACCTATGGCGCATCTTCCGTCTCAAGCGTACTTTCGACGTCAGCAGCGTGTTTATTGTACGGCAAACGCCTGCTCTTGTCAAGCCGATCCCGCCGGCGGACTGTTTCAGACAGCCGCCGGTATATAATAAATATAGGAGAGAAGGGCGGGACCGTGGGGTAAGAACGGCCCCGCCCGGGGGAAGCGGTTTAATGCTTTTCGCTGGCGCGGCGGGCGGGCTTCTCCGCACAGCGGACGCCGGGCAGCAGCGTCAGCAGCTGGGCGGCAAGGCCAAATACGGCGGCGGGCAGCAGCCAACTCAGGCCAAGATCATACAGCGGCAGGGCCTCCACCAGCGGCAGCTTCACACCGCAGGTGTGCAGGGTGCACAGCACGCTGGTCAGCAGTGCGCCCAGCGCAGCGCCCCGGCTGACAAAGCCGTGGACCTTGGGTATGATGAGGGAGACGCAAATAAGCACCAGCGTGGGGGGATATACTATATCCAGCACCGGCGCGGCCACGGCCACGATACGGTCCAGGCCCAGGTTGGACACCACGGCGCTGAACACGCAGATGGCCGTCACGAACACCTTGTAGCTGATCTTCCCGCGACACAGCTCCGTGAAATACGCCGCGGCGGAGCTGGTCAGGGCGATGGCCGTGGTGACGCAGGCCAGGCCCACCACCACGCCGAAGATCACCATGCCGGTCTTGCCCATCAACGCCTCTATGATGGCCATGATGAGGGCCGCGCGGCCGATGGAGGACGTGTACTGTGCGGACACGGTGGCGCCCAGATAGGCCAGACCCATATACACCGCCAGCAGCAGCACGCCCGCCAGCAGCGCGGCGCCGCCCACCACGCGAAGCTGGCTCTGGCCCCGCTGATAGCCCTTGGCGGTAACGCTTTGCAGCACGATGATGCCGAAGGGCAGGGCCGCCAGCGCGTCCATGGTCTGGTAGCCGGCCTTGATGCCGGTGACGGCCACGTTGTCGATCTGCGCCAGGGGCGCGATGTCGCCCAGCGGCGTGATCACACCCTTGATAATAATGGCGAACAGACCCACCAGCAGCAGCGGCGTGAGCACCTTGCCTACAATGTCCACCACGGCGGACTCCTTGATGCACAGAGCCAGGATCACCGCGAAGAACACCACGGAGAACACCACCGGCGATACGCCGGACAGGTTGGGCGCGATGGCCATCTCATAGGTGCTGGCGCTGGTGCGGGGGATGGCCACCATGGGGCCGATACACAGAATGATGGCGCACATGAGGATCTCGGCGGGGACTTTGCCCGCCCGTTCCAGTACCTTCTCGCTGCTGCCCACGCGGAGCAGGGCAAACATACCCATCATCGCCAGACCGATATCCGCAATGAAATAGGCAGAAAAGCCCGCCAGCCACTGGCTGCCGGCCTCCATGCCCAAAAAGGGCGGGAAGATCACGTTGCCCGCGCCGAAAAACATGGAAAACAGCGCAAAGCCCACGACAACGATATCTGCCGCGGTGTTTTTCCTCTGTCCGATCATTCTGATTTCTCCATTTCTCTTCTCTTGTTCCCACGCCGCCGACTGCGGCGCGCCGGTGCGGTCTCGCGCTTTAAAGCGCGTTGCATCCTGTGCATATAGCGTATCATGCTTTTCATCATTACGGAAATGACGCTTATCGAACGGCACATGAAAAATTTTGATGGCATATAAAAACGTTTACCGCATTTTCCAAATCGTTGGTGGAAAGTTTACATTTATGGCATTGAACGGCGACAGCTCTTGTGATATAGTTAAAAATAATCGTTGCAATTTTGTCCAATTTGTACAGAAAGCGAGGCCCCTATGGATGACAAACGGCTGCGGGCGCTGCTGACGGCAGTGCAGTGCGGCAGCTTTGGAAAGGCGACGGCGCAGCTGGGCTACACCCAGTCCGCCATGACGCACATGGTGAACAAACTGGAGGCCGAGCTGGGCTGTACCCTGCTCACCCGCAGCAGCCACGGCGTCCGGCTCTCGGAGGAGGGTGAGCACCTGCTGCCCTATATACAGGACTATCTGCGCGCCAGTGAGACCCTGCGGCGGGAGGCGGCGGCCCAGGGCGAGGCCCACAACCGCGTGCTGCGGATCGGCTGCTTTGCCAGCATTGCCCGGGCACGGCTGCCGGCGCTGCTGCAGAAGTTCCGCAAACTGCACCCGGAGATCAAGATCGACGTGCTGGTGGGCGGCTATGAGCTGGCCGCGGCGCTGGAGGAGGAACGGGTGCAGCTGGCCCTGGTGGAGGAGACCTGCGGCAAGGGCTTCTATTGGACGCCGCTGACGGACGCGCCGCTGGTGGCGGTGGTGCCGCCGGACTTCCCCTGGACGGAGGACGTCATTCCCCTGGAGCGCCTGCTGCAGGAGACATTTCTCTCCTGCCCGGAGCAGTATGTGGCGCGGCTGCTGCCGCCGGAGGCACCACGGCTGGAGGTCACGGCGTCGGACGACGCGGCCATACTGTCTATGGTGGCGGCGGGGCTGGGCGTGTCGGTACTGTCCGCCTTCTCTCTGGCGGGCTATGAGGGCCAGGTGCGGGTGCTCCCGCTGGCGGAGCCGCTGTCACGCCGGCTGGGCGCGGCGGTGAAGACCCCGCCGCCGGCCAACAGCGCCGTCCGGTATTTTCTCTCCTTCCTGAAGCGGCAGTACCCCGCCGAGCCGGCGGATAACGAATAAAAGGAGGTTCCGGCCCATGTGCACTGCGGCCACATACAAGACAAAATGCTTCTATTTCGGGCGCAATCTGGACTATGAGCGCGGCTTCGGCGAGCAGGTGGTCATCACACCCCGGCTCTTTCCCCTGCCCATGCGGCACCTGCCGGACCTGACGCGGCACTACGCCATGATCGGCATGGCCTCCGTACAGGACGGCTACCCCCTGTACTATGACGCGGTGAACGAGAAGGGCCTGTGCATGGCGGGGCTGAACTTCGTCCGCAGCGCCGTATACGGCCCCTGCGCGCCGGGAAAGGCCAACGTGGCACAGTTCGAGCTGATCCCCTGGCTGCTGGGCCGCTGCGCCACGGCGGCGGAGGCCCGGGACCTGCTGGCGGAGAGCCGCATCACCGACGACGCCTTTCTGCCGGGGCTGCCCCCGGCCCGGCTGCACTGGCTGCTGGCGGACCGGGAGCAGTGCTTCGCGGTGGAGCAGACGGCGGAGGGCCTGCGGGTCTATGAGGACCCGGCAGGCGTGCTGACCAACGAGCCGCCCTTCCCCATGCAGCTGTTCCGGCTGAACGACTACGCCCAGCTGTCCCCCCAGCCGCCGGAAAACCGCTTCTCCCCCGCCCTGCCGCTGGAGACATACAGTCGGGGCATGGGCGCTATGGGTCTGCCCGGCGACCTGTCCTCCCCCTCCCGCTTTGTACGGACGGCCTTTACCCGGCTGAACAGCCGCTCCGGCGACGGCGAGGCCGAGAGCGTCAGCCAGCTCCTGCACATTCTGGGCGCGGCGGCACAGCAGCGGGGCTGCTGCGTGCTGGAGGACGGCGCGTGCGAGCTGACGCTGTATACCAGCTGCTGCAACGCCGACACCGGGGTGTATTACTACACCACCTACGACGCCGCCCAGCTGTGCGCCGTGGATATGCACCGCGCCGACCTGGACGGCACGGCGCTCGCCTGCCAGCCGCTGGACACGGCGTGGCGGGTACACTATCAGAATTAACGCAGAAAAGTACGGGACGGGGCCTGACGGCCCCGTCCCGTTTATTTCAGCAGGGCGGTAAAGGTGATGATATCGCCCTCCGTGCGGGCGGAGATGGCACCGCGATGGCCCTCGGCAATGCTCCGGGCGATGGAGAGCCCGATGCCGAAGCCGCTGGCGGTGCGGGCCGGGTCCGCCCGGTAAAACCGGTCAAAGAGCTTGCCGGTATCGATGCTCCCGGCATTTTCGCAGCGGTTGGACACCCACAGCGCCACCAACCCCAGCACCAGCAGCGTGCAGATCGCGTCCGCCGCCAGGGACCACACCAGCACCGTCCGCACGGAACGGCGGGCCTGATAGCATTCCAGGAAAATGGCCATGCTGCGCCCGTCCTCCATCCGGGTCACCAGAAAGCGGTAGCCGCCGCAGCCCAGACCGGCAGCGTACAGACCGGCATGGGCGGCATGGACGGTCAGCCCGGTCAGATGCCCGGCGGCAGCTTTGACCCCGGCAGCGCCCCACCCCGCCCAGCGGCGCGTTCCGGCCGGGAAACAAGCAGTAAAGACCGGCGCTGGACACAAAACACCACACCCCACGGCGCAAGCGCCGTGGGGTGTGGTGTTTTGTGGGGAGAGGAAGACAGGAAGAAAGCTCCGTCGGTTATCGTTGTTGATATGCCCGCATAGCCGCCTCGATCCGGTCGGCCGCGGCTGACAGCGCCGCGTCGTCGCTGGCAAAGGAGAAGCGCAGGAAGCAGCCCTGGGTCATGCCGTAGGCCGCGCCGGAGACGCCCACCACCTTGGCATGGTCCAGAATGTAGTCGCACATCTCGTCGGAGGTCATGTCCACATCGAAGGACACCCAGGCGTAGAAGGCACCCTCGGGCATCTGGCAGTGCACGCCCGGGATGGCATTGAGCCGGCCCACAAAGGCGTTGCGCCGGCGCTGGTAGCTCTGGCGCATGGTCTCTACCTCATCAGGGATGCGGAAGGCCTGCACCGCGCCCTCCTGCAGAAAGCCGCTCATGCAGGAGACGCTCTGCTGGTACAGCTTGTAGATCGCGGCGTAAATGTCCCTGCGGGCGGTGAGATAGCCCATGCGCCAGCCGGTCATGGCCGCGAACTTGGAAAAGCCGTTGATGGTGATGACCCGGTCCGCCACCTCGGGGCGGGAGGCCATGCTGATGGACCGCACACCGTCATAGACAATGGCGTCGTACACCTCGTCGGACAGCAGCAGCACGTCCGGGTGGCGCTGCATGAACGCGGACAGCGCCTCCGCCTCGTCCTGATGCAGGATGCGGCCGGTGGGGTTATTGGGGTAGTTGATGATGATGAGCCGCACCTCCGGCGTGTAGTGCTGCTCCAGCAGCGCCTCCGTCAGCCGGTAGTGGTCCGCCGGGGACAGCGGGACCTTTACGGCTTCGGCACCGGCGGAGATGACGATGGACTCATAGGATACCCATGCCGGCTCCGGCAGCAGGACCTTGTCGCCATGGTTCAGCACAGTCTGGACCGCCAGATAAATGGCCATCTTGCCGCCCGGCGTTACCAAAATACGGTCAGCCTCTGTCTGGATGCCGTTCTCCCGCAGCAGCTTCTGCTGTATCTCCTGCCGCAGCTCCGGGATGCCCGGGCCCACCACGTAATGGGTGTTGCCCCGGCGCAGACTGGCGATGGCCGCCTCGGTCACCGCCGCAGGCGTATCAAAGTCCGGTTCGCCGCCGGCCAGGGAGATATAGGAGCTGTCGTTCTTCTGCAGCTCCTTCGCCCGCTGGATCATCAGCAGGGAACGGGGCGACGTCATTTTGTCGATCACGCAATTCATACGCACTTACCTCCGCGATGCCCGGACCTCTCCCTCGCAGGAGAGGCCCGGTACGTCGTATTCATTCCGCCGTATACTGCCTGAAGGACACGTCGGCCACATATTGGGCCTTGACCTTCTGCAGCTCGGCGCACTGGGCCGTGCCCTTGTGGGCCTGCTGCGCGATCTCATCCGCCCAGGCCTCCAACAGCAGGACCTCGTTCGGCGACGACGCGGAATAGAAGAACTCATACTGGCAGCAGCCAGTCTCGGCGCGGGTACGGACCGGGATATCCGCCTGCTCCAATGCGTGGACGAAGGCGGCGGGGTCCTTGCCCTCCTGGAGGGTATAGCGTACTTGCAGCATCAGCATCGTCGTTTCCTCCGCTTATTTCTTCAGAATGTCAAAGGGGATATGCAGCTTCTCGCACAGGCCCTCCAGCTCGCGGTACACCGCCAGGGACAGCTGAGGACCGGCCTCCAGGTTCTTGCGGTAGTTGTTGCACTCGATCTCACCGGGCATGAAGATCTCCTCCACGCCGGCCGCCGGCTTCAGGCCCTTCACCTCGCTGCGGTAGGTGTCCATGGTGGTCTTGAATTCCTCGGGGTCCTGGAAGCGGGAGATGTCGATGGCGATCATGCAGTGCCCCGTATCCATGGGCACCTCGGGGTGGGCAAAGGGGTTGTGGATGTGGCTGCCATAGGCCGCGCCGGACAGCACGCCGGAGAATACGTCGATCATCATGGCGATGCCGGAGCCCTTTGCGCCGCCGAAGGGCAGCACACAGCCCTCCAGGGCCTTGGCCGCGTCCGTGGTGGGATGGCCGTCCACATCGATGGCCCACCCCTCCGGGATGGAGTCGCCCTTCTTGTCGGCCAGGATGATCTTGCCGCGGGCCACCACGCTGGTGGCCATGTCGATCATCACCGGGTCGCCGTGGGTGGGTGCGCCCACCGCCAGGGGGTTCGTGCCCAGGTACTTCTCGCGGCTGCCCCAGGGCGCCATAGACTTGGGCGCGTTGGAGCTGACGATGGCCAGCATATTCTCCTTGGCCGCCATACGGATATAGTAGGCCGTGCAGCTGCAGTGGTTGGAATTGCGGACATTCACGATGCCGATGCCCACGTCCTTCGCCTTCTGGATCGCCAGCTCCATGGCGCGGTAGGCCGCCACGATGCCGAGGGCGCCCTGGGCGTCCAGCAATGCGCCGCCGGGGAAATCCCGGATCGTCTTCATCCGGCACCTGGGATCCGTACCGCCGGCCTCCATGCTGTCGGTATAGAATTTCACACGCTGCACGCCGTGGGACTGCAGGCCGGTCAGCTCGGCCGACACCAGGCTGTCCGCCACGATGGCGGCATCCTGCGGCGCAACGCCCTCCTTCTCCATGATCGCCGCTACGGCGACCTGGAGCTTTTCCGCATCTACGCGGAGCACTTCACTCATGGCCGGCACCTCACTTCCACTGGCCTTCGATGACCTGGCAGCCCAGCGCCGCCAGAGTGGCCTCGCGGGTCTCCTCATTGTAGGAGGCCACGGTGGCGCCCTCGTCGTACTTGGCGTGGAGCATATCCTCCTTGGCGTGCTGCTTCCAGCTCTTCTCCAGGATCTCCTCCGCTTCGCTGGGGCGCACGAAGATCATGCCGTCGGTGTCGCCGATAACGATATCGCCGGGGAAAACCACCTGACCGCCGAAGGCGATGGGCACGTTGATCTCGCCGGGGCCGAACTTGTAGGGGCCCTGGGGTGTGATGCCGCGGGCGAACACGGGGAAGTCCATGTGGGAGATCTCATCGATATCCCGCAGGTAGCCGTCAATGGCGCATCCGGCAAAGCCGTGGTTGCGGCAGTCCATCATCATCAGCTCGCCGCAGTAGGCGCGCTCAGGACCGCCGGCGGAGATCAGCAGTACATCGCCGGGCTGGGCCATCTCAATGGCCTTGTGCAGCAGCAGGTTGTCGCCGGAGGGCAGGTGCAGCGTGTACGCCACGCCCAGCATGGGCTTGCCGTTCATGGAACGGATGGCGGAGTCCACGCAGTAAATACGGTTCATATTGTCGCCGATGTTGGCCACCGGCAGGCCGCGGAAGCGCTCCACCAGCTCCTTGGGCGGCCGGGGCACCTCCGTAAAAATTCTGCATCCAACATTAGACATTTGCTTTTTCTCCTTTTTTCTCATCCAGCATTTTCTTCACCGCCAGCACCTCATCGTAGGTCTTGGCGCGCTCCGGGAAGTAGGCAGCATAGCCCTCCTGCTGGAGCCACTCAAACTTTTTCAGCGTAGCCTGGGTCATGATGCTGTTCTCGCCCAGGTCGTCCAGGGTCTTGAGGACCTCCTCCATCTCATGGCAGAAGCGCCCGTTGTGGATGGCGGCGGAGGCCACGCAGTAGTGGCAGAACCCCATGAAGCCACGCTCATCGAACATGGTGACCTTCATCTTGTCCAGCACTTCCTCGGTGATATGGTAGTGGTCCGTGGCGAACACCGTCTCCGTGACCAGGGCGATAATGCCCTTGGCCAGCACGCTGCGAAGCGCCTTTGTGGCGGAGGCCAGACCGATATCGTCGCTGAGGTATGTAAATTTCATGCCGTGGCTGTTCAGCAGCTCCGCCGCCTCTTTGGCCTTTGCGCCGCAGACGCTGACCGGCACACGGCTCCCGTTCACCGGGACGGAGGCCATGACCGCGCCCTCCACGAAGTCGCCCTGGCTGTCCGCGAACACCGCAGCGATCTCCCGCTTCGTCTGGGGAGAGGTGGTGTTCATGTCCAGATAGAACTGGCCCGGACGCAGCAGCGGCGCGGCCTGACGGGCGATGGGCAGCGCCACGTCCGCACTGGTGAAGCAGAAGAACACGTCGCCCCAGGCAATCAGCTCCGCCATGTCGGTCACCAGCGTCACCTGGTCCATGGCCGCATGCTCGCGCATTTTCTGCGCGCGGGGCGAGTCGTCCTTTGCCGAGACGTCGAAGGCGCGGACCTCCACATCACTGTTCACAAAGTCACGCGAGATGTGGTGCGGCGCTTCGCCGAACCCGATAAATCCCAATTTCATTTGTATACATCTCCTTTGGATCGCGGATATGGGCGTTTATGTGCCCATCATAAAGCCGGGCAGGAAGGTGATGATGGGCGAGACGAAGGCGCAGATCAGCACGCAGATGATCATCACGATCATGAACGGGATAACTCCCTTGACCACCGACGTGTAGGATTCGCCCGTGGTGGACACCGCGGTAAACAGGTTGATGCCGAAGGGCGGAGTGATGAAGCCCACCGTCAGGGTGATGCAGAACAGTACGCCCAGGTGCAGCTCGTCCAGGCCGAACTGTACGCCCACAGGCACCAGGATGGGGGCCAGGATCAGGATGCTGGGGATCGTATCCATCAGGCAGCCCACCAGGAACAGCAGCGCCATCAGGACCGCCAGATACACCCACTTGTTGGGGATGACCTCCATGATGGCCTCGCCGATGATGGCGGGCAGGCGGGTCTTGGAGAGGATCCAGCCGAAGGTCTTGGCCACAGAGATGATGAACGTCACCACCGCGGAGGTCAGCACCGTCTTGCTCAGCACCGTCCACAGGACCTTGACCTTGATCTCCTTGGTCGCAAAGCCGTAAATCAGGGCGTACAGCACGCTGAGGACCGCCGCCTCGGTGGGCGTGACGAGACCGCCGTAGATGCCGCCCAGAATGATGACCGGCAGGACCAGCGTGGGAATGGCGCGGGCCGTGCGGCGCAGCACCTCTTTCTTGGGATAGCGCACATCGCTCTTGGCAAACTTATACTTGGCCGCCAGATAGACGTTCACCAGGCACAGGGCGACCGCCATCATAATGCCGGGCAGCACGCCGCCGATGAACATCTTGGACACGGACAGGCCCATGGCCGCGCCATAGACCACCATGTTGGCGCTGGGCGGGATGATGGGACCCAGGGCGCCGCCCGCGGCGATCATGCCGGCGGAGGTGGATTTGGGATAGTTGGCACGGGTCAGCGCCGGCATCATAATGGCGCCGATGGCCGCCACGGTGGCGGGGCCGGAACCGGTCAGGGCGGCGAAGATGGCGCAGGTGACGATGGTCACAACGCCCATGGAGCCGCGGGACCGGCAGAACAGCGCCTCCACAAAGTCCACCAGACGGCGGGACAGACTGGTCTGCTCCATCAGATAGCCGGTCATGGTGAACAGGGGGATCGCCAGCAGCACGAAGGAGTTCATGCCGGCGATCATGGTCTGGGGCACGATGGTCAGAGGGATACCGGAGGGGATCAGGTAGATAAGGCACGCGGCCAGCAGGGCAAAGCACACGGGCAGGCCCATGAACATACCGATCAGCAGACTTCCGAAAATAATAAGACCTGTCATTCCGCGGTACCTCCTTCCTCGATGATCTCTTCCATGGTTTCTACCTTGGCGGCGTCCTTACCGCCGGTCAGCAGCTCCAGCAGCTGCACCAGGCCCACCAGCGCCATACCGAAGCCGCACAGGCAGATGGACACGTTGATGACGGCCATGGACAGGTGCAGGGACGGGCTGAGCACCGTAACGGTGACGCTCACCAGGGACACGCCCTTGACGCCCACCAGCGCCGCCATCGCGATCACCAGAATGGTGCAGATGATCTTCAGCACACGGCGGCCGGCTTCCGGCAGCTTTTCTTCCAGCAGTGTGATGCCGGCGTGCATACCCTTATCCAGGGCAACCACGGCGCCCAGGGCGCTGCACCACACGAAGGCAAAACGGGCCAATTCGTCCGTCCATCCGGGCGGCTGTGCTATAACATAGCGCGTGACCACCTGGATCGCGGCGGCCGCGATAAGGACCACGAGCGTGATCGCCGCTACCAGTTGGTAGGCGAACAGGATCTTGTCCTTGATGGTTTTGATGACTTTCATAGCTTTCTCCTGTTATATGCGTCAGGGGGCGGGCAGTGAGCTGTCTGCTCTCTGCATCGCCCCCTGCGTCAGTTGATACGATTCAGATATGCGCCGCAGCTTTACTGCACAGCGGCAACCGCGCGATCCAGCAGATCGCTGCCGATCTTGTCACGATAGGCCTCGTACACGGGCGCGCAGGCCTCCTGGAATGCAGCCACGTCCACATCGTCGATGATGGTGCAGCCGCCATCTTCCATCTTGGAGAGCATATCGGCCGCGGCCGTCTGCAGCCAGGTGCGCTGCTCAGCGCCGGCCTCCTTGGCAGCCGTCAGGAAGATCTCCTGCAGCTCGGGGGACAGGCTCTCCCAGAAGGACTTGGAGCAGGACAGGGAGATGGCGTTATAGAAGTGGCCGGTCATGTCGTAGTAGTCGCAGATCTCATAGTAGGAGCCGGTATAGGCGCTGGCGATGGGCAGCTCCAGGCCGTCCATCAGGTGCTGCTGCACGGCGGTGAAGGTCTCATTGAAGTCCAGAGCGGAGGGGGCAGCACCGATGGTCTGGAAGGTGGCCATGAACATCTCCATGCCGGGAACGCGGATCTTCATACCCTTCAGGTCAGCGGGGGTGCGGATGGGCTTCTGGGACAGGATGTTGCGGAAGCCACCCTCACCCCAGGCCAGGACCTTGTAGCCCAGCGTGTCATACAGGCCGTCGGTGACTTCCTTCATGATGTCGCCATCCAGGAAGTTCCAGGCAGTCTCGTTGTCCTTGAAGATGAAGGGCAGCTCCACCACCAGAGAGGGCCCATACAGGTTGCCGTAGGAGCCATTGGTGATGATGCCCATCTGATGGGTGCCCAGGTCGAAGCCAGTCAGCACGTCGGCCTCGCCGCCCAGCTCGGAGTTGCCGCAGATCTCAAAGGTCACGGCACCGTCAGTGGCCGCGGTCACCTTCTCGGCGAACAGGGTGGCCAGCTTGTTGTACTGGTCGTCATCGGTGGTGGGGTTCACGTGGGCGATCTGGATCGTCATAGTGGGGAAGCCCTCGCCATCGCCGCTGCCATTGTTGGTGTCGGCCTTGTCGCCGCAGGCGGTCAGCACGCCCAGCAGCATGACCAACGTCATCGCCAGGGCCGCCAGACGCTTCACGTTCAGTTTTTTCATGGTTTTTTCCTCCTGATTTTGTGTTTTGTTATTCTCTCCCGCTTTACTTGCAGGGATACGCCATCCACGCGATGGAGAAGCACATATGGTCCAGCTTCTTCATCATCAATTCAGGGTAGTCATAGGTGTTTGCCGGCGACTGCATATCGCTGTGCTCCAGGATCATGTGCACGATCTTGTCGGGCAGGCCGTTGCTCTTGGCGATATACGCGCCGCTGACCACGTGGTTGTAATACTTGCCCATCTCGCTGTGGCAGGCCTTGCCGTCCTTGATGTCATACTCCAGGAACTTGCCGATGTCGTGCAGCACCGCGCCGCAGATCAGTGTGTCGTGGTCCAGCTTGCTGATCTCGTTGGCCCAGCCGCCCAGCTCGTCATAGGCCAGCTGGCACATCCGCACCACCCGGCGGCAGTGATCGATACCCGTCTCGGGACAGTTGTCGGCCACAATGCCCGCTGCCAGGGGCGCCTTGTCCACGCCTTTCTTGTCCCAGCCGCCCAGCTCCAGCACCTGCTGCCAGCAGGTAATGCTCTTTTCCTGCAGATCGGTGCTGTGTATCAGCTTGATCTCCGGGATCAGCGTCAGGACCTCTTCTCTGGTCATGTGTCTTTCCCTCGCTTTCTTCATGTTGTTATTAGGAAATGGAATACTACTTTACAGACGTCCGTCAATGATCGCCCAACTTTTGTCAATCAAATTTCTTCACAATGTGAAAATTTTGTCACGCAAGTACTTTTGTTTTGCTGATTTCGTTTACCTTTCCTTTATTTGCCTTACATTATAGTTTGCCTATTGCTTTTTGTCCAATATCGGTATAATATAACTAATATTCCAAAACTGGAATACTAACGGAGGTTTTTGTGTATGTTGTCCAAAAACGATGAGCTGTTTTTGACCGTGGCGAAATCCGAGAGCATCAGTAAGGCCGCCGAGCAGCTATACATCTCACAGCCCAGCCTGACAAAACGAATGCAGCAGCTGGAGGCACAGCTGGGCGTGGCCCTCTTCGACCACAAGAGCCGTCCGCTGAAGCTCAGCCCCGCCGGTGAGCTGTACTACGAGTACCTGACCCGTTCCGCGGTGCAGGAGCATGCGCTGCTGCTGGACCTGCGGGAGGCGGCGGAGGGCCGCCGGGGCAAGCTGTCTGTGGGCGCGCCGGCCAATCTCGCCCAGAGCCTGTTCCCCGCGATACTGCCCTCCTTCTGCCGCACATTTCCCAATGTGTCCCTGAGCGTCGTCGAGGCCACGGGCGCGGAGATACAGACCCTGATCGCCGGCCGCCAGCTGGACATGGCCTTCGCCCATATCCACATCGCCGACACCAACGTCAGCTATATCCCGCTGTCCACGGAAAAGATCTATCTGGCCGCCCGGCGTCCCGCCAATCTTATGGATACGGACCCGCCCCTGCTGGTGCAGCCGCTGGCGGTGGAGGACCTGCCGCCGTTTCAGTACTGTATGTACAACAAAAATCAGATGATCTACGCCTCCTCCCACCGGTTTTTCCAGCATTACAGCATTATTCCCGACACGCTGATCCACTGCGGCGATCCGGTCATCAACCACACGCTGGTCGCCTCTCTGGAAAACTGCGCCTCTTTCGTCCCCAGCTACTTCATTGGCCGGATACCGTCGGATACTCTGCGAAAGCTTATTTTCTACGCCATAGACGTCCCCGAGCTCAGCTGGGAGCTGCGGGTGCTGTACCGTCGGGACAGCGCTCTGGGCATCTTCGCCCGGGAGATGATACGACTGGTCAGAGAGACGCCCTGGCGTCCCTTGCTGTAAACCGACCACGTCAACAAAAGATACCCGGCGCGCCGAAGGCGTGCCGGGTATCTGCGTCTCATTGCATTTGCAGCCAGCCGATCAAGGCCAGGTGCGCCGGGTAGTACAGGTAAAACAGCCACTTCATCACCGTGTTCACCCGCGGCGACGGCCCACGCTGCCCGTTATACAGCGCCAGCACGGGAACGGCCAGCACCACCGCCAGCTGCACCAGGCCGTAGACCCAGTCCAGCGCCAGGGCGTACACCACCGCGTAAAGCGCCACATAGAACATCATCCACAGCGCCTGCGTCTTCAGCTTTCCCCGATTGGTACCGAAGGCCATGATGCACAGGGCGGCGATACAGCTCCAGTCCGCCGGGAAGCTGACCAGGCAGATCAGCAGGATCAGCGCCACCTGCACCGCCGGGCGGAGCCGCCGGTCATGGACCACCCGCAGCATCACCAGCCCCCATGCCAGCGACCACATGACGCTGGTCTGGTTCAGCACTCTGCCGGAGGAAAACGGGATAAACGACCGCCAGCCGGCAAAATCCGCCGACGCGAACACATAGGCGAAGTGGGATATGACCGCGAACAGGAACATCCGCGCCGTGTATTTCCGGATATCCCGGGTGTGGTGATAGCCCTCCGCCACAAAGTAGCACATGATGGGACAGGTCAGCCGACCGATGATATGCATCGCCAGTGGCAGCACCGCCCGGGGATAGCCGGGAAACAGCCACCAGGCCACATGGTCGACGGTCATGGCCGCGATGGCGACGAGCTTGATCTCGTTGGAATCCAGCGTTTTTTTCATAGGCGTTTTCCCTCCCGCACAGCACACTGCCGCCATTGTAGCAGATAGGCAGGAGATGTGCAACGCCTATTCGTTCGGCCGCGGCGTTATGCGCCGGCCTTCTCCTTGCGGATGGCCTCGGCGATACGCTCCAGACCGATCTGCACTGTGGCACGGGGCATGGCCAAATTCAGGCGGATATGCCCCCTGGCGTTGCCCACGAACAGGCCGTCGCCGCCCTCCAGCAGCACACCGGCCTTGTTGGCAAAGAAGTCCGGCAGGTCCTCTACCTCCGGCAGCACCTCCCGCAGGTCCACCCAGGCGAAGTAGGTAGACTCAGGAATGGTGAACTTCGCGCCGGGAATATTCTCCTTCAGGAACTGATCCACCAGGGCCAGGTTGCCGTCCACATAGGCCTTCAGCTGCTCCAGCCAGGGGCCGCCGTGCTCATAGGCCGCCTTGTGGGCCGCGATGGACAGCGGGTTCACCGCGCCGATGTTCTTGTCCCGATCCTGGAAGCGGGCACGCTCCTCCGCGTCGCGGATGATGATATTGGAGTGCATCAGGCCCGCCAGGTTGAAGGTTTTGCTGGCGGACATACAGGTGATGAGCCGGTCATAGTCCGGCATGACCTTGCCCATAGGGGTATGGTGCAAGCCGGCGCGAATCAGGTCGCAGTGGATCTCGTCGGACACCACCCAGAGCCGGTGCTTTTCGATGATGGCCGCCATGCGGCGCAGCTCATCCTCGGTCCAGATGCGGCCGGTGGGGTTGTGGGGATTGCAGAGCATCAGCAGCTTCACATCCGGGTCGGCGGCCTTCGCCTCAAGGTCCTCCCAGTCCACGGAGAAGCTGCCGTTTTCCTCCCGCAGGGGCGAGGTCACCAGCTCAACGCCGTTGTATTCACAGGCGTGGAGGAAAAAGCCGTAGGCAGGCGTCATGGTCAGGACCTTGCCGTTCAGCGGCTTGACCAGGTCCTCCGTCAGCTGGTACAGCGCCGGGATGACGCCGGGAGAGAACGTCAGCTGCTCCTTGGGGAAGGACCAGCCGTAACGACTCTCGCACCAGGCGCGCAGCGCCTCATAATAACCCTTATCGTACACAAGGGTATAGCCCAAAATGCGCCGATCTACCCGGTCGGTGATGGCCTGCAGGATCTCCGGCGCCACAGCGAACTCCATGTCCGCCACCCACATCCGGATGAATTCCTCGTCCTTGTAGGGGAACACCCTCTCCGGCCCGCAGTGGAAAATGTAGGGCCGCCAGCCCTCTACATTCTCGGAATTGGTGTTGCGCCGATCAATGATCTCGTCGAAGTTGTAGGTCATGGTGTATCGCTCCTTTCCTGTTATGGTTTTATAATACCAGCCGCCGCGCGCCCCGTCAAAGCCCGCCGCTTACTTTTCAGGAACGAATTTTGCGAAAAACTTTCCTCACAATTATATTATCCCTTGCGCGGACCGGGAAAAGCGTCTATACTGAAAAGCAGAGGGTCAAATCACTAAAACTTGATTTTGAGGAAAGTGCCATGACATTGACAGAAGAGATCGGCGCGAAGATCAAATACTACCGCAAAAAGCGCGGAATGAAGATCGTGGAGCTGGCGGCGCTGCTCCACAAAACCGGGGCCACCGTATCCAAGTACGAAAGCGGGCAGATCGCCATGGACGTGGTGACGCTGTACGAGGTAGCGGCCGCCCTGGGTGTGCCGCCGGAAAAGCTGCTGTACTGTGCCCCGCTGCCCGTGGAAGATCTGATGGCCGACAGCGTGCCCGCCTTCTTCCGGGGCGTTGACCGGCTGTATATGTACTATTTCGACGGCCGGAACAACAGTCTGGTCCGCAGCGTCATCGATATCCGGGCCAAGACCGGCGCCAACGCCTACGACATAGCGCTGTACATGAACTTTCAGGACTATCAGCAGTACCGGAACTGCGAGAACACCTATTTGGGTACGCTGAGCCACTACGATGCCCTCAGCAACATCGTTACCCACAATCAGGACACGGAGATGGACGTCTATCTCCTCTGTCTGCCCGCCTCCTATCTGAACGCCGGAACAAAGTGGGGGCTGGGCTTTGGCATCTCCTGCCGACCCATTATGCCTACCTCCACCAAGGTATTTCTGTCCAAGAGCATCCAGCCGGAGACACCGGAGTTTCTGCAGGACCTGCGCATCTCCCGGGAGGACGTTCAGCTGCTGAAGCGCTACAATATGCTGTCCGTGATGTAATCGGCCCCAAACGGATATCCTGAAAGTAGACTTGCTGGCTTATGCGGTGTTCCGCCTTACGATTGAATTCTTTCGATGCAGTGCCTACGACATAGGATGAATAAAATCCGATTTTTCATCCTCCAAATATATACGATAACCGTGAAGGCCCCCGGGTAATTCCCGGGGGCCTTACTTCGCATTTTGGTAGGATTTCGCCATGGCAACGCCTATTCGCATCTGCTCGTGCTGCAAAGGCCAATCACAGGCCGATCAATGGTGCTGACGATGGTGCCGACAGTAGCATTTGCGGCGGATACCACAAGCGATCCAGCAGCACAAAGCAATCCGGTAGCACAGATTAAAGGCGCACAGAAGAGCAGCGTCTATTTCGGCAATTACAAGCAGAGCAGTGACGGAAATGGCAACTATCTGACCGAGCCGATCAAGTGGCGTGTGCCGCAAAACGCAGATGGCAAGCTGTTCTTGTTGGCGGATAAGATTCTGGATGTTTATTATTATCACCACAATGGCAGCACCAGTGGAGGAGCACGCAAAGCACCCACACAGTCCCTACCTGTTCGTGTCGCCCAAGACCGGCACTATGTTCGACCCGGACTCCTTCCGGCACACCCATGAGAAGATCCTGAAGGCCATCGGCGCGGAACACATCAGATTTCACGACCTCAGACACACCTTCGCCACGCTGTCCCTCAAGTACGGTGTGGACGTCAAGACGCTGTCTGGTGCGCTGGGCCACTACGACGCGGGCTTTACCCTCAGCACCTACACCCACGCCACGGAGGGGATGAAGCGTGACGCCGCCGACACCATCGGCAGCGTCATCAGCCAGACCATGTAGCCCGCAAAAAAGCCGGAGAGGGGCGGGCGATGCTTTCCGCTCCTCTCCCGTCATTTCGGCTTTTGGGTCACGGTTTGGGTCAAGCGAAAAACGCAAAAATGCCGCATCACTTTTCAGGCCATATACGAAAAAAGTTCCTGATTTCTTGCGAAATCAGGAACTTTTTGGTGGAGACTGCTGGACTCGAACCAGTGACCTCCTGCGTGTGAAGAACTGCGTAATGACTGGTGCAGGCGGTCATAGCCGCCGCGTTCCGCATAGGCACAGGTCGTTTGCCCCACCGCAAGGGCTCAAGCTGTACACCGCAACAGCGGTTTACAGCCTAAAAAAGCCCGACACATAACATCATCCAATATTTGGTAAATTTAACTAACACCGCGCAGGGAAGATCATGAGATTTATCGATGCTCTTTATATGCAAAGTTGAGCACTTTTGTTGCCGCACGAAATGTATCGATAGCTTTCCTGGTAAACATTAGCATGAGCCTTATCATATATCATTCGAAAGCCGGTGCACGACGGTGACCGCATAGATATAAACGAAAACAAAGGAGAAAAATTATGGAACTGAAAAACATGAATGGCTTCTGCGAACTGACGCGGGAAGAGGCAATGGAAGTTGATGGAGGGTACAGATTCATATTTGGCGATCCTCAGCCCTATGCAGACCGTTAAGCATTTTAGATGAGAGGATCAAAATGAAGATAAGGTAGGAAAGAAAAAGGTGTATATGACTACTTCTGCTGCTGAAGCAAAAGGATATGAACGGGTAGACAGCTATAACCAGCACTTGGATATTGTGTATCAGACGTATCTACTGCTGGCGTAGTGGACAAGCATTACCGTGTCCGTGACCAAGCGCAGCATCGAGAAGGCCCGTACTTTCTTCGCCCGCGTCGGCACTGACCTGACCGCTGGCCTCGGCCACATGTATTCCGGCATACGGGAAATCACTCTCAACGAGCGTCTGCGCCTGTTCCACGACTTCTTCCGCATGGGGCAAAAATCGGCATTCACCTTCAATCGGCAAACCGCCCAGCGGCAGATGCTCCGACAGGCGAGTATGTGATCGGACAGGGCGGTGTAGCGATCTCGCACCGAACCGGCTTTGAGACAGCCGCAAGGCCGGTGTGGTACACAGATATATAGAGCAGAGGAATTTCCTCTGTCCGGCTTTTTTCATGCGCTCAAATGGTGCTTGCATCGTTTGCCGTCGAAACATAAATCGAAGGACTTGCGGATTGCCGCAGGTCCTTCAAGCTCTCTTTTATATGCTTTGCCTAAGTTCTCCCGTCACAAAGGGTTATTTATGCTTGCCTTGGCACGGGATGGGGACATTACCGCTTGCTTTTCAGAATAACTCACGCTTGATATCCGATTACCTAAAAATCAGGCCGGAGGAACTCTCCGGCCTGATTAAACTGAATTCGCGTTTGTGTATCCCTAGGAGATTCATTTTGAATGCTATGTCACTTCATCAGGAAGCGTTCAATCACATTCCTGTCAACTTTTATCCCAAGCCCAGAGCCATGAGGAATCTTGACTGTGCCGTTTTCAATTTTAATAGTTTTACCAATAAGTGTATCACGGAGAAGATTTTCCGAGAGATCGTACTCTATCATCGGCTCATCAGGGAAAAGTGCAAGTGGTGTGGCAGGGATGTTGGCAATAAACTGCAATCCGGCTGCAACACCGATTCCGGTTCCCCACATATGGGGGACCAGCTGAATCATATACGCCTGCGCAAGGGCCAGGACTTTCTTTCCTTCGGTGAAGCCGCCCATAACGCACAAATCGGGCTGCAGAATATCTACCGACCGAGCTTCGAGCCATTCCTTATAGTGGTACTTGGAATACTCCTGTTCGCCGGCAGCCAAATATGTTTTGGTGAGGTTTTTCAGCTCCGCATATCCGGTTCTGTTTTCAGGTGAAATGGGTTCTTCAAACCAGTATAGATCAGCGTCAGCAGTATCAAAAAGTATACGTTTGGCTTTCGATACATCGTATGCGCAGTTCGCATCCACCATGATCCGGATATCCGGACCTATAGCCTCTCTAACTGCATGTATCAGCTTCACGTCTTCATTCACGCCAAAGCCGATTTTGAATTTCATCGCTTTATAGCCCTGCTTAACATATTGCTTTGCCTGCTCTACCGCTGCATCCGGGTAAACTTCGCCTTCTATGCGGCACGGACCTGAGGCATATGGTTCTACCCCATCCCGGTAAGCGCCGCCCAAAAGCTTATAGATAGGCATATTCAGAGCCTTACCCTTTATATCCCAAAGTGCAACATCAATGGCAGAGAGTGCGATTATTGCAGAGCCGCTTTGACCGTAGGATCGGCTCATGTTGTATAATGTTTCGTAAATTACGTCGTTATCAAATGGGTCTCTGCCGATAAGCTTCGGTGTATACGCATTGTCAACGATCGCTTTTAATATGAGTGGATTTTGCCCGGAGCAGAAGCCTTCGCCCCAACCAGAAATTCCCTCATCCGTAATTACTTCAACGATGAGAGCCATGCGGCGGTCGACTACATCCTGAGAATAGTAGGCGGCTTTTTCAGACATTGAGCAAATAGGATATGTTTTAATATCAATTATTTTCATACAGTATTACCTTTAATATTTTATTCCAATATGATTTATGCCGCCATCAAACTTGGCAGGAGCGTCGCAAGATCAGGGAATATGCATGTAAGAATGACCACTAAGAGAAGCACTAGAACAAACGGAATCGACAACAGACCTAAGCGCATGATGCCGTGCCCACTTATACTGCTGGAAACAAAGAGACATGCGCCGAAAGGAGGAGTGGCCTGACCAATTGCGAGCGTGAATACGAAGATGCAGCCAAACTGTATGGGATCGATACCAAAGCTATCCGCGACAGGGGCAAGCAGCGGGGCAATAATGAGGATAATAGTGGAAACATCCATGAACATTCCAAGGAATACCAGCAGCACGAGTACACCGACCCAAAAGGCAAATTTTGTGTGGACAATGCTGAGGAGGAACGTGCTGAGCATTGTTGGAATGTTGTTTACCGTAAGCAGCCAACTGAAACAGGTTGCAGACATGACAAGAATCATGATGTTTGCGGTAGTTTGGGTGGTATCCCTCATTGCCTGCTTGTATATGCTCCAGTCAAGTTCTTTATAGAAAAATTTTGTGGCAATTATGCTGTAAAGCGTGGCAACTGCCGCAGATTCTGTGGGAGTGAATAAGCCGGAATAGATTCCGCCCAAAATAATAAGTGGGGTAAGAAGAGCAGGACCAGCTTCCCATGCTACTTTCCAGAATTCCTTACGGTTCATTTTTTCGCCCTTGGGATAATTGCGCTTTTTGCAAAGATATAGCACATAACGCTTAAGGCTATACTGCCAAGGATACCAGGAACGACGCCTGAGAATAGCAGTTTACCGACGGAAATATTCAGAGTTGTGCCATAAACAATGAAGGTGACGCTGGGCGGGATGACGATGCCTAGTACTCCGCCGACTGCCGGTAGCGTGGCAGCATAATCATCCGGGTAGCCGTAATCTTTAAGCTCCGGATAAAGCATCCCGCCGATAGCGGCAGTTGTTGCAATGGACGAGCCAGAAATTGCGGCAAAAAAGGTGCAGGCAAGCGTACACACTATGGATGTACCGCCGGTATGGTGACCAACAAGTCCATTCGCAAAGCGTATAAGGCGTTTGCTGAGACCGCCGTATGTCATGATATTGCCGGCAAAAATAAAGAAGAATATTGCCAGGAAAGCATACACTGCGCCGCCTGTATACATTCTTTGCGCCAACATACCAAGTGAAATGGTGCCGGTCGTCAAAATTGCACACAGGCTTGACAAGCCGAGCGACCACGCTAGGGGAACGCCTAATACGGCAAATGCAAATACGGATACAATAAGTACAATCGCAACAGTTGTCATTTTGCCCGACCTCCTTTATCTTCTGTGTTTTCTAATGCGTCGGGCTTTACAATGTTGCCGATCCTTACAACCATATTGGTGCGCTTCTGAAGAGCCATCAGAGCAAAGCTCACCGGCATCACCATATAAATCACATACATATTCACCGGCATAGAGGATAGTTTCTGCGGGTAGATCATTGAATTCTGTAGAAATTGAGTAGAGGCGATCAAAAACACGACTATCATGGTAAGCGACAAAAAATCGCGTAAGATTTCAAGAAGAAGCTGTGCTGTGTGATTTTTAAAGTGAATCGCGTCAATAGTGAGTTCTGCATCGTTCTTGATCACAAGATGGTAGCCGAGGAATATGGTCCATATGAGCAGCCATGTACTGAGTTGCTCAGACCACGGCAGGCTAAAATGGATCTCACGGCCCACAATCTGTGCTATATTGACTGCCGTAAGCAGTGTTCCTATTATCAGCAAAATACCCTGGAGAAATTTCTGTATCCAGTTGCTGAGCGTCAAGAGGCATTTAGTCATATAAATACTCCTTATCAAGTTAAGGTGGTGCTGAGCATATATGTTTCCCCAGCACCACCATGTCATTTTTCTCGATTAGTCGACTGCGCCAGCGGCAGCTTTGATTGCTGCGATAGTATCAGTGAACTGAGGGAACTGACTGTAAACGGAATCCATCTTTTCTGCAAAGCCGCTGACATCGGGATAAGTGATCTCACAGCCTTTATCCGCAAGAGCCTGGGCGGCATTCTCGGTCTGGATAGCTTGCTGCTCGCGGTCAAACTCGGTAGCTTCTTTGACTGCTTCCATGAATATTGCCTGATCATCAGGCGTCATGCTACTCCATGCCTTATTGGACATAATAACTGCCTGGGCAGTATAGACGTGATTCGTAACGGCAATGTACTTGTCAAACTCATAGACAGAGGTAGTATACAGCCCACTCATAGGATTATCCATACCATCGATCGTACCCTGCTGATTTGCGACCAGCGCATCAGCAAGCCCCATAGGAACGGGATCAACGCCCAGCGCGGAGAAAAGGGCCTGGTGAATCTCGTTGCTCATAATTCTGAGTCTAAGGCCGCTTACATCTTCAACAGAGTTTATGGGACGGGCACTATTCGCAATGCAGCGGAAGCCGACCTCCCAGTAACTGAGGCACTTGATGCCAACTGCCTCAACGTCTGCAGCGAGTTGTTGACCTACATCGCCGTCAAGAACGGCATATGCTTCCGATGTGTTGGTGAACATATACGGCAAATCAAGAACGCCAATCGAAGGTACATAGTTCGCCAAGAACGATGTCGCCGGACAAGCCATATCGACATTGCCCATCTGGATAGACTCAACGAGTTCAGCGGCACCGCCAAGAGTGCTGTTAGGATGAACATTGATCTGCCACTTGCCGGGAGCTTTCTCATTTAGAATTTCGCCGAGTTTTTTTGCCGACATGGTAGAGGGATGCTCGTCGGTGTCAACTGTGCCGAATGTGAACACATATGTGGGGCCGGAATCAGACGAATCCGTAGCGGTGTTGCCGCACGCGCACAGTGCGAACATCATAATTGCGGCGAGAATTATGGCGATAGGCTTTTTCATTTTTCTGTCTCCTCTTCATTGTGTTGATTTGCTGATTTGTTGAACAAATTAGCTTGTATGTCTATAATACCTGTTTTTTTGCTTGTGTCAAGATATAAAAATATTTTCAGATTTTTTAACAGATTCTGAGTTAATAATTTGTTCACTTTGTAAATGGCTACGCAATAATGAAACCACCGATCTACCAAGCGGCAGTTCGGTGGTTTTATTTGAAATTATGGTATGCAGGCCTATTCGCCTCCACGGAGCCATTCGAGATGCTCTTTGGACTTCATGCGTGCAGCTTCAGAATCTCTGTTTTCAAGTGCATCTACTATTTCCTTATGTGTTTCGTTACTACGAGCCATTGTTGTTCTGTCAAGTGTGGACATGAAATTCACGGTAACATCGTGCAGACTGTGTACGATGCCGCTGTAGAGATTATTTCTTGCTGCATCGGCTATCTGTGTATGAAATTCAATGTCGCAGCTTACATATCCGTCAAAGTCATCACAAGAACAGCAGTCTGCCATTTTGCCAACCAGCTTGCGCAGGTTGGTGATTTCCTCCGGTGTGATTGTGAGTGCAGCAACTGCGGCTATGCTGGATTCCAAATCACGGCGGACTTGGCACACGTCTTCAAACGATATGTATCCGATATCTTTCAAGTAACGCATATACTCGCAAAAAATGTCGAAGCTGACATTTTTCACATACATACCTGAACCTGTGCGGCTGCCTATTATGCCAAGCTGTGAAAGGCGCTTTATGCCTTCTCGGAGTGTGTGGCGTGCAACGCCAAGCTCCTCGCTCAGCTTTTGCTCGGTAGGCAGCCTATCTCCCGGTTTAAGATTATTACTAATTATCCACGCTTTGAGCCTGTCTGCGACAACAACGTCCGCTGTCACCTTCTCGACTTTTTCTAGCAAAAGGAATCCTCCTTATCTGCATCCGGCGATCAAATGTCTATCTGCCAGCAGGCATGAGTATACATCCCCACACCTTTTGTGATAAGGGGATTAGCCGTACAGACAGATATGCCGTTTCCTTTGACACACTGAAGCTAAAGTTAATCTAATAAACCCTTTTTCAGTATATCATCTTTTGTATTTCTTTTCAACAACAGATATATTTTTCCTGGAATACTGCAATCATGGCGTTATCTATTATATGCCGGAAAAAATTTCGCGGATATCTCCTGCTCTATCGAATGACGACAACAGTGCGACCCTTTCCTCAAGTTTCTCTTCGCCAAGTGAAGACCGCAAACAGGCTGCAAGCTTATCTAATACTTCTGTGTCAGACATTCTGTTAAGAGGATCCCCCTTGCCGTAATATTCCTTTTCCGAGTATACATTGCCATCATTCAACTCAATAGTAACTTCAGCTCCGAAACGACTGTCAGGGAAAGACTCAGGTTCGCAGATGATATTTACCTTGCTGGCAAATTCCACCGAACGGCTATCGTGTATCTCATTGCCGATAAAGTCCTCAATGGTTATTCCACCAGCACTTATCACGCGCGCAATGCAGTATGCCATGCTGAATTTTGCCTGTCCAGGCGTTTGCGGGCGCAAGTAGCGGTCGGCATCATACGATGCCTGATCCATACGGCATGTGACATTCCTCACATCGTCTAGTGTGAAACTATTCCTGGCGATAATTTTTGCTGTGCAGTCTATGCCACAATGGGTTCCGCGGCAAGAGGGATATGGCTTCATAATTATTCCAGGTACAATAAAGTCAGACTTGTGCTCGTTAATGAGTGCGTTTATCGCAGGTGCGTTACACATGCCAAACATACTTTGAAAGAAGCCAAATGGACCTTCAAAGGCGTCAAGGCAGGCATCAACACCATAAGATGCATATTCTGCTGAAGATATAGCTTTTAGCGCCGTCATTCCGATAGCGATATCCTTGGCTTTGCTTCCGAAATTTGCTTTAAAGCCGGAGGCTTCATTAACAGCAATACACAGTGCAGCGGCGATTTTGTCTCTGTCAAGGCCCATCAGCTTTCCGATAGCTGCAACTGCACCGAATATGCCTATGAAATTTGTCGCATTCCATCCTTTACCATATCCCATCGCTAACGCAGCTTTGCCAAGTATCGCGTCTATCTCTGCACCGGCAATATATGCATCCAACACCGCTTTGCCTGGAAGCCCCAGCTTTTGCCCGATAGAGGTCGTTACCGGCACGAGAAGAGCGCTTGGGTGCCCGTTGAGACTTATCCCAATATCATCAAAATCATTACTATGCGCAGAAATTGCACCAAGCATAGCGCAGTGAATCGCGTCCATCTTGCTCTTGCTGCGATTGGGGAAAATACACTCTTCACTGCTGCTATGAGCTGCAATATACGGCATAACAGTCGTCACGGAATCGCCATCAGCGCCGAGAATCATGCACGACATACCGTCAAGAAAACTCCACCGAGCCGCTTTTTTTGCTTCTTCCGGTAAACTGTTGCTACTTACCGCTAAAACGTAGTCTGCCAAATGTTGTGATATAGTCATGACCGAGGAAAGTTGTATTCTCTGGGCTTTATATCATTTTGTTGCGCAGAACGCCTATACCAGGAATGTCGATCTCAATAATATCGCCGACCTTTACAGGCGCCACTCCGGCGGGCGTACCCGTAGCAATAACATCGCCAGGTTCAAGGGTAATCCACTCGGTAATATATTCGATAAGCGTGGGAATATCAAAAATCAGATCATTACTGTTACCGTCTTGCAAGACCTCACCATTGACGCGGGTAATGATGCGGCTGTTAAAAGCATCTATCTCGTCGGTGATGATTGGACCCATAGGACAGAAAGTATCCAAACCCTTTCCGCGTGTCCACTGCCCATCACTCCACTGCATATCGCGCGCAGAAATGTCGTTTATGCAGGTGAAGCCAAGAACATAATCCATCGCATTCTCACGGGTAGCCTTTTTGCATCTCTTACCGATGACAACACCCAGTTCACCCTCAAAGTCAACTCTGTTGACGCCAGTCGGATAAATGACATCCTGGTCGGGGTCTGCGATAGTGTTGGGGCCTTTGCTGAAAATAAGCGGATGCTCGGGAATCTCAACATCTAGATTCATCTTTTCTTTGCATTCGACTATATGGGACATATAATTTGTACCGGCGCACATGATTTTGCTGGGCTGGCACGGCGCAAGCAGCTTTACCGCGCTGAGTTCTACCTTTTTGCCACACTCCACATAATCACCAAAAAGATCGCCGTCAAGCACAGCTATGATTTCCCCATTAAGAATACCATAGCGCACCTCATTGTCCATCCTGAATCTTACGTATTTCATATTGTCAATCTTCTCCTTTACCAAATGCTGTTGATTTGTTGGACAAATCACACTTCAATAATACCTTCCTTTTGAAGAAAGTCAAGTCGTTTCATTGTATTTTTTAGCTTTTCAGCACATTTACTAGATTTGTCAGGTGGGGAATAGTTAAAATTCTGAAATTCAGTTTTTCTATTGACTTTTTGTGGCGCAGGTTTTATTCTAACGATAAGCTGTAGAATTGTACAACAAATGCGCTTTGGTGATCGATCCCCTCCGCGAGTAAGAAACGGACTTAAAATAGGTGACTAGGCTCTATCGCGGGCGGCTTTACCGACGCAGGCAACAGGATGCCTTTTCTTACGGATCGTTGGTTGAACACGGTACCGATAATTTGACAAAAATTGAGGACGTAGACGTATATGTTGACGGAGGGAATATATTTTTATATCAAAGAGCTCGAACTGGGCGCATGACTGGCGTGGGACGCTGGTTCGATACTTCAGCCATAAAGAGCATATAACGGAGGATTTGCAAATGAAATTCGGATGTTGTATACAGCGTAAAAAAGATATTCGCTGCGTCAAAGCTGCAGGGTACGATTTTTTTGAGTTTTCAGGCTCTGTCATCTCCCGGCTCTCAGATTGCGAATTTGCCGATCTTTGCATCGAGAGCAATCGCGCTGGGCTTCCATGTGTCGGTTTCAACGCATATTCCTCGGGAAAACCTGCAATTATTGGTCATAATATTTCGAATATGGAAACCGTACGGTATGCGGAACTGCTCTGCCGACGCGGTAAGAGTCTCGGTATTGACTCGCTGGGGATAGGCTCACCAAATGCCCGAAGACTTCCAGCAGGTATGGACAAGGTGACCGCAGACGTCCAATTCATACGATTCATTAGGGCAACCGCAGCTACGGCAGGAGAGTACGGTATGTCAGTCTTGGTTGAGGCTGTTCACTCCGGTATGTGCAATTATCTCAATACTACTGCCGATGCCATCAAAATAACACGGCTGGTTGGACTCGAAAACGTTGGCATGGTGTTGGATTTTTACCATATGTCCGAAATGGGCGAGGATTATTCACTCACCGCAGAGGCCGCACCGTATCTACGCCACGTTCATTTGAGTACGTCCGGCAGAAATCTTTGGCGCGGATTCCCACAGGAAGCCAATGCTGACGAATATAGAGAGATTTTTGCCGTACTAAAAAGTATCGGCTATAACGGAACGGTCAGTATAGAATCGTCGGAGTTTGAATTTGAGCAGGCAAAAAGCTGCCTTGAGCTATTGAGAAGGCTTGAAGCGGAGAATAGATAATTATTTTGAAAAAGAAAGAGGGCCAAAATATGAATAAGAAGAAGGTTGTGCTTGCGGGCGCGGGTACGATGGGTGCGTCACTTGCACAGGTATATGCGCTTGGCGGTTGGGAGACATATCTGTACAACCGCAGTCAGAAAGGTCTTGACCGCGCAAAGGAACTGATAAAAATAAACGAGTCCGTACTGGTCAGAGAAAATATTATATCCCCAGAGATTTCAGAACGTATTATCTCCGAAATAGTTCTCACCACGGAAAATACCTGCTTTGCCGACGCAGATCTCGTCGTCGAGAGTATAGTGGAAGATTTGGACGCAAAGCGCGCCTTTTGGGCGGAAAAATCCGGAATCGTGCGTAGGGACGCCATTTTGGCTACTAACACATCTGGCCTTCATATTACCGACATTGCAGAAGCTGTAATAAATCCGTCTCGTTTTGTCGGGCAGCATTGGCTCAATCCACCGCATCTTTTGCCGCTTTGTGAGATCATAGTTGGAAAAGAAACTGCACAGGATACCGTTGATAAAATGCACAAAATTATTGTTGAGCTTGGTAAAAGTCCGGTAGTTGTCAAGGATATAAACGGATTTGTTATAAACCGGCTGCAATTTGCAATATTGCGTGAGGCATTGCACATAGTTGAAACAGGTGCGGCTACGCTCGAGGATGTGGATACCGTGATGAAGGCAGGGCTCGGCCTGCGGTACGCGGCTCTTGGCCCATTCGGCGTAGCAGACATGGGCGGTCTAGATGTGTTTGAGCATATCAGCTCATATCTGAATGAAGAACTATGCAATCGAAAAGATGTCAGTCCAGTTCTCGAAGACATAGTTGCCGCAGGTAACTACGGCATTAAAACAGGCCACGGGTTCTATGATTACTCGGGAGAGCGTAGGCAGCAGGCAATCGAGAAGCGTGATCGTATGTATATAAATCTTGCGAAAACACTCTATTTCAATGAATGACCAACAACTTCAAGGAGGACAAACATGAGAAGTGATTTTATGAAAAAAGGCGTGGAACGCATTCCGCACCGAGCTCTCTTTTATGCTTTGGGACTTACGGATGAAGAGATAGAACGCCCTATAATCGGCGTTGTAAATGCACAAAATGAGATCATACCGGGACATATGCATTTGGACAGCATTGCTGAAGCGGTAAAAGCCGGTATACGCATGGCTGGCGGCACGCCCATCGAGTTTCCTGCAATCGGTGTGTGTGATGGGATAGCCATGAATCATGAAGGTATGTTCTACTCTCTCCCGAGCCGTGAGCATATCGCTGATTCTGTAGAAATTATGGCGATGGCACATCCGTTCGACGGGCTTGTGTTTATTCCGAACTGCGACAAAATCGTTCCAGGTATGCTGATGGCTGCTTTGCGGCTGAATATACCGTCAATTTTCTGCTCTGGCGGTCCCATGCTCCCTGGATGTATCGACGGGAAACGCATTGCACTTACCGATGCTTTCGAAGCTCCCGCTGCAGTGCTCTCCGGGAAAATGAGCTCTGGCAAAGCTGACGAAATAGCCGACGGCGCATGCCCGGGTTGCGGTTCATGCGCGGGAATGTTCACGGCTAATTCTATGAACTGCATGACGGAAATCCTCGGTCTGGCGCTTCCTGGCAACGGCACTATCCCTGCCGTAGATTCACATCGCATCCGCTTGGCAAAGCATAGCGGTATGCAGATAATGAAGCTTGTGAGGGAGAATACGCTTCCACGGGATATCGTAACTGACAAAGCGATTAAAAATTCGCTAGCGTGCGATATGGCACTTGGATGTTCAACAAACACCATGCTGCATCTTCCTGCAATAGCGCATGAGGCCGGACTCGAATTTGACCTGCGAGGGGTCAACGCAATAAGCGATGCGGTTCCGCATATAGTTAAGCTCAACCCGGCAGGGCATCATTTCCTTGCTGACCTTCATGCGGCCGGCGGCTTGAGCGCCGTTATGAAACGACTTGACGAAATGGGCCTTGTTGATCCTACTGCGGCAACCGTTAACGGTATATGGGCGGACCGTATTAAGGAAGCGCACATAAATGATGAGGACGTCATACGGACCCGTGAAAATGCATATAGTCAGACGGGCGGACTTGCTGTTTTGTACGGCAATATCGCTCCGGACGGTGCTGTTGTAAAGAAGGGCGCCGTGTTGCCGGAAATGCTTGTCCATAGAGGCCCCGCAAAATGCTTTGACAGCGAAGAGGAATGCTGCGCCGGACTGTACGAAGGAAAAGTAAAGCCGGGAGATGTTGTGGTCATACGCTATGAGGGACCGCGTGGAGGCCCTGGTATGCGCGAAATGCTGTCTCCCACTGCGGCACTTGCAGGTATGGGATTGGATTCGAGTTGCGCGCTTATTACCGACGGACGTTTCTCTGGTGTTAGCCGCGGCGCATCAATAGGCCATGTCTCTCCCGAAGCGGCAGCAGGAGGTCTGCTTGCCTTTACCGAGGATGGAGATATGATAAGTATTGATATTCCTGCACACAAAATTGAACTGTGCGTTGATTCAGCTGAAATTACGCGAAGAAAGCAGGAGTATACGCCGAAAATGCTGCGCCCGGTAACGGGCTATCTGAAACGGTACAGGGCGCTCGTTAGCTCCGCTAACTGTGGTGCGTTCCTTGATGATTCCGCGTTGTGAAGTATAAAGTAGAAAATTTCAGGTGGCATATGACAAAATGAACAACGCAAAAAATTCAGGGAGATAGTCGCCCGCCCGGGAGCAGTTATTGCCCCGGCATTTACGATGTACTCGGGGTACGAATAGTCCAAAATGTTGGTTTTGATGCTGTATATATGACTGGTAACGGCGCAATGGCAAGTCTTATTGGTAAGCCTGATATAGGACTCGCGACGATGAGCGAGATGGTGATGCAGGCGCACCAGATAGCCGGGTGTATCAATATTCCGCTTATATGCGACGCCGATACAGGCTATCACGATATTGCGTCGCTGATGAAGGAAGTTACTAACGGCAGCGAGATCAAGCGTATTGCCATTGGCGATATGGCTATCATCCCTCACGGTGTGTATGCGGCTGTCGCGGCAGCCATTCCCGGTGCCGAGGTCGTTGGTTTTGATCGCGAGATGGACGACCTGTGCATGAACAAGACCGCGTGGGAAACTTCCATGGTTCGGCAGGCCTGCCTTATTTCCGAGAAAGGTTTTGACGCCACGCTGGGTAAGATCAATCCCGAGATGACAGAGTATGAGCTGGAAGGGATTTTGGCCGGCGAACTGCACAAGAACGGTGGCGAAGGTCCGTCCTTCCCATCCTGAGTTACTCCGGTGCTCGCACGCGCAACGCAATCGGCCGCAGCAGCCATAACAAGCTGGGTGTGAATAACCTGATCGCAGTAGATGCGGCTTGCCACTTCGGTGGGTATGCAGCCGCCTATGGTCGCCCCTTTGTGTTTGGAAAGATGTCCGACCAAATGAGGCGTGAAGTCGACTTCCTGCTGGATGTCCATCAAAAGGTGATCAACGAGTGGGTCAAGCCCGGTGTGACAGCTGGCGAGGTCTATGACAAGTATTTCAACTACTTCGTGGATCACGGTTTTGGTGCGCCTCCTGCCAGTGCCTCTCACGGTATCGGCATTTTTGAGGGCGAATCGCCAGCATTCCGACGGACGATCTCCACGATCATCAAACCAGGCATGACCATCGCAGGCGATCACTTCCTGCGCTCTGCAAATTACGGCATGCGTTTTGAGGATGTGTATCTGATTACAGAGACCGGCACCGAGCTGTTTACCAGCAGCAAGTGGGGCTACATCAAACTCTGATGACTCTGCTTGCAGGCATGGCCTGTAAAGGATATGCGTTTGATGTGGGCATTATTTAAGTGCTCATGAACGCTGAAGTTAATAAACCAACCAAGAGAACTACACAAAAGACACCGCCAGCAAAGCGGCAATCATGCTGCTTTGCTGGCGGTGCCTTTTGCTGCGAAAAACTGCAATTATCGACAATTCCATACAAAATCCATCTCATTCATGTAGACCTTTATAGAACGAAACTGTGATGCAAACGCCACAGTGTTTTCTAAACAACTATTTAGTAGTTTTGAACACCTCGCAGAAAATACCCTTGACAAATCTCATCTCAGCTTTAGATTGTCCTCCGCTGCCACTCCAATCTGCTCATACAAAATTTCAGCATCTTTACCCGCCGGCATTTTGCTTCGTATTTCGGAATACTTGCTCAACGGACCATCAAGAACATGCTTGTCTCCCATCAACAAAAACGGTAAATGCTCATTATCGTCAAAGCCCATAAACGTAGCAGCGGTAAATACATAACTGTTTTCACTTGAAAACCACGCTTTAAGATACAGCTGCACCTCCTCAATATGGCGTAACCAAAACATATGTCAAAGGGCCGTTAATGGTAATGGTTGTGCTGCCAACTAGACAGACATTGCTGGCCGTGCCGCCGGTGTAAATTCCGTTATCGCCTTTCGAACCGTCGTTGACGTTGCCTGTTATCCGCACGCTGCCGCTGACGGTCATGGCGCCGTACACGCACACGCCCCCGCCGGAGCTGGCGACGCTATTGCCGGTGATGCTGCCGCCGTACATGATGAAATTGCAATCTTCGCTCAGATTCACACTGTTTCCAAGGAACGATGGATCGTGGGTGATCTTGCCGCCGCCCTGACAGTCGGTCAGGGTGAGGGTAGAACTGGAGGTGCTGCCATATTTTGTGATCTTGAATGCCTCTCTATTAGCTTTAACGGTAATGGTGTGACCGTTCAGACAGAGGGTGACATTTCCATCGATTTGGATACAACCGAACTGGGCGTTCAATGGGGCCTCCAGAACGAGGTCGCTGGCAGGGTAGTAGGTGCCGCCATTGGACAGCACACACTGATTGGGCTGATTCTGTGTGCAGTCGCCGCCGCCCCACACGTAACCGTCATTATTCTGCGTGATCGCCGTCGCAAAGGTGGTCTTACTGTCCTCGTTATGGCCGCCCAAGTGGCTGCACGTTTCTCCATTGCCGCAGAGGTAGTGGGTGTGCGGTGTAGACGTTTCAGACTCGCTGTCCGCGAATGCCGCCGCAGGCAGCAGCGTCAGGCACAGGGCCAGCGCCAGAAACAGGCTCAATCCTCCTTTTTTCATATTCTCCTGCCTTTTCTGTCAAAATTTTCTTGCTGGCAAAGCAAGGCAAACTCTGTTTTTCTGGTTTGCAAAAGTTAATAGAATTATTAAACAGGCTGATCTCGAGCCCTTCAATCGACTTGGCGCAAGCATTTTGCTGTTCTCTCTCGAGCGGGGCGGTCTTCCCACGGACCGCCCCGCGAAGCCGTTACGGCTCGATGATGTTGAAGGGGTTGGTCCCGGTGATCGGAAACTGGTTCATATTCTCCATCATCAGCGTCAGCAGCTCTGCGCTGCCCTCGACCTTGACGGCCTTTGCAACCGTTTCCTGATTGTTGGTCAGGATCGCAAACAGCGCATTTTTCGGGCAGGTAATAGACACGTCTGCATCATCAGACAATGTATCCGCATAGACCAGCAGCACACCATTCTTCACGCGGAGCATGTGCTGTTCGCCCACGTCAGGCAGGATCACGTTCATGGTGAAGTCGCGGTCAGCCAGCGCCTGCTTGCCCATGACAATGGCCATATAGTCAAACAGCATGGGCGCGGAGAGGGCCTTGACCATGTCGCCGGTAGATTTGGTGGAAGCGGTGAAATTGGCGTTTCCATGGCGCAGCTCCTGCGCGGCGGTCAGATATTCGTTGCGCCACGGACCGGACTCCGCCTGATACCCCAGCTGCTCCAGTGCATCGGCGCACAGAAGCCGTGCATCGGTGTTCGTCGGGTCGGCAAAGACGATGGTGTTTGTGACCTCGGCGACCCACTGATATTCACCCTTGTCAAAATCCGCCTTTGCCATTTGCAGGACCTTGTCAACATCCCCCAGGTACTCCACCCATTTTTTTGCGCTGTCGCTTGACATGAGGGGGTTCAGGTTGACAGGGTTGCTGTCATACCATCCCATGAACTTCTGGTAGACCGCCTTGGCGTTGTGGGCGACCGTCCCGTAGTACTGGCGGGTGTACCAGATTTTATTGAGCGCCTCCGGCAGCTCGATCATGTTGGAGATCTCGTCGCTGGTGTAGCCCTGATTGATATAGGTCAGAGTCTGGTCGTTGATGAACTTATACATGGCAGCCGTGTTGACCATGTAGTCGTTCACCACATTGTTTCCCCAGTGCGGCCAGTTGTGGGACTGGAAGGTTACCTCCGCGTCCTTGCCGTAAAGGGAAATGGCCTCGGTGATATAGCTTGCCCATGCCGCGCCGTCGCGCACCTCCGCGCCGCGCAGCGTGTAGAGATTGTGGAGCGTGCCGGTGCAGTTTTCCGCCATCCAAAGCGCCTTGTACTGGGACAGCCACATGTTCATTTCGGCGGGCGCTTCCGTACCCGGCGTGAGCTGGAACTCCAGCTCCACACCGTCGATCGTCAGCTTTTCGCCGGACTGCGTGATTTCATAGCTGGGCGTCATGAACGAGACCGTTCCGGTGGACTGTCCCATGCCGATGCCCTGCGCCAGCTTGCCGGTCACGCCGGGGGTCAGCAGGATACCGTACTGATAATTGCTGCGGCGGCCCATACCCTTACCGGCGTAGACATTTTCCTTCACGGAGTGCTCTGTGAAGCCCACAGGCGTGATCACGGGGATCTTGCCGCTGGCGAGCTGATCTTTAATAGAAAGTGTCTCGTCTGCCTTATCCTCTTTCGCCATCACACCGGAGATGCCGCCAAAATGGTCGGCGTGGGAATGAGAGATGATGACGGCCTTGACCGGGAATTTACCAAGATTCTTTTCGATCAGCTGCATGGCAGCCTGACTGCACTCCACGCTCATCAGCGTGTCAAAGACGATCCAGCCCGTATCGCCCTTGACAACGGTGAGGTTTGCCATGTCATAGCCGCGGACCTGATAGATGCCATCCGTCACTTCAAAAAGACCATAGGCATGGTTGTTCTTCGTGTTCTCCCAGAGGCTGGGATTTACGCTGTCAGGCGCTTTTTCATAATCGTTCAGGAACGCATAGGCTTCCTGACTCCAGAGGATCGTTCCATCCTCGTCCTTTAGTTCCAGTGTTTCCGGCGCGTCGATCAGTCCACGGGTGGCGAATTCATATTCCTGCTTATCATCGAAGTCAAGTTCATCGTAGACGGCGGCATTTGCCTTTGCCGTAAAGTCTGTGGCGGGCTTGACCTCGGCGGTCAGACCCAGGTCTGCCTTTTCCGCACCCGGCTCTTTGCGCCCATCCTGCGCACAGCCGACGCAGGACAGCAATAGTACCGATGTAAGAAGCATTGCTGCAATACGTTTCATAGCCATTCTTTTTCCCTCTCCTTATTGTTCGCGGATAACAGGTGGCTGCCAGCTATCCAGTGCTGTCATATCCGGTACATAGATCCGCATGAACAGATGAAATTCCCCGTCGGAAACAGGCAGCCAGTTAGAGGTGTCTTCCGGTGCATCCTTGGACAGGATAATATCCAATGTGCTGTCCGCATTCAGCTTGAAGTCGGAGCGGTCGTTGATGCAGTAGCGGTCGATGGAATTGTCAATGAGGAAATCATCCTCTCCGTAGGCGGTCACGGACCAGAAGCCGCCCTCCAGCGTGGGAGGAAGGGTTTCAAAGTGGAGCGTATACTTCTTTTCTCCGGTCAGCGCTGCGCCGGCCTCATCCACCGTTGTCTTGGGATAGATCGCCACGTCCACGGTGTTGGCGCCAAGCCCCACCAGCGCTACCATCGCGCGGTAGGTATACTCCGCGCCGAAGTCGCCGATGGGCTTGCCGTAATAGATCCACTGACCGAGTTTCTGCGCATACTTCGCGCCGTCGGCGGCAAGCGTGGCGCGAAGCCCCTGAAGCATCTGCGTCCAGCGCTCGGCAGCTCCTTCGCCCAGGAGGGCGGCGTCGAAGGTCTTGCCCGCGCCCACGTTGATGGCGGAGAGTTTCTTCAGCAGCTCCTCATCCGCATCGGCGGGCGGGTTGACCTGCATCAGAGCGTTCGCCGTATTGAAAAACTCTGCTGGCGTCATGGAAAGCACCTTGCTCACGGGAACAAAGTCATTTTCCTCTTTATAAGCTCCCTGCGGTGCGGCATACTCGCCTCCCTGTACATAAGCCGAAAGCGGCAGGAGCTGCATCTGCTCCTGAATGGCATAGACATTGGGCAGATCCTCGTTCCCGGACAGCACCGTGCGGGTGATCGACCACATCGTTGCGGTGGGCACGTCCACGCGCGTCACACCGTCGGGCAACTCGCCCTCCCAGCCGGGAAGCGCGATGGCATAAGCACCCGCCTTGTCCAGCACGGCGGCGGTGTTCGTCCACGCATCCAAAAGCTGCACATTGCAGAAGCGATCCGTTTCCGGCAGGACGTAGACCATAGGCTCTGTGCTGATGTCAAGCCATGCCTGCGAATAGACGGTATCGACGTTCGGCATCACGACGGTGCGGAAAGAGGCGTCCGCCAGCTTTTTTGCATGGTTGAACTGATTGAGGGGCGCACGGCCAGTCATGGTCCCGTCCGTATTGGTCGATAATGTTTTGGTTGCGTCGGTCAGCACCAGCGGGAACGCATAGATGTATGCCTCGCTGACCGTTTCCCACACGGTTTCAGTATCCAATGTATCCGGCTGCGTTTTTTCGGCAGAGCAGGCGGAAAGAAGCCCGCAGGAAAGTAGCGTAAGCAGCGATAGTAGAATTGCAAATATCTTTTTCATGTTGTCCTCCTATGATTCTCTTCTGTTTTGGTCATCTCCTCGGAACGGTTTGTGCGTATGGATTAACTATGAAGTTGTTTGTGATTTTCTCTTTATGGTAAACTATCGATTATTCCGCCCCTTTCTCTCTGCAAGCCTTGAAAGCTCTTTTTTGACCGCTTCGATTTGTGGGTCAAACAGCGCTCGCTCGGCAAAGATCATATAATTGTTGATGGCAAGGATCGACAGATGAACGAACGGCTCAACCTCTTTGTCGGTGCAGCCGAGGATTTCCGCAATCCTGCCCGTGTAATAAGGGTATCTTGCGGCAAGCCGCACAAGGGAAGGTTTTACCTTTTCTCCGTATTCGCGCGACACACATACGCTGACCAGAAAGCGCATGGTAGGCGACATTTTATCCGCCAGCTCACCGAGATGATCCATCATGCTTTTGATGTCACTAATATCTTCAAACACGATGCCAAACGCAGCTTTTTCAATTCGACTGATCGCTTCCTCGGCACAGGCAAGAACGATTTCCTCTTTGGTGGAGAAGTAATAGTAGATGCCGCCGTTTTGCAGTTTTGCCGCCCTACAGAGATCCTTTGTGGTGGTAACGGTCAGCCCCTTTTCGACAAAGCAGCCAAGGCAGATGCCTACAAGCTCCTGTCTCTTTTCAGCTTTCTTTTCTTCCCGCAAAACACAATCCCCCCATTTCTGTGCATTATCCAGTGTTTCTCGTAATAAGATATCAGACTTCAAAAAATAAATCAAGCGATTGCTTGAATATGAGTTATAGATTTTTAGGATCACAATGCTTGACCAAACATCACAACAGCCTTTTTCAGCAGCCACCCCTCCGGCAAGCTCTGGATGTACCGAATCGCCGTCCTTGCAAAGACATTGGACTTTATCGTGTCCCACTCCGCCAGCCAGACGATCTCCGCTGTGCCGGTTGCAAAGTCAAATCTGATCTCTCCCCATTCGCCGTCGTTGTCTACCTGATACAGGTAGACAGCGGCGGCTATTTTTTGTTCCTTTTGCGGCACTCGGTCTGCTTCAGCGTCGCGGTATGGACAAGCCCGCTTTCCAGCAGCTTCAGGCGCAGCTTGTCAAGCGTCCGCCGGTAGAATCGCTCCGCGCCACTGGCGGTTATACCCTCGGAATCCACCGCCAAGTCCTCAAAGGTAGACTGCGTGGACAAAGGGCTGACGCGTCCACAGGTCATGCAGATGGCATTCCGCTTTTCCAGATAAAAGGGCGCTGGAGATTGGAAACTGTCCAAGACATGAGATCCTCCAGTTCAAATCCGGTCAGTGGCTCCGAAACCTCCATAAAAATCTATGGTTCAAAAGAAGAAATTCAGGCTTGAAAAGCCCGGAAACGGTTGATGCGCCTGACTTTGCGCCAGACGTATCTATACCGGTAACTCTTTATGGTACGCCCGACTGAATTTGAACCAGCGGCCTACAGAGTCGGAGTCTGTCACTCTATCCAACTGAGCTACGGGCGCATATTTGGTTATTCTCTGCGACAATAATACACCCTTAATACGCACGCAATACGCATTATTTTCATGATGCGCCTGTAATACGCATTTAATACGGAGATAATGCGTATTAGCTTTTTCAACAACAAAAGGCACAATATATCAACGCTTTCGTATTGACAACCACAATATATTGTGGTATATATGAATTATCATTGTTCTTTGTGCACCATTTGCAGGTCTGTGATCTGCATCGCACACGTTGTTAAGTTTGTATGTGAGGAGCACCATGCTCCCGCTTGAGATTCGAGCCATTGCGCCCGCGTGTTTTAATGACTATGCTGCGAGGATTTTTCTCGCGGCATTTTCCACCTGTACGCTGCCCTGCCGCTATGCTATGATGTACCTGTACTTAAGGCATTGCGCATTTAGGTCGGAGCAGAGCAGGCACGGGCGGAAGGCTATCAGCAGCTTTTCACTCTGATTAAGAACTAGAAGTATGTCAAAATGCGCCTCCCGAAAAGCAGGGCGGCCATCAGAATTGAACAATACTGCAAACGCAGGAAGGATCGTATGAAGCCGAAATGGCAGGAAGATTCTTCCTGCGTTTTTGCTTACTATTTTTGTCGCGGCACTTGCCACCGCCGCGATACCGCAGGAAAAGAAAGAGCGCCGAAATCAATTCGGCGCAGATCAGGAAAAAGAAGTTTTGTAAAAGCCGTCAGGACGATACGGCAGGAAAATCGTCAAGGGAGAGGCAAGCTCCCGCCCTGTATGCCGCAGTCAGAGTGCGGCGCCGGTCATACGGGGTATCGCACATTCCTCGATGCGCTACCGGACGGATCACAGGACACCGGCAGAGCCTTCCGCAGCCGAGTTCAGCGGCATGGTGTCCGCCACCGCTCCATCGGAGCAGGGCACATTTGTCCCATGTGGCAGCGTACTGACCTGGCACAAGTAAAGAGAGACAGACACACAAGCAAGCCGCGGAAAGCACGCAATACCAAGGCTTTCCGCCTGCGGCAGTCTAACAGCTCTGCGGAGATACGCCGGAAACGGCTCTCCTTGCCAACAGGTAAAGTGCGTCCATCTGAACACAACTACGATTACAAGGAGATTTCTTTATATGACCACAAAAGGCATTTACCACACCCTCGTTACCCAGTTGGACAAGCTGGCTCGCCACAACCGACAGGGCAGCTTCCGCACGAAAGACCGCTACTACGAGGCGGTCAAGCGTTTCTGCGCCTACCTCGCCGCCCACTACCACCTGCAAAAGCTGGAGAACGTCAGCGGCAAGCATCTGGTGAGCTATGTCCTCTATTTGCAGGCGCAGGGCAAATCCGCCAGCACCATCAAGACTGACCTCTCCGCCATTCGCTTTTTCCACGACAAGATGTCTCATCCCCGCTACACGCTGCCGGGTAATGAAGAATTGGGCGTCTCCTTGGAACGCCGCCGCTTCGGGCAGCAGGATCGTACATGGACGAACCCGGAGTTCGGCAAGCTGATCGGCCGTGCCATGGCGGAAGAGCGGGAGGACTACATCCTCGCCCTGTATCTGGCCCGCTACGCCGGTCTACGCATTCATGAGTGCTTCCGCATGGACACCGCTGCGGCGGAGCGTGCGCTGCGGGAAAACGCCCTCTCCGTGAAAGGCAAGGGCGGCAAAATCCGGATCGTCCCTATTGAGGACGACCGTATCACAATGATGCTGCAAAGGTTGCTGGAGAAAACGGAACGCGGGCACAAGCTGCTGGTGCCGGACGGCGTCCCCACCGACCGGGCCATCAACGGCATGCAGCAGTTCATCCTCCGCCACCGCGACACTATCTGTGACCCCACCGCACCGGACAAGCGCATTACCTTCCATGGACTGCGCCATACCTACGCCGTCGAAAAGTACACTTCTCTCGTCAATGGCGGCATGATGCCTCTGGACGCCCATTTTACCGTGTCACGCCTGCTGGGACATGAGCGACCCGATGTGACGAACATCTATCTGGCGTCCGTGAAAGGAGGTTCTGTCCGTGGAGAATAAGTACCGCTACCTGCATGACCTTCCCATGACACTGCGGGTGGAAGACTTGATGCCTATCCTTGGCATCGGCCGCAACACCGCCTACGAACTGATCCGCAGCGGTCAGATACGAAGCGTCCGTGTCGGAAGGCAGATTCGCATTCCGAGGGAGGCCCTGCTGGAGTTTTTGGATGGGAGGATAATTTAAATGACAATGCCGCAAAGAAAAAATTTGCAGGGTGACCTCCTGTTGTCGTATAATAATATTATGATCTTCCCTGCGCGGCAAAAGGAGGGAATCATTCATGCCGCGTAAACCCAGCAAGCCCAAAACCACACGCCGCGGAAAGAACGAAGGCAGCGTCTATCGCCGCAAGGACGGCAAATGGGTCGGTCAGGTGACCGTTGGTTATCACCCCGATACCGGCAAGCCCATCCGCAAATACACCTACGCCAACACCCGTGAGGAAGCGGCGCACTGGATCGCCCTGACGCTGGTTTCCGAAACATCCAAGGCCGCCCCTTCGCTGGCATCTGAATTGCTGCTGAAGGACTTTCTGCACCGCTGGCTCACCACGTTCAAAACCTATGAGGTTTGCAGCCGCACCATGGAGCTGTATTATTCCTGCGAACGGTTACATATCGTTCCCGCGTTGGGAGACATCCCTGTGGCCGAGTTGACAGCCTCCCGCATCCAGACGTTCCTCTATTATCTGCAAGCGGAAAAGCAGCTCTCTCGTCGCACCACTTCTTTGGTGCGCAGTATCCTGATCCAGCTGTACGACTATGCCGTAGAAATGTCTCTGGCACCAATCAATCCTGTCCGTAGCACAAAGCTGCCCCGACAGCCGCAGCGTCCGGAAGCGGAGGAGAAAGTTATCCCTATCGCTCAACGTGAAGTGGTGCTGGCCGCGGCGCAGAAGAATCCTATCATGCGCCCCATCATCACCACGCTGCTGTTCACCGGCATGCGTATCGGTGAGCTGCTGGCACTCCAATGGAAGCATATCGACTTTGCGACCCACACCATCACCATTGCGCAGTCCGTGACACGGGAGCTGACTTTTGATGAGAACGGGAAAACAATGGATATGACCGATGTGCTGGGCTCCACTAAGACCCGCACGTCCCATCGCGTCATTCAGGCACCGGAGTTGGTGCTGAATCGGCTGCGAGAATGGATGCGCTATGTGGAGACTCTGCCGAAGGGTCTGGAGGTGCTGACACCGGAGGGCTTCGTTTTCATCAGCACACGCACCATGTCCATGCGAACATACAGTGGCTTCCGCGCCAGTTATCGCCATTTTCTGGATCGCAACGGTTTTTCCGGCGAGGGCTTGAATCTCCATCGGTATCGCCACACCTATGCCTCCATGCTTTTGGAGCAGGAGATCAATCCCAAGATCGTCCAGAAGCTGTTGGGTCACCGGGACGTATCCACCACGCTGGGAATCTATACTCATGTGGTGCCGGAGGTGTTTGCTGGCGTTGCCGCCGCTGTGGATACCGCCTCGCAGCAGTTGATGGATGGCACCTACACACCCAAGCGCAGCGCAGAAGCCGTCAGGGCGCAGCTACAGCAGATCGACCCGATGTTATCAGAGGACATGACCGTGAATCTCAAGTATTTGTAAGGCTCCCAGGGCACAAAAGGCGTACAGCTTAATACAGCTTGAGACCTAAAACAAGGCAACATTGGGAAACACAAGACAGCAAAGTGTCCGTCACACGCAGACATTGAAAATTCCATCAAAAACGAGAAAAACCTTGGAAACACAAGGTTTCCAAGGTTTTCTCTTGGTGGAGACTGCTGGACTCGAACCAGTGACCTCCTGCGTGTGAAGATACGATGAGCGCCGGAAAGCGTTGTGCCGCAACGTTTTCCGGCGCTTTTGCGTGCTTTCGGCTCGGTGGGCAATCCACTGTGTCCGCCTGTATCCACCTGCTTTTTTCCGCGTTTGGGTCACGGTTTGGGTCAGACTGCAAATGAAGCAGCGTTAGGTAAACGCACTATACTGTTGTACACTGTAGCATGGTTAGGAAACCTCAAAACATCGCTTATTATATGTAGCGCTGTCCACCACAGAAACCCTGCATTTCAACCAGGACAGCTTTGTCTCAATGCTTTCTTGAAGTCGCTGCATAATCATTTTTTTGCTTCTCGTTTTCGATTCCGGATTGTCAAAATTGCCCTCTAAAAACAGAATTATCATTACCGGCTTGCTCGAAACCGGTATCTTTGCATCGCATATTTTTGCCAAAAAAGCAGAAATCTCCTTGGCACTCTGCGATTCCTCCGATTTTGTCCACGCGCCATAGATACAGGCAATAGTGGCGGCCACCTTCTTAGCAATTTCGATATCTAAACTATCCCTGTCCGCGATTTCGAGTGTATTAGGCGCTGAACTTAATTTGCTGTTGTCAATGCTAATTCTCCACCTGTTTTCCGATTCATGTCCTGTGCAGTTTTTTATCTCGATTAATTGAAGCATATCATTTGAGTCGGCAATAATATCTACTCCCTTGCTACCAGGTAATTTGTTAAATACTTTGCGATAGAAATCAGTATTGTCAAATTTGATTACGGTCGTTCCATCTGCAAAAGAGAATGTCAGATTACTTTCGTTAATCTCCATAAAGCAACCCCTGTTCTCTATCATAGAGCTGGTCAAACTCTTCCATAATTGCGTTGTGCGTCAGGTCTGTTAAGCGGCTTGCCGTTTCAATTTCTACACCAGTTAAGGACCTGTACAAAGAAGTGAAGCTAAATTTCAGATCTGATGAGTCTTTTTCGGGATACCTTGCCGCCAAATTAAAGCACTGCTGAATAAAGTAGTCATGTGTCGTGATAAACACCTGGACACCCAACTTAGCAAGTTCGATAATTGCTTCAACCATAGGCTGAATCATTTTGGGATTCATGTTCGTTTCCGGCTCATCCCAAAATAAGATTGCGTTTTTTGAAAGACTGCCAGACTGAACAAGATACATAATTGTAGCGAGCTTTCGATATCCTTCCGAAACAAGCCCCATTTCAAATTCTCCAGCGCCTTTTACCTGGAGGTAAAAGGCCTTATCCTTCTGGATGATATTTCCGTTCAAAATTTTCTCAAAACTTCTTAATACGGCATTTTGCTCTTGCGTATTAGGCCCCTTTTTTAATGGTCGCTCCAAAAGACGTGCCAAATCATAATACGTTTCTTCAAATGCAATGTGGTAATCCGCATAAAGGGAAACAAAATTTTCTGTTGTTGAGATAATTTCTTTTGGCGGAATATAAACAGCACTTGCGGCAATCGGGGGAAGCTCATTTACGATAACATCAATGTGTTTTTCCTGCCGATTTCCAAAACCAATTTCCAACTGAGCATTTTTGTCAAAGCGCACATTTATTTTTGCCCTACCGCTACCCTGCTTGCGGTAGACCAACCGTCCCACGCTATACTTGTCTGGACGAAATACACCTTGCAGTTTGGCTACTAAAGCATCTTCAAACTTTTCTTTTGTGATATCGCTTTTTGAATTTTTCAAGACTTCTTGACTTTTTACGCAAGAATAGAGCAATTTAATTAGTGCGGTTTTACCTGTGCTGTTTTCGCCGCAAATGATATTAATATTGGGAGAAAATTTTATCTCCGCTTTTTGGAAAATCATAAAGTCTTGCAATTTTAACTGTTGGATTTTCATAAGACATTCCCTCCTTGCCCCATCTATCTGCACTGTGTTTGTCATAGTATCACAATGCTTGCGAAGCACCGTCGTGGGCAGCTATTTTATCATACCCACTACTGTCAGAAAAAATAGTTCAGGGTTATTAAAATGTTTATGCCTCGTTTGTTTTATACGCACACCAGTTTAGCCAAGTTCATTGTTGTATACCATTACCTGAAAAGTTCGCATATTTTCTTCGACTGGGTGTGCTAAACTCAGCCAGATAAAATAGGGCTTTTATACAATGGCGAACCAGAATATCCATTTTTGCCTATTATCTTAGTCGTTCATACTTGTTGAGAGTAGCTCTTCTGCAATCTGCTTAAGTTCAACCATGTCTATTAGGCCTTCGTAAAACTAGTCTACCAAATACATGGATAGATTGCAACCGAAATCACAGCATTGATAAACATATTGTTCGTTTAGAGAAAGCATCTCCTGGCGATGCCACCCCTTGCGGAAAATACATTCCTGTTTTCCGCATTGCAGAAAAAGTCTTAAATGTTCAATTGCTCCTCGCAAACAGCCTTTAACACGGGAATATCCGTCGTCACTGTCTCCCAAATAATCCGGCGATCCATTTTGCCATAGCCGTGGGCAACCATATTTCGCATGGCTTTCATCGGCCCCCATTGCACACGATTGGCCGTCTCACGGCGATACTCCTCAGACAAATCACCGCCCAGCTCTCCGATCTGCAGCAAGCAGAATGACAGGGAATGTTGGAAATCTTCATCACAATCAAACGACTGGAAATCGCTTCCGAATCGCTGAATGGCCTTCTCAATAGAAACACAATATTCGTAAATGTGAGTCAGGCGCTGTCTGTCAGCTTGCTGCATCATAAATTCGTACCCTTTCTGTCTGGACAGTATTGCGAAATAGTTCGTCAGACGCGCTCTTACTGGTTTGTTCTAATGAGCTTACAGGAATAAGATCGATACTTTTTCCCAGTGCGGATTCCAAGTCGCAGTATACACTTCCAAGCGCAAACAGCGACCGGATATTCGTGCCGGTCAAATCAACCAGCAGGTCAATGTCACTGTCGGCATTGGCTTCACCGCGGGCGTAGGAACCAAAGACATACACGGCCCGCAATCCGTATTGCTCTGCGATAGGCGCAATAATACGCCGCAGGTCATCTATCGTATAGACCATATACATTCCTCCCCGCTAAGTATTACTCTATTCTTATTATACCCATTATTGCGTAAAATGCAAGTTCTGCGGTGCCTGAGCATGGCAGCGCAAAAATGACCACGCTGTAATCAAAGAATACCGGTATACCCTTTATGCTTGATTTATGTACATATGGTCGTTATCACCACCACGACTATCCCAGACAGCAGATATAAGGCGGCTCAAGCGTATGGGGCGGCAAAAATCAGGAGAATGGACAGGGGCTGCTTGCGTTCGTCTGACAGCAGCACCCGCGACAACTCCACCATGCCCCACTGCTTCGGAAAAGCCAGCCTTCCCGCAACATAGGCGGTGTCCTTCACCTGAGGCAGATAGACGCGGCGAAAGCGCGTCCAATCTCCAGTGCCATTCGGTGATGTGGCCTCGTTTTGCTCCCAGCCAATGCACTGCATGGCAAGAGCCAGCAAGCAGTATCTCCACCGGGAAAAATGCAGTAGTACGACGGCAAGGTGAGTTAGTCCAAGTACCCCCGCATCAGATGGTTGGGTAGCAGTATCGTCTACATCAGTAGCAGCGTCAGCAAGTAGCACAGCAGATATGCCGTGTTTCGCATCCGCCCCTGTCGGCGAGCCATGCCGCAATTCACTATCAAAACCCCTTTCGCAAACCTTATATTCCACATATGTTGTCACAGATGGGAAACGATGTAGGATTTAGATACAGAACGAAATAGGCTAAGAATTTCTACACGATCACATACCCCACCTGTTCAAGGCGCGTTTCTCTAAGCCCATGCTCTTTACACAGATATGCCGTATCTCGATAAACAACGATTGCGCAAATCAAATAAATTCTCTGCATCTTGGCAATGTATCCGATCACATTTGTATAACCCATCAGGGCGCAGCGATGAATGCTATACAAGTACGCCTGCATTCCCGCACTGTAGCAATCATCATAACACCCTTGCCCCGGATAGATGCGGCATCGACGCAATGCCCGCCGGAGCTGTTTGTCTTGAGAATCATCAAACGGAAACCGGAGCAAAAGTGCCTCGACCTTCTCCGGGCATGTTTTGCTCACTCGCTCCATAGAACGATAGCTGTATTCGTTGATGGTCTTTTCGTAGTAACTGTATGGGCGCTTCTGTCGTTTCGGCTCCACCGTCATGATCACTGTCTCTCTTTCGTATCCGCGTTGGTCGTCGAATTCTCTTATTTTTAAGTATATACTCTATACAGGGGTAATTGCAAGCAATCCACCTTTCAAAAGCAACAACATCGTAAGTAAAATCAGGTTAAAGGTCTGTGCTGATACATGAACCAACTAAACTCTGTACACATTTACTAACTTCTTGCCTACCGCAGCAAAATGTGCTATTATAAAATACAACGCTGTTGTGTGTTGTAAACTTCGGCGGCGTAGATACGAGAACGAAGGCAGCGCGGATAGGGCAAATATCAAATACGAAATCAAAAAGCATCTGCGGGCAAACAGAAAAACAGGAATCGTTGACACCTTCGACAACAGCGTGGTGGCTTTCATGAATGACGACAAGTATTTGGAGTTTGACAAGGACCTATGTGAAAGCCTCACAAAATATCTGCAGGAGCAATACCCGGGAATGATATTGACCTGGTGCGGTGCCCTGGACTCTATTACCGATGCAAAGAGAGCGTATCTACTCTTAGAAGAATACTTCCCCACAGCCTGCGCTATCTACGCGCATAAAACGGTGCTTACGCAACGAGAGCTCAGCTTTGCCGGAAATTGCCATGACACCCTTCACAGGGCAACGGTTCTGCCGGAAAAATATCGCCTTATCCTTAAACCGTTGCAGGGGCGCGACGAAAAGACGGCGATTGATACATTGTCCGCCTATTTGATCGATGCAGACAAAAATATTGCAGCAACTGCGAAGTATCTGCATGTTCACGAAAGTACGGTGAAATATCGGTTAAACAATATCAAGCGAAAACTGGGATACGATATCGCTGAAATGCCGGGAGTGTACTCACTATACAAAGCATTAGCATTGAATCGGCTGCTTCATGCTCGCAATAATATAAAATACTGATAAATAGTTCCATGTCGTGAAACCTTCACGGCATGGAACTTTAAATGTTTTCGATTATTTTTGGCACAAAAAACTGTCGGAAAAGGCAAATACAAATGGGAGCGAAAGTCGTATACTTTAGATATATTTTAATGAAAGGTGGCCTCGCAATGAAATCAAGTGCATTAGAGATTACTCTGAAAGAATTCATGGCAATCGCCGAGATCCCTCGTCCATCCCATCACGAGGAGAAAATCGGCGCGTATTTGGTGGAATGGGCCCAAAAGCGTGGGCTCACCGTGGAACAGGATGCTATTGGCGATGTTATTATCGACAAGCCAGCTGCACCCGGTCATGAGCGTGCACCATTGGTGATTATTCAAGCACACATGGATATGGTTTGCGTAGCCGCTGAGGGCGTGCCTTTCGATCCTTTGAAGGATCCAATCAAAGTAATAAATGATGGGAAAACTCTTCGGGCGAAAGGAACAAGCCTGGGCGCAGACGATGGGATTGGCGTGGCTTTGGCCCTGTACCTGCTGCAGGACAAGTCACTTGTGCACGGACCGCTGCGTGTCATTCTTACCGTAAACGAGGAGGACGGTATGTCGTCTATTGCCATGCCTGACAAATATTTAGACGGTGCCTATCTGATCAATTTGGACTGGGAATGGCTGGGTTCTCTTTGCAATTCAGCGGCTGGCGGCGACTTTCTCAGCTTTACGCGAAAAGCAGAGTGGACAGCACCATCTGCTGACGATCATGCTGTAAAAATTACGCTGAAGGGATTGCTGGGCGGACACTCCGGCGTTGGGATCAACCTTGGTCGGGCAAATGCGTTGGTATGCTTGGCCACAGCTCTAAGCAGAATAGCAGAGGCGGGGATACCCATCAAAATCGCTGATTTCCACGGCGGTCAAGCGAAGAACGCTATCCCGGCACAGGCGGAAGCAGTTATTACAATCCCGGCAGGAAGTAAAGGCCAAGCGAAGGAGCTCTTAAGCGCATATAAAAAGGATTTTGCGGCGGCTTTTGGTGACATTGAACACAGTTATGCGTTGACTATCAACGATGGAAAAGCCCCTTCACAGGTTTTACACCCCGAAATCGGCAGAGCCTTGATATCTCTTTTGAATACACTTCCCAACAACATTAACACAATGAGCCCCTTTGTAACGACTCTAACTGAGAGCTCCCAGAACTTGGGATTCCTCAAAATAGATGATCAGACGATCACATTGGAAGCGATGGAACGAAGCTGCGTGGCATACCGAGCAGAGGAGATGCTTCGCGCATCCCGTCTCATTGCAGAGGCGTTCGGCTTTACCTATACACAGGGGGATCATGTGCCGGCATGGGCGGTAAATCCTCACAGCGAATTGGTTCCGCTGGCTTGCGAGGTGTATTCCGAGTTGACAGGGCGGAATATGGTTGTTGAACCCGTACACGGCGGATTGGAGTGTGGTGCATTCTTTGAAAAGAACCCCGACTTGGATATGATCGCCATAGGTCCTTCTCTCACAGATGTCCATTCTCCCGATGAATCCTGCGACATAGAGAGTATACGCGTAACAGCAGAGCTTGTTATACGTATACTGGAAAAGCTGGCATAGCACAGTTCCTCTTCACCTTTCCCTATGCGGGCAAAAATGCGGCTCCCAAAATTGGGAGCCGCATTTTTGTGCAAGATTCACAACAGCATTCTCGTTTTCGGCTATACAGACAAATTACGGGTCACTTTTTCCTCTTTACAGATGAAGAACTTTTTCACCACAAAAAGTACAATAAAAGCAGGGAGAACTTCTTTCAACAAAAAGAGAAATCACATGTAAGGAGGATGACACAATGGATCAAGAAAAACGAATCGCATACTTAGTGAAGAATGACTGGTCTACCGCACCTGTTCCCACAGAGTACCGGCGCAGTAATTACGGCGTTGTTGCCACATTGGTGGGACAAATCATCGCGCTGTCTGGCATTTACATCGGTGCCGGAATGGTAGGCGGCTTGACACTGACGCAGGCGTTTATCGCCACGGTCATTGGCTCTATCATTTTGGCAGTACTGGGCGGCTTTTTGAGTTGGGTCGGCACGAAGACCGGCGTTGGCCTGTCCATGCTGCTGAGAGAGTCTTTTGGTACGATCGGCTCCTACATCGTATCGTTAATGCTGCTGCTGGTAGCTGTGGGCTTCTTTGGCTACCAAGCCACCTTCTTCGGCGCAACAATTCACGCCATGTTTCCGGCCGGCGGCTGGATCACAAGCCAAACCGTTGCCGGCGTTTGGGGCGGTATTCTGATGATGACTACCGCCTTGATCGGCTATAAGGGCATTGAGTGGTTGTCCAACTGGGCAAGTCCACTTATTCTGGTCATGTGTGTGCTTTCCTGCATTTTGGCAATTGTCAAAATCGGCTCGTTGGAGGCTTTTAACGGCATCACCATCGGCTATACCGGCATGACCATTCCCACCGCTGTGGTGGCAGTTGTGGGCGGCTATGCTTTTGGTGCCTGTCTGCAGCCGGATTTTTCACGAATGGGCAAAAGCCGAAAGGCATCTACATGGGGTTCCGTGGGAGGTTTTTTGATTGCCAATGTATTTATGACCATGGCCGGCTACATCACCTGCGCGGCCTGCGGAACGGGTGATGTGCCTACCGCACTGCTGCAGATCCTCGGCTACTGGGCACTCCTGATACTGGTGTTCGCACAGTGGACCTCCAACGATGGCAACCTCTACTTTGGCACATTGGCACTGACCACGATCCTCCCCCGCGCCAACAAGCATATACTGACGGGTATTTTCGGTGTGGTGGGCATTGTTCTGAGCTCCTTAGGCATTACCAACTACTTCCTAACCTTTCTCGGCTATCTCGGCACGGCCATCCCTCCGGTGGCAGGTATCGTCATTGTGGATTACTTCATCATTCGTAAGGGCGAATACCACTATGGCGAAGGCGTAAAGCACCACTTCTGCAATGTGTTGGCCCTGATCGCATGGATCGCCGGGGGGGCGGTTGGCTTTACGGTGCATTGGGGCATTGCTGCCATCAATTCCATTGTAACCACGGCCGTGGTTTATCTGGTGCTCTCTTTAATCTTCAAAAACAGCGATAAGATCTACGTCGGTCCGGATTATGTAGAGGATGAGGTCGGCAGTATTTCCCCTGTGAAGAAGGGTGTTAGTGCATAAAGCTAACAACGTGATTTTACATGGAGGGACAAACTATGAAAATCAAGAATATCATTCCAGTTACTGGCCCGGTCATCACTCCTGAGATGATCAAGTACATTCGCAAGTACCTGTCACCCGACACGGAACTAAGTACTTCCCAGATCAAGGTTGGTACACCGTCTATTGAATGTGAGTATGACGAAGCTATGGCAGGCCCGGATGTACTTCGCCTATGCAAGGAAGCTGAAGCGGAGGGGTGTGATGGAATATTCATCAACTGCTTCGGTGACCCGGCTGTCAAAGCCGCACGCGAGTTAGTGAATATCCCCGTGTTTGGTGGCTTTGAACCCGCAATGCATCTCGCCCTGGGGCTGGCTGACAAAATCGCCATCATTTCCGTGATGAAAAATGTTCTGCCCATGATCGAAGGCGAGGTCGCGAAGTCTCACTTTGACGGTCGAGTCTGCTGCGTCCGCAGCATCGACATTCCCGTGGAAGAACTGCAGCAACATGACCGTCTCGTAAAAGCACTCATAGAGGAAGCCGTCAATGCGATCACCACGGACGGCGCACAGGCAGTGGCATTGGGCTGCACGGCCATGGTGGATGTTGCCGAAGACGTACAGGCTGGCCTGCTATTAAAGGGGTATGATATACCGGTCATCGAGGCAGCGCAGGCAGCGGTTATGCTGCTGGAGCTGTCCGCCAAGATGGGCTTGAAGCAAAGCCGCATCACCTATATGCGCCCTCCCCAGCGGTAAACGGACTGAAAACCAATTTAAAATAGAAAGGAAGTATACATCATGGCTAAAACGTATCTGAATGAAGAGAACATGCGAGACATTATCTGGGGTGCTACGCTGATGGGCGGCGGAGGCGGAGGCTCCATTTCCAGCGGCATGATGCTGCTGGACTCCTATAAGAAGGATCACCCTGACGAAACTCTGAGCGTAGAAATGATCGATGCTGGTGATATGCCAAAGGGAACCTATGCCGCTGCCACAGCAGGTATGGGCGCCCCTGCTGCCATCGCTGGTGTGGACTTCTCCGCATGGGCCGCCAATGCCTTTGCAGTCCTGCGTGATTTGGCTGCCCGCGACGGAAAGAAGCTCGGCTATAACTACCCCGTGGAGCTGGGAGGATTTTCCACGTTCTTTCCCCTGCTGCTGTCTCTGAAGACAGGACTTCCCACCGTCGACTGTGACGGTGCCGGTCGTGCTGTCCCTGCATTGGAGACACTGCTCCTGAACGTCAATGACTGCCCTACATCTCCATTAGGATTGGCTAATGGCGACAATGATAAAATCACCATTGAACTGGATAATCCTCTGAATGCCCCTACCGCCGAGAAAATCGGTCGAAATATCAGCGCCGCGTTCGGCAATATGGTAGGTATTTCCGGTTGGCTCGTTAACAAGGAGGACATCGAAAACCGCATCTGCACCAAGACCATTTCTCTGAGCCAAAAAATAGGCGCGATCATGCGGCGGGGTGAGATGCCTATTGACAAGAGGTTTGAGGCACTATCCGAAATTTTGGGGATGAATGTCAAGATCATCTGCAAGGGCAGGGTCATGGACATCCAGACAAACACGCACGGCGGTTTCGACTATGGAACGATGACTGTTCGGGATGACCGCAAGGGCTATAACGAGGAAGAGTTCAGAATCACTTTCCAAAATGAAAACCTTGTGCTGAACCGCCTCATTGATGGTGTGGCGAAGCCCCTGATGACAGTACCCGATCTCACCTGCTTCTACTGCATTGATCCTCATGGTCAGGGCGATGCCGAACCGGGAATGCCCCTGTCTAACGCGGATGCACGCATTGGCATGGAGATCGCTGTTGCGGTTATTAAGGTGGATCCCAAGTGGTTTGCCAACAAGACATCTCCCAACAAATGGTGGGATGTTTGGGCTGAGTGCATGAAGAATGCCGAGTATCCCGGCGGCTATCTCAGCTACGATGATGTTGAGGCACGTCCCGACAAGGATTGATAAATTCCATACAAGCGGTTAGCATCCTTGATTTTCAAGGTTGACCGCCAACACTCTCCTTGCAGCAGCCTGCGAATATTGCAGGCTGCTGTCTTTTGTAAAGCACCCTCTATCAACTGAGCCTAACGGTCTGCCCTCTGTGGTCTTTATGACTCCTTCAGCCACCGCTGAAATTCCTCCGCGGTGATGATACCCTCGTCACATTTCTTTTTCTGCTCTCTGGCCTGCTCGCTCCACGCGTAAAACTCACTGTCGCTGATACGCCCGGCCTTGATCCACGCGAAGCGTCGCTTGTACTCCCTGCGGTAGACCTTGAATACCGGGTCGTCCGCCTGCTTCAGCGTCCACTGCTGGAAAGCTCCCATCAACCGGCAACTGGACTGACCGTCGAGCGGCGTGCGGTCGCAGTACTCCGCGCTGACGCGGCCTGTCTGGGCGAAGTACCGTCCGCAGTTTTTGCAGCGACGCACGGTGATGCTGCGCTCCACGCAAGTCTGCAAAGAATAGCTGATCATATCCGCCATGGTGTTCGCATATAGCACCGGCGCACAAGCGTCACCACCCACCGGCTCGAAGCGCGTGGTCAGCAGACGGAACGGAAACAACTCCGGGTCGCTGGGCTGGTCGGGCTGGTCGAAGTGATAGTACCGCATGACTTGCCGGCTGGGCTCGCGCCCGGCTTTGTCTATATCCAGTACCAACTCAAAGAACCGCTGGATCTGCTTTTGGTACAGCGGCAGTTCCGTATGCTCCGGGCTGCGTCTATGGCAGCGCGGCGAATAACAGTCTTGCAAAAGGCATCGTGTGTATGCCGGATATGTTCTTGATACTTTTCGTGTTCGGTCATGGAAAATCCCCCTTTCTGAATAATGGCAGAGGGCGGCAGCATCTTGTTCTGTCGCCCTCTTGATTACCGAACAGCAAAGACGGGCGGGGCTGTCAACGGCGGCGCATTTCCGCCGTTCATCTTGACCGTTGACAGGCTCGGCTGGGTTTGCTATCTGCTCACGGCAATTCACTCTCATTGATAGGAATTGCCTCAAGTTCCGTATTCAAATTGTTCCAATAAGAGCCGATATCCGCACTTGTGAAATACTTAAAACCGCCTGCTGCTGACTTCAATTCGCCGTTTTTAACTCCATAGCAGGCGTAAATCAAATCGTAGCT
>ERZ894194.66-NODE-66-length-89648-cov-22.461398_pt1 | contig 89648 bp, 82 predicted proteins | sample MGYA00380283_ERZ894194 | MGnify/ENA primary metagenome ERZ894194 (study PRJEB32331, sample SAMN06328448) | human gut metagenome | biome: human gut microbiome; feature: stool | host: Homo sapiens | collected 2013-02-13 ... | reverse complement strand
TTCATCAGTTTTAGGAGGTGACTATACATTATTTTCAACTATACATTAGCTCAATACTGGGGTGTGCCCCAGAGTCGTAAGAGGATCTTCCTTGTGGCAGATCTTGGAACCTCATCCTCAGCGCAAATACTATTTGAGCCGGAAAGCCTGCCTGGGCATTCTCCGTAGAGCACGGAAGCGCGGGAAGGAGTTGCCTGCAACGCTGAAATTGGCGTTGGAAATGCAGAGCGGCCTGCGGATGATCGATTTGGTAATATTGGCGCAGATGGGGCTTATCAAGGCGTACCATATCAACCAAAGGAACGAGGGTATCGACCTGGGCGATACGGCGGGTGCGCTGATGGCGACCTCCAATTTGCAGATGCAGACATTCGTGGCCGGCACATCGGTGGCTTTTGCGGCAAACCAGCGGGATGAAGTCCGTGATCTGGGCGATAAAGCCGGCGCGTTGGGTGCGCAGCCGGGGATGAAGCAGCAGACGTTTGTCGCCGGCTTCTCCGCTGGTGCAGGAGCCAGTGCGGGCGGCATCGGTTACCGCGAGGGCGTCGCACCGACACTGAAGGCCGGCGGCAGCGGAAACAGTATGCCAACCGTTCTGTGCATCAACGATCAGGGCGGCGAGCGCATGGACGTGACGGTAGATAAAACCGCCACGCTTCGGGCGCAGATGTGCAATCACCAGCCGTTGATATTTGAGAGCCACGGTATGGACGCTCGCTATCGACAGATGGGCAGTGTGGCTCCGGCCATGTCGGCACGCTGCGGCACCGGCGGTAACAATGTACCGCTTGTGGGGGAGCAGGTTTACTGCCTTGCGGGGAATACGATAGACCGCGAGCCGGAGAACGGCGGCAATGGCATCGGGTATCAGGAGAATGTGGCCTACACACTGACCGGCTTTGACCGCTTATCTGGATATCCAGATAAGCGGTCTAATCCCGAGGATTGAGTTATCCCGAGGGAGTAAGATTGGCCATCGTTTTTTTGTTGAGAGATAGTGTTTTTTCTGCTGTAATTCATGTTAAATCCTCCGGATAATAAATTTGCGGCGACCAGATCATAGCTGGTCGTCGCATTATGAACACGGTTAAAATGTGGTAAAATCAAGCCAAACCATAAAGACGCTTTATCATCTCCTCATCGTTTGCCCATATTGGTTCAATAGAATCTTCTGCTGTGGCCTTGGATACCTTTTGAATTGCCTGCCGCTTCATCTCAGTATCGGCCCATGCATAGATTCGGGTAGTGTTGACGTCGGCATGGCCCAGAAACTCAGAGAGAAGGACAAGAGGCATACCGGCACGATACAGATGCATGGCACGGGAATGCCTAAGTTGGTGTGGATGTACTCGTTCCGGTACTTCAGGGCAAGCCCGCCTTGCCGTTTCACCATATTTTTTCATAAATAGATTAACAGCATCGGTGGACATTCTGTTTTTACAACCATGATGCGTTGTAAAGAAAAGATAGTCATCACTCTGCCTCTGCTCGGTCGGATGCGCTTTATCCAGATAAGTTTTGAGCAATTCAACCACAGATGGGGAGATTGGGACTATTCGCAGTTTATTTCCCTTTCCAGCAAGGCAGATTGTTGCATGAGTCTTTCGAATGCTCAAATCATGAATTTTTGCATCCACCAGTTCCTGGCAACGTGCTGCGGTGTCGTACATCAACCGCATAAAGCAGAAGTCACGGTATCCATTCGTCTTGAAGCGGTTGGGCTGCTCAAAAAGAGTTTCCAATGCAGGAGCCGTCAGAAACTCCACGACTTTTCCCGGAGTTTTCCGAACAGAAATATTGCCGACTTCGACCTGCATATAGATTTTGCCGGAATCTAATATCCCTGCATATTTTGTGAAAGAACGAATTGCCATCAAACGCAGATTCACCGTTGCCGGAGAACATCCTCTGGATTTTGAGAGCCATTCGAGAAAACCGGTTATATTTGAGTAAGTGATATCCTCGAATCCAACATTGGCATATTCAAGCCCACGCTCCATCTTGAAATAGAGGAGAAGGAGATTTATTGCCTCTCGATACGATTTCTGTGTATTTAAACTATAGCCTTTGTGCCTGATCAAGTAGATGTCAAGGAAATCCCTCACTGTTTTATAGAACTTCTCATCTTTCAGTCGCATAAATCCGCCTCCATCTCAAAGGAACTATCAAGGTGCAGCTCTGGCAAGTCGGTATATAGCGTTGGAAGAAGATGAATATAATATGCCGTGCTCTCGAGATTTGAATGGCCCATATACTCACTTAAATACGCAAGGCAGGCATTTATATCTTTTCCTTCCTTTACCCACTGGTACAGCCGATGTGTTGCAAATGTATGCCGTAGGTCATAAAGTCTGGGACGGATTTCTCCGTATCCGGATATACCTGCCGTCTGAAGGAACTTTCTGAATGTCGGAATAATCCACTCCATTGAGTACATTCCGTCACCTCGGACACTTGGACTCTGGAAGAAGTACCTGCGCTCAGGATGTATCGCTTCCACGCGCTGGTCGTAATTTCTGCACAGTTCACGCATATCTTCGGACAGGACAACAATTCTGTCCTTATGTCCTTTCGATTCAAGGATATTCACCGTCCCATCAAACAAGTTGACATCTTCTCTTCGGAGCCGTCTGGCTTCTACAGGTCTGAGACCGCAGCAGTAAATCATTCGGAATATTACAGATACTACCAGATGTTTTGTGGGCGATCTGAGGCTGGGTTGCAGAGAATCCATTTCCTTGAACAACTTGGACAAATCTTCTTTTGAATAAATGTACGGGATATGGCGTCCGGTTTTCTTCGTGAGTTGGAGCGGCAAAAGATACGCCTGTTCTCCTACACTATTCATGTATTTAGCGAGTTCCCGGACCACAGATACCCTATTCAATCTGGACAGATTTTTCTCAGTCTTGGACTGTTCGGCCCATTTCATAGCTAACTCCGCAGCCAAGCAGGTCTCGTGCGGAAATTGCTCACGGCAGAATTTATCAAAAGTTCGAAGAATGCATGCACTTCCGTGGTAGTCATGGCCGAGGGCTTGTTTCTTTTCAATCAAGCCGCAGATAAAAGGTGCAAATGCCCCCGTGAAAGTATATTTCATAACAGAGCCTCCTGAATAACCTCGATACCATCAAGTCCGAGTGCACACATTGCCAGCTTGTCCCGGCTGATCCGCATATATGCTTTCATGGAGCCTATCTGCGTATGCCCTAAGATTTCTTTCACTATATCGATCGGTACTTCTTGGTTTATCATGGAACTGGCAACATACCTTCTGAAACTGTGAAAGCCTTTGCCGTCACCCGGAGTATAATCAACATCAGAGAGTTTCATATATTTTCTGAGCCGGTCTCCTGCAGCAGTCGAAGTCATAAAGTCAAACGGAATACGGGAACGCACAAAGAGCGCTGGGGACTGTGTTTTAGGCCGCTCGTGAAGGATATAGTTCGCAATGGCGTTTCCTACCGATGCTTCGAGAGGCAGGTGCAGTTCCACTCCGGTTTTGTTCTGTACGAAGCGTATTTCATGATGAATCCAGTCAATGTCCGAGAGCGTTAAGCGAACAATGTCCCCAGCTCTCAGTCCCAAACTGGCGGCAACAGCAAACATAGCAGTATCGCGGAGCGATAAAGATGGATTTTTTGCCGCTGCATCCATGACGGTATGAACCTCTTTTGAGGAAAAGGCAGGTCGCAGCTTCTTTCGGGGTGCAGGACGAGTAGTCAATACGGCGCTGAAATCGCAGCAGCTTTGTATGGACACCAAGTATGCACTCAGATGTTTCAATGTGTTGCGCACTCTGTCCATGCTCGATTTTCGTTGAGATGCGATGAACAGCAGAAAATCGTTGACATTTACTAAATTAATATCTTGGCAAGTATGGTAACCGCTGGCATCGAGGTATGCAAAGAATTTGCGGCAGACATTCTCCTCGTCCCGTAGGCTCTCAAATCCAATGGCTCGTGTATTCGCTTCATGTTGACAGAAGCTACACAGGAGTTCTTGATAGTACGGAGTCAAGGGGATTTTTGGAGCAGGTCTAACACGTTTCCAAACGATTTTTCCGGTTTGGACATACTCCTCAAAGAGAACTGCAGCCTTTCTGACTTTCGCCCAGATTCGGTCGGCTACCAAGCCGTTTTCGTGTTCCAAGCGAAAACGATCCACAATTTCATTTGTAAAGGCAGCACTATACAATATCACCCCCTCGGAACGGTAGACCTTTATGATTGGCCACATTCCTTCGTAGTAGTAGTTTCGTATGCTGAACTTACCAAGCCCCAGAGCCCGCAATGCATCCAGCACTTTTGTGCATAGAACATCAAATACAATTTCATCGGACATAAAAACACCTCTGAATGCAGTTAGTCGACTTTCGCCGCCAACTCCATTATAGAGGTATTTTTATAATTTTTCTTATCTGGAGGTTATTTATGAACAACACGCAAAAAGCATTGATAAACCAAGATGTTTGCGAACAGACCACGCCTAATCTCGGGATAACTCAATCCTCGGGATTAGACCGGCACGCGGTATTCCGCCGCCGGCGTGTGGATGCATTTACCACCGACGAGATCGCCGGTACCCAGAGCGCCCGGCAGAGCAAGGACGCCACTGACCTGATACTCCATACCTGCGAACTGATGGGCGACAAGGATCTGCCCATTCTGCTCATCCGCCGCCTGACACCCTTGGAATGTGAGAGATTGCAGGGCTTCCCCGATGGCTGGACAGATATCCCCGGCGCGTCTGACAGCGCACGATATAAGGCGCTGGGCAACAGCGTAGCCATCCCCTGCGTGGATTTCGTGATGAAGTGTATGACGGACGCCATACGGGAGAGCGATTAGACATAACTTGTCCATTGTGCTTCGTTTGCGCCTGCTTCTTCGTTGTACTTGTCAATAGCTTTCCCATTGCGCTTCGGCTATGCTTTGCTTGCCTCGGAGGGAGGCGGAAAGGAGCACACCATGGAGGAAAAGAAAAACCTCTGCGCACCCATTCCGCTGTCGCTGCACCAGCGGCTGCGTGCGGAGCAGGAGCAGCGTGGACAGACGCTGGCAGACTACATCACGGATATACTCAACGAACACTTTGAAGGAGGAGCAAAAAACATGGGCAATACCAATCGCACCATCGCCTTTCAGGTACCGGAGGAACTCTTTGACCGCCTGAAGGATTACCTCGCCAAACACGGCTTGAAGCAGAAGGACTTCATTCTCGGCCTCATCGAGCGGGAGCTGAACGACGCAGTGGATGCGGAATAACAACATGCAGAGCCGCAGGCGTGTGCCTGCGGCTTCACTTTTGGAGGAGAACTATGTACCTATACCCAGAAAATCTGACAGCTCGCCCGATGCTGTGGCTGTGGACGCTGCGGGACGTGGCGTTCATCGGCGTCGGCCTGCTGCTGTCGGTATTGGCACTGACACAGGCCGGCACCGTGATCCCATTGGTGGTCACAGCGGCACTGGCCTTTCTCTGCATTCGGCACGGCGGCGTCAGCATGCTGGACTTTCTGCGCTACGCCGCAGCGTTCTTCTTTTTCGGGCAGCAATACTACGAATGGAGGGAACGAGTATGAGAAAGAAGAAGTCCACGCAGCAGCTGGTGGGCATTGAGAGCGTGACGGACAGCAGCGTGCTGACGGCAGGCGGTGAGTTGACCTTTTACCTTGTGCAGCCCACCAACCTGAACGTGCTGCCGGAGTCGGGTGTCCGCACGAGGGTGACAGCGCTGCTGAATGTGCTGAAGACCTCGGCGGAGATGGAGCTGCTGGCGTTAGACGCTAAGGAGTCCTATCAGGATAACCGTCTCTATTATCGGCGCAGGGCAGAGGAGGAAGGCAATCCCGCTATCCGCACTCTGCTGGCGCAGGACCGGCGGCATCTGGACGATGTGCAGACCATGATGGCATCATCCAGACAATTCTGCTTTGTCCTGCGGCGCAGAAAGACGGACGGTGCGATCAACCTCGCAACAGTGGAACAGCGGCTGCGGGACAGTGGCTTTACCGTTCGCCGAGTGGAAGGAACGGAACTATTGGAGCTGCTTGCGATTTATTTTGAACAGGACGCCACCCACGAGGTGTTTGACCTCGTAGACGGTGCGCGTTGGCTGACGGCGGAAATGGAGGTATGCCCATGAGGAATCCGTTTCGTAAGAAAACTCGCACCCCGCGGGAAGCCTTCCTGCGCACCTATCTGGACTGCATCGCACCGGGCGTGGTGAAGTTCGAGGTGGATCACTACATCTTCGGCAATACCTACCGCTGCGTCTGGGCGCTGCGGGAATATCCCGCCAGCACCGAATCTCAGGCCATCCTGCGGCACTTGGGCGAAAAAAGCGGCGTGACGCTGCGGATATATTGCCGACAGGTGTCCCCCGGTGAGGAGGACAGGATCATCGACAACGCCAACAAGAAGAACAAGCTGGACGGCTCGGATCCTAACAAGCTGCGGCAGGCAGTGGAGGCCGAGAGCAACCTGCGGGATGTGGCGGAGCTGGTGCATAAGATGCACCGTGAGCATGAGCCGCTGCTCCACTGCGCCGTGTATCTGGAGATGACGGCGGACAGCATGGGGCACCTGCGGCAGCTTCAGACCGATGTGCTGACGGAGCTGGTGCGCTGTAAGCTGAATGTGGACAAGCTGCTCCTGCGGCAGAAGCAGGGCTTTTACTGCGCCAGTCCCGTAGGCTATAACGCCCTTGGCCGGGAGTTCGAACGCGTACTGCCCGCTGGCAGCGTGGCCAATCTGTACCCGTTCAACTACTCCGGCAAGACAGATCCCAACGGCTTTTATATCGGCAAGGATAAATACGGCAGCAACATCGTGGTGGATTTCGACCGCCGCGACAGCGACAAGACCTCTGCCAATATCCTCATCCTCGGCAACAGTGGACAGGGCAAGAGCTATCTCATGAAGCTGCTGATCTGCAACCTGCTGGAGGCGGGCAAGTCCGTGGTCTCACTGGACGCGGAACATGAGCTGGAAGAGCTTTGTGGCAAGTTGGGCGGCTGCTTTATCGACCTGATGGCCGGCGAGAAGCGCATCAATGTGCTGGAGGTGCGGTGTTGGAACGAGGACACAGAGGCGGACGAGTCCGCACCGGGGGCTTTCCGCAAGTCCACACTGCTGGCGCGACACGTCTCCTTCTTAAAGGACTTCTTTCGTGCCTACAAGGACTTCTCCGATCCGCAGTTGGATACCATTGAGATCATGCTGTCTGCACTGTATAAAAAATGGGGCATTTCTGAGGAAACGGACTTCCGTCAGCTCAAGCCGGAGGGCTACCCCATCCTGTCCGACCTGTACGCGCTCATCAACGACGAGCTGGTAAATTACAGGAAAGGCAGTCTGTATACGCGGGAGCTGCTGCAGGAGGCGCTGCTGGGGCTGCACTCCCTGTGCGTGGGTGCGGACGCACCGTTCTTCAACGGGCACACCAACATCTCGGACGACAGATTTTTGGTGTTTGGCGTAGGCGGCGTACTGACGGCGGCCAAGAGCCTGCGGAACGCCCTGCTGTTCAATGTGCTGGCGTATATGTCGGACAGGCTTCTGACGGCGGGCAACACGGTGGCGGCATTGGATGAGCTGTACCTGTGGCTGTCCAATCCGGTGGCCATTGAGTATATCCGCAACTGCTTGAAGCGTGTGCGGAAGCGGGACTCCGCCCTGCTGATGGCTTCCCAGAATCTGGAGGACTTCGATCAGGAGGGTGTGCGGGAGATGACCAAGCCGCTGTTCGCCATCCCGCCCCACCAGTTCCTGTTCAATCCCGGCTCCATTGGCAGGCGGTTCTACATGGATATGCTGCAGCTGGACGAGGCGGAGTTCGAGCTCATCCGGCGCGCACGGCGAGGCGAATGCCTGTTTAAGTGCGGCGCGGAGAGGTATCATCTGAAGGTCATAGCACCGGACCATAAGGCGGTATTGTTCGGAACGGCAGGTGGAAAGTGATGGCCGCGCCCGTATTGGCACGAGTAGCGGCTGCCTTGTTGACAAATGAGGATGGCCGAAAGACCATCGGTTGGGTATTGGCCTTGCTCTTGTCGCCGTTGATCCTGCTGGTGGTGTTCCTGTGCTGCTTCGGCGATGGCGCGTCCCAGCACAACAACGCCGTGGTATCCGCAGCGTTCTATGGCGCGGAATTGTCGAGCCAGGTTCCTGCGGAATACCGAGCGCACATCACGGAGATGCAGGAGGCATTCTCGCTTTTGGATTCGGCGACAGTCTATGTCAATCAGAAAGCCGAGGAAGGCAGCCTTGACCCGGTACAGGTCAAGGCTGTTTTCTTTGCCCTCTGCTTCGGCGACAACGCGCCGACCCGTGCTGCCGCAGACCGCTTCGTGGACTGTTTTTATAAAACGGAAACACGGACGCGCATGGTAACGGTGGTACAGGAGGACGGCACGGAGGAACTGGTGGAGGAAACATACGAGGTGACCGTACCTCTTCCGATGGCAGAAGTCTACGAAAAGCTCTCTACATGGCGCGGCAGCGTGGTGACTGACGAGGAGCGTTCCAATGCTGTGGATATCTACGCCATGGTCATGGGCAGTATGGGCGGCGATACCTTCAACGGCACGTATGAGCCGGGCGGCAGTGTGCCGATCGAATTGGACGCATCCATGCTCACCGACCCGACTACGAAGAATGCCGCCGACCTTGTAGTCTACGTCACCAACGCATGGAACTCCGGCTGGGGTTATGTGTGGGGCACCTACGGGCAGACGCTGACGCCGGAGCTGCTGCAGTACAAGCTGACGCAGTATCCGGATGGCGTAGGAAAGTACGCGGACTTCATCCGCGCCAACTGGCTGGGCAGACACACTGCCGACTGTGTAGGACTCATCAAGGGCTACGGCTGGCTGTCCACCGACACCATGACCATCGACTACGGTACACATGGGATGCCGGACGTCGGCGCAAACGAGATGTACTACAGCGCCACGCGCAAGGGTGAGATCGCGACCATGCCGGATACGCCGGGGCTGGCGGTGTGGAAGCCCGGACACATCGGCGTATATATCGGCAATGGTGAAGTCGTTGAGGCCATGGGTACCAAATACGGCGTGGTCAAGACGCAGCTCCAAGGCCGTGGCTGGACGCATTGGCTGGAGGTGCCGGGGATCGAGTATGAATGAGGGTAATTTGTAAAAGCTGATTGCTATTCTCAGGTGTGTCGGCTATAATAATGGCAGAACAGGTTAAAGGAGGTGCCACCGCTATGAGTACGCTGTCGCTCAGTGAGGTCAAAGCCGTCGTGAAGGAATTGCTGAAACGCTACCACGCGGAATATGCGCTGTTGTTCGGATCGTATGCCCGTGGTGACGCCACACCCGATTCTGATATCGACATCATTATCGTGGGCGGAAAAGACTTTGTGCCCCGTAACATTTTCGCACTGGCCGAGGACTTGCGTGAAATGACTGGACGGAATGCCGATGTGTTTGAGATGCGGGAGGTCAATACGGGAACGCCTTTTTATGAGTCCGTAATGAAGGAGGGTATCCGTATCGCATGAAGAAGACAGATGCTGAACGGTTGAAGAAGATTGTTTCCCTGTGGGATGCACTGAGCAGCGAGATCGAACGGCGGGGCATCACACGAGAGATGTTGTTGACTGAGCAGTTTTCTCAATGGGCAGTAACCACGCCGGTCTATAACATCGGTGAACAGGTCTATCAGCTTTCGCCAGAGTTCAAAAAGGAACATCCAGACATTCCGTGGAGCGTTGTCTCCGGGCTGCGGCATCGGTTGGTGCATGATTATGACGGTATCAACTGGTCACTGATCGCAGACGTCATCTTTGATGACATGAACCCCTTTGTAGAACAAGTTAAGAGCATACTATCAGAGTAAATGAGGACAACGAAAAGCGCAGGCGAAGGCCTGCGCTTTTTCTGTGCCCAGCAAGGAGGAAACGACATGGCGTATGTAAAAGAACACCCACCGTCAGAGGTCTATCACCTGACGAAGAAAGAAAACCTGAACAGCATTCTGGAGGACGGCATGATCCGCCGTTTCAGTGATACGGAATGCTGGTTCTGTGTCGACCTGCAAAAGATGAAAGCGTACATGGAGCAGACGGTCATGTGCGAGGGCAAGCCCTACTACGACGTGACAGGTCAGCTCTGCCGCTACCCCAAATTTGTGCCAGAGGACTATGTCCTCCTCAAGCTCATACCCTGCCGACAGGAGGACAACTGGTATCGCTGGGAGCAAGAGATACCTGCGGGAAGCCCTGCGGCGCTGGTCAGGGCGGCGCATGAATTCTCCGTGCTGAAGATAGGTTACCGCGGCGACCTCGCATTTCACAACGCGGAGGCCATCGACGTGCCGCGGTTTCTTGCGGAAGGGGTCACACAGGGTGAGCCGGTGCAGACCAGCACAGAGTTGTGGAAAGCCCTCTCCCAGCGCATCGAAGACGAGATGGCCGATTATATGCGCCGTCTGGATCTGCGTACCCGCGACGAGCTGATACAAACGGCAGACGAGATCGACGCCGTGATGACCTGCGACTGTGAGCTGCGACTGCTGGGAGAATGTCTCCCACGCGAGGAGTTGGTCTTCCTGCTGGAGCAGGACAAGCCGCTGGAGCAGATGAGCAGGGCATGGATGGCGCATCGGAACGTAGATGTAGGTGAGACATTCCAGAGTCTGCTCACCGGCCTGTATGCAGAACAGCAGCACGATATGGACATGAAAATGTAAGGAGGCACAGCATGGGAGAAACCAATATCACCATCAATTTTGACGCGGCCAAGCTGGACGCACTGGAGTTTGTCCTCCGCAAGCAGCGGTCATCCGTGCAGCGGCGCATGGTGGAAATGCTCCAGCAGCTCTACGAGTCGGAAGTCCCGGAAGCGGTGCGGGAGTATGTGGACAGCAAGGCGACACCTGTCGCAAGGCCCAAGCGACCGGTACGGGCAGCAAAGGCAGCAAATGAGCAGGCAGCGGCTATGCAGCAGGAGGAATAACCATGGCACAGCATGAAGAAATCATCGTATGGCTCGACCGCAGGTGGAAGGAAGCCATTGAACATCATCTGAAGGATGAGACCTTACAGGAGCATCTGGAGAATGTGCTGGATGAACTGTGCAACCAACTTCCGGAGCGTGAATATAAACGTATCAGTCGAGAGATCTGGGAGGAAGACCGTATGGCGCGGGAGGAAGCGGAGGCGGCGCGCACCTATTCTGCATACCGCGTTGTGGAGGGCGGCGAGGAACATTTCTTCCGCATGACGCCCGGTGAGGAACTGCTGGATGCCGCACAGACGCTCCGCAGATACTGCACAAGTACAGATCACAGCACCGGTAAATTTATCTCTCTGTATTCGCAGGCGCAGCCTATCACGCCGGAGGAGTATCAGCGCATGATACACCTTCGCATGGAGAACACAGGAAAAGTCGTCGGCGTGTTTGATTTGGATTTTGACAAGCGGGAGTTTTCGGCTGTTCACATCATGGACGGTTGGACAACGTGGGCGATGCGGGATGTGATCCCATCGATCTATCAGGCCACAAGTCCGCACTTCATAACGGCGGAGGAACGGCTCCGTAAACTGCTGGAGCTGCTGGACGGCATGGAGCTCATATCACCGGGGCATCTCACCGCGCAGAATTTTTCGTTCAGCGATGAGATCATGATGGAGGATGGCAAGCTCAACTTCTATGTCCAAGCGGACTTCGACGTGGACGCTGTCTTCGGTACATTCGTGTGTACGGATGAGAATGATGACTGGCTGAATATCTACGCCAACTATGACATCGCGCAGGACAAGCCTTGCGATACGCTGGAACTGGATCTCTGCAAGGGAGATGGCACAGAGGAGAACTGGAGCTACCACCTGAACGCTGCCGAGCAGGAGGTGCTGGCTCGGAAAATGGAGGCGTTCTGCCAGCAGCAAAACGGCATGAGTCTGTGCGATTTTGCCCGACAGCTTCAAGAGGAGCTGGGGCCGACGCCGCAGATGCAGATGTAGCCCCGTGTTTGCCCTTGTGGGCCGGTTTGTGGCCTCGCAGGAACGCGGGAGGGTAAGGATAGCGGCCCCGGAGATTTGAAGGCCTTTCGGCCCGCTTTTCGGTGCGCCGAAAGCGGAGCAGGAGAAACTGGTGGGGTCGCAAGCGCCCCACCAGCATCACTTCTGCCCGCAGTGCGGGCAGTTCCGGAGCGTTTTCCGAGGGGTCATGAAAGCGAAAAAAGGCGGCTTACGGGGTCGTAAGAGCTGAAATCCAAGGAACGACAACGAAAAACTGCGGGGTCGTGCAGCTTATTGTGGGAGGTGATCAAGAGTGGCAACGGACAAGCGAAAACACGCATTTTGGCTTACAGATGCGGCAAAAGAGATGGTGGAAATAGATGCCCATCTGGACAATTGCGGCAGCCAAAGTGAATTCGTTGAAAAGGCAATACGATTCTATGACGGTTATGTTCACGCAAATAAAACAGGTGCATACCTGCCCCATGCAATGCAGGAGGTGCTGGAAGGAACGCTGGGTGTTTTCGGTGACCGGCTGGGCAGGCTGCTGTTCAAACTGGTAGTAGAGCACAACATGACCAACCATCTGCTGGGTGGCGATGTGGATATGACCCGCGACGAGTACAGCAAGATGCGCGGCAGCAGTGTCCGCGAGGTGGCATCCACCCACGGTAACATCTCCTTCAAGGATGTGCTGCTGTTCCATCAGGAGGAGTAACGCATGGCGCGGCTGATACAAAAAAGCGGCTACATCAAGAACGGCAAGGCGTCGGGATACATGGAGTATGTTGCCACGCGGGACGGTGTGGAGATCATCCAGAGCACCGAGCCTGTGACCAAGAAGCAGGAGCAATTCATCCAAAAACTGCTGAAGGACTTCCCGGACGCAAAGGAGCTTTTCGAGTACAGCGATTACCTTCAGGTGCCCAATCGAGGCACGGCGTCTGCGTTTATTGCTACTACGCTGGACACGCATCTACACGAAGCGGAGTCCGAGAGCGGCTATATGTCCTATATCGCCCAGCGTCCCCGTGCCGAAAAGCACGGCGGCCATGGCCTGTTCAGCGAGGTGGACGCCACCGACCTCAAGGCGGCGAAGGCCGAACTGAAGGCCCACGGCGGGAAAGTGTGGACGTTTATTTTCTCTCTGCGCCGTGAGGACGCGGAACGCCTGGGCTACAACAAAGCCGCCGCGTGGCAGAACCTGCTGAAGCAGGAGAGCGCCGCTATTGCGGAGGCCATGCGTATTCGGACGGATGATTTCCGCTGGTACGCAGCGTACCACGACGAGGGGCATCATCCCCATGTGCATATGATGGTGTGGTCGGCGGAACCGAAGAAAGGGTATCTCACGCGGGATGGTATCGCTGCCATGCGTTCCAAGATGACGAATGCTATCTTCCATGAGGAGATGAAAGAACTCTATATCAAGAAGGACGCTGCCTACAAAGAGAGTGTTCAGACCGCGAAAGAGTCACTGCTGATGTACATCAGAATGTCGGAGAGCAGTGAGTCAACTGACCCTGTCATAGAGCAAAAGCTGCGGGAGCTGTCTCAAACGTTGGAGCAGATCGACGGCAAACACGTCTATGGTTATCTGCCCAAAGAGGTCAAGGCGCAGGTGGACGAGATCGTGGAGCGGCTGGCGCAGCTCCCGGAGGTGGCAGACTGCTATGACCAGTGGTGGAAGCTAAAGGATGAGATCGCCGGTTACTACGGACGGAACACGCTGCCCCGCCTGCCACTGGTACAGCAAAAAGAGTTCCGCACCATCAAGAATATGATCATTCAGCAGGCGGAAACATTTCGGCAGCTTGTGCCGGAGCAAGTTCCTGTTGAGACAGAACCTAATGAGCAGCAAGTGCCGCCCTCAAACGAATCGCCTGCGGCTATGGCACAGCCGCAGGCGGTCACATCGCAGATCAAAATAGAGGGCGGCGCGGTCATTCAACTGCTCCATCACATGAGCCGTGTGTTCCGCGGCAATATGCCGGTCATTCCGCCTGCGCTGCGTATCGACTCCAAGCGCCGCAGACGATTACAGGAGAAGCGTATGGCCATGGGACACAAGCAGGATGACCAAGAGGACGAGCAGCTCTACCATGTCAACGACAACACCATGCGATAGGAGGTAAAGTGCATGGGCAAATTTGTATATTTCACGTCCGCAGAGAAACGGCAGGCCAACGAGGTTGACCTGCCGTCTTTTCTGTTGGATCGAGGTGAGAAACTCATTATGGCCGGACGGGATTACCGGCTGGCCAGCGACCACAGCATCACCGTGCGCGGTGCCAAGTGGTATGACCATGCCGCACGAAAGGGTGGCCGTGCCATCAGTTTCGTACAGCAATTCTACGACAAGACCTACCCCGAATCGGTGACCATGTTGCTGGGGCGGGACGGTCAGGGCATCATCCCCATCGTCAAGAAAGAGCCTGAGCCGCGTGAGCCGAAGCCCTTCGCGCTGCCGGAGGCCTATCTCAATATGCGGCGGCTCTATGCCTACCTGACTACTCACCGGCGCATCGACCGCGACGTGGTCACGGAGTTCGTGCGGGAGAAACTGCTCTACGAGGACGCTCTGCATCACAACTGTGTGTTCGTGGGCGTGGACGAAAACGGAGAAGCCAGGCACGCCCATCTTCGCAGCACCAACAGTCAGGGCAAGGTGTTCCGCATCAATGTGGAGGGCAGCGAGGCAAAACACAGCTTCCACAAGGATGGCACAGACTGTTCACTCTATGTCTTTGAAGCGCCCATTGACTTGCTGTCTCATATCACGCTCTATCCGACAGGCTGGCTGGAACACAGCTATGTGGCCTGCTGCGGTACGTCTGTTCAGCCGGTGCTGGAGCGGCTGCGGCAGAATCCGAAGTTGAATATGGTCTATCTCTGCCTCGACAACGATGAGGCGGGCGAGGATGCCTGTGAAAACATGATGGAGGTGCTGGAGGAGAAGGATGTGGACGTGGAGCGTCTGCGTCCGCAGGGAAAGGACTGGAACGATGACTTGCGGGCGAAGCGAGGCGGCCATGGATAACCTCTGGATACTCTTTGCGGCGGCAGGCGCCATGGTGACCATCATCGGCGGACTGGCACTGCTGGGTGACCACTACACGCTGAACAATATCAAGTCCAAGACTGTAGGCGACGGGCAGCATGGCACGGCACGGTGGGCGACCGATGCGGAGATCCGCAAGGCCTACGCCCTCGTCCCCTTCCAAGTGCCGAACTGGCGGGCAGGCAAAAATCTGCCTGAAGCGCAGGGACTGGTGCTGGGCAGTATCAGCGGCAAGCACGGTATCACCGCGCTGGTAGACAAGGACGATGTGCATTGTCTTATGATCGGTGCATCCGGCGTGGGTAAGACGGCGTATTTCCTGTATCCCAATCTGGAGTATGCCTGCGCCTGCGGTATGAGTTTTTTTGCTACGGACACAAAGGGTGACCTCGCCCGCAACTACGGCGCAGTGGCGGAGAAATACTATGGCTATCATGTTTCTGTAGTGGATCTGCGCAATCCCACGCGCTCGGATGGCTACAATCTCATGACGCTTATCAACCGCTATATGGATACCTCATTTCATGAACATAGCATTGAAGCGTATGGCAAAGCGGAGAATTTGGCAAGTATTCTGGCTCACAGTATTATCGCGCCCAAAGGCGATGAGGACCGTGGTCAGAACGATTATTTCTACAAAGCGGCGGAAGGTGTAGTGGCCTCAGTGATTCTGCTGCTGGCGGAATTCCTGTCGCCAGATAGTAAGCACCCAACGGAGCGACGTCACCTCGTATCGGTGTTCATTCTGATTCAACAGCTTCTGGCACCCTCCGGCATACGGGGACAAAGCTATTTCAAGCAACTGATGGATATGCTGCCTGCTCACCACAGGGCGCGAAATCTGGCTTCGTCCGCTTTGGAATCATCAGATCAGGCAACGGCTTCCGCCATGTCCACAGCACTGGCGCAGATGAATACATTTATGGATATCGCACTGGAGCAGGTGATCTGTTTTGACAGCAATATAGATGCGGAAAAATTCGCAAAAGAAAAGACGGCCATATTCCTGGTTTTGCCAGAGGAAGATAGGACTAAGAATTTTATGGCAGGTCTTATGATACAAAATTTATCCAAAGAACTGTTTGAGTTGGCCGAAAAAGGAAAGGGGCGCTTGCCCAACCGCGTTGTTTTCTTCTGTGATGAGTTCGGAACTATGCCCGCCTTTGACGTGGAGGCGCTGTTCAGCGCGGGTCGCTCCCGTGGTATCACACTGGTACCCATCATCCAATCGCTGGCGCAGTTGGAGAAGAATTACGGCAGAGAAGGCGCAGAAATATTGACTGACAACTGTCAGGATACCATCTTCGGCGGCTTTGCGCCCAACAGTCAGACGGCGGAGCAGCTCTCCAAATCGCTGGGCAGCCGCACGGTACTCAGCGGCTCTGTCAGTAAGGGGAAGAACGATCCCAGTCAGAGCCTGCAGATGATGGAGCGTCCGCTGATGACGCCGGACGAGCTGAAATCCATTCCCAAGGGCAGCTTTGTGGTGATGAAAACGGGAACACATCCCATGCAGACGAAGCTGCGGCTGTTTCTCGATTGGGGCATTACCTTCGATGCGACCTATGCCACACCGGAACACGCGGCGCGGCCTGTGGCCTACGCCAGCCGTCAGGAATTGTTCCTCAGTATCAGCAAAAGATATAGCAGCAGTGACCGGCCCGTACAGGCGCAGCAGGCATCGGCCACACAGAGGAGAACACCTCGCTCGGCCATGGGGCTCTACAGTGAGGACACAAGGCCATGAGCTACTTTGGAAGCATCTATGCAGATCAGGAGCTGTCTCATCGCGCCAGGACGGTCTATATGTACCTGAAGGATCGCTCCAACGTAGGAGACACCTGCTGGCCCAGCGTCCGCAGAATAGCGGAGGACTTGAAGCTGTCCCGCCGCACGGTGCAGAGGGCCTTGTCAGACTTGGAGCGACATGGATTTCTGGAGCGCACCCATCGCCGCCGTCCCAACGGCAGCCTGACCAGCAGCCTGTACCGCGTCAAGTGAACAGCTTAAGAGCGCACCTCCCGCCAAGGGGGAGGTGCGCTCTTTTGCTGACGCAAGGGTAGCGTCACCATGGCGCACCCAGAAGGACTCACTCTATCGGAGGGATTAGTACAGAGGAAAGAATAGAACAGTCTCTTGTAGAAGAACTATTTCTGATTTGCTTTCTTCTGAAGTGCGATATAATCTCGAACCGCTTTGCGTCCGTTGACATCGAGAGACAACATATCGGCAAGCATTGCGTCTGCGGTATAGTTTCCGACAAGGGGCTTCTTGTAGTCGTTGGGTCGGATGCTGAACTCCGAACGGCCAAGGATGTAATCAGTAGAAACTCCATAAAAATCTGCAAGTGCTGTTATGCAGTGGATCGGCATCTCATATTTGCCAGTTTCGTACTTGGAGTAATACTGCTGCGAGGTACCCAGCACCTTTGCTACATCGGCTTGTTTCAAATCTCTATCTTCACGCAGCTCTCGGATGATCTCGCAGAAAGTTTTCATGTAGGTTATCCTCCATTTTGTGGTAAAGGAATTATAGCCTACATCAAATATGACTTATTGACAGCGAGTTGAAATTGGCTTATTATTTATTTTGCATAAGCTAAATATAATGTATATTGCAATGAGGATACATCGGAGATAATGTGTATGACCAAGCCTATCCGCTGTGCCACCATCGGTCAAAATCCTATGCGATTTCCGTGGGGCTTTGACGAAGAAGATGACCGCTGCCGAAAATTGAAAATCGAATTGGCGCAGCAGATCATGGTGCTGCGCCAGAGCGGCGTGTCGCAATTTCTGACCGCCTGCGACTGCGGCGTGGGATTGTACGCCGCTGAGATCATCAACGGTCTGCGGACGACTGACCACGATCTGATGCTGCTGTGCTATACACCCCATGAGGAGCAGGCTACCAAGTGGGCTCCTTACTTGCGGGAGCGTTACTTTGATGTGTTGGAGAAATGCACCTACATTTCCGCCGTGTGCGAGGTCGGCGCACCGGACGCGCAGCTGCAAGCCTACAAGAAGATCATCGACCTTGCGGACGTGGTGCTGGCGGTCTATGACAGGGACACGCCGCCTGCTGGCAGCGCGGAGGACAGAGCCTTGGCCTACGCCGAGGGGCAGCGCAAATCCCTGCTTTTGCTTCATCCCACAGAACTGACCACGAAACAGATCTCCGCTGCCCATGACGCGAGATGATAGCCTCCGATAACCGCTGCACGGGTAAGGCAGGCTGGATACGACCCTTGTAGATGTAGAGTGAATGTGCTATACTCTGACCTGTGTGTTTGTCTACAGGGAGGAAAGTCATGTTTTATACCGACGAAGAAGTGTCTGTAATTACTGGTCTGCTCAACGCCTATTTGGTGCGGGAACACGCCAGTGAAAAGGTCAGAGAATCATATACCAGGATCAGCGAGGGACTCCAAAGCCGTGTGCTGACCAGGGACGACTACGTTTGGCTGGAGAATGCGCTGTTGTTCCTCCGTCCATATTGGTGGAGCGACCGCGAGGACGGACGGATGCTGATGGATGCCCTCCTGCATACGCAGACACTGGCGCGGAGAGCGCAATGAAATAGACCCTTGACGCGACAAAGCACTGCCGTGTGCTGCGGCACCGAGCCGAGGAGGTGTCTGAGATGCCGTTCCAATACCATATCCGTGAAATGACGGCGGAAACAAGTGCAGAGGATTTCGTGACGCACTTTGTCCATGTGGAGAAGTTCCTGCCCTTCTGCCAGCAGTGCAGCAGCTACAATACCCGCTGGACGTGTCCGCCCTTTGACTTTGATCCCATGACCATCTGGCGGAGCTACACGGGACTGCGCCTGTATGCCCGCATCTTGCATGCGGATATGCCGGAGCAGCCGCTGGACGAGGCAGTGGCGGCGCTGAAGCAGGAAAAGCGTCTGTATCGTGAATTGCTCCAGCGGTGGGAGCGGGAAATACCGGAGAGCCAGATGCTGCTGGCGGGCACCTGCGACCAGTGCGAGGTATGCGAAAAGGCACAGGGGCGTCCCTGCGGCAGACCGGAGCTGCTGCGCTATTCCATCGAGGCGCTGGGCGGCGATGTGGAGGGCTGTTTGCAGCACTATTTCCACCTGCCTATGCTGTGGGGCAGGAACGGCAAAGCACCGGACTACTTTGCGCTGGTGGGCGGCCTGCTCACCAAGTGACAGCGGAAACATAAAAATGACGGGTGTATCCACGGATACACCCGTCATTTTTCATTGTTCTTTTTCGCGGCGTTGGCAGCGGCACGGGCCTTGTCGCGGTTCTTGCGCCGGGCGATGAGGTCGGCCTTGACCTGCCGCTTCGCCTTTCGTTCCTGCATGAGCTGTTCTTCCTGCCGCTGGTACTCCTGCTCGTAGCGGGGATAGTGATGCTCCCGCGGCGGCTTGTACTGCGAGGGCAGCCCCGCAGCTTTCAGTGCCGCAGACCAGTTGCCGAAGCGTTGGGCAATGTACGCACCACCCACGATCTCACAGGGCGCTGGCGTATAGGATGCATCGACACATTGCCGCACATAGGCGATGAGGTCGGCGTCGCTGGCGGTTTCATATTCTATCGCAAAAGCCTCGTCCTGCGCTTGCAGGGCCTCGATGGTGCGTTTGACGATCTGCTGGTGCAGTAGGTTATCCCCGTTGACCTGTGGCATTTTTATGTCCCTCCTGGGCATAATAAACTCAGCCAGATGGAGCGATACCCTTCGTAAATCTACATCATTTAGGAAAGCATTTTTCGCCACCGGCTATGGTAAAACGATAGCATTTGCGGGGCGGGAAGTCAAGTGCGGCATCGGTGTTCGGGCGAAAACAGTCGTCGGAGACCGAAACGGGCGGTTTATGCGCCGTATTTTTCCTGTGCAGTAGACGATAAAGAGGGTGTTCGCCGTCAGAAAAAGCGTCGGGAGGATAACGAAATGTCACGTCGAGGGGAAAACATCTACAAGCGCAACGATGGCCGTTGGGAGGGCCGCTATATCCGAGGTCGGACGCCAGAAGGACGGGCGCAGTACGGCTACGTCTACGCTGCCACTTACAGCGCCTGCCGGGAAAAACGGCGGCAGCGCCTGCGGGAGCTGCCCCGTGAGATCACGCCAAGCAATAACATGACATTTCCGGAGGCTGTGGAGCTATTTTTCACGGAACGAGAGCAGAAGCGGAAGCTGAAGGAGTCCACTGTCAGCCGGTATCGGTATGTGGTACGGCAGTATATCCAGCCGCAACTGGGAGCCGCGCCGCTGTATACGCTGACGGAGGAGCGGGTGGCGGCGTTTTACCAAAGGCTCCAAGGACAGAGCTTGTCTCCCAAAAGCGCCAGAGACGTGGGCGTACTGCTGCGGGCCATTCTGCGAACGGCAACCAAGCGGGGTTGCTCCTGTACGGGCGTAAACGCCGAGCTTCCGATATGCAAAAAGCGACAGGTGGAGATATTCACCGAGCCGGAGATCGTGCAGCTGGCACATCATATCATGGACGCGCCTGACTTGACCGGCCTTGGTGTCCTTTTGACACTGAACAGCGGTCTGCGGCTGGGAGAGTTGTGTGCGCTGCGGTGGTCGGATATCGACCTCCACGCGGGCTTTCTGCGGGTGGAGCGGGAGGTACAGCGGCTCTATGAGCAGGGCCGTACAAGGCTCGTTGTGCAACCTCCTAAAAGCGAATCGTCGCTGCGGAGAATACCGCTCCCGGCTGATATCCTGTCCCTGCTGACAGCGCACAATCCGAAGAACGCAGGCAGTGTCTGCCTGCTGACAGGCGCCGCCGCGCCGCTGGAGCCGCGTACTATGCAGAACCGATATAGAGCCCTCTTAAAGCGGGCGGGCGTTCCGTACCGCAATTTCCATGCCCTGCGGCACACCTACGCCACACGCTGCATTGAGCAGAACGTGGACGTCAAAAGCGTCAGCGAAATGCTGGGCCACAGCGATGTGCGGATCACACTGCAAACCTATGTCCATGTGTCTCTGCGGCACAAGCAGCAGGCGGTGCAGAGCATCTGCTTCCTGCCCCTCTTTGGAAATGGAGACCTTGCGCCGTCAGAAATTCCGTCAGGCGCAGCAAAAACCGCTGCACGACAGGACGCGGCGGAACGGGTTTCCTAAATGATGTAGATTTACGAAAAAAGCTGTGCCGTTTGTGCAACAGGATGCCCAAAAACAGGCAGGTGCGCAATCCACGCACCTGCCATTTTTAGATAGGAAAACGAAGAAAGCCGAGTGAAAAAGAAGGGTCGAACACATTAGTGCCAATCATCTTTGCGATGGAAATCATGACAACTCGTCATGCGAAAAATCCGCAAAGCCTTTGAAATCGTCACTTCATGGAAAAGGTCTTACGGCACAAGGCTTTGCCGCCTCTCTCGCCGCAAAAATCGCACTTGCAAAGCGGGGCAATGTGTGCTTACAATAGTAGTGTAGTCCCCGACAAGTGAATAGGCTTTCGGTTCAAGGCGCCGCGGCGCTGCGATGAAAGGTGGAATGTGGGTCAGAGTCCCCGCGAACAGGTCACTGTGAGGCCTCCCGATGAGGAGGATAAGTCAGATACGCGCCGGAAGTGTCACAAATGCAAGCGCCTGAGATCGAGTTGCATGAACGGGGGCTATGCGTCCGTTTGAAAGAAGAAAGCGTCGGCATTTGCCGGCGCTTTTTGCATGAAATCAAGGCACCTATGGGGACGGAAAGGTGCTGGAGATATGGGAAATCGAAGAAAGTACGTCCGCAGGGACGCCACGGTGGAGAAGCTGTCTGCCATCTACCTGTCGGATAAGACCGGCAAGGTCAAAGAATCCACGCTGAAATGCTATCAATTCAACATCCGGAAGTATATTCTGCCGCACTTGGGTAGCCGAGTCGCGGCGGAGGTGACGGTGGACGACGTTGACGACTACATGGAGGCGTTGTTAGAGCGCTTTTCCCCCAAGCTGGTGCGGGAGGTGGCCTCGCTGCTGCTGGCAATTCTGCGCCTCGCAGGGATAAACTTCACCGGCGAGGTAGCGCTGCCGAAGGTGCGGCAAAAGGCCGTGGAGGTCTTTACCAAGCCGGAGCTGCTGGAGATCGGTAAGACCGTCCTGCGCCGACCGGACGAGACGGGACTGGGCATCCTGCTGACAGCCTATACCGGTATCCGATTGGGGGAATTGTGTGGCCTGCAATGGCAAGACGTCAACGTGGACGCGGGGACGCTGCACGTCCAGCGGACAGTGGAGCGGATCGCGCAGGCAGGCGGCGGAACGTGCCTGACGGTGCAGACACCGAAAACGGAGAGCTCTGACCGCTGGATCCCCATTCCGCAAGAGATGCTGCAGGTGCTGAAGGCTGACCACCGGCAGCCGGAGGCCTACCTGCTGACAGGCGGCGAAGCCCTGCCGGATCCCCGTACCTGCCAGTACCGCTATAAGGCGCTGCTGAACCGCTGCGGCGTGGGTTACCGCAGCTTTCACGCCCTGCGGCATACCTATGCCACACGCTGTATCGAGCAGGGGGTGGACGCCAAAAGCGTCAGCGAGCTGCTGGGCCATAGCGATGTGCGTACCACCCTGCGGCTGTATGTCCACTCGTCCATGGAGTATAAGCGCAAGGCGGTGGAGGGGATCGGTTTTTTGGATGAGATAACGTAAAAGGACGCCGTGAGGCGTCCTTTGTTCGTATATTTCCTTCGTAAAGTAACGTACTTTACGAAGACTGCCTAAAATTGGCACAAACACAGTATATAGCAGGCCATGTTAATTGTCAATATTGACTTCCCAAATTCGTCTTTTTTCTGACGAATAGCTGCAAAGCCTTGTGTCGCAAGGGTTTGCTGGCACTCTCGTAAAGTACGTTACTTTACGAAAAAGCTTCATCTGAAAAGTAAATACAAGGTCTTGCGAAGTCGTGTGGCTGTCACTGTAAAGGCGAGGAATCGTCAGGTGGCAGTTTTGAAGGAACGGGGTTATGCCTCCTGCGGACGGCGCTGTTGACGTAAGGAATGAACCAAAGCGGTGGTGACACCGTGTGGCGAATAGCAGCCATTGGAGCGAGCGCTCTGAGAAGGTAGGTTCAGGTACGAGAAGGACAAAAGTCCTTCGTGACGTTAGGGCAGAAGAATTGCACGATGGAGGATCAGTGTTGTACAGCGGGCGCTCTCTCCCTGACGGCATAGGCAGGAGTGCGCGCTGACGAAGATCGTCAGCGCATTTTTATTTCTGCCAGATCACCGCTGGTTTCCCTGTGAAACCGGCGATTTTTCCAAGGGAGGAGTATACCCATGTCCAACAGAAACCCACGCGAAAGATTTGATTATCAAAGCTGGTTTGACCGCAATGTCGCTAAACGCGCGGAGGCAGCCTTGGCAGAGCGTGACGCAGCCTTCGCTGAAAAGCACGCAGAAACGCCGCTGATAGATCTGGCGCGTTACCTTGTCCGCAAGGCTGAACTGATACGACATACGCCTTCCCCGTGCGAAGTGGACGGCGGCGCTTTTATCGAAGAACGCTTCGGCAGCTGGGAAGCGGCGCTGCAAATGGCGAAGCTACCACCCGTAAGAAAAACGCTGCAACTGAGAGAGACTGGCCGCTTCCGGGCGGAAAAGAAAGTGCAAGAGCCGCTGTTTTACGAGGAATCTGAGCGTAAGAAGAAAGAAAAACGCGCACGAAAAGCCATCAGTCATGCGGCGCAACAGGCGCGACTCAAGGAGAAGAAAAAACTGGAGCTGGAGAAGAAAGAGGCCCGCGATGCTATTGCCCGCCAGCGCGAGGCGGAACGCCGCGCTGAGAAAGAAGTCAATTCTGCTGAGGAAACTGAGTCTGCCGTGGCCTGTGCGGAGGTAACCCCTAATCAAACCGAGACAGTCTGAACGGAGACTGTTCGCTTTCCATAGGGGATGGGGTTTAAGCCGCCCCATCCCCACTTCCTCAAAATAATGCAAAACCGAGAGCGGCATACGCCGTAGTCTTTCCCATAGAGCGGGAGGGGTTTGCCGGCCCCTCCCGCGAACCTCAAGAATATCCGCTTTGATGTAGAGTCTGCGAGAGCAGAAACTACGCCGCAAGGCGTTTACATAAAAGAATTTGACCAATTAGGAGAAAGGAAGATCACGGAATGAAAAAACGAATCGTATCATTCCTGATGGCGCTGGTGATGGTAGTCTCTGTGCTTCCCGTCAGCGCATTTGCCGAGGAACTCCCGGCAGAGGCACCCGTTGCCGCACAAGCGGTGACAGAGGGTGTCGCTGGAACCGAGGAGCCTCTTACGGAACCGGCACCGACTGCTGAGGAAGGCGACGCGGCTGTTGGGGACAGTGAGACCTCGGCAGAGCCGACGATCACCACCAACCTGGCTGAGACTGTCGCGGTCAAGACCGGCGACGCCCTTACCCTCACCATTGCGGCAGAGGGCACGGGTACCCTGAGCTATCAGTGGTATGTCGGCAACACATACAATGGCCGGAGAATCAGTGGGGCCACCGAGACATCCTATAACGTGGCTACGAGCGAGGAGCAGATCACCTACTACTATGTGGCGGTCACCAACACGGAGGAGGGCAAGACGCCCGCCACCGTCTACTCTGCCATTGCCAAGGTCGTCGTCACCGATGACGGCAGCGGTGAATTCAGCGATACCCCGGTAATCACAAGCGATGTGAAGGACGCTGAGGATGTGGTGCTGCCCTGGAATTCTCTGAGCAGTCGGGTCTTCGACATCAGCGTGAAGCAGCTGGGCATGACCAGCCTGTCCTACCAGTGGTACAAGAACACGGAGCGGAGCTATGAGGGGGCGGAACTGATCCCCGACGCGACCATGCAGTCCTATGCCATTCGCGGCACCACGATGCTGGGAACTAGCTACTACTTCTGCGAGGTCACCAATACGCTGGAGGACGGCACCACCAGAACTACCCGTAGCGCTATCGGCAGCCTGACCATCAAGGCCCCTGAGAAGATGGAATTCGGCATTGTCACCGGCGAGGAGCCTGTGGGAAAGATCAAGATCAAGGTGAGCGACAGTGTTCCGAAGCGGGACGATCTGATCAACGGTATGGGTGAACCCATGGAGGACCCCGGCCCCTACGGCGATCTGGTGGGCAGCGCGAAGAGCTACAGTGAGGCACTTATCTACCCCTCCGACACCATGATGACCATTATCGCCCGCGCCCTTATTGAGGACGGCCACCGGCAGGTGGGCGGCGAGAAAGGCTACATCAGCGCTATTATCGCCAACTATGGCACTGAAAACAGTGTTGAACTGGCTGAGTTCCGCCGTGGTAAGGGCAGCGGCTGGATGGGTACATTGAACGGCTGGTGCACCAACACAGGCTTTGCCAACTACACGGTGGCCAAGGGTGACATTCAGGATGGGGACACCATCGACGTCATGTATACCACCGATCTGGGCAAGGACATTGGCTGTGACTTCAATGCCACCGATATGTCACTGGAATACCTGAGCCTGCTCACGAATAGTCGGCTTAATCCGGATCGCTATGCCAATGAGGTGGCGCCGGAGAATTTCAGCGGCAGCAACTATAACTATGAGATGGTGCTGAAGTCCGATGTGACCAGCTTCAAGGTGAAGGCCAGCCTGGCGGAGAAGCAGTTTGTGGCACGCGTATTCGTAGGGGATACGGAGTACCGGCTGAACAGTGGCGTGATCCCCTTTACGGGTAACAAACTGACCTTGACGGTGAAGACGGTGAAGCCCGCCTCCGGAACCACGGCGGCGACGGAGGGCAAGACCTACACCATTACCCTGATACGCGACCAGAAGCTGCTGAACCAAAAGGGCGACATGACGTTGGATTTGCTCCTCAAGAGCGGCAGTGTGGTGGAACAGGACGCGCTTGAGCCTAGTTATTCGGAAACAAAGTGGGAATTTAGCACCACCGCGCCTGCTTACACGAGGGACGAGAGCAAGAATGTCACCGGCTTTATCCTGCGGCTGCCCAAGGTGCCCGAGGGCACCACCGGCGAGGTCGTCGCCCCCAGCGGTGCCAGCTACCCGATCGTAAACGGTGTAGCTACGGTGTCAAATGAGATCGCTCGATATGGCCACTTCTACTTCACAGTACGGTTGACCAGCGGAGACAGTCAGGGTATCTATACCCTGCACATTTTCAAGCAGGCTGCTACGATAGGCCTGAAAAGCTGTGCGTTCGAGGGCGGCAATGTAGCCTTTTCTTCCGAGAATGTCTATAACGGCCAACCGGAGGGGACGCTATTCCAAGTGGATGAACAAGGAAATGAGACCGGTGAGATCGGGCTTGACACCAACTGGTTCGAGTATAATATCCATGTGACTGAAAAGGTTCAGTCCTTGAAGCCACGGAAGGTTACCAGTATCATGATGGTGAGTCAGGGCATCGTGTCTATGTCCATAAATGGAGGCGCAGCAACCAAGCTTCCGGCAAAGTCGGCAACATCTATTTCAACGTACCTTAACGCTAAAAAGAATTACATTCCGCTCAAGACCGAACGAACAGATATTACCTTTAGCATCGCAAACGTAAAAGATACCAGCGAGGCTGTAACTTATACCTTCCACGTGATTCGTCACTCCATTGAAGCGTCGGAAATAGAGGCGCTGATTCAAGCGTTGCCTCAGGTGGATGGCTTTATCTACTCCGAGCATGCAACGGCAGTGCAGCAGGCAAAGAAGCTATATGATGATGCCAAGGATGAGATAAAGGCCGAACTGTCCGCGGAGTCTGTAGCAAAGCTGACTGCCCTGTGCGCAGAACTGGAGCGGCAGTATGACGAAGGCATGGCACAGATCGAAGCCGTGCTGGAGGAGGTAAGCAAGTATAAGGATGCCATCCCCGAAGATATCACAGAGCTGACTGACGAGCTGTACCAGCAGTATGGCGAGGCCATCCGTGCTTCGGGCAAGCTGTATGACAAGCTGCAGGGCTGGGTGCTGACGCAGTGGAACAATGGCGGCTATGCTGAAAAATACGTGCTGACCAACGCGCTGAAGCTGCTGAACCGGTATGAGACCGGCAGCCGCAAGACCATCGGTCAGGCCACGGACTATCTGGACGACTTCATGCTGACGAACTCCGCGTTCAATCTGACGCTGGGCTCCGCGTGGAATGCTTACCCTGTTACCTTCCGGGACATTACCTATTCTAAGACCAAGCTGGGCGGCGAGGCGGGCCTGCCCTGGAACGAGCCGGGGCGCCTGCGCTTTGAAATCGACGATCCCACGATCTTTGAGATCAAGACGGTTGTCGGTTCCTACGGTGACAGAGGTTTGGGCAGCAACGGTGAGGTCTATGACAATGAGCTCTACTACCTGATCCCGCTGAAGGAAGGTACCACCACCTTCCGCGTGACGCTGACGGACAAAACCGGCACTTTCTACGGCCAGACTCCGGAGATGATCGTTCACGTGAACAGCGAGGCCGAGGCGTCTATTGAGAAACTGGCAGACAAGCTGACCAACATCAACAGCCTGCCTCGTACAACAAAATACGACATCCATTACTTCTGGCAGGGTCAGGAGGGTGCGCCCTTCACCTTCAAGGTCAACGGCGACAACGCCAAGGTCTATGTATGGGAGTATCTGGGCGGCGGCAAAAAGACCGAGTACGCCGTGGACTCCGATGGCATGGTGACGGTCATTCTGAAGGATGGCTATAACCCCATTGAGGTCACTGCTGACTATCAGGGACAGCGGGTTACTCAGACCTATGGCCTGAAGGGCAAGGTCATTGACTACACCATTACTAACGTGACGCGGCCGGGTCAGGCGCCTCGCCTTGGCGACACCATTGACCTGAAGATCACCGGCCTCTGTGTACCTGTGTACAAGATCCTGCGTATTTATAACCCCATGGGGCCTCGCTTTGTTTATCTGACAGAGGATTTGCCTCAGCAGTATCAGCTCAACGGCAACAATGACCAGTATCACATCGGTACCATGCGTATCGTGCTTACCGGTTTCGGCACCATCCATCTGACCGGAGGCTATATCTACGAGACATGGATGGGCAGCAAGCTGGGTTCTGAACTGAGCCAAGGCAATACCGGCGAGATTGCACCTCAGGAGGAAAATGTATTCTCCGTCCTGCCCGACCTGAACTTTGAGGTTGCCGATTATACCGGCTATACCGGACAGGTGCAGGTCAACACCGAAGTGGAGACCGGCAATACAGTGCGTGCCGGACAGAAGATCACCATCAATCTGCTGAACCTACCTACGGATGAGATCACGGCGAAGTATCCCTGCGTGACCACCAGCACCGAAATGAAGCTGCAGTCCATCCAGACCATTTTCGGCACGAATATCCCTGGTTTGGCGGCCGTGGAGTCCGAGCTGGTCAAGAATCCCCTGTCAGGGCGCGAGGTAAGCCTTGATTCCATCACCTCCATCACCGTCACAATCCCGAAGGATACGCCTGCGGGCACGTATAAGATCTACGGCGGTTATGTCAAGCTCCGCCGCGGTGACCCCGCATGGTCTATCACCACAGAAAACCTGTATGAGCGGCAGATCCAAGACGTCGAGCTGACGGTGCTGCCTGCCACGGACTACAGCGACATCTACACCACCACCGGTGATTATATCGCCTCTCTGGGCACTCCCACTGTGGGCAGCGTCGGCGGCGAGTGGATGGCACTGGGGCTGGCTCGCAGCGGCCGCACCGTACCCTCCGGGTACTACGACAATGTGGTCAAGTATGTCAAGGAGAATATTGACAGCAACGGTCGTCTGGATCGTACAAAGACCACCGAGAATGCCCGTGTGATCCTTGCACTGACCGCCATCGGTAAGGATCCCACCAATGTGGGCGGCTATAACCTGCTGGATGGTTTCTACAACATGAAGGGCTGCCTGCTGGGACAGGGCGTCAACGCACCTATCTTTGCGCTGCTGGCGCTGGACAGCCATAACTACACCCCCACCCATGACGACGTGACCCGCGAGAGCCTTGTTGAGCTGATCCTCAGCGATCAGGTGAAGGCGGACGGCGGCTGGGCACTGGAGGGCGCAACAGCCGAGGCATCTGATGTGGATATGACTGCCATGGCGATTCAGGCACTGGCCCCCTATTATAAGACCAACGCCAATGTCAAGTCCGCAGTGGATAAGGCGCTGGGCCTGCTGTCCACCATGCAGCAGCCTGACGGCGGCTACGCCAGCTGGGGCACCGTCAACAGTGAGTCTTGCGCTCAGGTCATTGTGGCGCTGACTGCGCTGGGTATTGATCCTACTGTTGACAGCCGGTTTATTAAGAACGGCATAAGTGTGCTGGATGCTCTGTGCAGCTACTATGTCACCGGCGGCGGCTTCTCCCATACCTCCGGCGAAGGCCGGGACGGCATGGCCACCGAGCAGGGTTACTACGCTCTGGCCGCGTATTACCGCTTCGTCAACAAGCAGAACAGGCTGTACGACATGACGGACGTTTGCGTCACCCATACTTTCGGTGAGTGGACTACCGTCAAGGAGGCTACCTGCACTGAAGCTGGCAGCGAGAAGCGTGTTTGCTCCATTTGCAGTGCAGAGGAAACCCGATCCATTGAGGCATTGGGACACAAGTTTGGTGAGTGGACGGTCACTAAGAAAGCCACCTGCACCGAGAAGGGCAGCCAGACCCGTACCTGCTCCGTCTGCCAGGCCACCGAAACACAGGACATCGCGGCGCTGGGCCACAGCTTCGGCAAGTGGGTCGTTACCAAGGAAGCCACCCGTACCGAGGAAGGCCTCAAGACTCGCACTTGCTCCGTTTGCAGCGCGACTGAAACGCAGGTTATCCCTGCGCTGGGGAATCGTCCCAGCAATCCTGGCACCGGCAATTCCGGCACCAACAAGCCTGCTGAGGATGTCAAGAGTTCTCAGACCGGCGATAACAGCCAGATAGCCATGTGGATGAGCAGTGTAATGCTCTCTGCCGCGGCTCTGGTGGTGCTGACCCGCAAGAGAAAGCACAGTGCCAAATAAGTAGACACTATCATTACAACACCCGCGCAGGGGCGTCATTTGACGCCCCTGCGCACAGCGCTATTATCAAGAGGTAAGAAAAAATGACAAATAAGCATGTGAAACGGATGCTGGCTGCCCTTTTAGCGGCCTTGACGCTGTTGTCTCTGGCCGCCTGCGGTGCTGCTGCGGTCATCGATGCCGATACTGAAAATGGCACCACTGTCCAGCAGACGGATGATCAGAAGAAAAACGGCACTGCCAAAACGGACAACAAGCAGACTGACGCGAAAACCGACGATACCAAAAAAGATAATGCTAAAAAAGACGATGCGTCTAAAGTAGAAGATACGAAAAAAGATGACGCAAAGCAGGAAGAAATCAAACAGGAAGAAGCCAAACAAGACGAACCCAAGCAGGAAATCGATCCCGCCACCGGCAAGGACAAATATCAGACAGATCCTGTTCCCGAAGGAAAGCCTACGCCCGTAGAACCGCAGGATACAACTGTTGACACGAGCAAAACGTATAGCTGCACATTCTCTATCTCCTGTGCGACTTTGCTAAACAATATGGATACGCTGGAGGCTTGTGCACCAGAGAAGGTTTCGCTGGTTCCGTCCGACGGGACGATTCTTTCCACTACTACTGTTACTTTCACAGAAGGTGAAAGCGTTTTTGATGTACTCCAGCGAATCTGCCGCGACAACGGCATCCATATGGAATCTAGTTGGACTCCCATGTATAACAGCGCCTACGTTGAGGGTATCAATAATCTGTATGAATTTGATGGCGGAAAGCTGTCTGGTTGGATGTATAAAGTCAATGGATGGTTCCCCAACTATGGCTGTTCCCGATATCAGTTACAAGATGGAGACACCGTTTGCTGGGTATATACCTGTGACTTGGGCAAAGATGTTGGCGGCTATATGGGCGGTTAAAAGAGGGACTGTAATCGCGCACTGCTAATTAAGTAAGAAAGCCGGATATCCCGGCTTTCTTACTCTGCATATTTCTAATAAAACGAAAGGAGGCCCGCACCATGTCCGATACCTTTTCCCGCTATCATCCGGCGGTGAATTTTCTGTTCTTTGCGCTGGTGCTGGTCTATTCCATGGTACTGATGCACCCGGTGTGCCTGCTGATCTCTCTGCTGGGCGCGGTGCTGTACGTTATCCAGCTCAACGGCCGCAAGGGCCTGCGGCTCAGTCTGAGGATCGCCCTGCCGGTGATGCTGCTGGCGGCTCTTGTAAACCCCGCCTTCAACCATGCGGGCATGACCATTCTGACCTACCTTCCCACCGGCAATCCCCTGACGCTGGAGAGCATTCTGTACGGCCTTGCGGCGGGGTGTATGCTGTGCGCCGTGCTGCTGTGGTTCGTGTGCTACAATCGTGTTCTTACCTCCGATAAGTTCGTCTATCTTTTTGGCCGGGTGATCCCCGCTCTGTCGCTGGTGCTCAGCATGACGCTGCGGTTCGTCCCCCGTTTCAAGCAGCAGATGGACACTGTGCGGCAATCCCAGTTCTGCATCGGGCGGGACGCCAGCAGCGGCAGCGTGTGGCAGCGGGCGAAGAAAGCCGTCACCATCTTCTCCATTATGGTGACCTGGGCGCTGGAAAACGCCATCGAGACCGCTGACAGCATGAAAAGCCGGGGCTACGGCCTGAAGGGCCGCACCGCCTTCTCCATCTTCCGCATGGAGGAGCGGGATCGCTATGCCCTGCTGTGGCTGGGCTTCTGCGGCGTGTATCTCACCTGCGGCGCCATCGCCGGAGGACTGAAATGGTGGTATTTCCCGGCGCTGACGGGCACATTGGCCCAGCCCATGACCGTCAGCTTTTATCTGGTGTATCTGGCCTTGTGCCTGACGCCGGTCATTTTGGACAGAAGGGAGGCCCGGGCATGGCGCTGTTCACCATCGAGAACCTGACATTCTCCTACCCGGAGCAGACCATCTGCGCCATCGACGATCTGACGCTGACCGTGCCTGAGGGGGCGTTTGTGGTGCTGTGCGGCCCCTCTGGCTGCGGAAAATCCACGCTGCTGCGGCAGCTGAAGCCTGCGCTGGCCCCTCACGGTGTCCGCTCGGGCCGCATTTGCTTCCGCGATACGCCGCTGGAGCAGGTGGACGAGCGTACACAGGCTGCCCGCATCGGCTTTGTGCAGCAATCGCCGGAAAACCAGATCGTCACCGATAAGGTGTGGCATGAGCTGGCCTTCGGGTTGGAAAGCTTGGGCGAGGATACGCCCACCATACGCCGCCGCGTGGCGGAAATGGCATCCTTTTTCGGCATTGAGGGATGGTTTTATAAGAGTGTCACGGAGCTGTCCGGCGGGCAGAAGCAGCTTTTGAATCTGGCGTCCGTCATGGCCATGCAGCCGGATGTGCTGATTCTGGACGAGCCTACCAGCCAGCTTGACCCCATCGCCGCGTCGGACTTTCTGGCGGTGCTGGGCAAGATCAACCGCGAGCTGGGCACCGCCATTGTGCTGACGGAGCACCGCTTAGAAGAAGCTTTCCCACTGGCCACCACCGTGGCGGTGATGGACGGCGGGCGGCTCTTGTGTACCGGAACGCCTGCGGAGGTGGGGCGGCACCTCAAGGCCATGGGCCACCGGATGTTCCTTGCTATGCCGGCCGCCATGCGCATCTGGGCGGCGGTGGAGTCCGACGCGCCCTGCCCCGTCACCGTGCGGGAAGGGCGGGATTTCCTGCAGGAGTTCGCGTCCCGTAAGCCCCTGCTGCCGCTTCCAGAGGAGCCGAAGCAGCCGAAGCGTGAGCCGGTCATCACCGTAGAGGGCGCTTGGTTCCGCTATGAGGAGAACAGTCCCGACGTGGTCAAGGGCCTTGATCTCCAGCTGAGCCGGGGCGAGTTTCTGGCGCTGCTGGGCGGCAACGGCGCGGGCAAAAGCACCACATTGAAGCTGCTGAGCGGGTTGAAAAAGCCCTATCGGGGCGATATTGCGGTGTCTGGCACGCTGGGTATGCTGCCCCAGAACCCGCAGACACTGTTTGTAAAGAAAACCGTCCGGGAGGACTTGTTTGAAATTTTCTCCGGCAGCAAGCTGCCAAAGCCGCAGCAGGCCGAACGGGTGGCCCGGATGGTGCAGCTGTGCCGTCTGGACACGCTGCTGGATCGCCACCCCTATGATCTCTCCGGCGGCGAGCAGCAGCGGGCCGCGCTGGCCAAGGTGCTGCTTTTGCAGCCGGAAATTCTGCTGCTGGACGAGCCTACCAAGGGCCTCGACGCGGAATTTAAGCAGCAGTTCGCGGAAATTCTCCGCGCGCTGCTTTGGCAGGGCGTGTCGCTGCTGATGGTGAGCCACGATGTGGAGTTTTGTGCCCGGTACGCTCACCGCTGCGCGCTGTTCTTCGACGGCAGCATCGTGACGGAAGCGTCTCCCCGCGCCTTCTTCAGCGGCAACAGCTTCTATACCACCGCCGCCAACCGCATTGCCCGGCCATTGGAGCCCCAGGCGGTGACGGCGGAGGATGTGATGACCGTCTGCGGCGGCGACGTGCCGCCCATGCCGGAGCTTCCGCTGGAGGCCCCGCCTCTGCCGGAACCGGCGGAGGAAACACCGGACTGGAAGCCGAAGAAGCTCCCTCTGTGGCGTAAGCTGCTGGCGGCGGTCAGCGGTGCGGGGGCGATTGCCATCTTCCTGTATGCCACCAATATCACTGAGCTTTCCAGCGCCGTTACCAGCCACGGATTGACTGCGCTGGGCGAGAAGCAGCTGTGGCTGTATCTGGTGTTCTGCGCGCTGGTGTTGGTGCTGGCGCTTTCTATCGGCCGGCGTTCCCGGCCGCCTGTAATGGTGCAGGTGCCTGCGGAAAAGCGTAAGCTTCCCAAGCGCACCGTGGCCATGGCGGTTTCCGCGCTGCTGCTGATCCCTGTGACGCTGTTCATCGGCGTATTCTATCTGGAGCGGCAGCAGTACGCCCTCGTGTCGGTGCTGGTGCTCTTCGAGTGTATGCTGCCCTTCTTTCTGGTGTTTGAGGGACGCAAGCCACAGGCCCGCGAGCTGGTGGTCATCGCCGTGCTGTGCGCCATCTCCGTGGCGGGCCGGGCCGCCTTCTTCATGCTGCCCCAGTTCAAGCCGGTGATGGCCATGACCATCATCTCCGGTGTGGCCCTGGGCGGCGAGAGCGGCTTTCTGGTGGGGGCGCTGACCATGCTGGTGTCCAACATGTTCTTCTCTCAGGGGCCGTGGACGCCGTGGCAGATGTTCTGCATGGGCATCATCGGCTTCCTGGCGGGCGTGCTGTTCCGCAAGGGACTGCTGCGCCGCACACGGGGGAGCCTGTGCGTGTTCGGCGTGTTCAGCGCCATCGTGATCTACGGCGGCATCATGAACCCCGCCTCGGTGCTGATGTGGGCCAATGCCGACACGCTGACGTGGAAAACCGTGCTGACCTACTACGTCACCGGCTTCCCTATGGACTGTGTGCAGGCCTCTGCCACGGTGTTTTTCCTGCTGATTGCGGCGGAGCCCATGCTGGAAAAGCTGGATCGCATCAAGCTGAAATACGGTTTAATGGAATAAAAAGAAAGAGGATCAACGCCTTTTCAGTTAGGAAAGACGTTGATCCTCTGTTGTTTTTGGGAGGCCATATGCGATCCGCTTTCAACAAGGTGATATACAGATACTGAAAATCAAAAACGAATTGAATACATAGCTGGCTGTGTAGTTAGCTGTTTTCACAATTTACTCTTGCACAATAGCATGCAGGCAGATTTGGCCTGCGTGCTTTTTACTTGTCGAAAAGCGTCAGTTTTTGTCCGTTGCCGCGGCCCGCCGTTTCCGTCATTTGCGATTTTTTCAAAAATGACGAAACGGAGGTAGCAACGTATGTCGTACAGAAATGATCCATATCATCCCGACTATTTGAAAATGTACCCCTGCTTGAAGAATCGACCCGATGTACTGAAGGTGCTGACCCAAAGCGATAGGAAGATGAAATACATAGAAAAGGATCTGAAAAATGATACTGAGCGTCTGGATAAGGAGAGCAATGCCGTCAAACACATCCCCAGCAGAGAAGTATCCTTTGAAAGCTTAGGAAAGCATCAGCGCAAGCAAATTGTGGATACCAGCGAGAGTGTTGAGGACCAAGTACTGCGACATGAAGCCAATCGGCATCTTTGGTGTGCGTTGGAAAAGTTGGAGGAAGCCGAGCGAGAACTGATTTTGGCCTACTATTACAGAGGACTGACCGAACGAGAGTGCGCGGAAAAGATAGGCATCACGCAACCAAGCGTGAATGCCCAGCGGAGGAGGATTTTGAAGAAGTTAAAAAGATTTTTAGAAATATAGAAAAAGTGCCTATCAAAATGCGTTTTTAACGGCTAATAGAGTGAGGGGATAAATAACCCTTCCCCCGCCAAGGACAAGCTGGCGGGTATTGCTCTTTGAAAAATGCCTCTTGGCCATATCCGGCAACTGGATCACATCAGCAGATGAGCCTCCGTAAGAAAGAGGACAGCGATGCGGAGAACGCGCCATGACCACCTGCACGGGAGTTTCCCGTGTCAATGCAGGTCCCAAATCGGAAGGTGCCCAGCGATACCCGTTCATCCAAAAGCAGCCGCGGCAGGCTGTCTCGCCATGACCTCATCTGCCTACAATGGTACTTCTGCATAGCGACAGATACAAGCAATCGGTGCAGCTCGGAGCGATCCTCGGAGGGGTGCGATTCCCATGTGCGGCGCCAGCCGCAGACCAGTTGACCGCCCGCCAGTCCGGGAAGTAGTGTCGAATAGGACTGAACAAATGATGGAAACGGCGGGGCCGCTCCAACACGCTTTGGAGCGGCCCCACCATAATTTTTTTGCCTGATGGCAGAAACGCGGACACTGGTTTCTCTTCTCTCTCCCCTTTCGTTTTATGCTTTCGTCCATTCCCTGTGTCTACTTCTTCTCTCACTCTCACACCCACCCAACATCTGACAGTGTCCGTGTTTGTGCCATCAGAAAATGTGTAAAAGGAGAAAATCATGCAGGATAAGAACATTGACTTTTGCGGCATTCTGAACCTTTTGGCCGCGCTGAAACGAGCCGGTTTTCCCAAGACGGAACTGGAGCAAGTCGCTGTGCGTATCGCCGTGCAGACCGGCGCGACGATCCCTATTTCTTTCTGAATTTCTTCGCAAAAAGCAGTAGCTTTACAGTAGCGGTTGTGGTATGTTATGTTGCTACAAGGAGGAGGTGAGCGGCCACGGAAGAGAAAGAGATCAACGGAAACCTTGCCCTGAACGGCAAAGAACGACGGGTCATTAGGATCGAAGCCACCCATGAGCGGGACACCCGGAAGTTGCGGGTGGCCGCCTACTGCCGGGTCAGCTCCTCCTCGGAGGATCAGCTAAATTCCTTCGCGGCTCAGAACATCCACTATACGCAATACATCACCGAGCATGATGATTGGCGGCTGGTGGACATCTATGCCGACGAGGGCATCACCGGCACCTCAGTGGAGAAGCGAGATGACTTCAAGCGGATGCTGGCCGACAGTGGGCGCGGGCTTATCGACCGCATTCTGGTCAAGTCCATCTCCCGCTTCGCCCGCAACACGTCGGAGTGTCTGGAGGCTATCCGGCAGTTCCGAGCCAACGGCACGACCATCTTCTTCGAGAAAGAAAACATCGACACCGCACGGGTATCCTCCGAACTGATGACCGCCCTGCACGCAGCCTTTGCACAGGCGGAGAGCGAGTCCATCTCCGGCAATATACGCTGGAGCTACCAGAAACGGATAGAACGTGAGGAGTTTAGCGCCTACAGCGCCCCGCTGGGATATGACCTTGTAGGTGGTAAGCTTGTTATCAATGAAAAAGAAGCCAACGTCGTGCGAGAAATATTTGATATGTACTTAAACGGTATGAACTCCGAAGAAATTGCTCATAAAATGAATGCACAGAATACGCTATCAATCAACTGGAGAAGGCAGCGAATAGAGTACATATTGAAGAACGAGAAGTACAAGGGCGATGCCATACTACAGAAGTCTTATACAACGGCCTCTTTTCCGCGAAAGCGCAAAAACAACCACGGAGAAAGGAATGCGTATTACATGGAAGATTCCCATGCAGCGATCATATCAGACGTGGACTTTGAAACTGTACAGAAGATTCGAGCAGGACATAGACGCAGCACAGGAATAACCAATACGGTATTGCGTGGAACACTATACTGTTGCTGTGAAAGTCCGCTGCGAATGCGGATGTCAGGGCAATCTGTGTATTGGGTATGTATTCGTCACAGCCACAATACATCAGCCTGCCCCATCACACAGATTCCTGAAGCCCAGGTTCAACAAGCCTTCCTCCGGCTGTACTACAACCTCAAGCACCAAGGCAGCCGCATCCTGCCCGACCTCATTACCAACCTCCAGTCCATCCGTGAACGGAAATTTCTCTGGAGTGTGGACGTCATTGAGCTGAACAAACAAATAGCGGAACTTACCAGTCAGAATCAACTGCTGGCCACTCTGAGAGAAGGCGGCTGCGTTGATCCTGACATTTTCATATCCAAGAGTAATAAGCTGACCGAACAGCTCCGCGCCGCAAAGCAAGCCAAAAGCAGGATCCTCAATCAAGACGGTGATGATACTATCCCCTGCACCCAAGAGCTCACCACTATCCTCGCAAGGGGGCCCGAAATGCTGCACGATTTTGACGGGGAGCTGTTCGGTCAGCTTACCGATGAGATATCCCGTGCATGGTCAGGGATGTCCACACGGCAATATAAGAACCTCAAGGGTTTGAAGAAAGAAAACCTTCGCGACAACATGACCACGCTGGAGCTGGTACTGAATATGCTGGCGGAAGCAACCACAACGGAAATCTCCAAGCAGAAAGCACCGGAGACATTTTCGGAAAACATTGATGTGGCGCGTGCCGGAGGCAAGGTAGCCGGAGATGCACGGAAAGCCATCGAAAGTCAAACCGGTGTCCCCGTTATCACCTCCAAAAACGCTGTACAGCTCAATCAGGTCGTGACAGATCTGCTGGAAGGTGCGGCTACGTCACCGGAAAAGCAAGACAAAAAGCGGTGATTTATAAACAACTACGGCTGCGGGTAGTTACAAAAGAAAAGAGACATCCTTTCGGATGTCTCTTTTCTTTTGGTGCGGCGGTTCCTTGCGTGCAATAAAACGCCCCGGCCGATGGCCGGGGCGTTTTATTGCAGTTCTGCCTCTAAGTGATGAAATCACTATAATCGGGAATGGTATCGGGCATATTATTCGGATCTGTGGTATCATCGTGGTCGCCGCCCGGCATATTGAAGTCGTCGTCCGCCTCGTCGCCAAAAAAGCCGTTCCAGCCGCCCAGCATCATAAAGGCGTCCTCCACCACGATCTCGTCGTGGCCCTCGATCAGCTCACGCTGGTAGTTCAGCACGGAGCCGGTAACGGTGGTCACGTTGCCGTCGCTGTCCGCCATGTTGACGGTGTAGGTGGGGGCGGTGTGCATGGTGCAGACAGCGGTGGGGGCGTTATCCGCCGCCACCAGGGCCGTGTAGACGCGGCTGCCGCGAACGTCCAGGGCACAGTTCTCCGATGCCAGCATTCCGCTGTCAGCACAGACGGCCACGCTGGTCAGGCCGGAGCAGGAGAAGAAGTCCTTGTCGGGCAGGTCCTCGTGGATGGCGCTCATGACCTTGCGGAACACAGCGGAGCAGGGGTTGCCGCTGGCCACGATCCGCTGGTTGTGCTCATAGCCGGCCCAGACGGCGCAGCTGTAATAGGGCGTGTAGCCCACGAAGTAACGGTCCTTGTTGCTGTTGGTAGAACCGGTCTTACCGGCGATGTGCATACCGCTGAACTGTGCCTCGTAGCCGGTACCGTTCAGGGCGGCCTCCTGCAGCAGATGGTTGATGATAGCCGCCGTGGTGTTCTTCATGGCCACGGTGGACTGGGCCTCGTTCTCCAGCACCACGTTGCCGTTAGCGTCCTCCACACGGATGAAGGTACGGGGCTTGGTGTACACGCCCTCGTTGACGAAGGCGGCGTAGGCCGCGGACATCTCCTCGGTGGTGACGCCCTTTTCAAAGCCGCCCAGAGCCATGTTGCCCACCTGCTGAGAGTCGGTATAGGTCAGGTTCTCAAAGCCCAGCTTGTTCACCAGGAAGTCATAGGAATTGCTGACGCCGTAGGCCAGGTTCGTCCGCACGGCACAGGTATTCAGGGACTGGGCGATAGCGGTGTGCAGCGCCGTCAGGCCCTGATAGCGCCAGTTGGCGTTGCGGGGCCAAACCTCGCCGTTGAGCAGCATGGGATAGTCGTCGATGACCGACGCGCCGTTGATGGTGCCGTTGTCCAGTGCCGGGGCGTAGGTGGACACAGGCTTGATGGCAGAACCGCACTGCCGGGCGTTCACAGCCCAGTTCCAGCCGCGGTCCACCACCTTTTCACCGGCACCGCCGATCATAGCCACCACATAGCCGTTGGTGGGATCCACGATGGTCAGGGCGATCTGCAGCTGATCCTCCACCTGCTCACCGGCGGCGTTCGTATAGCTGCTGGTATAGGGGATATTCTCCAGATTATAGCACACATCCTCCGCGATCTTCTGATACTTGGGATTCTGGGTGGTGTAGATCTTGTAGCCCCTGCTGTAGACCATGTTGATGGCCTGGTCGTAGGCAGAGACCTTCTTGCCCTCGCTGTTGACCTTTTCGGTGATGCCCAGCTTCTCCACCAGTGCCTCGGCCACATCGGTGATCATGGCATCGGTGAACCAGGAGTTGCTGCCCTTGATGGTGGGGGTGCTGTCATCCGCCGGGGAGGCGGTATCGTCGCTGGTATCGGTGGTATCCTCCGTGTCCGGCTCGGTGCCGGTACCGTCGCTGCCCACATACTTGCCGGAGATGGTAAAGCCGTTGGCAAACTGGATATCCTCGGCCACGGCGGCGTCATACTCTTCCTGGTCGATCTTGCCCTGAGAGAGCATCTCGCTGAGGATGGTCAGCTGGCGCTCCCGGTTGTTCTCGCGGGTCCAGGAGCTGATGAAGGGATCGTACATGGAGGGGTTGTTGGTGATGCCCATCATGCTGGCACACTCGGCCAATGACAGCTCGGACACGTCCTTGCCAAAATACACCCGCGCCGCCGTCATCACGCCGGAGCAGCGCTGGCCGAAGTAGACCTCGTTCAGGTAGGCTTCAAGGATCTCGTCCTTCTCGTAGCGCTTTTCCAGCTCCAGTGCACGGTAGATCTCCGTGATCTTGCGCTTGACCGTCACCTGATTGTCGCCGGTGACGTTCTTCACCAACTGCTGGGTGATGGTGGAGCCGCCCTGCACGTTCTTGCCGAACAGGGTGTACAGAATGGCGCGGGTGGTACCCTTCCAGTCCACGCCGTGGTGCTTCTCAAACCGCTTGTCCTCGATGGCGATGGCGGCCTTCTGCAAATACTTGGGAATGTTCTCCAGGTCCACCCAGATGCGGTTTTCGTCCATGTACAGCGTCTGGTACATGACCCACTCCTGGGTGTCGGGGTCCTGGTAATACAGCTCGGTGGAGACCTGGGTCTCGAATTCGTCCAGATAGACCTCCACCTTGCCGCGCATGGCGCTGTTGATGTACGCCATGAAGATACCGGCGAAGATGGACGCCGTAAGCACGAACACCAGCAGCAGCGTGCCGATGATGCGTCCGGCCTTCTTCCAGCCGTTCTTCTGCTTAGGGGTCATGTTCCGCACACGCTCCTGCGCGTCATGCTGCACGCGCCGCGCACCCTCGGCGGCACTATGCTCTACCCGGCGCGCACCCTCCTTTGCCTCGTTTTCTATGTGCCGGGCGCTCTGCCGGATGCGTCCCCAAAAGCCGGTGGACGACGACCGTCTGCGCTTGTTCTCACTCAAGACAGGGCACCTTCCTTTCTTTATTGATGTTCCTGTGTATTCTTTTCGTTCCGGGGTCAAAATTCACATACCAATCCACTATAAGGAACATTCTACCATACTTGTCAAATGCAAAAAAGAGGATTTTTTGCAGAAATCCGCCCGTTTGGCTGCTCAATTCCCGTTATTTTCCCCCATTCCACCGATTTTCAGTCCGACAGATGGCAGAAACTGCCGAATGCTTCCACTTGCGTTTTCTCCAGCTTTCGGGTATACTATGGATATAAAGACAAAGGAGGACTCTCCCATGAGCGAGGAATTCGGCCCCAACTTCATCACCCTGACCGACGAGGACGGCAACGACATTGAACTGGAGTACGTGGACGCGCTGGAGCTGGACGGCCAGACCTACATGGCGTTCTTCCCCGTGGTGGAGGATGATGCCGACGAGGAAGCCGCCGAGGAGTACGGCCTGGTGATCCTGAAGTCCGTTATGGAAAACGGCGAGGAGCTGCTGAGCACCCTGGACAGCGACGAGGAGCTGGATAAAGTCTACGACCTGTTCATGGAGCAGATATTGGCCGACGAGGACGAGTGATCTTTCGACGGGATTTTTCGTCCTGCCGATGGCGAGACGCCGCCGGCTGCGCCGGAAAATGGCTGGATTTTTCGCCAAGACGAGGCGCGGCGGTGCAGCGAAAAAGATACACGCCACTCCTTCGGCAGGATTTTTCGTCCTGCCGATGGCAAAGCGGCGATGGCGTACTTTCTGTACGTCGAGCCGATTTGACGAAGGCAGGGCGGAAAATTGAGCGATGGGCAGCGGTTCTATTTATCCTGACATTGGTTATACGGGACGTCGGATCGGCAGATGGTTTGCAGGCCTCCCGCCTGCCGTATGCGGGCGGATGCTGGAAGCAGTAAAGTCAGCCGGAGACGACCCACCTGCGAGTTGTGCAGGTTATAACATGGCCGCTGCCTGTCGCTGAGCACAAGACCCCCATTCCGTTTCGGAATGGGGGTCTTGTGCTCAGTGAGCGCGGTAAAATGTTCACAAATTCCAGGCGTTTCCCTCTTGCGAAAAGGTGCGGTATACGATATAATGACCGAGTATGTTACCAAACAAGGGCGTATTGCGCCCAAAATCGAGAGGAATGAATTTCAATGAGCGCATCAAGAGAAAAGAAGATCCGGCAGGATCTGGCGGCCCAGGGCGTCACCGACCCCAAGAAGATCCGCGAGGCGGAGGAGAAGGCCAAGGCACGCAAGAACAATATCCTGTACGGCGTGATCGCCGGCGTGTTCGTGATCGTGGCCGCGGTACTGCTGGTGTATAACTCCGGCGTGCTGCAGCGCAGCGCCACCGCCGTGACCATCAACGGTGAGAAATATACCGCCGGGCAGGTGGAGTATTTCTACGCCAACGTGAAGAGCAGTCTGTTGAAGAGCGGCTATGCCAGCTTTTACGGCATCGATACGTCCAAATCCCTGGACCAGCAGGTGGTGAGCGACACCATGAAGACCGCGCTGGGTATCGAGGACGAGGGTGATGTCACATGGGAGCAGTATGTCCGCGACACCGCGGTGAAGCAGCTGGCCATGTACGTGCTGACCGCCCAGGAGGCTGAGGCCAACGGCATGGGCGCCGATGAGCACACTCAGGAGGAGCTGGATGCCACTATGGAGGAGCTCAACGCCGCCGCCAAGCAGAACGGCTACTCCACGAAGACGTATCTGAAGCTGATCTACGGCAAGAACATGACCGTGGATACCTTCAAGGAGATGGTGCAGCTGGTGGACGTGGCCACCCATTACCAGAGCCACTACGCCGAGGAGCTGACCTACACCGTCAGCGACCTGGAGACCTACTATCAGGGCAACAAGAGCAGCTTTGACGTGGCCAGCTATGAGTCCCTGTACTTCAAGGGTACCGCCGACAGCACCAAGGACGATGACGGCAACACCGTGGAGCCCACCGATGAGGAGAACGCCGCCGCCAAGGCCAAGGCCGAGAGCGATGCCGCCGCTGTGCTGGCGCGCGTGCAGGGCGGCGAGGCGCTGGAGGATGTGGCCAAGGATTATGAGTCCGCCAGCTACACCAGCACCGATGCCGGCAGCAACAACGGCAGCGACGTGGCCAACTGGGTATTTGACAGTGCGCGCAAGGCCGGCGACAGCGCCGTTGTGGCCAGCGATTCCAACTGCTATGTGGTCGTGTTCCGCAGCGTGGGCCGTCAGGAATACGCCACCAAGGACGTGCGCCACATCCTGTTCAAGGTAGACGAGAGCGCACTGGACAGCGAGGCCGAGACCTATGAGGCCGACCTGCAGGCAGCCAAGGATGCGGCCAAGGCCGCAGCCGAGGACGCGCTGGCCCAGTGGAAGGCCGGCGAGGCCACCGAGGACAGCTTCGCGGCCCTGGCCAACGAGCTCAGTGCGGATGACGGCAGCAACACCAACGGCGGTCTGTACACCAAGATCTACAAAAACCAGATGGTCACCGAGTTCAACGACTGGTGCTTCGATGCGAGCCGTCAGTCCGGCGACACCGGCATCGTATACGGCGAGAGCTCTAACTACAAGGGCTATCATGTGATATACTTTGTGGGCGACGATGTGCCCTACTGGCAGGTACAGGCCGAGAACGCTCTGCGCAACACCGACACCGAGGCCTGGCTGGACGGTCTGCTGGACAGCGCCGATGTGGTGCAGGAGAACGGCATGAAGTACGTGGGCTGATGACCGCCCCTTCTTCGAGTCTATGAACGAGCGTTTTCTCAGAACAGAAATGATATTGGGCGCACCCGCTTTGGACAAACTCCGCCGCAGCCATGTGGCGGTGTTTGGTCTGGGCGGTGTGGGCAGCTACGCCGCTGAGTGCCTGGCACGCAGCGGCGTTGGCACGTTGACACTGGTGGACCAGGACACGGTATCCGTGTCCAACATCAACCGCCAGCTGTGCGCCCTGACCTCCACCGTGGGGCAGTACAAGGCGGAGGTCGCGGCGGCGCGCGTGCGGGACATCGACCCGGACACGGTGGTATACCCGATCTGCGCCACCTATGACGCCGCCCATCGGGAGGAATTTTTCTCCCGGAAATTCGACTATATCGTGGACTGCATCGACCTGGTCAGCTGCAAGCTTGACCTGATCCAGCAGGCCCGCCTGCGGGGCATCCCCATCCTGTCGGCCCTGGGCACCGGCAACAAGCTGGAGCCTGAGCTGCTGCGGGTCACGGATATCTCCAAGACCAGCGGCTGCCCGCTGGCCCGGATCATGCGGAAGGAGCTGCGTACCCGGGGGATCCACCACCTGAAGGTGGTGTTCAGCCCGGAGCTGCCCCACGAGACACAGCAACTGGAAGCACCGTCACCCGGACGGCGCAGCGTTCCCGCCAGCGTGGCGTGGGTACCCTCTGTTGCCGGCCTGATGATGGGCGGCACGGTGGTGCGGGATATTATCGAAGACGGAGGTCTTGTACCATGATATTGACAGGCGCGCTGGTCAACGGCGGAGCCATTGTCGTCGGCGGCCTGCTGGGCACCTTCGGCGGCAAGCTCATGCCGGAAAAAATGCGGCAGACGGTGCTTGGCGCTACGGCGCTGGTGTCCATGGGCATCGGCATCTCCGGCGCCATCGGCAGCAGCAACCAGCTCATCCCCATACTGTCGCTGGTCATCGGCGCCGTCATCGGCGAGCTGCTGCACATTGAGGACAGCGTTACCCGGGCGGGCGACTGGCTGCAAAAGAAATTCGGGAAAATGGGTCCCATCACCGACGGCTTCGTCAGCGGCTCGCTGGTGTTCGCCGTGGGCGCTATGGCGGTGATGGGTTCGCTGGACAGTGGTCTGAAGAACGACCACGGCATCCTGCTGGCCAAGTCTGTCATCGACTTCGCCGGATCCGTGGCCTTTGCCAGCTCCATGGGCATCGGGATCGTCTTTTCCGGATTGTCGGTGCTGGCGGTGGAGGGCGTGATGACGCTGCTGGCCTCCCTGCTGACAGGGGTGCTGACCGACGCGGTCATCACGGAGATCTCCGTCACCGGGTCACTGATGATCATCGGCATCACCCTGAACGTGCTGGGCGTCACCAAGCTGCGTATCCTGAACATGACGCCGGCGCTGCTGCTGCCCGTTCTGCTGTGCAAATTCATGTGAGCGCTTTAATTAAAAGGAGTACATAGCATGGCTTTTGAAGGCTATACACAGGAGACACTGGACTTTCTGTGGGGCATTCGGTTCAACAACGAACGCTCCTGGTTTCTGGCGCATAAGCAGGACTATGAGACACATCTCCTGGCCCCCACCCGTGCGCTGGGCGAGCAGGTGTATGAAGCCCTGCACGCGGCATTCCCTAAGGAGCCGTTTCTGCTGAAGCTCTCCCGCATCTATCGGGATGCCCGACGGCTGCACGGGAATGGACCGTACAAGGACCACCTGTGGTTCTGCGTCCGCGCCGGCGGCGAGGACTGGACGGGGCGGCCCACGTTTTACTTTGAGATCGGGCCAGACTATTACAGCTACGGCATGGGCTTTTGGGCGCCGAAGGCGGCGCTGATGGAGGCGTACCGCAAGGCCGTCGACGAGCATCCCGAGGTGCTGGAAAAGCTGGTCAAAAGGTTCAATAAACAGGCGCAATTCACGCTTTCAGGCCCGGAATATGCCAGGAAAAAGACTGCCCCCTCTCCCCTGCTGGCGGCGTGGTACAACAAGAAGTCTATCAACTTACAACATGACGCCGCGCCGGACGAGCGTATGTTCTCGCAGGAACTGGCACAGGATATCATTGAGGGCTTCCGGACACTGATGCCGCTGTACAAGTATTTTGACGCCCTGTGCGCCGCGGAAATGGTGTAAAAACCGCCCTTTTTGGGGTTGACAGCGGGTAAAAAAGCGGGTAAAATACCCCATAATGAATGAGGGAGTAATTCCGCAGCGCCGGTTTTGGCGCGGCGTGGCACACCGTCATCCCGGCGCGGCAGCGCCCGATGTGTCCTGAAAGAATGAGACTCATGCACAGACATAGCCTGTCCGTGCATGAGTTTTTTGTTGTCCTTTGGTTTATTTTCTGTTTCGCTTTTTGTTCTGCTTTTTTGCTTCAAATTATAAAACCATGATATAAAGGAGTAATAGACGATGGAAAAGGAATACAACCGCAGTCCGCAGGAGGTGCTGGAGGAGCTGGGCTCCTGTCCCACCGGTCTGACAGAGGCGGAGGCGGCTGAACGTCTGGCCAAGCACGGCCCCAATAAGCTGAAGGAGGCGGAGAAGCCCTCCCTGCTGCAGCGGTTCCTGACACAGCTGAAGGACCCCATGCTGCTGATCCTGATGGCAGCGGCGGCGGTGTCCGCCGTGACCAACGCACTCAGCGGCGAGAGCTTCACCGAGGTGTTCATCATCCTGGTGGTGGTGCTGCTGAACGCGGTGCTGGGCGTGGTGCAGGAGAGCAAGGCCGAGGCGGCCATCGAGGCCCTGCAGACCATGACCGCCGCCAAGTGCAAGGTGCTGCGGGACGGCCACCAGGTGGTCATCGAGAGCAGCCAGCTGGTGCCCGGCGACGTGGTGCTGCTGGAGGCCGGCGACGCCGTGCCCGCCGACGGACGGCTGCTGGAGAGCGCCTCCATGAAGATCGAGGAGGCGGCGCTGACCGGCGAGAGCGTCCCCGTCACCAAGGCGGTGGGGCTGCTGACCGGAGACAATGTTCCCCTGGGCGACCGGAAAAATATGTGCTATATGGGCAGCACGGTGGTCTACGGCCGCGGCAAGGCGGTCATCACCGCCACCGGCATGGACACGGAGATGGGCAAGATCGCCGGTGTGCTGGCCCAGACGGAGCAGGAGCAGACGCCCCTGCAGCGCAAGCTGAATGAGTTGGGCAAGACCATGAGCAAGCTGGTGCTGGGCATCTGCGTGTTCATCTTTATCTTTGACCTGGTGGTGGCCGGCGAATTCACGCTGGACACCGTGCTGAGCACGTTTATGGTGGCCGTTTCCCTGGCGGTGGCGGCCATCCCGGAGGGGCTGGCCACGGTGGTGACGGTGGTGCTGAGCATCGGCGTGACCAACATGAGCAAGCAGCACGCCGTGATCCGGCGGCTGACGGCGGTGGAGACGCTGGGCTGCACCCAGGTCATCTGCTCCGACAAGACCGGCACCCTGACGCAGAACAAGATGACCGTGGTGGAGCACACCGGCCCCACGGAGCTGTTGGCCACAGCCATGGCGCTGTGCAACGACGCCGCGCTGGAGGAGAACGGCGCCATCGGCGAGCCCACGGAGGCGGCGCTGGTGAACTTTGCCGCTGCCCAGGGGCTGAAGAAGCCTGTGCTGGAGAGCCGCCAGCCCCGCTGCGGCGAGGCCCCCTTTGACTCCGGCCGGAAGATGATGTCCACCATCCACCGCACAGACAACGGCTTTATCCAGTACACCAAGGGCGCGCCGGACGAGGTGCTGCGCCGGTGCACCAGCTATACGGAAAGCGGGCAGATCCTGCCCCTGACTGAGGAAAAGCGCACCGCCATTCTGGCGGAGAACAAGGCCATGGCCGACAAGGCCCTGCGGGTCCTTGCGGCGGCGGAGCGCCTGTACGACGCACTGCCCGACCGACAGGAGCCGGAGGACCTGGAGCAGGATCTCTGCTTCATCGGTCTGGCGGGCATGATCGACCCCATCCGCCCGGAGGTCAAGGCCGCCGTGGCCGAGTGCCGCGCCGCGGGCATCCGCCCTGTGATGATCACCGGCGATCACAAGGACACCGCCGTGGCCATCGGCAAGGAGCTGGGCATCATCACCGATGCCAGCCAGGCCGTTACCGGCAGCGCGCTGGACAGCCTCACCGATGAGGAACTGGACAAGGCGGTGGAGAAGTACAGCGTCTATGCCCGGGTGCAGCCGGAGCATAAGGTCCGCATCGTCAACGCCTGGCGGCGCAAGGGCGCCATCACCGCCATGACCGGCGACGGCGTCAACGACGCGCCCTCCATCAAGTCCGCGGATATCGGCGTGGGCATGGGCATCACCGGCACGGACGTGACGAAAAACGTGGCGGACATGGTGCTCAGCGACGACAACTTCGCCACCATCGTCACCGCCGTGGAGGAGGGCCGCCGGATCTATGACAACATCCGCAAGGCCATCCAGTTCCTGTTGGCCAGCAACATGAGCGAGGTGCTGGGCGTGTTCTTCGCCACGCTGCTGGGCTTCACGCTGCTGAACCCGGTGCACCTGCTGTTTATCAACCTGATCACCGACTGCTTCCCCGCCCTGGCCCTTGGTCTGGAGAAGGGTGAGCCGGATACCATGACCCGCCCGCCCCGGGACAGCAAGGACGGCATCTTCGCCGGTGGCCTGGGCTTTGACATCCTGTATCAGGGCGTGCTGATCACGATCATCACCATGACCTCCTACATCATCGGACACTGCATGGAGGTGGGCTATTTTGAGATGCCCAAGGGCGTGTCCGACGACGGTATGACCATGGCCTTCCTGACCATGAGCATGTGTGAGATCTTCCACAGCTTCAATATGCGCTCCCAGCGCAAGAGCGTGTTCTCGCTGCCCAGCCACAACAAGGTACTGTGGGGCGCGATGGTCGGCTCGCTGGCTCTGACAACACTGGTGCTGGAGGTGCCCGTCATCGCCAACGCTTTCGGCTTCACCCCCGTCAGCTGGACGGAGTACGGCGTGGCCCTGGCCCTGGCCTTCCTGGTCATACCCGTTGTGGAACTGGTGAAGCTCATCCAGCGCCGCGCCGCCCGGAGGGTGAAATGACCCCTGCTGACTACGACCGCCTGCTGACGGTTATCCGGGCGCTGCTGGACCGGCAGACGCGGGTCATCGCGGCCATCGACGGCCGCTGCGGCGCCGGGAAAAGCACGCTGGCGGCACAGCTGCAGGCGCAGCTGTCCTGCCGGGTGTTCCACATGGACGACTTCTTTCTGCGTCCGGAGCAGCGCACCGCCGCACGGCTGGCACAGCCGGGCGAAAACGTGGACCACGAGCGCTTTCTATCGGAAGTGCTGCAGCCGGCACTGCGCGGTGAGGCTGTCGTCTACCACCCCTTCCGCTGTGCGCGGCAGGCACTGGACGAGCCGGTGACGGTCCCGGCGGCGCGCCTGACCATCGTGGAGGGCGCCTACGCCTGCCATCCGGCCCTGTGGGACAGCTACGACCTGCGGGTATTCCTTACCGTGGACGCTGCCGAGCAGCTCCGCCGCATTGAAGCCCGCAGCGGCCCGGAGAAGCTCCGGATGTTCCGGGATCGCTGGATCCCGCTGGAGGAGTCCTATTTCACCGCCTTTGACCTGCCCGCACGCTGCGATATGGCGCTGAAGGGGTAAGATATGCAAAAAAAGAAAGCCCAAAAGGGCTTTCTTTTTTTGCATATATCCGTTTACCGGGCGTTGTAGGCGGCGATGCCCTTGGCCAGCAGGTCCATGGCACGCTCCAGGTCCGCCTGCTTCAGCACATAGGCGATGCGGATCTCGTTCTTGCCCTTGCCGGGGGTGCCGTAGAAGGGTTCGCCGGGGGCGAACATCACGGTGTCGCCGTTGTCCTCGAACTCCTCCAGCAGCCACTTCTGGAAGGCGTCGGCATCGTCCACAGGCAGGGCGGCCATGATGTAGAAGGCGCCGCGGGGACACTCGCAGACCACGCCGGGTATCTCGTGCAGCTTGCTGACCACCGTGTCGCGGCGGCGCTTGTACTCCTCACGGACGGCGGCAAAGTAGTCGGGGCCGACGGTGTACAGCGCGGCAGCGGCCACCTGGTCCAGTGTGGGCACGGACAGACGGCACTGGGCGTACTTCATGGCCTGCGCCATCAGCTCCTTGTTGCGGGAGATCATGCAGCCGATGCGGGCGCCGCAGGCGGAAAACCGCTTGGAGACGGTGTCGATGACGATGACGTTCTCGGCCGCGTCCTCGAACTGGCCCATGGATTGCAGAGGCTCGCCGGCGTAGACGAACTCGCGGTAGGCCTCGTCGCCGATGATGAACAGGTCGTGGGCCTTGGCCACGTCCACCAGCATACGCATCTCCTCCGGCGTCAGGACGGCGCCGGTGGGGTTGCCGGGGTTGGTGACCATGATGGCGCGGGTGTGCTCGTTGATCTCCGCCTCGACCTTGGCGCGGTCGGCGTAGTGGTAGCCGTCGTGGGGAGAGGTGGGAATGGGGTGGATCTTCGCGCCGCAGGTGTAGGCCATGGTATTGTAGTTGGGGTAGAAGGGCTCGGGGATGAGGATCTCGTCGCCGTCGTCCAGGATGCAGTTCATGGTGATCTGCAGCGCCTCGCTGCCGCCGTTGGTGATGAGGATATCACCGGCATCGAAGTGCATACCCAGATCGGCGTAGTACTTGCGGATGGCCTCGATCAGCTCCGGGATACCGGGGGACGGGGCATAGGCCAACACCGGCAGGTCAAAGTGCTTCACCGCATCGAAGTACGCCTTGGGCGTCTCGATATCCGGCTGACCGATGTTCAGATGATAGATCTTCCTGCCCTTGGCCTCCGCCGCCACCGCGTAGGGGTGGAACTTCCGCATGGGGGACAGGCCGCATTTCAAGACCTTGCTGGAAAACTTCATGGTGGTTCCTCCTTATCTCGTTCTCATGTATCGTAATAGTAGCGCTTTTTCGCGGAAGTTGCAAGAGCAACTTGAGAAAAAGGCCGCCTTTAGGCGGCCTTCTGTATTGTGCTTAGCTCATCTGCTTGCGGCGGCTCAGGTTCACGGTGCCGTCGGTCATAGCGTTCAGAGAATCCAGGCTCTTGCCTGTGCCCTCGGCCACGCAGGAGATGGCGCCCTCGGCCACCACGGTGTGGATGCCGGTGCGGGCCTCGATCAGTTTGTCAAAGCCGTCCACCAGGCTGCCGCCGCCGGTCATAACGATGCCGTTGTTGGAGATGTCGGCCACCAGCTCGGGCGGGGTGCGCTCCAGCACGCCGTGGATCGCCTCGAGGATGCGCTCTACTGGCTCCTCGAATGCCTCCAGCATCTCGGTGGAGCTGACGTTGATGACCTTGGGCAGACCCGTCACCAGGCAGCGGCCCTTGATCTCGATGGACGTCTCCTGCTCCTTGGGGAAGACGCAGCCGATCTGCATTTTCATCAGCTCGGCGGTGCGCTCGCCCACCAGCACGTTGTGCTTGCGACGCATATACTTGACGATGGCCTCGTTGAACTGGTCGCCGGCCACCTTGATGGAGGCGCTCTCCACCACGCCGGAGAGGGAGATGACGGCGATGTCGCTGGTGCCGCCGCCGATATCCACCACCATGTGGCCGTCGGGCTTGGAGATGTCGATGCCGGCGCCGATGGCCGCGGCCACAGGCTCCTCGATCAGATACACACGGCGGGCACCCGCCTGGATGCCGGCGTCCACCACGGCGCGCTCCTCGACCTCGGTGATGCCGGAGGGCACGCAGATGATGACGCGGGGCTTGAACAGCTGGAAGCCGCCCACCACCTTGTGCAGGAACTCGCGGAGCATACGCTCGGTCATGTCGTAGTCGGAGATAACGCCCTCGCGCAGGGGGCGGATGGCCACGATGTTGCCGGGGGTACGGCCCAGCATGGCCTGAGCCTCGGCGCCCACCTTCAGCAGCTTGCCGGTATTCTTGTCAATGGCCACCACGGACGGCTCGTTCAATACGACGCCCTTGCCCTTTACGTACACCAGTACGGAGGCGGTGCCCAGGTCGATGCCGATATCTTTTGCAATGGAACACATACTACTGCACCTCTATCTTGTCTTTCGTTTCGGGCGGGTGCGCCCGTTACCCTCTGATTTATCTATTATACCGATTGAGAAAGAATATTGCAACTGCGAAATGAAAATCGCGGTATTTTCTGTATTCTATACGGAAACGCCGAAGTCCATACCTCAATTATCACGGGCCATGGCCAGCGTCAGGCAGACCACGTCCGCCGCCCCGGCGGCCTTCAGCACCCGGACGCACTCGGTGAGCGTGGCGCCGGTGGTGATGATGTCGTCGATGAGCAGGAAGCGCTTGCCGGTGATGGCGTCCGGATCCACCGGCTCGTAAGCGCCCAGCACATTGACCCGGCGCTCCGCCGGGTCACCGATACCGGACTGGGCCGGGTTGTCCCGCACCTTACGCAGCGTCTCCTGCGGCTCCGTGTGCCAGTCCACGCACAGGCTGGCGCACAGCATACGCGACTGGTCGAAGCCACGCTTTTTCAGGCGCTGTTTGCTCACCGGCACCCAGGTGACGGCATCGAAGCGGTCGGCGTAGACCTCCGCCGCCTTTTCGGCCATCAGCACACCGTAGGCGTTCAGGTCCTCGATGCGCCGCTTGAATTTGAAGGCCAGAAGGGCGTCGCGGACGCGGCCCTCGTAATACAGCGGCGCGGCACATTCGCCGAAGGTGCCGGTGCGTACCTTATCGCACCGGGGCAGCGACGCCTTGCACGCCTCGCACAGCAGTTCCCGGCCCGCCACGCGCCCGCAGAAGGGGCACTTGCGGGGGAAAAAGAAGTCCAGCAAGCCCCGCTGGGCCTTGTCCAACGCGTCGTTGATACTACCGTTATTGCTCATGGTATCCCTCCTTCAGTCGGCGGCGCAGGCCGCTGTACCGGCGCTGCTGCTTGTTGTTGGCGGCCATCTGGGCCAGAACGGCATCGTCCCCGGCGAGGATAAGCAGCCTGCGGGCACGGGTGATAGCTGTGTACAGCACGCCGCGCACCAGCAGCGACGGCGCGGCGGACGCCGCGGCCAATATCACCGCCGGATACTCGCTGCCCTGGGATTTATGTACGGTGACGGCGTAGGCCATATCCAGCTGGCTCAGCAGGTCAGCGGTGTACACCGCCGTGCGGTCGTCAAACCGCAGGGTGATGAGCTCGCCGCCGGGGTCGATGTCCTGAATAACGCCCACGTCGCCGTTGAAAATACCGCTGCCGCCGGAGCCATCCTCCTTCTCCCACAGCACATCGTAGTTGTTCCGGGTCTGCATGACCCGGTCACCCACCCGGAACGTCATGTCGCCCCACTGCTTCTGGCGCTTACCGCGCTCCGGCGGGTTCAGCGCCGCCTGCAGGGCCCGGTTCAGCGCCGCCGTACCACAGGGGCCCTTTCGGGTGGGGGAGAGCACCTGTATCTGCTCGGCGGGAATACCCATGTTTTTGGGCAGGCGGTCGCGGCACAGCTCCACCACCGTCTGCACCAGACGATCCGGCGCGCGGCGGCGCAGGAAGAAGAGGTCGCCGCTGCCGCTATTCTCCAGCGGCGGCAGCTCGCCGCGGTCCACGGCATGGGCGGCGCGGATGATGGCCGACTGCTCCGCCTGACGGAACACCTGGGTCAGGGACACCGCCGGCACCACACCGCTGCGGAGCATATCCCCCAGCACGCTGCCGGGGCCTACGGAGGGCAGCTGGTCCGGGTCGCCTACCAGCACCAGGCGGCTTCCCGGCCGCATGGCCTCCAGCAGGGAGCGCATCAGCTCGATATCCACCATGCTCATCTCATCCACGATGACAGCGTGGACCTCCAGCGGATCCTGTGCGTTCTTCTTAAAGGCCGTCTGGCCGGTGAGCTCATTGTAGCTCATGCCCAGGGCACGATGGATGGTCTGGGCCTCCCGGCCCGTCACCTCGCCCAGGCGCTTGGCGGCGCGGCCGGTGGGCGCCAGCAGCGCCACATCCAGCCCCATACGCTCGTACAGGGCCACGATGCCCCGCAGAGACGTGGTCTTGCCGGTACCGGGGCCGCCGGTCAGCAGCAGTATACCGCCCTGCGCCGCCAGGCACACCGCCTGCCGCTGCAGAGGCGCATAGGCCACGCCCTGTTCCTTTTCAATGTCATCGATGACCTTCTCCGCCCGGGGCAGCACCTCCACCGGCGTCCGTACCAGCGACAGCAGGCGCTCCGCCACGAAAGTCTCCGCCTGGTACAGCCGGGGCAGATAGCAGCCCTGCACCCCGGCGATGGTCTTTTCCACCACGCCGAAGCCCTCGATGAGCTTGTCCAGCGCCAGCTCCAGCTCGTCCGGCGTCACGGCCAGCAGCTGCGACGTAGCGAAGAGCAGCTTCTCGCGGGGCAGGAACACATGGCCGTTGGCGGCGTTGTGCTCCAGCTCATAGGTCAGCGCCGCCCGCAGGCGGCAGGGATCATCCCCGTCAAAGCCCAGGCTGATGGCGATCTCGTCCGCTATGGAAAAATCCACCCCGTACTGGGCCCGGGACAGGATATACGGGTCATCCCGCAGGGCCTGGATGGCTCCGTCGCCGTAGGTGCGCTGGAGGGGCATAGCCAGATACACCGGCAGGTCATACCGGGCCAGGAACTCCATCAGCTGGCGCAGGCCCGTCAGCGCACGGAAGGCGTCGGACAGCTCCTTCGCTCTCTGGGCGGTGATGCCCTTGATGCACCGCAGGCGCTCCGGCTCCTGCTCGATGACCAGCAGGGTGTCCGCGCCGAAGCGCTCCACCAGCCGCTGTGCGGTGGCGGGACCAACACCCTTGAGGATGCCGGAGGACAGGTAGGCGATCATGTCCTCCTCACGCTCCGGCATCCGGCGCTCCACGCTCTCGGCGGTGAGCTGGCTGCCGTGGACGGGGTGGACGCTCCACACGCCGGTGACGGTCATGCCCTCGCCGGCGGCGGCACAGGGGATACAGCCCACCACGGTGACAGGCTCCTCCTCGCCCTCCACGGTCAGCAGCAGCACGGTATAGCCGTTCTCCTCGTTATGAAAGATGACGTTCTCTACGGTGCCCTCCACGGTCACGCGTTCGCCCATCGGCTCACCTCCCCTGTTCGGCGGTATTCTCCTCCGTATAGTACGCCGCCAGCTCCTGGGGCGTCAGCAATTTCGTGTTCATATCGGACAGCAGCGCCGCGGCGCGGCGGCCCTCGTCGGTCAGTCCGCAGTCCACCAGCAGCACCGGCAGACGGCGGCTCTGGGCCAGACGGCGCAGCGTCACATCCAGTCCCGTCCCGTCTCCGGAGACCCGGACCAGATACACCGCGTCCACCGGGCGCTCACGCCACAACAGCAGCGACGCCGCCAGCCATATCAGCGCCGTGACGCCGATGGCCGCCAGCGCGGCGACCACGCCGTCCTGTAAAAGCTCCATGCAGCCACCTCCCCCCCTGCCCCATCCTATGCGGCAGGGGAAAGGCCGGTCACTTCAGGTATTTTTTCAGATACTGGCCGGTGTAGGACGCCGGGCAGGCGGCGATCTCCTCCGGCGTGCCGCAGGCCACCACGGTGCCGCCGCCCACGCCGCCCTCCGGGCCCAGGTCGATGATATAGTCGGCACACTTGATCACGTCCAGGTTGTGCTCAATGACCAGCACCGTATTGCCACCATCGGTGAGCCGCTGGAGCACCTCCAACAGCTTCCGCACGTCATCGGCGTGGAGGCCGGTGGTGGGCTCGTCCAGAATATACACCGTCCGCCCTGTGGCGCGGCGGCTCAGCTCCGTGGCCAGCTTGACGCGCTGGGCCTCGCCGCCGGAGAGGGTGGTGCTGGGCTGGCCCAGCTTCACATAGCCCAGCCCCACATCCCGCAGGGTGGTCAGCTTGTCACAGATGGCGGGCACGGCGGAGAAGAACTCCCACGCCTCGTCCACGGTCATATCCAGCACGTCAGCGATGTTTTTGCCCTTGTAGCGGACCTCCAGCGTCTCGCGGTTATAGCGCTTGCCGCGGCAGATCTCGCAGGGAACGTACACATCCGACAGGAAGTGCATCTCGATCTTCAGCATACCGTCGCCGCCGCAGGCCTCGCAGCGGCCGCCCTTGGTGTTGAAGGAGAACCGGCCCGGTCCGTAGCCCCGGGCCTTGGCGTCCGGGGTGGAGGCGAACAGGTCGCGGATCAGGTTGAACAGGTTGGTATAGGTGGCCGGGTTGGATCGGGGCGTCCGGCCGATGGGGCTCTGGTCGATGGCAATGACCTTGTCCAGCTGCTCCATGCCCTCGATGGCGTCGTGCTTGCCGGGGCGCACCTTCATGCGGTTCAGCTGGGCACCCAGCGCCTTGAACAGCACCTCGTTGATCAGAGAGGATTTTCCGCTGCCGCTGACGCCGGTGACACAGGTGAACGTCCCCAGAGGGATGGACACGTCGATATGCTTCAGGTTGTTCTCCCGGGCGCCGCGGACGGTCAGCAGCCTGCCATTGCCCCTGCGGCGCTGTGCCGGCAGGGGGATGGTGCGTTTGCCGCTGAGATACTGGCCCGTCAGGCTGTCAGGGTTCGCCATGACTTCCTCCGGAGTGCCGCAGGCCACCACCTGCCCGCCCAGGGCGCCGGCGCCGGGACCGATGTCGATAAGATAGTCGGCGGCGCGCATGGTGTCCTCGTCGTGCTCCACCACGATGAGGGTATTGCCCAGATCGCGGAGGCGCTGCAGCGTGGCCAGCAGCTTGTCGTTATCCCGCTGGTGCAGGCCGATGGAGGGCTCGTCCAGGATATACAGCACGCCCATGAGGCTGCTGCCGATCTGGGTGGCCAGACGGATACGCTGGCTCTCGCCGCCGGACAGGGTGCCCGACGCGCGGGAGAGGGTCAGATAGCTCAGGCCCACGGACTGCAGAAAGCCCAGGCGGGCGTGGATCTCCTTCAGGATCTGGGCGGCGATGATCTGCTGGTTGCCGGTCAGGTCCAGATGGTCGAAAAAGGCCAGGGCGTCGTCCACCGGCAGGGTAGTGGCGTCGTAGATGGACTTGCCGCCCACGGTGACGGCCAGCGCCTCCGGCCGCAGGCGCTTACCCTGGCAGGCCGGGCAGGGACAGGGGGTCATCAGGCCCTCGATCTCCTTCTTGCTGGCATCGGACTGGGTCTCCTGATACCGGCGCTCCAGGTTGTTGCAGATGCCCTCGAAGGCCTGGTACAGCACACCCTTGCCCCGGGGCTGGTCATAGTGGAGCTCCAGCTTTTCGCCGCCGGTGCCGTAGAGGATAACGTTCTTCACCTCGTCGCTCAGGCTGTCGTAGGGCTGGGTCAGGGAGAAGCGGTATTTCTTACTGAGGGCCTCGAAGTACATACGACTGATGCCGTCGGAGCGGATGGAGGCCCAGCCGGTGGCAGTAATGGCGCCCTCCAGGATGGATTTGCTGCCGTCGGGGATGATGAGGGCCGGATCAGCCTTTAATTGCAGGCCCAGGCCGGTGCAAGTGGGGCAGGCGCCAAAGGGACTGTTGAAGGAGAACAGACGGGGCGTCAGCTCCTCGATGGAGATACCGCAGTCGTCACAGGCGTAGTTCTGGGAGAAGGTGATATCTCTCTCCTCCCGCAGCAGGTTGACGGTGACGAGGCCATTCGCCAGGTTGGAGGCCGTCTCCACTGAGTCGGTCAGCCGGCCTGCGATGTCCGGGCGGACGATCAGTCGGTCCACCACGATGTCGATGCGGTGCTTGAGGTTCTTCTCCAGAGAGATGTCCTCGGAGAGTTCGTACATATTGCCGTCCACCCGGGCCCGGACGAAGCCGGACCGGCGGGCATCCTCCAGCACCTTGGCGTGCTCGCCCTTGCGGCCGCGCACCACCGGGGCCATCACCTGGATACGGGTGCCCTCGGGCAGGGCCAGTATCTGGTCGATGATCTGATCCACCGTCTGGCGGCGTATCTCCTTGCCGCAGTGTGGGCAGTGGGGCGTGCCCACCCGAGCCCACAGCAGACGCAGATAGTCGTAGATCTCCGTCACCGTGCCCACCGTGGAGCGTGGGTTCTTGCTGGTGGTCTTCTGGTCGATGGAGATGGCCGGGGACAGGCCCTCGATGTAATCCACGTCGGGCTTGTCCATCTGCCCCAGGAACATACGGGCGTAGGAGGACAGGCTCTCCACATACCGCCGCTGACCCTCGGCATAGATGGTGTCAAAGGCCAGGGAGCTTTTGCCGGAGCCGGAAAGGCCCGTCAGCACCACCAGCTTATCCCGGGGGATGGTGACGTCGATGTTCTTCAGATTGTTCTCCCGCGCACCCTTAATGAAAATTTCAGTCTGCATGGTATGCCTCATTTCTGCAACATATGGTTGCAGATAAGTGTAGTGAAATCAATTTTTAATGTCAACAGCGAAATAATTTTTATACGATCACGTCAGCCGTTTTCGCCCGCAGGAGAGCGATAAGGGCGTTGGGATCGCACTCCACCTGATGGCCGATCTTCCCGGCGGAGACACAGATGGCGCCATACAGCGGTGCCGTCTCATGGAACACCGTGGGGAACTGCTTTTTCATGCCCACCGGGCTGCACCCGCCGTGGACGTAGCCGGTCAGGGGCAGCAGCTCTTTCTGTGGCAGCATGGCCACGGACTTCTCCCCCACCGCCTTGGCGGCCTTTTTCAGGTCCAGGTTCTCGGCCACAGGGATGTCGAACACATAGTATGCCCCGCTGGCCCCCTTTGTCACCAGGGTCTTGAACACCTGCTCCGGCGGCTGGCCCAGTATCTGCGCCACGGACACACCGTCAATGGGGCCGTCCGGGTCGTAGCTGTGGGCGGTGTAGGGTATTTTTTTCTGGTCCAGCGTCCGCATGACGTTGGTTTTTTCCTCTTTGTTCTTTGCCATAGGGACAGCCTCCTTATCTGTTTACGCATACAGGGCGATGAGGGATAGTATCAGGATATGCACGGGGTAAAAGGCGTAAAAGCCGTACTGCACCGCCCGGTTGGAATAGCCGCGCCGGCCATTGTAGAGCCAGAGGGGCAGCAGTGCCGCCAGCGACCACAGTTCGATGGACACGCCGCCCATAATGCCGATGCTGAACACCGCCAGTCCCACCGCCTGCGCCGTTCGCTTCACGACGGTGCCGCAGGACACGCGGCGGACACCGTAGAACAGCACCACCAGCAGCATACCCCAGCCCCGATAGTCCGTCCCGGCCAGCTCCAGCAGGCAGAACGCGGCGGCCACGGCCGCGCCGGTGAGCAAAAAGGCCGCCGGCGTTTTCTTTCGCAGCGCCCAATCGACGCACCAGCAGATCAGCGCACCGGCCAACAGCGTCCACAGCACGTTCTGGGAATAGGGATACCACACCGTGCCGCCCACCATCAGGTCGAAGGGGACTTCGGACAGCAGGGCAAACGCCAGCAGCCGCAGGGCGTATTTCCTCCGATCGCGGGTGTAGACGCAGCCCTCGGCGATGAGGAAGCAGAAGATGGGAAAGGCGAGCCGCCCGATGCAGCGCAGCCACAAAACCGTTGGGAACAGCGTGTGCCCCATGTGGTCAATGAACATGGTGCAGGCGGCGATGAGCTTCAGGTGAAAGCCGTTCAGGACTTGACTGGTTTTTCTTCGCATTTTTTATCTCCATTGGCCAGCAGGATCACGCAGCCGAACACGCAGGCCATACCCAACACGGTCCACACGGTCAGCGCCTCCTTGAACACGAACACACCCACCAGCGTCTCCACCACCGGCTCGATGTTGGTAATGATGGAGGCACGGCCGCTTTCCACGCCCTCAAGCCCCTTCGTATAGAAGATGTAGGGCAGCACCGTGGCCACGATCACCACACCGCACACGCCCACGATGCCCTGCGTGCCGGAAAAGGCCAGCGGCAGCGTCTCGAAGTCCGCGAAAAATACCGAGCCAAGCCCCGCCACCAGAAATGTCCAGTAGATCATGGTATAGCTCTCGTAATGGGCCAGACCGTAGTGGGCAAACACCGTATAGCTGGCGTAGCATAGGCCGGACAGCACGCCCAGGCCGATACCCGCCCAGGAAGCGGTCATATCGCCGCCGATGATGCCGCTGACCATCACGCATCCCAGCAGGGACACCACCAGGGCGATGAGCTTGCGCTTCGTCAGCGGTGTCTTCCACAGCACGGCGCTGAAAATGACCACAAAGGACGGGGCCAGATACAGCAGCACCGCCGCCACCGACAGGGAGCACATGGTCTGGCACTGGAAGTACACCAGGCTCAGCGTCAGGATGCTGAGCAGTCCGGAGCACAGGAAAATGGGCAGATGCTTCAGCTTGATGCGGAACACCTGACGGTGGAACAGGGCGAATACGATGGTCAGGATCAATAGCGTGCCGAAGTTCCGGATGAACACTCGGTTGCCCAGCGATACGCCCACCTCCGTGAGCATACGGTTGGAAAAACCGATAAAGCCCCAGCACACGGCGCTGAGGATCACGTAGATATAGGAAAGGTACTTTTTCATAGGTCGTTTCTCGGTTCGGTTTATTTCTCCCCCCGCAGTTCGATGATCTGATCCCGCAGCAGGGCGGCATATTCGAATTCCAGCATACGGCTGGCCTCTTTCATTTCCTTCTCCAGACGTGCGATGGTCTCAGCTCGCTCACGGTCAGAAAGCTTCTTCTTCGACAGCTTGGAGGCCTCCTCGGCGCTGTGGCTGATCTCCACCATCTCGCGGACACTCTTGCGGATGGTCTGCGGGATAATGCCGTGGGCCTTGTTGAAGTCGTCCTGCAGCTTCCGTCGGCGCTCCGTCTCGTCCATAGCGGCCCGCATGGAGGGGGTAACGGTATCGGCGTACAGGATGACCAGGCCCTCGGCGTTGCGGGCGGCGCGGCCGATGGTCTGTATCAGGCTGGTCTCGCTGCGAAGGAAGCCCTCCTTGTCGGCGTCCAGAATGGCCACCAACGACACCTCCGGCAGGTCCAGGCCCTCACGCAGCAGGTTGATACCCACCAGCACGTCGAACTCGCCCAGACGCAGGTCGCGGATAATCTCCATGCGCTCCAGGGCCGACACGTCGGCGTGCATATACCGCACCTTGATACCCAGCCCACGGAAGTGGGCGGTCAGGTCCTCGGCCATTTTCTTGGTGAGGGTGGTCACCAGCACGCGCTCGTTCCTCTCCGCCCGGGCGTGTATCTCCGCCACCAGGTCGTCGATCTGACCCAGCACCGGGCGGACCTCCACTCTGGGGTCCAGCAGGCCGGTAGGTCGGATGACCTGCTCCACGATCTGGTCCGCCTGCTGCTTTTCAAAGTCGCCGGGGGTGGCGGAGACGAACACCGCTTGGGAGAAGCGCTCTTCGAACTCCTCGAACTTCAGAGGGCGGTTATCAAAGGCGCAGGGCAGACGGAAGCCGTAGTCCACCAGGCTCTGCTTGCGGGCATGGTCGCCGTTGTACATGGCCCGCACCTGGGGTAGGGTCACATGGCTCTCGTCCACGAACAGCACAAAGTCCTCCGGGAAGAAGTCCAGCAGCGTCATGGGGGCGCTGCCCACAGGACGCTGAGAGATGACCCGGGAATAGTTCTCAATGCCGGAGCAGTAGCCCAGGGTACGCATCATCTCCACGTCGTAGCGGGTACGCTGGTCGATGCGCTGGGCCTCGATGAGCTTGCCGTTGTCCTCGAACCACTTTTTGCGCTCCGCCAGCTCGCGCTCTATCTCTTGGGCGGCGCGCTCCAGCTTGTCCTTGGGCGTGACGTAGTGGCTGGCGGGATATACCGCCACGTGCGTCAGCTGCTTCAGGGCCGCGCCGGTGACCGGATGGAACTCCGTGATACGCTCGATCTCGTCGCCGAAAAACTCCACACGGATGGCCCGGTCCTTATAGTAGGCGGGGTACAGCTCCACCGTGTCGCCCCGTACCCGGAACACATTGCGCTGGAAGGCCACGTCGTTGCGCTCGTAGCGGTCCTCCACCAGCCGCCGCAGCAGCTCGTCGCGCTCCAGTGTCATGCCGGTCCGCAGGGAGATCATCATGCGGGCGAAATCGTCCGGCTCGCCCAGGCCGTAGATACAGCTGACCGACGCCACCACGATCACGTCCCGCCGCTCCAGCAGTGCGCAGGTGGCGGACAGCCGCAGGCGGTCGATCTCCTCGTTGGTGGAGGCGTCCTTTTCAATATAGGTGTCCGTCTGAGGCACGTAGGCCTCCGGCTGGTAGTAGTCGTAGTAGGAGACGAAATACTCCACCGCGTTGTTGGGGAAAAATTCCCGGAACTCCTCGCACAGCTGGGCGGCCAGCGTCTTGTTATGGGCCAGCACCAGCGTGGGCCGGTTGACGCGCTCGATGACCTTGGCCATGGTGTACGTCTTGCCGCTGCCGGTGACGCCCTTGAGCACTTGCGCGCGCAGGCCGTTTTCCAGGCCCTGCGCCAGCTTATCGATGGCCTGGGGCTGGTCGCCGGCAGGCTGATATTCAGAAACGACTTTCAGATCAGGCATGGTATCCTCCGTTTATCGCGCCAGCAGACCGCTTTCGGCCATGGAGACATAATCGCTGTCAGCCACCACCACGTGGTCGGCCAGGCGAATGTTCAGCGGCGAGAGCGCCTCCTGTATCTGCCGCGTCACCAGCAGATCCTGCTGGGAGGGCAGGGCTACGCCGCTGGGGTGGTTGTGGGCAAGGATAATGCTGCTGGCGCCGGCATACAGGGCATTCTCCACTACCTGGCGCACGCTGACCGGCGAAGCGGCCACGCTGCCCTTGCTGATGCAGCGGCAGGTCAACAGCTTGCCCTTGGCGTCCAGGCAGACCTGGTAGAGCATCTCCTTCTTCTCCCCCGCCAGCAGCTCCATGAAGTACGCGCCGGTACGGTCAGGGGAGTTCAGCACCTTCTGGGGCAGGGACGAGCACCGGGCCCGCAGGGCCATGTCGCCGACCAGCCGCACCAGCACGGCGGCGTTTTCTCCCACGCCTTCTACGGAGGTCAGCTCCTCCGGCGCAGCGTGGAGCACCCCCTGCAGCGAGCCGAAGCGCTGGATGAGCCGGTGGGCCGTTTCGTTGGTGTCCTGCCGTGGGATGGCGTAGAACAGCAGCAACTCCAGCAGCTGGTGATCCTCCATCCCCTCTGCACCCAGCGCCAGATACCGGCGCTTGCTGCGCTGGCGATGCCCGTCGTGCAGGCCCATGATGACCCCTCCCCTCCTGCGGCTAAAACTGTAAATTCTCGACAATATAGTATACCACATATCTCCATGTGTCACAAGTTGTTTTTTCGAACATTTGTTGCGGTGCAGGATCGCTTGACTTTGTGGCGGCGACGTGGTATAGTACCTGTGCTGTCCGCCGCCACCGGGTGACGGGCAGGCGTTCGCGGGCGCGCCGTTAGGTCTTAGAAGGTGCGTCCTGTGGGCGCATTTTTTGTTTTTGGAGGTAATCGGTATGGCGTGGCTCTATCTATTCATCGCAGGTGGGCTGGAGGTGTTCTGGTCCACATTCCTGAAGCTGTCCGAGGGCTTCACAAAGCTGTGGCCGTCGGTATGGGCGGTCGCGGGCATGATCGCCAGCTTCTTTTTCCTGTCACAGGCCACGAAGACGCTGCCCATGGGCACCGCCTACGGTATCTGGACGGGCATCGGCGCCCTGGGCGCCGTCATCGTGGGCATTCTGGCCTTCCAGGAGCCCGTCACCGCCCCGCGGCTCATTTTCGTGGGGCTGCTGCTCGTCGGTATCGTCGGGCTGAAGCTCACCGCATAACAGCAAAAAAGACCGCTTTCGCGGTCTTTTTATGTGTTTACGCTTTCGGCAGGCTCCAGCGGAATACCGCGGCACAGAGCCGCAGCACCACCGTCAGCGCACAGCCTGTCAGCAGCGCCAGGTTCTCTCCGGCGCTCCACAGCAGCATACATGCCGCCGCGCCGGCCAGGGACGCGCAGGCGTAAATATGCTTGGTGAAAATGTAGGGGCGCTCCATACAGCACAGGTCGCGCAGAACACCGCCGCCCACGCCGGTAAGCATACCCACCAGCAGCGTCAGGAACACATTGCCGCCCAGCCCGGCCCGGACGGCCACCGCCGCACCGTGGACGGAGAAAATGCCCAGGCCGATGGAGTCCGCCACCAGCAGCAGCGCCTCCCAGTTCCGGTGATCGCCCTCGGGGTGAAAGCGCTTCCACACCAGAAACACCAGCAGGGACGTAGCGATGGCCACCAGTGCCTGTAGGGGGTCGCGCAGCGCGGCGGGCGGCGTGATGCCCAGCAGCAGATCCCGCAGGATACCGCCGCCCACGGCAGTGGTCATGCCCATCATGGCCACGCCGAACAGGTCCATATGCTTCTTCACCGCCAGGGCTGCGCCGGAAATGGCGAAGGCCACCGCGCCGATCAATTCAAAATAAAACTGAAAACCGGGCATCGTTATCCCTCCTGTGTACAACAGCATTACCATACCACGTCCGCAGGGAAAAATCTACCCCTAAACAGCCCGAAAGGACAGGCTGGAAAACCTGTCCTTTTTTATCGGGTATTAGGGGGGAGAAATAGGGAAATAGGAAGAAAGAAAGAATCAAAATAGCGTGCTGTTTAGGGAACCAGCGGTGTTCCCTGAACACATCCGTATCATAGCACGGATATCCGCACTTGTAAAATTGATTGTTTTCGTGTAAAATATCAACGAAAATTTATATTTTAGGAGACGGTAGTATGACCAACCTGGATATCGAGACATTCTGGGCAGTGGTGCAGCACGGCACCATGACCGCCGCGGCGGAGGCGCTGTACATCACCCAGCCCACGCTGTCCATGCGGATACGGGCGCTGGAGGAACGGGTTGGCACGCCGCTGTTCGTGCGGAGCAAGGGCCAGCGGCACATCACGCTGACGGCGGCGGGCCAGAAATTCCTGACGCTGGCCCAGCGCTGGCAGCAGCTGCTCTCGGAGACGGAGACGCTGGCGGAGCTGGAGCAGCGCGCCTACCTGCGTATCGCCGCCACCTACACCACTAACCAATACATCCTGCCGCCCGTGTATAAGCGCTTTCTTGCCCTGCGGCTGCCGGTATCCCTGTGGATCCACACCCTGCGGGATGTGGATATCACCCAGGCGCTGCTGAGCCATGAGCTGGACTTTGCCTTTATTGACAGCAACACGGTATTCGACGACCGGCTGACGGTACGTCCGGCCTTTCGGGAGCCGTTTCTGCTGCTGTCGCCGCCGGACAGCCACTACCCGGAGGAGGTGGACCCGGCCTCGCTGGACATAGCCGAGGAGCTGCTGGTCACCTGGGACCCGGAGTTCATCCGCTGGCACGACCGGTGGTTCGGCACGGGTGCGCGGTCCCTGCTGTACGCCGACACCCTACAGGCGGCGGATTTCCTGCCGCCCACCGAGGGCCGCTGGGTGGCGGCGCCGGCCATCGCCGCCGCGTCGCGCATCGGAAAGAGCGCACGGGTATGCCGCTTTACCAGTCCGCCGCCGGACCGGGTGAACTATCTGGTGACGCGAGCGGGCGAACCGCTGACGCCGCCGGCCCTGCGATTTTTGCAGGAGTTGAAGGGCCACCTGTTGGCGCAGGACAACGTGCAGGTGTACCTGTAAAGAAAAATGGCGGGAATGGCAAGAAAACGCCTTGACAGGCCGACGATTTTGGCATAACATAGATGTGTTGAATAGGATCCGGTAGGTAAGGCTACCGCGAGGGATACGGACTGCTGCCGCGAAGTGGTGGAGACACCATCAGAGGGTTTGAGCAGGTGCCATCGAAAGCAAGGTGGCATCTAATGCAGTTTCACCGCCCCGCGATGCTAAAGCTTGTAACGGTGCAGAACAGGGCGCATTGGCGCACTTTGCGGCACGCAGCAGGCTACTACCTGCTGCGTATTATTTTGCCTGAAGGGAGGGAACAGGTTTGATCGATTATCAGGAGGAACTGGAGCAATACCAGGAACGGATCGATGAGCTGGCTACGCAAAAGCGCTACGCCGAACTGCGAGACCTGTTCCTGCCCATGGAGCCGGCGGATATTGCCCTGCTGCTGGAGGAGGGCAAGCAGGAGCAGATGCCCCTGCTGTACCGGCTGCTGCCCAAGGAGCTGGCGGCAGAGGTGTTCGTGGAGCTGGAGTCCGACAGCCAGGAAATGCTCATCAACGGCTTCTCCAACACGGAGTTGAAGGAAGTGCTGGACGAGCTGTATCTGGACGACGCCGTGGACATCGTGGAGGAGATGCCCGCCAGCGTGGTCATCCGTATCCTGGACAAGGCCACGCCGGAGATGCGTAAATCCATCAATGAAATACTGAAATACCCGGAGGACAGTGCCGGCTCCATTATGAACATGGAGTTCCTGTCCCTGAAGAAGGACATGACGGTGGAGGACGCCTTCAAGCGCATCCGCCGTATCGGCGGTGAGCTGGAGACCATCAACATCCTGTACGTCACCGACCCCACCCGGCACCTGCTGGGCGTACTGTCGGTCCGCGACCTGCTGCTGGCAGAGGAGGACGACCTGATCGAGGAGATCATGGACCCGGACGTGGTGTGGGCCAAGACCACGGACGATAAGGAGGACGTGGCCCAGGCGCTGAGCAAGTACGACTTCCTGGCCATGCCGGTGGTGGATCAGGAAAACCGCCTGGTGGGTATTGTCACCGTCGATGACGCCATGGACGTCATGGAGGCGGAGGCCACCGAGGATATGGAGAAGATGGCCGCCATCACCCCCACGGATAAGCCCTATCTGAAAACGGGCGTGGTCAGCACCTTCAAGGCGAGAATCCCGTGGCTGCTGCTGCTGATGGTGTCCGCCACCTTCACAGGGCTTATTATTGCCAATTTTGAAAACTCGCTGGCGGTGCTGCCGGTGCTGACCGCCTATATCCCCATGCTGATGGATACCGGCGGCAACTGCGGCTCCCAATCCAGCGTGACCGTGATCCGCGCCATCTCCCTGTCCGAGGTGGATTTCTCCGACATCTTCCGGATCATCTGGAAGGAGCTGCGCGTGGCGCTGCTGTGCGGCGTGGTGCTGGCCGTTGCCAATTTCGGAAAAATGATGTTGGTGGACCGGTTGCTGCTGGGAAACACGTCTCTTTCTCCCATGGTGGCCGCCGTGGTCTGCGGAACGCTGGTGTGCACCATTGCGTGTGCAAAATTCGTGGGCTGCTCGCTGCCGCTTCTGGCGAAAAAAATCGGCCTGGACCCGGCGGTTATGGCGTCTCCCTTTATTACCACCATTGTGGATGCGCTGTCCCTTCTCATTTATTTCGCCTTTGCAAAATCGCTTTTGGGCGTATAATCCCACCGAAGCGGTACACAATAAAGTCAGGCCTTACGGCCTGACTTTTCTTTTTTACGGGAGGAAACACCATGAACAGAGCCTGTACCAACGACGGGTGCGCCTGCACCCCCAATGCGTCCATCAAGTGCACCGTCACCAACTGCGCCCACCACTGCAAGGACGTGGACAACTGCGGTCTGACCGCCATTCAGGTGGGCACCCACGAGAGCCGTCCCACCATGGACCAGTGCACCGACTGCCAGAGCTACCAGAAGTGCCAGTAAACCCCGCGCCCGGATGGGCGCATACATAAAGGAGGCGGCACAATGCAGGCAAAGACAAAATATGCCCTGTCCGGCACGGCGGCAGGGCTGGTGAACAGACTGTTCGGCGGGGGCGGCGGCATGGTGCTGGTGCCCCTGCTGAACGGCTGGTGCGGTCTGGCTGGCAAACAGGCCTTCGCCACCTGCGTGGCGGCCATACTGCCCCTAAGCGCCGTCAGCGCGGCAGTATACCTGCTGCGGCAGCCCTTCGACTGGGCCGCCGCGCTGCCATACCTCATCGGCGGACTGGTGGGCGGTCTGGTGGGTGGACGGCTGTTCCGCCGGGTCAGCGTCACATGGCTGCGGGGACTGTTCGCCGCCTTTCTGCTGTACGGCGGCGTGAGGTATATCCTGTGAAAAGTTGGCTGATACCAATGGCTGCGGGGTTCGGCGCCGGCATCCTGTCCGCCTGGGGCGTGGGCGGCGGGACCCTGCTGCTGTTGGTTATGACGCTCATTTTGGGTGTTCCGCAGCAGCAGGCCGCCGCGGTCAATCTGCTGTACTTCCTGCCTACGGCGGCCATGGGCGTCATCGCCCACAAGCGGAACGGGTTGCTGGAAACGGAGGTGCTGAAATCCGCTATCCCCTGGGGCACAACGGCTGCGGCGGCCGGTGCACTGGCGGCGACGGCGGTGGACACAGCGGTACTGCGGCGGCTGTTCGGGGCATATCTGCTGCTGGCGGCCGCCGGCAGCCTGCGGCAGCTATGGCAGGCGCGAAAGCAGCGCTGACCCATATTCGACAACGCATCGTATAATTCGACCGTTACATTGCGTTTTGTTATCGTATTTTGCTGCAAAAACAGAGGCAAGGCATATACCTTGCCTCTGTTTTCATACTGTAAAGCGATCATCCCTCCACCGGGTAGAGGACGACCGTCACATCAAAGGTCTGTCCGTCACGCCGGATAGTGAGCACGACGCTCTCGCCCACGATGTGGGTCCGGCGGACGGCCAGCAGATTGGTGTTGGTGCTGACGCCTATACCGTCCGCCGCCAGAATTACGTCGCCCTTCTGCAGCCCCGCTTCCTCGGCGCCGAAGTTTTCCGTGACGGAATCGATCACCGGGTGGGTCGTACCGTCGGCAAATTCCGTCTCCTTCACGTAGACGCCGATCGAGGGCAGGCCGTGGAAGCCTCCGGTGGCGATGATATCATTGATGACGGATACCACACGGCTGGACGGGACGGCAAATCCCAGGCCCTCCACCGTGGCAGAGATGTCGGACAGGGTGTTGCTCATCTTTAGTGTGTTGATGCCGATGACCTGGCCGTACTCATTGATCAGCGGGCCGCCGGAGTTGCCGTTGTTCAGGGCAGCGGTGGTCTGGAGCAGCGTCATCACGCGGCCCTCCATGGTGACGGGACGGTCGATGGCGGAGATGATGCCCTGGGTCAGTGTGCCCCGCAGCTCAACGCCCAGCGGGTTACCGATGGCGTAGACCGTATCGCCCACCTGGCATTCCTCACTGTCGCCCAGCGGCGCAGTGGGCAGGCCGGAGGCGTTCACCGCCTTCAGCAGTGCCAGATCCTCGGTGCTGGAAAAGCCCACCAGCTCCGCCTCGTAGCGGTCGCCGTTGTACAGCGCCACCAGCGCGTTCTGCCCGCCGGCGATCACATGGGCGTTGGTGACGATATAGCCGTCCGCCGTCAGGATGACCCCGGTGCCGACACTGGCCTTTTCGCCCAGGTCGGTGAGCACCAGCACCGTGGCGGGGTTTACCTGCTGATAGACCTGCTGGATAGTCAGCTTCTCCTCCCCTGCTTTTTCGCAATAAAAGCGCAGATCGGGGTCCGTGTCTGCCCGGGGGATGGTGGGCACATCGCTCTGGAAGATATCCACGATACTGCTGGCATCGTGATCGCCGTCGTCGAAGTCATCGCCATAGCCGTCCGTATTGCCGCCCCGCAGGGCGGAGACGATGGCCACTCCCAGCACCACGCCTACCAGCACGGCCAGGATGACCAGAAACGTCCACAGGCCCTTGCGGCTGCGGCGCTTCTCCTGCCGGACAGCTTTGGGCGCCGCGGCAGCGGGCATGGGGCCCGGCTGCACATAGCAGCCCGTGATCTCCTGCCCCTCGTCCGGACGGACATACCAGCTGACGACCTCGTCCGGCTCCTGCTCCGGGGCAGGAGCCGCCGGATCGGGCGTCAGCGGCATTTTATTTTCATCATACATATTCAGAGTACCTCTCGGGGCGCGCCGTGCGCCATCTGCATGGTAAAGGTAAAGGCCGTTACACCGTCCTGACTGGTGACGGTGATCTGCTCCTTGTGTTGGGCCAGGATGGTCTTGACGATATACAGCCCCAGGCCGTAGCCGTCCTTGTCCTCACTGCGGGACTTATCGGACTTGTGGAAGCGCTCGAACAGCAGCGGTATCTCCTCCGCCGGAATGGTGGGCCCCAGGTTGCGGACGGTGACATAGGCCTTCTCGCCGTTGACCGCCAGACCCAGATACAGCTGGGAGCCAGGGGTGGCGAATTTGGCCGCATTCTCCAGCAGGTTGTAAATGACCTGGGTGATCAGGTCCCGGTCGCCCTGGACCATGACGGAGTCCTCGGGGATCTCCGCGTCCACGTCCAGCCCACGGTCCGTGATCTTCTTCTCCATGGACAGCAGGGCAATACGGGCGGACTCACAGAGATCAAACTCCTCCTTCTTCATCTCCTTGTTCTGTATCTGGGAGATATCCAGCATACGCCGCACCAGGCGGCTGAGACGGCGGCTCTCGTCGGAGATGATCTGAAGATACTGGCGCTCCTTCTCCGGCGGGATGGTGCCGTCCAGAATGCCGTCGGTGTAGCCGGCGATGGTGGTCATGGGGGTCTTCAGCTCATGGGACACATTGGCGATAAAGTCCCGGCGCTGGCGCTCCGTCTCCTGCAGGGAGTCGGCCATGGCATTGAAGGAGGCCGCCAGCTCACTGATCTCGCCGCAGTCACCGGTCTCCTGCATCCGTACATCGAAATCGCCGCCGGCATAGGCACGGGTCGCCTTGACCATCTCGGTCAGGGGCTGTATCTGCCGCATGGAGGTGACAAAGCTGGCCACGAACGCCAGCAGCAGGATAATGGCGCTGGTCATAAAGAACAGGGCGATGAACGAGCGCCACATCTGCATGAGCTCGGCGCTGTTCATCACCGCCAGCACCAGGCCCAGAGTGTTGCCGTCCGCGTCTGTCATGGGCACGCCCACCACGAACTGCTTTTTCTCATATACGCCCACGGTGCTGCGGCCCTCGTACAGTCTCTCGCTGCCCAGCACCGTTTGGGTAATGTCCTCGGGGACAACGACGGTCTTTCCGGCCAAATCGGCATCCGTCGTCAGCAGGACGCTGCCGGTGGTGTCGCAGATCAGGAAGTCCACGTCCGTCATCCGGGAGGCCACGCCGGCCAGAGAGCGCAGCGCGTCCCCCTGGTCACGCTCGGCGTCATCGCCGGCGGTAAAATAGTCCACGGACAGCTGCGCCACCAGCACCGCCCGGTCCTGCATCTCCTGCCGCTTCTCCGAGACGGTGTAGTTATAGCTCAGCGCGTAGAAGGACACGCCCAGCAGGGCCATGGTCAGCACCACCATACCGGCGGTGAGCATAAACTGCCGCCAATACAGGCTGCCGGTGATACGTTTGATCCTCTCGCCCATGCTTACTTCACTTCAAACTTATAGCCCACGCCCCAGACCGTTTTCAGCTCCCACTGGTCCGAGACATTTTCGATCTTCTCCCGCAGGCGCTTGATGTGCACGTCCACGGTGCGGCTGTCGCCGAAATAGTCAAAGCCCCAGACCTCGTCCAGCAGCTGGTTGCGGGTATAGACCCGGTTGGGCGTGGCCGCCAGATGATACAGCAGCTCCAGCTCTTTGGGGGGCGTGTCCACCTTCTTGCCGTCCACCAGCAGCTCATAGCTGTCCAGATTGATGACCAGTTTGTCAAACACCAGCTTCTTCTTTGTGTCATCGGGTATCTCACTGCGGCGGAGCACGGCATTGATCCGGGCCATGAGCTCCTTCATCTCGAAGGGCTTGACCAGATAGTCGTCCGCGCCCATCTCCAGTCCGGTGATGCGGTCGCCCACGTCGCTCTTGGCGGTGAGCATAATGATGGGCGTCTTGCCCTTCTCGCGGATATGGGCGCATACGCCCCAGCCGTCCACCACGGGCAGCATGATATCCAGCAGCACCATGTCGGGGGCCTGCTTGTCGTACTCCTCGATGGCCTTGCCGCCGTCATAGGCGCTGCGGACCTCGAAGCCCTCCTTCTCCAGGTACATACGGATCAGATCGGATATATTGCGGTCATCCTCGACCACCAGAATGTTGCGTGCCATAGGCGCTCTCCTCCCGGTACATATCGTTGGGTATATCTTACATCCTGCGGGGCAGGCTTTTCCTGAACAATTTGTGAATATCCCGCATAATTTATAGATTATACCACGTTTTTGCCCGCTTGTCACGCATTTCCGTGCCCCTGACCCCTTGCCCCGATATCAGCCCGCCGGTCCGATGGTCACGCCGGTGTAATACCACGCCAGTATCTCCTGCCAGGTCTTCCCCGCCTTTGCCAGCTGCTCCGCGCCGTACTGGCTCATGCCCACGCCGTGGCCGTAGCCAGTGACGCGGAACGTAACGCTCTCCGCATCCGCTGTCAGGGTAAAGCAGGCCGAGCGCAGGGAGAAGATGCGGCGCATCTCCGTGCCCTCGATGTCCGTACCGGCCACGGAGACAGTCTCCACCCGGCCGGAATCATTTTCCGTCACCGCACCGAACCACGTCTCCGGCGCGCCGGTGAGTTTTATCTCCGGGTGGGCCGCCAGCAGAAGGTCCCTCGCCTCCGCCGCAGTAAAGGTGACTGTGCTGTAATAGTTGGGTACGGTGTCGGCACTCTCCGGGCTGGCGACGCTGGCCAGATAGGGCAGGTCGCCGGACCAGACATCCCCGGCCGCGGCGGTCCTGCCCGCCGAGGATGAGTGGAACACCGCCAGGATCGGTTCCCCGTCGTAGAGGGCCACCAGACCGTCCGTGTCCGCCACAGCCTGGACGACGCGGGTATTCCAGGGAGCAAAGTCGGCGGCCCACTTTTCCTTTGCGGCTGTCTCGGAGAGATAGGCGCTACAGCAGGTATGGTCCGTACAGAAGTCGGCGTCGGGATGCGCGTCCTTACGGCCCTGCGCCAGCTGGTAGTAGACGTAGGTACGCTCGGCCGCGGCCTGGGCCTTCAGCGCCTCCATCTCAAAGGAAGCAGGCATCTCGCCGCGGACCACGCCCACAAGGTAATCCCGCAGCGTCATCCGCTCCGCCGCCTCCCCGGTTTTTATGGTCAGCACGACCTCCCCGTCCTCCTGCGCCTGCGGTGTCTCCGGCGCAGGCTCGTCCGGCTCCGTGGCGGTGAGGTAGGCGCCGCCGAAGAGCAGCACCATTAGAATAAGGGCCGCCGCCGCGCTTTTTTTCATGGCTGCCACCTCCTTTTTTACACGATATGCAGGGCCTGTCCGGGGCATACATAAAATTCCGCAGGCGGGAAATGCTACCGGAAAATGGCAGACGGAGGACAGAAGGCATCATGGAACAGGCAAAACAGGGCGGAAACGAGACGGCCCCGGAAATGGCGGGCTATTATCGCGGCGCAGGGTGCTTTTCGCTGAAAGCGGCGGAGCTGAACGAGCTGCTGGGCGTGGGCCGGTGCTTTGATATGACAGGGCGCGACCTGTCCATCGGCGGGCGGCAGGCGCGGCTGTGGGTAGTGAACGGCTACGCCCAGGAGGACCTGCTGGAGCGGGTCATCGCCGGGTGGCAGGCGCTGCCGGACCTGAACAGTGTGACAGACGCGGCGGACTTCTGCCGGCGGTATGTGTCCGCCTGCGATGCGGCGGCTGAGCCGGACCGTGACACGGCGGTGATGGGCGTATTCGCTGGGAAGACGCTGGCGATCATCGACGGCTTCGGCGGCGGGGTGGTGCTGGACGCCAAGCAGTTCCCCACCCGGTCGGTGGAGGAGCCGGATACCAGCCGGGTACTGCGGGGCAGCCACGACGGCTTCGTAGAGAATCTCATGCAGAACGCGGCGCTGCTGCGGCGGCGGGTACGGGACACCCATCTGCGGCTGGAGCGATTGCAGCTGCCGGAGCGCTCGGGCACGGACGTGGCCCTGTGCTACATGGAGGGCGAGGCAGACGAGGGGCTGCTGCGGGCCCTGCGGGAAAAGCTGATGCACATCCAGTTGCGGTCGGTGGCCATGAGTCAGGAGACCATTGCGGAGGCCATCGCGCCCAGGCAGTTCTGGAACCCGTTTCCCAAGGTGCGGTATACCGAGCGTCCGGACGTGGCCACGGCGTGTATCATGGAGGGCGATGTGGTGGTGCTGGTGGACAATTCAGCGTCGGCCCTGCTGCTGCCCACAACGATCCTGCGGTTCAACGAGGAGATCAACGACTACTACTTCCCGCCCCTCATCGGCACGTATTTGCAGATCATACGGACGCTGGTGCTGCTGCTGACCATGTTCATTACACCGCTGTGGTACCTGCTGGTGAAGAACCCGGATACGCTGCACGAGAACCTGCGTTTCCTTTTGGTACAGGACGAATACTATGTGCCGCTGATCGTGCAGCTGCTGCTGGTGGAGCTGATCATTGACATACTGAAAATCGCGTCGCTGAACACACCGGATGTGCTGAGCAACTCGTTCAGTATGCTGGGTGCGCTGATACTGGGCGACTTCGCGGTGCAGGCCCGGTGGCTGGTGCCGGAGGTGCTGGTGTATATGGCCTTCGTGGCGGTAGCCAACTACGCCCAGCACAGCTATGAGATGGGCTACGCCACAAAGCTGTGCCGGATGCTGCTGCTGGTGCTGATCTGGCTGTGGGACTGGTGGGGCTTCGCGGCGGGGATCGTGATCACGCTGATGCTGATCGTAACAGCAAAGCCGCTGGTGGGTAAGGGATACCTGTACCCTCTCATTCCCTTTGACCGGAAGAAGCTGGCCCGTCTGCTGTACCGCCGCCCGGTGACGAAAAAGAACAGCTGAGGCAAACGTATCCCCTCTTCGTCATAAACTGCAAAAAAAGGAAGCGCCCCGGCGCTTCCTTTTTAATTCTCATACAGTATATCCCGGGCCACCGGGCGGTAAAACAGCCTCTCCGCCTCGTCGAAATCATGTGTCTGGCCCATGATCCACATAAGCTTGGCCACAGCGGCCTCCGTGGTCATGTCGTAGGCCTCCAGCAGACATAGGGCGCTTTTCAGCCGCCCGCCCACATGATAGACCGCCAGATTGCTGCCCTCGTTGGGCACCTGGGTGGTCATGACCACCAGCTTGCCCCGCGCGATGCCCCGGTGAATGATATCGAAATAGCTGGCGTCGCCCTCATATTCCGGCAGGCCGCCCACGCCGAAGGACTCAATGACCAGGCCGTCAAACCGGTCCAGCATGAATTCCAGCACGGCGGCAGGGGTGCCGGGGATCAGCTTCAGCAGTCCCACCTTGTCGTCCAGCGCGTCATAGAACACCGGGCTGGGATAGCAGGCGCAGCGCATATACTGCAGCAGGTGTTCGTCCTGTACCACGGCCAGGTCGGGATAGTTGACGCTGGAAAAGGCCTGAAAGCTCTTGGAGCAGGTCTTGCGGGCACGGGTACCCAGGATGACCTTGCCGTTGAATACGATCTGCACGCCGCCGCAGCCGCGACAGGCGTAGAGAAACGCGTCGGTCAGGTTGCGCTTGGAGTCGGTACCGTCGAACCAGATAGGCTTCTGCGCGCCGGTAAGGACGATGGGCTTTGGGCTGCCCTGGATCAGATAGCTAAGCGCGGCAGCGGTGTAGGCCATGGTGTCGGTGCCGTGGGAGATGACAAAGCCGTCATATCTGGCGTAATTCTCCCGCACGGCCCTGGCCACACCCAGCCAATGGGCGGGACGGATATTGGTGCTGTCCAGGCTGTAGAGCTGAACGCAATCCACATGGCACATCTCGCCGATACGGGGAACGAAGGACAGCAGCTGCGTGCTGTTCAGCTCCGGCGTCAGGCCGGAGGGCGTCATCTCACTGGCGATAGTCCCGCCGGTGCCGATCATCAGGATATTCTTCATGCTCATACCTCCCGGTCGTCCATGGCCGCCGTGCCGAATCGGGCCGCCTGCTCAATACGGCGGCGGGCAGCGTCATCCGGAGCGGCGTCGTATTGGCGGCGCAGCTCCTGCAAAAACAGGCCCCGCAGCGTATCCTCGCCGCACTTGTCCCACAGGTCCCGGCGCACAGCCGTCTCGTCCCGCAGCTGCAGGGCAAAGAAGCGGTCCGACAGGGCCTCCTCCAGCAGGGACAGGCTGGGCGGCTGCTCCGGCGTACCGGTCAGACGCAGGCGGTAGATATCCTGCTCCGTGTCATGGGGCAGGGTTCGCTCCAGGGCGGTGAGGGCGTCGCCATCGGTGACATCCACCTGGGCGATGCAGTAGCGGCGCCGGGCAAAGGGGACAAATCGCAGATCGGCGGTGCCCGCCCCCACCTCTCCGAAGAGAAATCCCCGTTCGCCCAGCTCGTCGAAGCCGCGGCCCTCGATGCAGCCGCAATAGGCATAAGGGACCGCCCCGGCGGTCAGAACGCCGCTGCAGCTGTGAACATGACCCAACGCCAGATAGTCCAGCCCGCTACCGGCGATATCCGCCGCGCGGATCGGACGGTAGCGGCTGTCGGAGGTCGTAACGTCGCCATGGAGCAGGCCAATGTGGATAAGGCCATCCTGCGGCACACAGAAGCCGGGGAGTACACTGTCCGTGGGACACTCCGGGGCGGTGAAGGCCGCGCCGTGTACGGCGCAGTTCAGGTCCGGAAATGTAATGGTCTGCATACGGTCCTCTGTAAAGATGTGAACGTTGTCGCTCCAGCGCGTGCGGGCATAGGGCCCGTCCTGTGTAAGGGGATCGTGGTTGCCGGGGGCGATGACCGCCTGACCGCGGAAGCACCCAAGTGCCTGCGCCAGCAGGGGCGCGGTGTCGCCATAGGGGCTGTCGCTGTCGAAAAGGTCGCCGGAGAGGAGCAGCAGGTCTGCACCGTGGTCGTTGGCCCACTCCACCAGGCGCTCCGGCGTGCGGCGGCTCTCCATACGACGCTGGCGGGCCTGCTCCGGCGTCAGCGCACCGAAGGCACTGTCCAGATGGAAGTCACCTGCGTGAACGACCCGCACCATTTACGCTTCCTCTTCCTGCCAGCCCTTGCACACATCCACCCACTGAACGAAGTTCTTTCCGCAGCAGTGCTCCAGCTCGTCACAGGTCAGCTCAATGGCGCTGGCCGCGCTGCCCACAGCGGGGAACACCGTGTCAAAGCGCTTGAGGGACACATCCAGGTACGTCTTAACGTCGTCGGGCAGAGCGAAGGGGCACACGCCGCCCACGGCGTGGCCGATACGCTCCACAGCCTCTTCGGCGGTGAGCATTTTGGCCTTAGCGCCGAAGAAGTGCTTATACTTGCTGTTGTCCACCTTGGCGTCGCCGGCGGCCACGATGAGGATGGGGTCCTCCTCCACCTTAAAGCTGAGGGTCTTGGCGATACGGGCACCCTCCACGCCCACAGCCAGAGCAGCCAGCTCCACCGTGGCGCTGGAAACCTCAAACTCGCGCATACGATCTGCGACGCCGTAAGGCATCAGATATTCTCTTACTTTCTCCACAGACATAGCCAAAAATTCACTCCTGTTTTCAAGTTTTTTCAAAAATTTTTCCAGTCCGCTTTTCGTACCTACCAGTTATTTCATCTCTATTCTGTCCACTTTTTCGCACATTCCCGTGTCGCTGTTCAGGGTAAAAATGCACCCCTGGGCGGAGCAGGGGCCCTCCGCCGCCTGATAGCGGCCCGGCAGACCTCCCAGGAAGAACTCCACAGACTGCTCCGGCCGGATACCCAAGACAGAACGGATGGGGCCGGTCATACCAAGATCGGTGACGTAGCCGGTACCCTTGGGGAACACCTGCATGTCCGCCGTGGGCACGTGGGTGTGGGTACCCCAAAGGGCGGAGACACGGCCATCCAGATGGTAGGCCATGGCCAGCTTTTCGCTGGTGGCTCCAGCGTGGAACTCCACCAGTGTAAAGGTGGGCTTGTCCGTCTGCGCCTTCAGCAGCTTATCGGCGGTGGTAAAGGGATTTTCGGCGTTGAAGTCCAGGTCGCAGCGGCCGATGAGCACCAATACCGCCACGCTGAACGCGCCGCAGTCTACCACCTGACAGCCGTGCCCCGGCGCGCGGCCGGTAAAGTTGGCGGGCCGGAGGATATAGCGCTCCTCGTCCAGATAGGCGGCGATCTGGGGTTTACCGAAGGTATGGTTGCCAAGGGTTATCACGTCCGCGCCGGCGGCGAACAGCGCCTCCGCCTGCGCCTTGGTCAGGCCGCTGCCGGAGATGTTCTCCCCGTTGACCACGGTGAAGCGCACGTCATGCTCCTTTTTGAACGCCCGCAGCTTCTTTTCCAGCAGCTGCAGGCCCGTTTCGCTGGCCACATCGCCCAGCGCCAGAACCTTGTATTCCACGGAATACGCCTCCTTGTTCAGTCGTTCCAGCCAATGATCCTGATCAGCTGGCGATTGGTATAGTAATACGCGGACGCGGGGAAATTCCGCAGATCCGCCGTGTTGGAGCAGAGCAGATAGTCCACCACATTGCCGTTTTCATCCGTAATGGCGTCCAGAATAACGGTGGTATGGTTAGCCGGCTCGTCCACACCCATAGTGATGATATCGCCGGTCTCACCGCTGAAATAGGGCGCGTCCGCCACAGCCACCAGACCGCTTACACGGGGTGCCGCCACATAGTCCCGGAAGGACCCCACATTGACCCAGGGCAGCGTGGTCTGGCTGGCGCTGTACCAGTACCAGCCTGTCTCATAGCCACCGTTCGTGTCCATGGGAATACCGCCGGCAGCCAGCACCTGGGAGCCGAAGTTCATGCAGTTCCCGCCGTAGTCGTCGTAAGCCATGAAGGCCGGATTACGCTTTCCCACCCAGGTGAGCATATAAGCCCGGGCCGCGTCGCGGTCATAGGGGTGGTCGGCAGCGGCTGTCACGCTCAGTCCCTCGCGGGACAGGTCGCGGCGGGCCTCTATGTAGTCGGTGATAGCGGGAAAATTCTTGTCCTGATGGGTGGTGCGGTCATAGTCGGCGCTGTAATAGGGATTGTCATCAGGCCAGTGCTTCACGATGGACCAGTCGTCTCCCTCCCCCCGGAGGGTAAAGGTGTGCTTGATACCGAACTGCTCCGAGGGCAGGCCATTCAAGCCCTTGAAATAGACCACATTATTCTCCCGGAGCACCAGGTCCACGTCGCCCTCGGTCTCCTCGGAGGGTGTAATGGATACGCACCGGAGGGAGTAACTGTATGAGGTCATGGTCAGGTCGATGGGTGAGAGCTTGCGGATGACGCACAGGCCGTGCCAGATATTCTTGTGGTAGAGCGTCTCCTCACTGTCGGCGAACAGCACGGCCGGGTCAATGACCCGCAGGTCGGCAACGGACTGGTAGTAGCAGTCCATAAAGTCCAGCAGCAGAAGTTCCTGCCCCACGGTCATGCCCTGGGCCGCCGCGCCACTAATGCGCTCAAAGTCGGCACTGACGGTCTGGGGTTCTCCGCCGGTCCAGGGCGCGCCGGCAGTGCGCTGCCAGACCTGCGTCTCGTCAACGTCAGCGGTCAGGTGCTGCTCCTCCGGCTCCTCCTGCTTCCCCTCCGGTGAGGTGTCGGTCGTGTCTCCGGTGATGGTAAAGCAGCCGGTCAGGCTCAGCAGCAGGGCCAGCAGCAGAAATAACAGCAGAAAACGCTTCATAGTATGTCCTCCATCGGGGGTCCGGTCGGTTTTTCTGTGTACTCGAAGACATTATAGCAAAAGAGGGGCCGCTTCGCAATGCGAAGCGGCCCCTGCAAACATTAAATTTTTATTTCGCGTACTCCACAACTTTTGTCTCACGCAGAACGTGAACCTTGATCTGGCCGGGATATTCCAGTTCGCTTTCGATGCGCTTGGCCAGCTCACGGGCCAGGATGACCATCTCATCCTCGCTGACCTGCTCGGGCTTGACCATGACGCGGACCTCACGGCCGGCCTGGATGGCATAACTCTTCTCAACGCCGGGATAGCTGCCGGTGATCTCCTCCAGCTTTTCCAAACGTTTAATATAATTTTCCAGGTTCTCGCGCCGCGCACCCGGGCGGGCCGCGGAAATGGCGTCCGCCGCCTGCACCAGGCAGGCCACCAGCGTGCGGCACTCCACGTCGCCGTGGTGGGCCTGGATGGCATGGATGATGTCTTCCTTCTCGCGGTACTTGCGGGCGTATTCCACGCCCAGCGCCACATGGGTACCCTCGAATTCATGGTCCAGGGCCTTGCCGATATCGTGCAGCAGGCCGGCGCGCTTGGCAGCCTGCACATCGGCGCCCAGCTCCGCGGCCATCATACCGGCGATATGGCTGACCTCGATAGAGTGCTGCAGCACGTTCTGGCCGTAGCTGGTACGGTAGTGCAGCTTGCCCAGCAGCTTCTGCAGCTCCGGGTGCAGGCCGCGGACACCGGTCTCCAGCACGGCGCGCTCGCCCTCGGCGCGGATGACGCCGTCCACCTCGCGGCGGGCCTTCTCCACCATTTCCTCGATGTGTGTAGGGTGGATGCGGCCGTCGGCGATAAGCTTTTCCAGGGCCAGCCGCGCGATCTCGCGACGGACCGGCTCGAAGCAGGAGACGGTGATAGCCTCCGGCGTGTCATCGATGATCAGATCCGCGCCGGTAAGCGTCTCCAGCGTGCGGATGTTGCGGCCCTCGCGGCCAATGATGCGGCCCTTCATCTCGTCATTGGGCAGCGGCACCACGCTGACGGTGATCTCGGCAACGTGGTCGGCGGCGCAGCGCTGGATGGCGGTGGCCACGATCTCGCGGGCACGCTGGTCGGCCTCGTCCTTGGCGCGGGCCTCAATCTCCTTGATCTTCAGCGCCGTTTCGTGGGTGACCTCGGACTCCACCTGGGCGATCAGGTAATCCTTCGCCTGCTCGGCGGTGAAGCCGGAAATGCGCTCCAGCATCTCGGTCTGGCTGCGCTTGATGAGCTTGATCTCCTCCTGCTCCTTGTCCAGAGCTGCGTGCTTCTGGGCCAGAGCCTCCTCTTTCTTCTCGATCATCTCGGTCTTGTGATCGAGATTCTCTTCCTTCTGCTGCAGGCGGCGTTCCTGCTTCTGCTGTTCGGCGCGGCGTTCCTTGACTTCCTTCTCGTACTCGCTGCGGTTCTTCAAAATCTCTTCTTTTGCTTCAAGGAGTGCTTCTCTCTTTTTGTTTTCAGAGCTCTTGATGGCCTCGTTGACGATACGCAGAGCTTCCTGCTCGGCGTCTTCGATCTTGCGCTGGTCGTTCTTTTCCTTGCGGCGGCGGATAAGCGTGCAGGCCGCAAAGCCCAGAACGAGGGCGACAGCGAACGAGAGGATGGCCACGATCCAGCCAGTTGTGGTCATGGTACATTCCTCCTATGTTGTTATTGGGTTTTCGCGTCGGCACAAAATATGGTGCCGGATGACAACCGGGGCGGAAAGGCTCCTATGCCCCGATAATGATCCGTTACTATATTAAACATATTATGGTCAACTGTCAAGGGCAAAGTAAACTTTTCTTTTGTCGTTTTTCAGGCAAGGCACCGTATCCGTTGGGTCACTGAATGAAATCGGCGTAAGCGTAACCCAGACGGCCTTGGTAACCCACCGTATACCATTCCTGGTAGCGACCGTAGACAGTGAGCTTTGCACCGTTGGGCAAGAGTGTGACTACCTCGGCCCGGGCGCCAGGGGCCGCACGAAGGTTCAGCGGTCCTCCGCCCGGCGTCTGCACCGTGCCCTCCCAGGGTGTTATGGGTGTGACGAAAGGCAGGCCGAAGTACTCTGTCAGCGACAGCACCAAATTGGCGGCAATGGCCTGGATATTACCCTCGATCCAACGGGCATCGGCGGTGTTGTCGTGGTAGCCCAGCTCCAGCAGTACGGAGGGCATATAGGGCTGGCGGACCTCGCCCAGCGTGGTGGTGGCACGGGCATAGACCTTGTCCGGCAACGGATAGATGTCTTTCAAATTTTTCACAAAAATATCCGCCGCGCGGCGGCCATTAGCACTGGTGGGATAGTAAAAAGCGATGACACCACGGACGGCGCCCTCCTTGGTACCATCGGTGCTGCCGTTGGAGTGAAGCGCCAAATAAAAATCGTAACTTCCAGAATTTGCCAGGCGGATGGAGCTGGCGGCGGTCATGTCGGGGGTGTTGCGGGTAAAACGGATGGTGTTGGCCAAAAGATAGGGCTCCATGGCGTCGGCAATTTGGTTCATAAAGTACTCTTCTGAGCCGTTTCCGGTGATATATGGGTTATATTCCTGGGTAGATGGACTTAAAAAGATACGCGGCATGGCAGTTCCTCCTATACTTGTTCTGTGCGTTTTACTATACTTTGTCTGTACTTCAGCGATACTTTATTTATACATCGTATGGAAATATGCTTGTCTTTGTGCTATACTTAGGAGAAATTTTCCTGTACAAAAGGAGTAACCGCCATGAAAGCTGCCAGACCGTATCCCATCGTCACCATCACCCCCAAGGGGGAGCGCGCCATCGTGGACGGACACCCGTGGGTCTATGAGGGTGAGGTGCTGTCGGTCAGCGGCACGCCGGAGGACGGCAGCCTGGTGGACGTGGTGTCGAAAAAGGGCAGCTGGCTGGGCTGTGGGTTCTATAACAGCGCGTCCAAAATACGGGTGCGGCTGGTGACGCGGAACGCCAACGACGACCCGGCGGGGGATGCCTTCTGGGAACGGCGGCTGCGCTACGCCTGGGACTACCGCAAAACGGTGATGGGCGAGACGGACAGCCGGTGCTGCCGCATTATCTTCGGGGAGGCGGATGGCTTTCCGGGGCTGACGGTGGACCGGTTCGAGCGCGTGCTGGTGGCCCAGGTACTGAGCCTGGGCATGGAACGCATCAAGGAACGGGTGCTGCCGCTGTTGGTACGCATCCTGCGGGAGGACGGGCAGGTCATCCGGGGCGTGTACGAGCGCAACGACGCCGCCCTCCGGACGCTGGAGGGCATGGCGCAGGGCAAGGGCTGGATGACGCTGCCCGGCGAGGCCGCGCCGGAGGGCACCGCCGAGGACATCACGGAGAACGGCATACGGTACACGGTGGACTTTGAGAACGGGCAGAAGACCGGCTTCTTCCTGGACCAGAAGTACAACCGGCTGGCGGTGGCGAAGCTGGCAAAGGGCAGGACGGTGCTGGACTGCTTCACCCACACCGGCTCCTTCGCCCTGAACGCCGCAAAGGGCGGGGCGAAGCGCGTGACCGCCGTGGACGTGTCGCAGTTCGCCGTGGACTGCGCAGCGGAGAACGCGCGGAAAAACGGGCTGGACGGCGTGATGGACTGCGTGTGCGCCAACGTGTTCGACCTGCTGCCGCAGCTGGCGGAGCAGCCGCGGAAATACGACTTCATCATACTGGACCCGCCGGCCTTCACCAAGAGCCGCAGGACCATACACAACGCCATGACCGGGTACAAGGAGATCAACTACCGGGCCATGAAGCTGCTGCCCCGGGGCGGATATCTGGCCACGTGCTCGTGCAGCCACTTCGCGTCGGAGGCGCTGTTCATCAAGATGCTGCGGGACGCCGCCCGGGACGCCGGGGTGCAGCTGCGGCAGATCGAAGCGCGGCAGCAGTGCGCCGACCACCCCATCCTGTGGGGCGTGGAGGAGACGAACTATCTGAAATTCTTTATTTTTCAGGTGGTGTGACGGGGTTTTTGTTGCCATCGCGGCAAACGTGTGGTATTCTGTCTTTTATGGTATGTATCTGAAAAGGAGGGCGCTCCTTGGGACGTTTACAGGATAAGCGGCTGTTTCTGCTGGACATGGACGGGACCATCTATCTGGACGACCGGCTGTTCGACGGGGTAACGGCCTTTCTCTCCCGCATACGGGAGAAGGGCGGACGGTATCTGTTTTTGACCAACAACTCCTCCAAAGGTGTGGAGGGCTATATAGAAAAGCTGAACGGCATGGGCATCGCCACCGGGCGGGAGGACTACCTGACCTCGGTGGACGCGGCCATTGACCTGCTGCGGAGACGGTATCCGGGACGCCGGTGCTACGTGCAGGGCACCCGGTCCTTTTACGATCAGCTGGCGGCGGCGGGGATACCCGTCACCTGTGACCGGGAGGACGGCGCGGAGATCCTGCTCAGCGGCTTCGACCGGGAGCTGACGTTTCAGAAGCTGGAGGACGCCTGCATATTGCTGAACCGGGGCGTCACCTGGCTGGCCACGAACCCGGACTGGGTGTGCCCCACGTGGTACGGCTCGGTACCGGACTGCGGCAGCGTATGCGAGATGCTGCACCGGGCCACCGGACGGGAGCCGGAGTTCATCGGCAAGCCCCGGCCCGCCATGGTACGGCTGGCGCTGGAGGGGACCGGGTACCCGCCGGAGGCGGCGGTGCTGCTCGGCGACCGGCTGTACACGGACATCGCCTGCGCGGTGAACGCCGGGATCGACAGCGTTTTCGTGCTGTCCGGCGAGGGGACACGGGACGACATTGAAAGAGACGGCATACGCCCCACATGGGTGTACGACGATATCAACGCGGTATTCCGCGCGTGGGAGGAGACACCATGAAGCTGAATTACAAGCGCACCATTCTGGTCGGCTTTGCTTTTTTCCTGATCTGTGCCTTCTGGCAGGCCTATGACAACACAGTGCCGCTGATCCTGACCAACAAATTCGGCATGAGCCAGACCTGGTCCGGCGTCATCATGGCGCTGGACAACGTGCTGGCGCTGTTCCTGCTGCCGCTGTTCGGGCACATCTCTGACAAGTGCACCCACCCGAGAGGGCGGCGGACGCCGTTCATCGTGGTGGGCACGCTGATCGCGGCGGTGGCGCTGATCGCGCTGTCCTTCGCGGACAACGCGCAGCTGAAGCGGCTGGACAAGGTATCCGCCATTGACGACCCGGCGGCGCTGACGGTCATCTATAACGAGCAGAAGGACGCCACGCTGCTGTCCCCCAGCGGCGAGAGCTTTATTCTGGGGCATAAATTCACGGAGGCGGAGTTCACCGCCATCCGCAGCCAGACCGTCACCCCGGAGGGCAAGACCGTCACCGATCCGGCGTACACCAACTACGTGGTGCCGGCGCGGCAGGCCTGCGCCCGGGACGCGGCGGCGGCCAATCCCGGCGCGCTGGTGGTGTTCGTGGGGCTGCTGCTCATTATCCTGCTGAGCATGGCCACGTTCCGTTCCCCGGCGGTGGCGCTGATGCCGGACGTGACACCCAAGCCCCTGCGGTCCAAAGCCAACGCCGTCATCAACCTGATGGGCTCCGCCGGCGGCATCATCGTGCTGGCGCTGGGTATGGTGTTCGCCACGGCGTCGGTGAGCAACAGCATGATGAGCTACACCGGGTACTTCGGCGTCATCGCGGCGCTGATGCTCGCGGCGCTGGTGGTGTTCATGCTGACGGTGCGGGAGCCGGAGTGGGCAAGGGAGATGCAGGCGCAGTCCGTGGCCGCGGGCATTGAGGACGCGGAGGAGACCGATCACCCCAACGAGGGGCGGAAGCTGTCCGCTGACGAGGTAAAGAGCCTGCTGCTGATATTGCTGAGCATCGTGCTGTGGTTCTTCGGCTACAATGCCGTGACCAGCAAATACTCGGTATACGCCAGCAACATCCTGCACAAGGACTACAACCTGACGCTGATCATCGCCCAGGCGGCGGCCATCGCGGCCTATCTGCCGGTGGGCTTCATCGCCGGGAAGATCGGACGGAAGAAGACCATACTGGCCGGCGTGGTGATGCTGACCGTGGCCTTCGGCGTGGCCGGGTTCCTGACAGCGGACAGTCCCGCGGCACTGATGAACGCCATGTTCGCCCTGGCGGGCATCGCCTGGGCCACCATCAACGTCAACTCCTTCCCCATGGTGGTGGAGCTGGCCTCCGGCGGCGATGTGGGCAAGTACACAGGCTTTTACTACACGGCGTCCATGGCGGCGCAGGTGGCCACGCCCATGGTGTCAGGACTGCTGATGGACAAATTCGGAATGCACGTGCTGTTCCCCTACGCGGCGGTGTTCACGGCGCTGGCCTTTGTGACCATGCTGTTCGTGAAGCACGGCGACAGCAGGGAGATGCCGAAGCAGACTGCCGCGGCGGGCACAGAGGACGCCGGGGCTATTAACAATACGGTGGAGGAGCTGACAAACGACTGATGAAAGCGATCATAATTATCATTATTGTACTGCTGGTGCTGTTCTGGCTGTATCTGCTGTGCCTGCGGTGCCGGCGGGGCAAGATGGACCAGGCGTATTTCCGGCAGTGGCGGTATGCCCACCGGGGCCTGCACGACAGGGAGAAGGGTATACCGGAGAACTCCATGGCGGCGTTCAAGCGGGCGGCGGCCAACGGCTTCGGCGCGGAGCTGGACGTGCACCTGATGAAGGACGGCAAGCTGGCCGTGATCCACGACGCCTCCCTGCTGCGGACGGCGGGCGCGGACGTGGAGATCGAGGACCTGACCGCGGAGGCGCTGGAGCAGTACCCGCTGGAGGGAACGGAGCAGAGGATCCCCCTGCTGGAGGAGGTGCTGCCGCTGTTCACGGACCGGGCGCCGCTGATCGTGGAGCTGAAGGCGGAGCGCGGCAACGCCGAGGCGCTGGCCGCGGCGGCCAGCAGGGTACTGAAGAAGTACAAGGGCGCATACTGCGTGGAGTCCTTCGACCCCCGGTGCCTGATGTGGCTGTGGCAGAACGAGCCGGATATCCTGCGGGGACAGCTGAGCGAGAACTTCACCGCCCACGGGGACGCGCAGCATCTGCCGGGCGGCATCCGGTGGATCCTGGCGAACCTGCTGCTGAACGTGCGGACGCGGCCGGACTTCATCGCCTATCGGTTTGAGGACCGGGGCAATCTGTCCCTGCGGCTGTGCCGGGGCTTCTACAAGGTGCAGGAGGCCAGCTGGACCGTGCGGGACAGGGAGACTATGGAAAAGGCCGAGGCGGCCGGGAACCTGGTCATCTTTGAACATTTTGACCCCAGGGGGTAACGGACTATGCGCGTGATCACGGGAACTGCCAGAGGCAGGGTATTGAAGGAGCTGGAGGGGCTGGAGACACGGCCCACCACCGGCAAGGTGAAGGAGAGCCTGTTCTCCATCATACAGTTCGACATCGAGGGACGGCGGGTGCTGGACCTGTTCGCCGGTACCGGACAGCTGGGCATCGAGGCCCTGAGCCGGGGCGCGGCGGAGTGCGTGTTTATCGACCGGCGGGCGGACGCGGTGAAGCTGATACAGGAAAATCTGGCGCTGTGCCGCCTGGCGGACAGGGCCAGGGTGCGGCAGGGGGACGCGCTGCCGTATCTTCGCAGCGGGGAGAAGTTCGACATCGTGTTTCTGGACCCGCCCTACGCCAGCGGGCTCTTGCAGCAGGCGCTGACGGATATCGCAGCGTTTGACATTTGCCGTGCACATGGTATAATCATAGCAGAGAGCGCGGTGGACACGGTGCTGCCGGAGATGCCCGCGCCCTATGCCCTGTATCGGGAGTACAAATACGGCAAGATCAAGCTGACGGTGTATCATCGCGGCGGAAATGAGGATACGGAATGAATATCGCCATTTACCCCGGCAGCTTTGACCCCATCACGCTGGGACACCTGGATATCATCCGCCGGGCGGCGCGGTGCTTTGACAAGGTGTGCGTGTGCGTGATGGTGAACTGCCAGAAGCAGCAGCCTATGTTCACGCCGGAGCGCCGGCTGGAGCTGATCCGCCAGTCCGTGGCGGACATCCCCAACGTGGAGGTGGAGAACTGGTCCGGGCTGCTGGCGGACTTCGTCCGCAGCAAGGACGCGCACATTCTGGTGAAGGGTGTGCGGAACTGCGCCGACTGGGAGCTGGAGGCCCAGATGGCGCGCATCAACGGCGGTATCTGTCCCGGGCTGGAGACGGTGCTGCTGCCCGCCAGTGCGGCGTATGAGCACTTCAGCTCCACCATGGTGCGGGAGATGATCCGCTACCACCAGCCATTGGAAAAGTATGTACCGGCGCCGGTCGCCGAGGAATTGATGCGGCAGCGGGGTTGAGCCTCCCGGCGCCGACAAAAAGAAAGGAACGGACCGCACTATGGAAGAGAAAGATGTACAGCGCCTGTTGGATATGCTCTACGGCATGATCGACGAGGCAAAAAGCGTGGCCTTCAGCTCTGACAAATGTATCATCGTCCGGGACGAGGCGCTGGATCTGCTGGATGAGATCCGGGCCAAGCTGCCTCTGGAGCTGAAAAAGGCCCAGGAGCTGATCGCCGCCCGCAGCGAGTATGTGGCCGGGGCCAAGAAGGAGGCGCAGGAGGTACTGCGTCAGGCGGAGCTGGATGCCCGCACCATCGTGTCCGAGAGTGAGACACTGCAGCTGGCACGCCAGAAGAGCAGCGAGATCATCCGCCGGGCCGAGGACCGCAGCAAGGAGCTGTATCACGTGGCCAACACCTACACCGAGGACGCGCTGCGCCGCACCGAGGAGGCCATCCAGGCCGCGCTGACCGAGGTACAGGAGTCCCGGGCGCGTTTCCGGGCCGCCAGCAAGGAGCAGATGCAGGCCCAGCGCCAGCAGCTGAACGAGTCCGCCGCTGAAAAGAGCGAGGGCCAGCGCTGAGCGCTCCCCTCCCCCACACAGTATTTACGTTGACCGCCGCAGGCTCTGCCTGCGGCGGTCCGTCTTTTCAGACGAAAAGCGAGGCCGGTCCCGACCGGCGGCAAACGCCGCTGCCGCCGCGGTATCCGGCGGCAGTTATAGACTTTGTGGAAAATCTATAAAATCCACGTAAATTTTTCTGCGATTTCCACAAGAAATCCTCATCTTGTGTTAACAGGCTCCGGCGGGCACAAAATCTTGTGCCCGCCGGAGTTTTCCGTTTATGTCCATCGAACAAGCGTTTCAAAAAGTGGAAAAATTTGGTCGAAAACCGGCGGAATATCTGGCTTTTGCCGTGGCGGTAGACATAATTTTCCCTTGCAATTTTGCCAGGGATTATGTATACTAACCTCGTTAGTGGTGAATTGTGGGGGCAATATCCATATTTGTGGGGGATGTTCCCACGGTTTTCCACCGGGGACTATTTTTTTCGGAAGGAGGCGGACCCATGACCGGTCAGTATGCACACACGATCGACGCCAAGGGGCGCCTCTTTATTCCCGCCGCGCTGCGGAAGGAGCTGGGCCAGACGTTCCACATCACCGTGGGACAGGACCGCTGCCTGTCGGTATACTCCGACGAGAGCTGGGCGGCGTTTATGGACAAGCTGAAGGCGCTGTCCTACAACGAGGTGAAAAAGCTGCGGGCGCTGTTCGCCTACGCGGCGGACTGCGAGCCGGACGGCCAGGGGCGCATCCTCATCCCCGCCAAGCTGCGGGAGTATGCGGGACTGACCAGGGAGGTCGTGGTCATCGGCAGCTTTGACCGGGCGGAGATCTGGGACGCTGAGCGCTGGGCCGCCGTGGAGAACGACGCCTTTGCCTCCGGCGAGCTGGAGAGTGCCATGGCGGAGATGGGCCTGTGAGCACCGTGACGCAGGAGAAGGACTACGGCCATGTGCCGGTGCTGCTGCACGAGTGCCTGGACGCGCTGGCCATCAAACCCGACGGCATCTATGTGGACGGCACGCTGGGCCGGGCGGGTCACTCGCTGGAGATCGTAAAACGGCTGACCACCGGACGGCTCATCGGCATCGACCGGGATGAGACGGCCATTGCCGCCGCGCAGGAGCGTCTGGCGGACTACGGGGACCGGGTGACGCTGGTCCACAGCAATTTTGACCGCATCGGCGACATCCTCGCCGACTTGCACATAGACGGGGCGGACGGTATGCTGTTCGACCTGGGTGTTTCCTCCCCACAGCTGGACGACGCGGAACGGGGCTTCAGCTATATGCACGACGCGCCGCTGGATATGCGGATGGACCGGACGGCGTATCTCACCGCCCGGGAGGTGGTGAACAGCTGGAGCTATGAGGAGCTGCGGCGCATCCTGTTTGAGTACGGCGAGGAGCGCTACGCGCCGGCCATCGCCAAGCGGATCGTACAGCACCGGGAGCAGCAGCCTATCGAGACAACGCTGGAGTTGGTGGACATCATCAAGTCCGCTATGCCGCCACAGGCGCTGCGGGAGAAGCAGCACCCGGCCAAGCGGAGCTTTCAGGCCATACGCATCGCCGTCAACGGCGAACTGGACGCCCTGCCGCCCATGCTGGAGGCGGCCGCGGCGCATCTGAACACAGGCGGGCGCCTGGCGGTGATCTCCTTCCACTCGCTGGAGGACCGGATCATCAAGAAGACCTTGCAGGAGCTGGCCACCGGCTGCATCTGCCCGCCGGAGTTCCCGGTGTGCGTATGCGGCAGGACGCCGAAGCTGAAGCTGGTGAGCCGGAAGCCCATTGTATCCGGCGAAGAGGAATTGGCACACAACCCCCGCGCACGCAGCGCCAAGCTGCGGGTGGCGGAGAAGGTATAACAGCAAAGCAAAGCATCGGCGGAAAAGAGCCACATCCGGCGAGTTATTTTTCGCCGAGACGCGGCGCAG
>ERZ894194.56-NODE-56-length-93452-cov-11.671553_pt1 | contig 93452 bp, 85 predicted proteins | sample MGYA00380283_ERZ894194 | MGnify/ENA primary metagenome ERZ894194 (study PRJEB32331, sample SAMN06328448) | human gut metagenome | biome: human gut microbiome; feature: stool | host: Homo sapiens | collected 2013-02-13 ... | reverse complement strand
GAATATAACTATCACTAATTTTAATATAAAACATTTTGCTGGTGCTATTTATAGTGGAACATATAATCCTGTTACTAGTAAAATATATCAAGGTCATGTTGAAAATCTAACAGTAGAGGGATATTCTTATGATGTAAGATATGTTATAGCTGTTGAAGGTTGTTATAATCTTATTGCAAATATAGTTTCAATATATGCTAATAGACCTTGTTATCTTGGAGCTACCGATACAGCTAAAATAAATATAATATGTAGAGAATCTACAACAACCACATTCTGTTTATTAACTGATAGTTTGTTTATTGATGAAGATAACAATAAGAGATATATTCATTGTAGAAATATTGATGTTAATGTAAGAATAGACGGAATACCTAGTGCAGCTTACAATAAAAATAGAAGAAATGGAGTACTTGTACAGCTATATGGTGTTTATATTGATAGACCTAATGATTATTTAATAGATAATATTAATGTTAAATATTATGTTCCTGCTGATAGTGAAATACAAGATGGTATACAATATGTTGGATTTACTTTTGATGATAATGTTCCCAATAACACACACAATGATATATTAAAAAATTGTAGTGTTAATATGGTTTGTGATAATAATTCTATTTGTAGTCCAATAAGTATTAAAGTTCGTCATGCCCAATTTATAGACCTTAAGATTAAAGATTGTAGATATGGTTATAATCTCCCTAGTATTGTGGAACCAACAAGTAATACATATTTTACAGTATATGGTACAATTACTAATCCTAGTAATATTATTATTGAAGGTCATTATGGAAATGTTTATTGTTTTCAAACAGGTGGAATTATTGAACATAAAAACTCTTTAAGAGTTACTATTAAAGATTCTGTTATAACTAATTTATTTTATAACGGAGTTAATGATACTACAAAATATAAGTTTATCAATAGTGATATTAAGAATACTGTTTATAATGGTGGTATTTATGTTGAATATGATACTATTGTACCTAATCAAACAAATGATATTTCTAAGATTGATTATCTAACTGCAAAGGATGCTGGTAATAGTACTTATAATAAAACTGATAAAAAACAATCTTGGTGGAATGGTGCAACTTGGATAGATTCTAATGGTTATCCTGTTTCTGAAGGTAGAAATGCTGATGGAACTCTATCATCTAAAGTAATTATGATATAATATGACAGCACAAAATATTTTTAATAAATCTGATGTTATCTATAAGGTAACACAGGATGTAGACTTAGGTGCTACTAATTTAGTTCTAAAACCCGGTTCTATAGTAGACTATCAAGGGGGTAAACTGCTTAATGGTAGTGTGAACATAACTGATAAATCAGTTACTATAAATGATGAGGTAATAGGAGCTACAGCTAAAGTTGGGTACATGTTACCTGACCCTAAATATGCTGGTGAGGTAACCTTAGTCTTAAATGACATGAAAGGGTACTTAAGAAGATATAACTTAATAGCTGATGGGATAACTGATAATTCTGTGAACCTGTCTGCTCTTATTGTTGACCCAGCTTTTAAATATTTCATAAGAAACAGAAAAGTTAAGCTGGTATTTGCTCCTAACAACAGCTTAAACCAGAATCCTTCAGGTACATATTTATTCAAGTCTCCAATAAATCTTGATTCTTATGGTTACATGAGAGAACTTGAAATAGTACTTAATGCAGACTTGAAGTTTGATTTCAGTGAAGCTGTAGTTCCAACATTAGCAGAACTAAAAGCAAGTGCTACAAATATAGCACCTAACTTTAATTGCTTTAACCTTAGTAACTTTGCTAGCTTAAAGATTAGAGGTACAGGTGTTAGGGACAGTAATCCTACTAACCTTAGGTTATGTTATATTGATGGAGGTGCTGATACTTTTACAGGAACATACTATGAAGGTATAAAGTCTGATAGTGGTATTAGTTATTATTCATCTTTTAGTAATAATGCAATTAGTGCATCTAATTGTGGTAGAATAGAACTTGATAACTTTGAATCATTTAATTCATTTCATGGTGTAAATGTTGGTGGTAACTGTTATGTTAATGGTCTTTATGTACATGATATAAAAGGGGATAATGGTATTACAGTCAGAGGTAATAGTACATATTTTAAAGGTGACAGAGGTGGAGCAGTTAGAAATTGTATCTGTGAATCGTGTCAGGACTTAGGTATATCAATCCAAGGAAGAAACTTCTTGGTTGAGAACTGTATCTGTAGGAACTGTGGTAACAATAATGACCCTGAAAGTGAATCATTTGGTGTTAATTCATCATTTAATGCAGGTGGTGGTTACTCATGTGAAGTAAAACTTAGTGATAGTCATACTAAAGTTCCTGTTAATATTGCCTTTATAAATTGTATAGCAGAGGATTGCTATAACTATGGTTTCTATACTGACATTGCAGGAGTGCAAATGATAGATTGTCAAGTCAAGAATATTACAAAGACTTGGAAAGATTCTTATCAGGCATTATGGGAAAGTGATTCATTTAGATATGGACCTCTTATACTAAGAAAAGGTACAGCTATAATGCTTCCATCAACAGCAGTTAATGTAAATAATCCCCTACCAACTTTTAGATTGAGTAACTGCTATATAAGTAATGTTAATGGTCTGTCAAGTATTGGGGTAGTGGGTGCTGAAGTGCAATTCTATAACTGTATAATAGATAATGTAAAGGTTAATGATTCCATAGTAAATCCACCAGAGAATCTGTGTTATGGATGTATCTTTAAGAATATGAATCTGAACCAATTTGATTATACTATTATAGATACTGCTACAAAACAATTTGGTCCTACTTCAAATAGACCAACTGCTCCTGCAAAAGGTAAATATTACTTTGATAGTACTTTAGGTAAACCATTTTGGTGGGATGGAACTGCTTGGGTTACTTATTCTGATAGTAGTAGTTCTACTATGGCTACTCTTACTTTCACAGGTGCAGTAGAAACTACATATAATGGTTCAACTCCTGTAACGGTTAATATACCAACAGGTGGTGGTGGAACTACAAATTATGAGGACTTATCAAATAAACCAAAGATTGGAGATGTAGAATTAGCTGGTACTAAAACATTAGCACAACTAGGTATTCAACCAGCAGGTGATTATGCCACAGAGACTTATGTAACTGAACAAATAACTGCTGTTGTTGGTAACATCAATTCAGTGTTAGATACTATAAATGGAGAGATAATATAATGGGAACAACAGTTAATAAACTAAATAAACTTGCTCAAACTAAGGCTGCTATAAAGGCAGCCATAGAAGCAAAGGGTGTTACAGTTGGTAATGTTGCCTTTGGTGATTATCCAACTAAGATTAGTGCTATTAGTGGTGGTGGTTCTAGTGGAGTTATTGAGGATTATCTTAATGAACAAGGTCTTGGTTATCTGATAAATGATATTTTAAGAGGTGTTCAAAGAAGTGTTAGTATTCATGATACTTCTAAGAATTTATATCAATTATTAGGAGATAACAATGCTGGTGGTATTATATATGTTAATGGATGTCTTCCACCAAAAGACAATCAAGCTATAAATTATCAGAAGTCTTTATTTTCTGTTAGGAATGTAGACTTTAGTAATTGGACATTTACACAAAGTAATAGTAGAGCATTTGCATTTAATAATAATCTATCTGATTTTAGTGGAGTAAGTACTGCTGCTTCAGGAGACGGTATTACTGATTTCAGTAAAGTAACTAATGCTCAAATGATGTTTGCTGCTTCCATGTTATTAGATTTGAAAGTGTACCTACCTATTACTACAAATATAGATTCTCTAGTTAGTGATTGTAGTTATATTAAAACTTGCACCATTAAGACTTTAGGACAATCTGTTAGTTCTACTTATACATTCAACAGATGTTATGAACTTGAGGAGGTTACATTTATTAATGAATTAAAAACAACCGCTTTACAAGGATTTGCATTTTCATGTAATAAGCTTAATAAGATTAATGGTATTATTAATATTGAAGGTGCTACCAATACTAATCAATTCTTAGATGGTAATGGTGCTAAGAATATCACAGAGGTTTGGATAAAGAATCTTGGTACTAGTATTAATATTGTTAGCCCTAATATAACCAAGGAATGTGTGTTATACATGTTCAATAATGCTGCTACTGTGACAGGTACACGTGTTATATCTTTAAACACAACAGTATATAATTCCCTTACTTCTGATGAAATTGCTATTGCCACTGGTAAAGGCTTTACTGTGAGGGAAGGAGCTACTTAATAAATTATGAAATGGACAATAAGTTTAATACTAATATTGATGTTAGGTGCAGGTTACCTGCTATACACCAATAAACAGTTGAGAGAGAAGTATAATACCTCTGTTGAGAATGTTAAGGCATATGATGCTCAACTAGGTGGACTAAAGGATGATAATAGAGTCTTCAAACTAACTGTAGAACAGTTGAATTACTTCAATGATTCTATTGTCAAGAAGCTGAATGAATCCAGAAAGGAGTTAGGAATCAAAGATAAGCATATTCAACAGTTACAATATGAGTTACTTACAGCAAGTAAGGCTGATACTTTGGATTTAAAAGATACTATCTTTGTGAATAATTTCAAGCTGGATACCATAGTTGGAGACAAATGGGTTAAGACTCACTTGCATATGAAGTATCCTAGTACCATAGCATTAAAACCAGAGGTTACATTGGAGAGACATATCTTTATAAATGGTAAAAGGGAGACTGTGAATCCACCTAAGAAGTTCTTCTTATTTAGATGGTTTCAGAGAAAGCACACTGTAGTAGAAGTTACCACTAGGGAGTTGAATCCTTATGTAGAAGAAAAGATACAAAAGTATATACAAATAATGGATTAAAATGAAAGTACTTAATAATTTTATTAGTAGAATAGGCAGTGACAAGATACTACACTACCTAGTTGGTGCTTGGTTAATAGCATTAGCTCAACCTTATGGTGCCTTATGTATGGGTATGGTATTTACAGTATTTTTAATTCTTAGTTTGTACAAGGAGTATAGATTAAATACTGAACCTGACTTAGTGGATGTTGCTTATTATGTTGGTGGAAGTCTCACTTCTGCTATTAGTTACATCATCAGTTTATTGATATGATGTTATGATAGATATGGGTATAATAATTACAGGTGCCATAGGACTACTAACTACTTTAATTAGTGGTTGGACTTCATGGTTTTTTGCTAGAAAAAAATACAACAGTGAGGTAGATGGCAACCTGATAGCTAACATGAAGGAGTCATTGGAGTTCTATAAACAGTTATCTGATGATAATAAGAAAAGACTAGATGAAGCTCTTAAGAGAAGTGATTATCTTGAAGAAGAAGTTAAAGAACTTAGGAGGCAAGTACTTAACCTAATGACAGTAATGTGTACAGATTTGAGTTGTCAATTAAGAAAAGGTGATTATAAGGTAATATTAGAAAATGGAACTAGTACTAAAGAGAACATTTAAAGGACCTAATTACACAATAGGTCAGCTGTATGTAAATGGAGTATATGAATGTGATACTCTTGAAGATACTGACAGGGGACTTACAAGTAGTATGACTGTACAGGAAATAGCATCTAAAAAGCTATATGGAGAGACAGCAATACCTACAGGTACTTACAAGATTGATATGAACACAGTTAGTCCTAAGTTTAAGGACAGGTCATGGGCTAAATTCTGTGGAGGCAAATTACCAAGACTTCTTGAGGTCAAAGGTTACTCCGGAGTATTAATTCATGTAGGTAATAAGCCAGCTGATACCCTAGGCTGTATCTTAGTAGGTGACAACAAGATTAAGGGACAGGTAATCAACTCAACATCTACCTTTCAACAACTATATCATTTGATGCTTAGAGCTAGTGTAAGAGGTGAATCATTAACAATTAAAATAGAGTAACTGTATGGGAAAGGGCTAAACCAAAATGAATGGAACAACTTCTTATAGACCAAAAGCTAAAAGCAAAGTCTACTAAGAAGAAAAAAGTGAATGGTATGAATAAAAAGAATTATTGAATGCTATACTTGCTCGCTTTGATGTGTATGTTGATGAACTCAAATATGATGTAAGGTTAAAGGGGTGTAACTATTAAAGGTTATGCCCCTTTCTTTATGCAGTAAATAAGTAATTTATTTGAGGTATACTAAGGATTTCATTTAGTACCTTGTCCACATGAGAACTTCTACTTACCTTTGCAGCAGATAATAACTAGAGGAGAAGTAATTATGGCAGAAGTATTAAGTGATGAGTTCATCTTATCTGAATCAGAAATTGAAAATCTGTTCATAGATGATGCTCAAGAAGAAACAACACAGGAACCCTCACCTGTAAACAAAGAGGGTGAAGAAGAAATTAAGACTACTGAGGAAGAAGATGTAAATCCTGATGATTTATTTACTGAACCAGAGAGCGTAGGTAGTGAAGAGAATAAAGAACATCAAGAAAAGGAAGATACCCCTGATGACAAGGATGGTACTTCTCTCAATTCTAACTTCTACTCTTCCATTGCCAAAGCCTTGGCTGATGAGAGTATCTTCCCTGACCTTGACGATGAAACACTAGAAAGTATTAAGACTCCTGAAGACTTTGCTGAAGCTGTTGAGAAACAGATACAGGCAAAGCTTGATGAGAGACAAAGAAGAATTGATGCAGTACTAAATGCTGATGTAGAACCTGATGAAGTAAGAAGGTTTGAACAGACATTAAACTACCTTGATTCTATTCAAGAAGAAGCTCTTAAGGATGAATCTGATAAAGGTGAAACCTTAAGAAAGCAACTAATATTTCAAGACTTTATCAATAGAGGTTATAGCAAAGAAAGAGCCACAAGAGAAGTGAAGAAGTCTTTTGATGCTGGGACAGATATTGAAGATGCTAAAGAAGCTTTGGAAAGCAACAAAGAGTTCTTCAATGAAAGGTATGATGACTTAGTAAAGGATGCACAAGAACAGGCAAAAGCTGAACAAGAAAGACTAAAGAAAGAAGCTAACGAGCTTAAGAAGTCCCTACTTGAGGACAAAGAAGTCTTTGCAGGTATTCAACTGGATAAAGCTACAAGGCAGAAGGCATATGATGCAGTAACCAAACCCATTGCAAAAGATGAAGATGGTGAGTATCTTACAGCAGTCCAGAAGTATGAAAAGGATAATCCTGTTGAGTTCAGAAAGAAACTTGGTGTATTATTCACTATGACTGATGGCTTTAAAGACATTGATAAATTGGTCAAAGGTAAAGTAAGAAAAGAAGTCAAGAGCAGTATGAGAGAGCTTGAACACAAGCTTAGAAACACTACTAGACCCTCAGGTAATCCTAGATATGTTGGAGGCATTGAAGAAGACCCTGAGACCTATATAGGTGGTAAGTGGCTTGTAGATGCTTGACAAGAAACATATTTATAACTCAAATAATTAATTAATTATGGCTGGTAAATTAGGTAAATTTCAAATGTTGGGTTTCCAACACTGGAAGGGTCTAACAAGTGATAACCACCTTGGCTCTATCTTCCAGTTGCAACCTCAAAGGGCTACTAACCTTATGGTGCAGCTGTTAGCATTTTATAGAGGAAAGACCCTAGATACATTCCTTAATCAGTTCCCTGTCAGAGAATTTGAAGATGACAGTGAATACTTCTGGGATGTTATTGGTAGCTCAAGAAGAAACATTCCTCTTGTAGAAGCTAGAGATGAGAATGGTAAAGTAGTTGAAGCTAGTGGTGGCAATGTAGGTGCTGGCACAGCTCCTTTCTACTTAGTATTCCCAGAAGACTGGTTTGCTGATGGTGAAGTTATCGTAGGTAACTTGAATCAAGTATATCCTGTTAGAATCCTAGGTGATGCAAGAATGGAAGGCACAAATGCAGTATATAAGGTAGAAACTATGGGTGGTCTAACCCAAGGTATTCCTTCTGAAAGACTGCTTGCAGGTGAAAGGTTCTCTGTAGAATATGCACCTGTAGAAAAGGAAATGTCAAGAAAGGTTGGTGATATTAGATTCTCTACTCCTGTTAGCATGAGAAATGAGTGGTCTACTATTAGAATCCAACACAAGGTACCTGGTAACAAGTTAGGTAAAAAGGTTGCATTTGGTATCCCTATGGTTAGAGATGTCAATGGCAAGCAAGTTAAGGACACTGCAAACATGTGGATGCACTATGTTGAGTGGGAACTTGAACAACAATTCTCTGAAGCTAAGAACAATGTAGAAGCATGGGGTACTTCCAACAGGAATGCTAATGGTGAATACATGAACTTTGGTAAGTCAGGTTATGCTATCAAGACTGGTGCTGGTATCTTTGAACAGACAGAAGTAGCAAATACAATGTATTACAATGTATTCAGCTTGAAGCTTCTTGAAGATGCTCTATATGAACTGTCTGCCGCTAAGTTAGGCATGGGTGATAGACTGTTTGTAATCAAGACTGGTGAAAGAGGTGCTATCCTGTTCCACAAGGCTGTACTGCAAACTGTATCTGGTTGGACTACATTTGTACTTGATAACAACTCAACTGGTGTTGTTGAAAAGGTACAATCTAAGTTGCATAGCAATGCACTTAGTGCTGGTTTCCAATTTGTAGAATATAAGGCACCTAATGGTGTAAGGGTAAGACTTGATGTTGACCCATTCTATGATGACCCAGTAAGAAACAAGGTTCTTCACCCAATGGGTGGTGTAGCAATGTCTTACAGATTTGACATCTGGTACATTGGTTCTATGGACCAAGCTAACATCTTCAAGTGTAGAATCAAGGGTGATACTGAACTTAGAGGTTATCAATGGGGTCTAAGGAATCCATTCACAGGACAAAGAGGTAATCCTCATATGTCATTTGATGAAGATTCTGCTGTTATCCACAGAATGGCTACTCTAGGTACTTGTGTACTTGACCCAACTAGGACTATGGCACTTATTCCTGCAATCCTGCAAGGATAAATCAAATAGGGGAGTGGGTAATCCCCATTCCCCTTTATTTTTATAATATTAAAAGGAGAAGATAATATGGGAGAGATTATTTTAGATGATAATGAAATCATGGGTGAAGCACCCATGCAGGCTTTAGAAGTTGAGCCAAAGAAATCATCAACAAGAAGAGCTAAACCACAGGTGGTTAAAGAGGAAAATGACCTCGTAAACTGTTTAAGAAATGAAAGAATCATAGTAAGGTTTCATCCAAAGCAATCAGGTATAGTTACTGACCCTAAGCATATCCTATATGGTGGTATGGCAGAAGGTGCAGTTAGATGGTTTACAGTACCTAAATTGAGTTCAGGTCTGTATGTTAATGTACTTACTGATGCTGAAAAGGCTTACCTTGAAGAAGTTATGGGACTTGAGTACAATGCTCTAAGTATCTATAAGAAGGTAGACAACTATTGGGATAACCTACAGGTAAGATTAACTAAGGGAGATAACTTCCTTAACTTGGCTGACCCTGAAGACTATATCAAATATAAGGTTCTTCTTGCTAACAAGGACTTCATTGCTCCTTCATTACAAGTACTACAAGACTTCTATAAGGCAACTTATCAGTTTGTGATAGTACAAGAAGGTGAAGAAACTACTATAGCTAAGAAGGAAATGAGTGCTACTATGCAGTCTTATATGGAATTTGGTAAGGTACAAGATAATGCTGACATCCTAAGGGTTGTTATTGAAACATTAGAAGGTAGACCTATAGCTAAATCATCTAAGATTGAGTTCTTACAGAACAAGGTTAACAAGCTTATTCAGGCTGAACCTAAGACATTCTTAAGGATTATAACTGACCAGCTATTACCTACTAAGGTACTGATTAAGAAAGCTATTGAGCATAACTTGATTAGCAACAGAGGTGGTATGTTATACCTAAGAGAAAATGGTACTCCTCTTTGTGGTGATAATGAAGAACCAACACTAAACATTGCTGCTAAGTACTTGAATCTGCCTAAGAATCAGACACTCAAGTTCAGCTTGGAAGCTAAAACAAAAGAATAACTATGAATAATGCTGAATTCTCAAAAGAGTTTGACATACTTTATAACAACATTATGAGTAATGCTGCTCCCGGTTTGGATGAATATGAGAAGTCAGTATTCCTCACTAATGCTCAAGAGGGGTTTGTCAAAGACCTCTACAATGGAACTGGTCCTACTTCATTTGAGAAGGATGAAGAAGCTAGAAGATTCCTAGGAGAATTAATTGATACCTTTGAGACCAATGAGAAACTTATTGGTCACTTAGGTTTATCAAGAAACTCAATGTTCTTTCAAATACCAGAAGAAGTATGGTTCATTACATATGAATCAGCTGTCTTAAAGGATGAAAGACTAGGATGTGCCAATGGCACAGAAGCTACCATAGTTCCTGTCTCACAAGATAATTTCTATAAGATACAGAGAAATCCCTTTAGAGGTGCTACACAAGGTAGAGCACTAAGGTTGGATAACTCTGACAACATAATAGAACTTGTATCAGATTATAACATTGACAAGTACCTTATAAGGTATGTAAAGAGACCAAGACCTATCATATTAGTTAATCTTGATGAGGTAGATGAAGGTCTTACAATCAATGGATTAAGTGAGGCAAGTGAGTGTGAATTAAATCCTGTAACACATAGACCTATACTAGAAAGAGCAGTGATGCTAGCAAAGACAGCATGGTCAGGAGGAACAGGGCAATAAAAGAATATGTTTAATTAAACTTTAAATTAAAATGGCTGTTTTTTCTATTAATCAAGTAAGACAACTTTATGTTGCAAAAGAACTAAAGACAGGTAGTGATTTGCTAGCTACTGATAAGGTTGGTGCTATTTTACCTAAGACAGATACAGATAAGACTACCCTGTACCTACAGTACATGAGTCCCGCAGGAATTGTATCAAGTGATAAAATTAACATAGCTAATGTGATGTATGCAAAAGCAACTGATGCTTCTGCAATGGCTCACAAACTGGCTAGGTATGAATTAACTCTTGATGCTGATGTTTCTGCAGCTCCAGTAGCAGGTCAGGAATACATTCTTAGACTGGCATTCAGACATTATATTGGTCTGGGTGAAAATGACCAACAGTTCAAGTATGGTTTTGTAAAGGTTCAAGGTACTATGACTGCCTCTGACTTTTACAAGAAAATGGCACTATCTCTATTTGACAATGTTAAGAGAGATGTAACTCCTTTGGTCAACATTTATGTTGTCGAAACATCAACTGAAACTCCCATTACTGATAAGACTAAGGAAGCTAACCTGACAGGTACTTACACTAAGATTGTCATTGAAGAAGTAGAACAGGATTGGATTCTTGGTAGAATGCCTCAAGCATTTATGCCTTTTGCAGTTCAACCTACTACTATCATTGTAGATGGTGATGAGAGAATTTGGGGTAAAGTAGATAAGGCTACTCCTACTAAGAGTGTTCCGAATGGTCACAATATTGCTGACCTTGAGTACTTCTGTCATGGTTTCAGAGGTGATGAATACAGGGGTATGGGTTATCCTAACAACCTGATTACAGAGTACTTGGTAGACCCAACACTTAAGTACAATACAATTGATATTCACTATGCTTATGTAGGATCAAATGAGTCAGTACAGAAGTCAGAAAAGGATATTACCATTGTAGTTCCTAAGGTTGGAGAAAATAATGCTACAGCAAATGAGCTGACTAATAAAATTATTGCTGCTATCAATAAAGCTTCAGGCTTAAGTATTGCTGCTCTGCCTACTGATAAAGAGTAGGTCAAACATAGGGAGAGTCTAAGGCTCTCCCTTATTTGTTTTATATAATACATAAAAGCTATGGTGGAATTTAATAAACTACTAGTAATCCCCTATAACAAAGGTATTTACCTTGATGTACAAGTAATGGACTTGCCATATTTCACTGATGTGTATCTGGATTCCATAACTATAGATACACAAGATACCTTTAAACCTGATGGCATTAGTAAAACCCCAGCATATACACTTAAGATAGAAGATAATGTAAAGTCTCTACAAATGACCATTAAGGATAGTGACTTATTGGTTCCAACTGTAGAAGGTACAATGTTCTTTGTCTATGTAACTGTAAAGGGAACTCCTGCTGCTAATACTCCATGTGGGTTAGATGAACCTACTATACTTGCAGTATGTGTGGACTCTTACAGAATATACAGAAAAGGTATAGAGTATATACAGGAAACTTACAACAACTGTGTGGTTCCTAAACACTTTATAGACTTCATACTAAGGTATAAGGCATTTGAGATGTGTTTAAAGACAAGGGACTTTCCACTAGCCATCACTTATTGGAAGGGGTTTTGGAGAACAATAACCAAGTCTGAATCATCTAAATGCACATGTTATGGATGAAATACTATATGAAACTTTGAATAAGTACTACAAGGCATTGTCTGTAGTTGGGTACAAGAGAGACCCAGTAGTCAACAAGTTACTGGTTATGCAGTACATACAGGAGACACTAAGCAATGAGTACAGGTACTATTTAACTAAAAATGATATAAAACTTATGCAAGATTTACTTTACCAATTTATTGGTTCTACTTGTGAAATATCTTTCCCTACTAATTGCAAGTGCTGCTGTGGTACAGGCTCATTTGACCCTTCTATTACTGGGTTCAGTCTTGTACCAAGTACTACTAACTATGTAGGGTCACAGAGTGTCACATTCACTGGAGCCAGATTCAATATTAGTAAAGGTACTCATATAAAGGAAGACAGCTTAAAGATATATTGGGGAACAGAGGTATTAGCAGAAGGACTCAATGTAGACCTTAGTACTGTAATATTCAATAGTCCTATTGTCAAGGAGCTAGTTGAAGGTCAGACATACACTGCCAAAGCATCAGTTCTTGATGAAGAAGGTAATGAGTATTTCTCAAATACTATGACTATAACTTGTACAGCAGCACCTGTTACTAATCCTACTATAACTAACTTCAAGTTAATTCCTTCAACTACTACATATACTGGAACACAAGATGTTGCATTTACTGGAGCTACCTTTACAATTAATAAAGGTACTAAGTTTAAGGAAGATAGTCTTGAGATTATATGGGGTACAAATGAAGTAATGGGTACAGGACTAAGTACTGCTGGTTCATCAATAACCTTTAGTCCTTCTATCACAAAGAACCTTGTGGAAGGTAATACATACACAGCTAAAGCAAGTATACAGGATATTGATGGTAACAAGTACTATAGTAACACATTTACTATTACAGTAAAGACACCTGTTAACCCTATATATATGTACACAGGTAATCAAGCTGCTAAGCCTACTGTTGATGAAATCAAGGCAGGAACTAAGTATGATTACAATAGTGTGAAGCAGTTTAATACTCCTGCTATGATGCTTAGGACTATTTGGGTATGTATACCTGCAACAGTTACTCTTGTAAGCATGGAGAATGTTAACTTTAGTGGTGACTATATATACAATATAGACACTGGTAGAGACTATATGAAACATGAGGATGTAACTATAGATGGTGTAGCATATAAGCTTACTTATCTGACTACAATTGCTAGTCATAATCCTTATAAGACAATAGTAAGATAAACTTTAAAGATTTAGAATTATGGAATTTAATGGAATAATGACACCTCTGGTAGCTATAGATTCAGCTACCAGTAAGCTAAAACCATCACTTGAAGCTACATATGGACCTTATGCCAGTATTGATGCAGCATATACTGCTATAGTTGAAGCATTTAAGTCTGGTGATATACCAGTAGGTCTGACAGTAGGTATTCAAACAGGAAGTAACATTGTTGATTACTGGTTTAATGGTGGAACAGCTAAAGCTAATTTAGTGAAGAAATATCCTGAAGGTGGTTCAGGTGGGGGATATACCCTATTCACTACTCCTTCTGTTGCAGAAGATAGCACAACTTATCTGAATACTAACTTTGCAGATGCTGTTAAAGGAGACCATGTAGTTGACACTACTACTGGTCATGTGTATATTAAGTACTCTGATATAGGTTGGACTAAACTTGTGGGTACTATTCTTGCTGCATCTCCTTCACCAAATGCAAGTATAGTGGCAGCAGCAATCATGTCATACAAATAAAATTAAGATTATGTCAGAAACTATTGGAATTAGATATTGCATACCACAAGTTGTCTTTGATAAGAAACCTTCTGGTAATCAAACCTTTGCCTTATTTTACAGGAGAGGTGATAACCCAAACAGGTCTTGGATTAAAAAGACAGACACATATGTGGTTGATAAATATGGAAAGAATACCAATAATGTTTACCTTGACAGCTTAGTAGAAGATACAGACTATCAGTTCAGTCTAGCAGAGTTCCCTTATGAAGATGAACAGACAGCAGCTAAGAATGGTGCTATCTTTTCCTTTCATACAGCAATTAATATGACTGCTGGGGACAGTCCTTATGTGAATAAGATATTGATGCCGGGTCAAACTTTTGACTGGTATTATAGTGGTACTAAAGCCAACTCAATGCCTACAAGTAGTGCAACTGCTTGGTACTATCAAGCTACCAATAACAGGACTAATGAGGGAGAGAATTATTATTCACTTGAAGTAGGTGGAGAAGTAGCTTGGAAACAAGCTACCTCTGCTGACAATGAACTTGAAACATACTCAGGTTATTACTGTAATACTGGTAACTACATCAAGTTACCTAACACTTATGTTAAGAACCCCGGTGGTTTCATTGCAGGTAGAATCTATGCTGCTGATATTAAAGGTTTACTAACAGTATCTTTCTATCTTGAAGAGGGTCATAAGAATGCAGCAATTGTAACTTGTGAGGCTCTATATAACAACACAGGTAGTGAGCAAGCTCCTATCTATACACAGATACCTATTGAGCAAGCTAATGATGCAACAGCTGCAATATCATTCTCAATTTATGTTGGGGAAGATGGAGTACTTCACTCAAGAAAGGTTAGAAAAAGTAGTGTGGCTAATGGTGGTGAAATAACCTTGAATGAGGATACAGCATTACCTAATACTATGGTTGGTGGCATAACTAATTTATCAACTAACAAATGGTATACTGCCCAGATAAGTCATGGCTTAGGTACAGTACATATCTATACAGCTAAAGGTCCTGAAGAACTACAATCATCTTCTAAATATTACACTGAGGTCTACACTTGTGAAGGTCCGGGTCAACCTGCTGAATCAAGTATTGCTAATGCAGGAGACCCTGCTACAGATGGACTTGGTATTGGATTTGGTTACAACCCTGAAGTACTTAAATCAATATTTGATGTTATAGGAACTGAACAGTATGTAACCAAGGGTCTTATAGTTAACCATATTGGTATGTTATCTAATGAATCTATTACAGACTTCAACAAGATTTCAGCTGGTTATCTATATATTCCTTGCTTAGGTTTCTACCCTCAAGGTGGTACAATCAATAAGGCTAATTGTCTGTACTTGCAGAACTCAAGTATGACTAACTTATTCAAGGATGATACTATTGGTGAAGATGGTCAAGTTAAATCTGTAGGTAAGGTATCCTTTATAATTGACCCAGCTATTGGTGGTACTGATAGTCCAAAACTTAATTCAGGTACTTATAAGATAGTGCTACAGAGTTACTCACAATATACTTCAAATACTTCATTCATTAACATGGATGGTATTATAATACAGACTCAAAAGGAACAAGTAACAAATACAGGATATGTAATTGACTTTGAGCAAGACTTTGATTCTGCTGTTACTGCCTTTAGGTCTAAATTCTATACCAAGCATGGTAACTGGGGTGGATATAATGGTGGCGTAAACTCTAACCTTGTGTATGCAAGTAGAGCTGAAAAGAGCTTGATACTTGAAGCACATGGTGACTATTATCCTGAAAGTGGTCAAGTATGGGGTGTAGGAAAAGAAGCATGGGTAACAGAAGCTAGTAAACAGTACACAGGTTATGGAGAAAACATGTACTACTATGCAGAGAATGATGCTAGGAAAGGTACTACTCCTTTCAAACAAAGAGTAGGTTGTACACTTAGAACAGTTGATTACTTTGCCTATGGTAAGTACACAGTAAGAATGGCTATCCCTGAATTAAAGGCTGGTCAGAATAACTGGGGCTTATGTCCTGCATTATGGTTCTTCCATTATCAGGAGTTTAGTGAAGGTTCTACTGGTTATAACAAGTGGATGTCTTCTACTAATCCTGTAGGTAGAATCTATAACAAGGAAGGTGATGCAGAGAATGGATTCTATTGTGTTGTCAATAATGAAATTGACATGGAGTTACCTTCAAATGATACACAGGACTTCTTCCCTACTGCTGCTGTTGGTGGTACAAGATATACTCCTTGGGACTTTGTTAAGTGTGCATACTTTGACCCTATAACTACTAACCCTAAGGCTACAGTACCTACTGCTATTAATCCTCCATATAGAATAGGTATTGTTGATGATAACACTCTTCCTTATGAAGATGTTGGTAGATTCATATTGAAAGACCCTTCTAAGCCTAATGACAGAGCAAGTTGGGAACAAGAAAGAGAAACTTTTGTTCAGACTAATTATTCTAACTTCTGTAATTGTAAGTTTAATAACTGGCAAGGTGAATACAGTTCAGGTAATGGATGGGAATCAAGACAGGATTATCTGCCTGCAAAGGTTAATGGTGCTATGCCTGCCGATGCTGTAGCAACAGCCCAAACAAACAACATGGACTACTATAAGAATGATACTACTTATAAAGAGGAGTATGTAGCTTATAAGACAGCACTTGCTGATGAAAGAGTATCACCTAAAGGTTATGCTGATGGTAGATTCCATGAATGGACTATGGTATGGTATCCTAACCACACTGAATTGTGGGTTGATGGAGTCAAGGTAGAAGAGAACTGGGGATTTGTTCCTTTTAACTGTATGCACTTTGTAATAGGTATATGGTTTCCTACTCTTAGTGTCAAGAAGATTGATGGAGTATGGAAGGTTCTTGACTATGATAAAAAGACTCCTGTAAATAATGTAGCTACTCTTAAAAGTACAGGTACATGGGCTGGACTTAATGCTAACTTTGAAGCATGGCATTTAAAGATAAGCAAGGTAAAGTATGAACCTTTAACTACAGAGGAGCTTAATGCTAATACAGCTAATAGACCTACACCTGAATTACTCTATGATGGTGAATCCTTCCCAGAGTCAGGTATGAGGTTTATTATCTAAATAAAATTAAGATATGGCAGTTCCTACATTTAATAAATACACTTATAAGATAAGTTACAAGGTAGGCTCAAGTGATGAGATTATCCTTAGTGAGGGACTTGTTATTCTAGTGGCTTTGACAAGTGAAGTAATTGATGGTAATGTTGTACAAGTACAGAATCCAAACTATGATTACTTCATGAATACTCTAAGTGTAAGTGTGGCTCCTGTTGAAGGGGCTACACTTTTCATTAGAAGAAACAAGATAATGGATGGTGAAATTGTAGTAGCAGAAGAGAAACTAGTGTATCAAGGTGCATTTAGTTTTCCTGATTATGATACTAGGCAATCACTGGTCATTACTGATACAGAAGTTAATGGAAGTACCTCACATACCATACTTGTCCAAATACTTAATGTAGTTGGAGAAGAGAGAATACCTTGCAATTATACATTATCTAAACTAGAGTTTGCAGCACAGGTTACTGATAGCCAACATGTGGATATACAATATAAACAGGTTGGTGCTACAGATTATATCACTTTAGGTACTAATGTTATTGTGCCTCCTACAGGTAAAATCAATAATATTAGCTTGGGACAATTACCTGATGATACAGAGTATCTCTTAAGGATATATCATTATGAAATGGATGAAGAGAAATTCTTCCTGTTTCATACTAATCTTATACCTACTATTGGTATTAATCCCATTATAGGTAAAGTAGAATGGAATGGTAGAATAGTATTACTTGATGCTCCTAATGTAAAGGCAAGAATGTATCCAAGTCCTGATAAACTGGATTGGATGTTTCCTATGGATTACAGCACTAAGTCATTTGATAATATCTTATCTTCCTTGTGGACATCTGATGATTACTTAGGTAAGAATGAGAACTATCACTTTGAGATGAGAACCAGTACTGATAATCCAGAAGAAACCTATATAGGTTGTGCTATCAACAAAGACCATTATATTGGATTACCTTTTGATTATGTAAATGACAAGCTACCAGACCAAGGTGCATCAATGAACATATTCTATAAGGACTTGTTTACTGTATCTAATCCTGCTACTGATAGAAATGCAATCATAATGAAGTTCTATGCAGACCCTACTCATGTAGGTCCATTAAAGCTCTTAGGGATAAACCATAACAGTGAACATGATAATACCAATTACTTAGGGTTTAATTTTAACAAGGCTGGAGATTGTAGAGAGATAAATGTATTTGGTAAGGTAATGTTGACTAGTTCTACTGGTGACCCTCTTATTACTAGTGGCAAATGGTATACATTACTACTTGTGACTAATGGTAATAAGATAAATTACCTATCAATTAGTGACTACAGTAATTATAGTCAGACATCTATACCTATTAATGCCGGAGCACATGTTGGTAATGTAGACCTTAAGAATAAGTTATATGATGCTGGTAGGATGCCTGTGACCATAGAACTTACTTATGATTGCACACAATATACTTCTGAAATTGGTCTATGTATAGATTATGCTACTTATCAATACATAGAAGATAATGATATTAATCATCAAATTGAGAAGGGTAACAGTATCTATAAATCTCCTGAATATGGTACAGGCAAGAAAATTACTGTTACTATACCTAATGATTCTGCATATGGAATAGCAGTAGGTTATTCTTTAGGTTTTCTAAAGGGTGGAACTACTGTGGCTGGCAAAGTCACTATCACAGACTTTAAGGTTAATGGTGTCAGTATATTCAGTGATTTAGCCAACTATCCTTTTAAGGTTGATGAGGCTGCAAGTGCTTATATAAGTGGTACTAAAACTGACATAATTTGGGCTAAGACCGGTAATTCATTTCCTACTCCTATTGGTGGTACAGTATTTGAAGATGTAGAACTTAATCAGAACATAGAGCTTAATGCCAGACTATTTGTAGGATGTCCTGTTCAATCAGGTGATATGACTAATGCAAGTTATGTTGTATCAAGGATTGGTCTACATAAGTCTATAATAACTGGTACAGACAGTTGGGACACTCCTTATCAATATATAGACCCTACAGTCATGGAAGCATTGGGTGCTGGCTATAAGAAGATGCCTAAACTTAAGTGCACAAATGATAATGGTACTGTAACTGTTATTTCAACATCAGAGATGACTGAAATGAAGGATGCTACTGTAAGGTTCTTACTTGAAGGATTACCTATAGGTAAAACAAGAATAGAAGTAGTATCTGGTGAGGATATTCTGTCTTCTGTGTCAAGGGAAATCAAGAGTATTAAACTTACTCCTGCACAGGCTGATTATGACATAAACTTTGAAGGTGACTTTGATGCAGCTGTAACAGAGTTCAAGAAGAGGTATTATGCCAAGCAGAAAAGATGGGGTGGAAACATGGGTGGTGGAACTAATGGTAATTTGATATATTTCAACAGAGGACTTAAGTGTCTTATCCTTGAGCAACATGGAGATAAATATAGAGGAATTGTTCCTGCTGTAGCTCCTGCTGGTGCTAATGGTTATGGACTACCTGTGGACTTAGTTGAAAATCCATTGAATTATATACCCAACACAAGCCAGAGAACCTCAAGAGTTGGTGGTCTTATTCAGTCAGTTGATTATCATCCTTATGGTATGTTTGACTGTTGGTTTAAGGTACCAAAAGGAATGATAGGTTTAGCAATCTGTCTATGGTATTTCCACTATCAGGAGATATATAACTATGACAAGACATTCAAGTTCTGGACAGAAACTGGTGTTAAAGGTTATACTTATGCTGATTCTGTAAAGAGTGGCTATGGTGCAACTTGGGTAGTTATCAACAATGAGATTGATATGGAGCTTGGTTCAGAAAATACACCTTACAGAACAGTAATGAACCCTAATAGTGATACTAGTATTATGTGGTATGTTCCGGGTCTTAGTTACAGACAAGCTATAGGATGTACTGCAACTGGTGCTGACTATGGTACATGGATGATTGACTGGGAAGCAAGCAAGGCAGCTATAGATGCTGTTACAGAAACAGACCCACAAAACTCTGCATCCTATTTGAGGTCTAATCAGCTTAAGTGGGTTAAGATAATGGATACTATTGATGAAGTCAACTATGGTGCTAATGTGAGGTCATGCAGATTCAATAACTGGATGAATGAAGCATGGAATGATGGTTGTGGAGTATATGGTACTATTGCTAATTCACAATTAGGTAAGGGAGAACTCTCTATCAATAATAGAACTCCTTTAGGTTCTATTGACCCCAAGGCAGTACAACAAGCTGCAAGATATGTAGAACATTACTATGATGATGGACAATATCATAAGTGGTCAATTGACTGGAAAGGGGATTACACTGCATTGTATATTGATGATGAACCTATAGCAATATGTAAGGCATTTGTACCATTCAATCCTATGACAATGCTTATAGGTTGTTGGTTCCCAAGTGGTAATGCTTATGATAAGAATGTGTTATTAGGTGAATGGGGAACTTGGTCTGGAGTTCATGCTGATTGGGAAGTAGGACTCATGCAAGTTAAAAGAATCAAGTTCAAGGCATATACTGAAGAAGAAGCTCCAACTACAGACATGAGATATGACTGTGAAACTTATGCAGAAGATGGATTAAGAGAGATTCTGTAACATACATACAACTAAATTATTAATACTCTTGCACAGGTAAATCAAAATACTTACCTTTGCAGGAGTATTAATGTTTATAGACTAAATGAAATTATGAATACTTACAGACAGCTAGTATATATGGTACTTGATGAGCTTAAGGGTTCAGCAGATGACTTCACTTTCACTGAAGACCATGTGATGTTCCTTCTATCAAAGTACAGGGCTTTCTTGCTAAAGCAAAGATATGCAGACATCAAGAAGCCAATGCCAGAGTCCAATTATCAAACTCTATGTCTTGAGCTTATTGAGGTACCAGCAATAGCTGGAGTACCTTGTGAAGGTGGTTCATACTTAAGGACTAAAGCCAAGATACCTTTTACTATGAAGGTAGGTAATCCTAAGGTATACCCTGTTGATTACTTCCAAGGAAGTAACATTACATTTATCAGCAGAGACAGAATGAGATATGTTGGATATAACAAGTTTATGCAGAACATCATTTATTGCACACTTGGTCCTGACAATTATCTGTATCTTCAATCAAATAATCCACAGTTCATCTATATGGAAAACATAAGATTTACTGCTGTATTTGAGGATCCAGAAACAGCATCAGAACTTGAATGTAATGAGGATGGGAAAATATGTGATACCATAGACAGAACATTTCCAATTGAAGAAGCTCTTGTTCCACCTCTTATTGAACTTGTAGTCAAAGAGTTAAGACAAGCTGAATATACACCAGCAGATGAGAAGAATAATGCAAATGATGATTTGGATAATGTAGCAATGACAGCAAACAGGCAGAGTAGATAATGGAAGGATTACAGGAGTTCAAGAGAAGAGTTAGAAGAAGCACAGAACATCATGAGCATAAGATAAGAAACTCATGGGGTATCTATGATGGGTATAAGTACTATAGAAAGACTAAACCCAAAGACAAGGAATATGTGCTAACAGAGAGTCAGTACTTTGCTATAACCAGAAGGATAAATAACCTTATGGCAGAAGAAATAGCTAATGGTAATGACTTCAAGATACCACATAGAATGGGAGTAATTGAGCTAAGAAAGTATGATGCCCGTATCAAGATTGGAAGTAATGGTGAGGTATATAATAATTTGCCAGTAGATTGGAATAAAACCTTAGAACTATGGTATGAAGATGAGGAATCATATAAGAATAAGACACTTGTTAAAATGGAGGAGAAAGAAATCTTTACCATATACTATAACAGGAACAGAGCTACATATAGGAACCAGTCCTTCTATGACTTCAAGTTCAACAGGGACATGAAGATAATGCTTAAACAAAAAATCAAAGAGGGAGCAGTAGATGCTGCTTGCTTGAAAAAGAGAGAATACTTATGACAAACAATGTAAACTTTATTAACATAAGGGAGATACTTAGCAGAGTAACAAGACATCCCTTAATGTCTGATATAGGGCTTGAATCTGCTATCCAGTATACACTGGACTTTATTGCAGCTATGGGACTTCCTAAGATATATGTGGACAAGGTGGCTGATGTTGATATCGAGAATTACAGGGCTTTGCTTCCATGTGATTTAATCTCAATCATACAGGTGAGAACTAAACATGGTGACTGCTTGAGGTCAATGACAGATAGTTTTGGTAGTTGTCCTGTAGATAGAAATCAGGAAAGAGGAGAAAGTACATTCAAGACTCAAGGCAGAGTTATATATACTTCCTTTAAGGATGGTAGTATACAAATAGCTTATAAGGCTATACCTGTGGATGAAGAAGGACTTCCTATGTTACCTGATAATCCAATATTCCTTAAGGCACTTGAATTATACATAAAGAAGGAGTGGTTCACAATACTGTTTGACTTAGGAAAGATACAACCGGCAGTGTTGAATAACACCCAACAGGAGTATGCTTTCAAGGCAGGACAGTGTAACAGTGAATTTACTATACCTTCTCCAAGTGAGATGGAATCCATAAGTGGAATACTTAACCAAATGGTACCAAGAGTTAATGAATTTAGAAAAGGATTTAAGGACTTGGGAAAACAAAGAATTTTTTAAAGCTACACTAATATGGCAATGAAACAAGAACAACATGTTATCAAAGGTATGCAAAGGGACTTGACTGTAAGTAAGTTCAGTCCTGAATATGCCTACGAGAACATGAATATAAGAATAACTGCAAGGGAACACAGTACTCTTTTATCTGTCACTAATGAGAAAGGTACTAAGGAAATATCTGTGCCTTCATTCAGACAGCCTAACAAGATTATTGTAGAACCTACAGGAAAGATAGTCATGCAGTACCCACTTGCTTCATCAATTAGAGGTGGTATCCTTACAGAAACAAGTGATGGAGTACAGTGTAAGTATGAGATAGTACTTGAATCAGGTCAATCAGAGAGTACTGCATATGAAGGGCATCTGCCTATAACACAAAGTGTTAAGGGATTCTACTTTATAGATGACTTAGTGTATGATGATACATACCAATATTGGAGTGACTTACATCCACTTGGATTTATACCCGGTGGTGATATTAAGGGTGTTCCTCTTGGCAGTTGTACTATTGGTAAGTACATAGTCATATTCACTAAAGATGAAGCAGAAGGAATAGATTATATCTATAGACTTGAAGGTATAAATGGCTACTTTGAAGTAACTATATTGTATCAAGGCAACTTGAACTTCAGTACTGCATATCCTATACAAACTCTTGGTACATATGAGAATGAGAATATTCAGAAGGTATACTGGGTTGATGGTCTTAATCAATCAAGGGTAATCAATATAGTGGCAGAAGAGGGAACCTATAATGGAAATGATAAGTTTGACTTTATTAGAGGATTCAATACAGGTGCTACAACTACTGTTGAGAAAGTGCCAAGTGGTACAGGTATATTCCCTTCAGGAGTGATTCAATATGCTTTGACTTATTACAATAGTTATGCACAGGAAAGTACAGTATTTTACATATCTCCATTGTTTTACACTTCCCCTACAGGCAGAGGTGGTAAACCTGATGAAGTAGTGAATAATGAATTTAGGATTATGGTTAATAATCCTGATACAAACTTTGATGGTATTAACATATACTCTATTATAAGGACTTCACTTGATGGTACTCCTAGTGTTAAGAGGGTAGCAAGTGTGGAATTAAAGGCAAAATATAGCATATATAACAAGCTGGAGATTAGCCAGACTTATGCTTACACTACACAGATAGTAGACCCTTCAGTAGTTGAGGTTTTCAAGTCAGGTAGTAAAGCATTATTAACTGACTATCCTTATGATGAAGTAGATGGAAAACTCAAGTGGAGAATAAGTGTAGAAGGTGATTCAGGTATTATTATTAATAAACAATATGACCCTGAACATGAGATATACTTCCTAGACTTTGATAAAGCTGCTGGTGGAGTTGCTAATATAACCTATGACCCATTTACTCATCAAATCAAGCTTGAAAGAAAGTCACTTGACTATGGTTATATATTTGTGTATGTAGCTTCTATCAGTAATAGAACTTATGTGGATTATTCAGATAATAACACTACTGGTGAAACATTAGACCCTACGGAGTTACTATATAAGGGTGGTGAAGAAGTTGTACCTTATACAATTACACAGAAGGATAATACTCTGTTCCTAGGTAATCTTACCATTAAGAGGAGTGCTATTCCTCAAGACATAAGACTTGGGGTAGGTGATTTACCGTTGACCACAGAAGGTAAGGATGTTACAGTTCTTACTCCTGAAGATACTGATGTATATCCATACAAGAGTAATTTGAGTTTTGATAATGGTGTAATTACATCATTTAAGCAAGGTGAGACTTATAGACCGGGTCTTGTGTTCTTACATAGAACAGGTAAATGGTCAGAAGCTATACCTATAAGGGACTTTGAAGTAGATAGGTATATAACTGCTGAATCCTATAACAAGATAGTAAGTTCTATTGGTTCTACTCTCATTAACAGGTTAATAGACTTAGGTTATGTAGCTGTAAAGCCAGTAATGGTTTATCCTAGTTATACTGACAGGACTGTAGTATGTCAGGGCATCATTAATCCTACTTTGTTTAAGGCTAATGACAGACCTGATAATTCACCTTACTCAATATCTTCATGGTTCTTTAGACCATTATTTGCTGGACTTTTTGATAATGGTGGTTTAGACTGGGCAAGAAGTCCAAAAGATGGTGGTGTAGTTCTTGAGTTCAGACATAATAGACCATTGCCTTCAAGTTTCAATTTTAATGGTGAGATACAGTCACAAGATTGTATTTCAGATGTTTCTACTGAAGCTGGTACATCAACTTGTCCTGATGAAAGTGAAGGTAACTTTAAGGTTGATGGTAGTATATGTACATTCCATTCACCTGACATTGAGTTTGATGAAACTGTAAAGTCTCTTGTAAAGAACTGTCAAATAAGGTATGTAGGTTATGCAAAGTGTAAAGCCAACTATAGTGATTACAGTATAATTGGACCTAATTCTTTCCTTAAGACAACTAGGTCATCAGGTTCTAATTATAGAATCATAAACCATGATTACAGTACAATGTACACTAAGTATGGTGGTACTAATTATTGGAATGGCAGTGCCAATGAAAGACATAGTTCTGTGAAGAAAATATGTGCACTTCCTGTATATGTAGATGGTGTACTGACAAGAAGAGACCCAAACAGGAATGATGATTGGGATGTATTAGGTAATGATGGTGGTTATGGTAACTGGATTAACTGTGCATGGATAGTATATCCTTGGCATAGGGAAGCCTCTCTTAACAATGATATGGATAAGACAGGAACAGAAGGTCAATCATTAGTTAGAACAGGTCAATATACTAAGAAGATACTATCAAACTTACAGTACACAGACACTTACTATATAGATAAGGAAGGATATTATCATAGGTCAACTCCTCCTACATTATATCTTGAAGGAGACAGTCAGTTTACAGGTATTGCAGAGGTTGTAGTATTTGACAGTAATGAGGATACAATCATTAAGTTACCTATCATTAAAAATGCACTTGATGGACAACAAATTGAAAGAGTGTACAGAGGTAATTATAATGGTTATCATGGTGGAACAAGTTATCCTTTCACTATGTGTCAGATGAAGGGTCAATATAATCCCAATGTTGCTAGTCCTTCTGTGAATCCCGGTGCACTTACTGAATGGAGACAGCCATATACAAATGACCAATATTACTGGAATGGCAGCACTATTAGTGGTTTAGAATCTGAATATGGTAGAAGTCAATCATGGAATATGCTAGGAAACAGATGGGACCAAAATGGTACAGTGTATCCTGTAACTAATACAACTGATATAGTTCCTATAAGATTTAAATCAACTCCTCATGCAGTCATCCAGTTTAATAACACCACTTATGGTCAACAAGCTGCTATGCCAGTATTAGGATGGAATGGTGGAGATTATTGGAATAAAGGTGACCTTCCTACAAGAAGTAAGGGATATGATATACAGATAGTAAGCTCATTTGGAGAAGCTACAAACACAAATGTAAGAGCATTCATAAAGGAAGCATCAAGTACTGAAAACCAGCTTTTTGGAAAGATGTATAAATACAATACTACATCTAAAGAATGGGAAGAGGAAGAAATGGTTGCAGACCCATATACACAATACAGGGCATATTCTGTTGGTACATTATATGTACTTGTTAAGAAACCTAGTATGGCTTATAAACAGTATCTTGCTCCCATTACTGATGATGCTAAATCAACTTTCAGACCATTTGGTCCTAGAGCTATCATGCAACAAAGAGTTGATATTATTAGTAATACGTTCTCACAGAAAGGTGGAGAACTTGGAGATTATGATGGTGGATATATCATAGTTGATATGTACAGACCTGTGGTTGAAAACAGGTTTGGTGGAACAGGAGATGCAGCATATACTAACAATATATGGCATCCTGCTGGTAGCACAGTTAACTTCTATAATGTAGATGGCACTGTCAAACCTAGTGTGAACATTGAATATACAGAGGGGGATACATTCTTCCAGAGGTATGATTGTTTAAAGACTTATCCTTGGAGTAATGATGAGAAGAATCAAATAGTTGATTTGACTTCATTTATGTGTGAGACAAGGGTTAATATAGATGGAAGATATGATAGGAATAGAGGTAATAAGAGTAATCTTACTGCAACACCAGAGAACTTCAATCTATTGAATCCTGTATATAGCCAGAAGAACAACTTCTTCACATATAACTATACATCAAGGGATATATCCTCTATTGACAGGTTCCCTAATACAGTAACTTGGACAAGTGAGAAAACTAATGGTTCTGTAGTTGATACTTGGACTAATATCACATTAGCTTCAACACTTGACTTAGATGGTGATAAGGGTGAAGTAATATCACTTAACACCTTGAACAATGAAATCTTCTGTTTCCAAGAACAGGGATTGAGTAATATTATCTTTAATCCTAGGGTACAGATTCCTGTTAGTGATGGTGTACCTGTTGAGATTGGTAATAACTACAAAGTACAAGGTAAGAGATATGTAAGTAACCTTATAGGTTGTAATAACAAATGGTCTATATGTCAGACTCCAGCAGGTATATACTTTATAGATAATCTGACTAATGGATTATATACATTTGATGGACAGTCTATTAGCTCATTAAGTGATAAACTTGGTTTCAGACAGTTCATAGGTGCTAACAATAGCCTTGACAAATGGAATCCTGTAGACTTTAAGAACTTCAGAACATTCTATGACAAGACTAATGATGATGTATACTTTATCAATGATAAATATTGTCTGGCTTATTCAGAGCTTATAGGTCAATTTACCTCATTCATGAGCTATGAAAAGACTCCTGTAATGTTAAACTATAGGGATAAATTCTATGCAGTCAATAAGAATAAGGTATGGGAAATCAATGGTGGTGACTATAATATGTTCTATGGTGAGTTTAAACCATTCTATGTGACTATAGTAGCTAATCAGGATGAACCTGTTGACAAGATATTCAATACTGTTGAATACAGGGCTGATGTTAAAAGAGATGGTGAACTTATGCCTAATGAAACATTCACTCAATTGGATGTATGGAATGAGTATCAGCATGGTACTTTAGAACTGGTTAACAGGGTTGGTTATCCTTCTCCACTTAAGAGAAAGTTCAGAATATGGAGAGCTAACATACCAAGAGATAATGGTAATAGAAACAGGATAAGAAACACATGGGCTTATATTAAATTGCAGATGAATAAAGAGAGCACTGATAGCATGGAACTTCATGACATTGGTGTGAGTTTCTTTGAGTAGAAATTAAGGGTGGCTAAGTCAAATACTTGGCTGCCCTTATTATTTTTATAAGGTTTATTGCATATTACAAAGTCTTTATGTATCTTTGCACAAAATGAATTAATTATGGCTAACAAGATAAAGAAGAAAAGGTTTCCTGTTAAACCTAAGGAACAAGGAGTACTTCCTTGGTTGGTTGACCATCAAGGCAATATTTATGCTGGTGGTGGTATATTGGGAGTATTGACAGGAGCTAATAAGGCTATGGATGCTTCAAAATTAGGTGGACTAATGGGAGGTGGCATAGCAAGTGCTGCATCAAATGCAATATCAGGTGGTATGTCTACTGGTGTAGGAGGAGCTATGCAAACTATTGGTGGTCTTGCATCTAACATTCCCGGAGTAGGTGGTCTTATTGGAGCAGGTGTTAATGTACTAGGTGGTCTGGTTAACAGGGCATTTGGTAGTCAAATTAATGAGGAATTTGTTAATGAGACTAAGGCACAGACAGCAGAAGCTGCTAATACACAATTTGATAATAGCTCCATAGAATCTGTAATACAACAGCAAATGGAGCATCAGGACTTAGGTAATGTACAAAAGTCACAGGTTGGTAAAGATGGATGGTTCAGTAGTAAGGCTAAAAACCTGACAGCAAAACTGAATAAGCAAAGACAAGCTGTTAATTCAGTTAATGATGAGAAGATTAATTTGGCACTTGAAGGAGCAGATGAAATGCAAGACTTGGATTTATTAGCAAACTTTGCTGCCTATGGTGGACAACTATTCAAAGATGGTGGTGGTATCTACATAAAGAAAGCAAATAGAGGAAAGTTCACAGAATATTGTGGTGGTAAGGTTACTTCTGAATGTATAGCAAGAGGTAAAAGAAGTAGTAGTCCTGCTGTAAGAAAGAGAGCTACATTTGCACAGAATGCAAGAGGCTGGCATCACAGTTTTGGTGGCTGGTTAAATACACAAGGTGGAGACTTTAGTAATGGTATTACTATGATTGGCAATGGTGGTACACATGAACAGAATCCATTTGAAGGCGTACAAATGGGACTAGACCCACAAGGAGTACCTAACTTAGTTGAAGAAGGTGAAGTAGTATTCAATGACTATGTATTCAGCAACAGACTTAAGGTACCTAAGAAAGACAGAAAGAGACTAAGATTAAAGGAAGGTACTTTTGCAGATGCAGCAGAAAAGCTACAAAAGGAAAGTGCTGAAAGACCTAATGACCCAATAAGTAGAAAAGGACTTGAAGCAAGTATGAACAGACTAGCAGGAATACAAGAGGGAGTAAGGGAAAGAAAGAGTGGAAATAAGTTTGAAGATGGTGGCTGGAAGAAAAATTATAGGGATGTTGAAGTTCCTATGGCTGGTATAAATACTGACTATAGTGGTCAATTGCCAACAAGACTTACTGCACCTAAAGGAGTAACACCTATTGAGGAACAAGTACCTGATAGTGAATTAGCTCCTACTTGGATGAGATATGCACCAGCAGTTGGTTCTGCATTAGGAGTATTCAGTGATGCAATTGGTCTTACTAATACACCTGATTATGCACCAGCAGAGATGATAGGTGGAGCAATAACTCCAGTTAAACCGGTAGGTGCAAGACAGATTAACAACAGACTTACTTATAAGCCACTTGATACAAACTATGAACTCAATAAGCTTGATGCTAATCAGGCTGCACAAAGGAGAGCATTAATCAATACTTCTGGTGGTAATAGGGCTACTGCTGCTGCTAACTTGATTGCAGCTAATGCTAATTATGGCAATCAGATGGGTGATTTACATAGACAGGCTGAACTGTATAACCAACAACAAAGACAACAAGTTGAAGGGTTCAACAGAGGTACTAACCAGTTTAATGCAGAGGCACAAATGAGAGCTGATTTAGCTAATGCACAACAAGCTCAACATATGAATGAACTAAGGTTGAAGCAGAAGTCAGCACAGGCTCAAATGTATGATACAGCTAATATGAGAAGCTCAATGGGTAGGGCAGCTAACCTTACTAATCTGTTTGATAACTTAGGTGGTATTGGACAGGAGAATTTTTCAAGGAATATGATAACAAGTAATCCAGCTCTTCTATATGATTTAGACAGTTCAGGTGGAGTACAATATAAGAAGAACAAAAAGAAAAAAGGGGGAAGATTGACTTATGGCAGGTAATATGATAGTAATAGGAAGCAAGTTCAAACCATTCAGCTATGATGAAATGATTAAACCCATACAGGTAGCTGATGCTGAACATAAAGCTCTTGAAGGTGAAATGGGAGAACTCTCAACCAGAGCAGGAGTATTTGAGAAACTTGCTAATGAGCAGACAGACCCTGAAGCTTATGCTATGTACAAACAGTATTCAACTGACTTGGCTTCACAGGCTGAATCACTTGCAAAGAGTGGTCTTACACCTGATAGCAGAACTGCACTCTCAAAGATGAGACAAAGATATAGTCAGGAGATTACTCCTATTGAACAAGCATATAAGAGAAGAGATGAATTAACTAAGGAACAAAGGGAAGCTATGTTGAAAGACCCTACTCTGATGATGAGTCAGGCTGCTTCAACACTTTCTTTGGATGATTTGATTAAGAATCCTAACCTAAGTTATCAGGCTTACAGTGGTAATATGCTTACTCAACAAGCTGCTCAAGCTGCAAGAGAATTAGCTAAGTATCAACAGGAGAAACCAAGAGAATGGAGAAAGATTCTTGGTGGTCAATACTTTGAAAGCATGATGAATAGGGGGTATACTCCTGAACAAGTTATCATGGCTGCAATGGATGACCCTAATGCACCTAAGGAACTGAAGAAGATAGCAGATGATGTATATACTTCATCAGGTATTGATACATGGGGTGATGACATAACTAAGCAAAGAGCTAAAGAGTTTATAGGTAGAGGATTATACAGTGCTATTGGTGATACACAATATCAACAGGTGCAGAATCAAGAATACCTTGACCCACTACAAAGGGCTAAACTAGCTGCTGCTCAAGGTGATAATAGTAATCCTAGATTAGGTTACAGACCAGTACCAAGAACTACAGTAAAGGATGCTGAAACTACTCAATTACAAGATGAAATCAACTTCCTTCAACAGGTAAAAGAGAACCCTGATATATTGAAAGAAGAGGCTGAAAGAGAAGTAAGAAATGAAACAAGAGCTTATGGTACTACTTGGGGTTCTTATGGTACTAAAGAGAAGTATCAACCTAATAGAGAGAAGTTAAAGAGAATCACTGATAAGTATGGTACAACTGACACTGACTTTATTATACAAAAGGCAAAAGCTGAAATCAAAGGAGCAGCCATAAGAGACTTTACTTATTCAACTAATTTAGCTGATAATAGCTTGTTAAATGATGTGGTAACACAGAACTTAGCTACTATGGCTATTAAGGATAAGATACCAGCTTATGAGTTCAAAGATGGAAAGAAAGGCAAACAGCTTGAATCTGATGAACTGGCTGAAATTAAGCCTAACTCTGGTCACTTAGACTTTGACCCTCAAAGTGGTAACTTAGTCTATGTATATAGAGACAAGAAGGACAAACTTAAAAAGGCTGTACTTGACCCAGAAGTAGTAGATGATAAGAACAGAACCTTAAGGAACACTCAACAGTTGATAGAAGAAGCCAAAGAGAAGAAAGATTATGCAAGCATGAGCTTATTGATTGACTTCTATATGAATGAACTTGATGGTAAGTTCAACACACTTGCTAAGACTCAAGGCAAGACAGACAGTAAATTGTTTATGGAATAATATGGCACAGGATAATTTTAACTATGGTACTCCATTAAAGGGAGTAAATAGAAGACAAGGTATACTTGATGAGTTAAAAAGGAATGGATATGATGTATCATTTGCAGACCCTACACCCGGCTATGCTGCAAGACAGCAGGAGATGAATATAAGCACTCCTGCTGTGCAGGAAATAGGTGTAGCAGGTCTTAATGATAGCATGTATGACCAAGATATTACTTCTGCAACTCAACTTGATAACCTTAATAACACAAGAGGAGAACTTCAACCTTGGTATGCACAATTAGGTGCAGGTCTTGGTAAAGGTGTAGTACTTGCTGGTACTACATTTCTTGATGGTACTCTTGGTGTAGTAGTAGGTGCAGCTAATGCTATAGACAAAGGTGAATGGTCAGGGTTCTGGGATAATGACTTTGCTAAAGGAATGAAGCAAGTAAATGATTGGTCAGAGCAAATGATGCCTAACTATAGAACCAATGAAGAAATTCAGAATGACCAAAATGGTGAATGGTACAAGAATATATGGACAGCTAACTGGTGGGGTGACAAGTTCATCAAGAACTTAGGTTTTACTGCTGGTGCTATGGCTACTGGTAATCTTGTATCAGGTGCACTTAAAGGTGCTCCTGCTATGGTTAGGTCTATAGTTGGTTCTGCTGTATCTGCAATCAATGAAGGTAAGATAGAAGCATATAACAATGCTAATGAATGGTATGACTTTGAGAAAGCAAAGGTAGATGATGCTTATCAACAAAGACTTCAAGCTATAGACCAGAACTATAAGGGTACTGAAATGTATAATGCACTTATGCAAGATGCAAAACAGACTTATGACCAGTCTCTTGCTAAGTTGAATGAGGATAAAGCCAAGGTAGGTAATGTAGACTTAGCTCTCAATATACCTATTCTTACAGCATCAAACTGGTTCATGTGGGGTAAATTGTATTCTAAGGGTGCTAATACAGCAATCAGAGATACAAAGATAGCCATGAAGAATGGTAAATATGCTTCAACTAGAATGCCTGTCAAGGCTGCTGCTGGTTTCTTATCAGAAGGTGCTGAAGAAATGGAACAGAAGATTGCTGCTACTATCCCCGGACTTAAGTATGGTTCAGAGGTAGAGAACTTCTATATGTCCAAGTGGGACCCAGAAGCTGCACAGCAATCACTTAATTGGTTACAGGCATCAGCTAAGGGTATTAGTGATACAGTAGGTGACCCAGCTTCATGGGAAGAATTTACTATTGGTGCTATGACTGGTGCTATGGGTATGCCTATGTTCAGAAGTGCTAAATCAAGTGAAGGTAAATGGAGAAGTCCTGTAACTATTGAAGGTGGTGTAGTTGGTGAATTTAGAGATTATCAAGAAGGCAAAGCCAGAGATAATGAAATGATTGACTACTTGAATAGTAGGATTGAAGACCCTAACTTTCAGAACTATTATCAAGGATTAGTGAGACACAACTATTATCAGAATCAAATGGATGCTGCTGCTGCTGAAGGAGATGTTGCAGGATTCAAGGATGCAGAATCATCACAGTTTATATCTGATATTGTCATGTTTGACAATGCAGGTAAACTGAATGACCTTACTGAAATGATTAATCAGGCATATGATACTTCTGATGAGAACCTCGATAATATCATTAAGAATACTACTGATGAGAATGGTGATGGTCCTTTCTCTACCAATGGTAATGCTATGGACAGAGAGGATATGATTCAAAGTCTTACAGAAGATAGAGATGATATTCTAAGGAAAATCAAGGATTACAGAACTACTAAGGACAAAATCATAAGAGTAGGAAGTCCTGACCTTACAAGTGAACAAGTGTCAGAACTTACTTGGCTTAACATGAAGCATGGTGACTATATTGAGAGATTCAATGATGTTGCTGATGATGTAAGAGAAGCATTGAAGATGGACTTTGCAACCCTTGAAAAGGAAGGTAAAACTATGGATAGAACCATACTTGACCTTAATAATCAAGAGCTGCTTGCAGTACTTGCAGACCCTAAGAATGAAAGTTTTGTAGCAATGCAAAGTGCTGTCAGGAAGATTCTGAATGACAGTTACAATATTGACGAGGTTGATATTGAACAATCTATTAAAGACCTTAAGAAGTTAGCAGAGAAAGCTGTAGAGTTCAGTAACAGATTTACTGACTTGCTGACACATCCTGAAAAGATACAGGAAGCAACAGTAGCAGCTGATGAACAGATAGCTAATAGGGCACAAGAAGAACAACTTGCACAAGTAAGAGGGCAACTTACTAATGCTCAATCATTCAGTGATATAGCAGATATAGTAGGTGAAAACAATGTGGGTGATGAACTATTGAGTGAGAACACTAATCCACTAGCTAAGGACTTCAAGAAAGCAATGTCATTTGGTGCTGAAATGGGTAAACTTATCAATGAATCTGAACTGTCAGATACAGATAAAGAAGCTCTTAATGCATTACTTGACAAGAGGTTTAAGGAAGAAAAGCCACTTGCTGATTTAACCAGTCCTGAACTTATTACAGAACCAGAAGGTGAATTAAGTGAAGAAGCTGCCAATCTGTTTCAGAACATGATAGCAGAAGCTGCAACTAATGCACAGGAAAAGGATGATATTCCTGACCCACTTCCTACTCCACAAGGTAGAGATACTGGAAGTGAAACTACTGGTAGTGATGCTACTGCAACAGTACCTACAGAAGCAAAGAATCCTTATACAGACCTTATAGGTGAGGTTAATAATACTGTTGACAAAGAATATCTTGATGATTTCAGTCTGGCTCCAAGGATTAGAACACTTGAGACTTTGGTGGCTAAGGCTGCTTCAACCAAAAGTGAAGAGGATATAAGAAAGGCATCATCAGAGTTGAACAGTCTTATAGATGATATAAGTGGTTTACCTGAAATGGCAAGTGAGGACAACTACAACAGAGTACAGAAACTAATAGGTACCATTGCAAGTAGGATACCTCAAATACCTTCTGCTTCTGTTACTAATGAACAGGAGTTAAATTACCTTGACAAGGATACAGAATCTCTTCCTGCTACAACAGAGAACAGATACTATAGACCTGCACTTAGTGAGTATAATATCCAAAAGCTTGCACAAGGTGTATTTGAGCCACTGATTGTAAGTAACCCTAATTATCAAGGTCTATATAACTTCTTACAGTCTAAAGGTGCTTTTGATTATGTCAATAATGGTAATGTCAATGAGGGAGATGTCCTCACACTTAAGGCAGAAAGAGTAGGTGATTATGATGAGATAGTCATGTATAAAGGTGACCAAGTAGTTGGTACTTTACCTTCACTTGCTACTGCTAAAAGTAAGAACTATGTTGGACTTGCTAACTTAATTACCAGAGTAGGTAAAGGTGAACAGGCTACACTTACTGTCAATAAGGTAATGTTAGGCAGATTCAAGTATGATAGAAACCAGACACAATCTGTTAAAGATGTAGTCAAAGGTGATGCCAGACTTGGTGTAATGAAGAACATGAACCTACAGACTAATGGTGATATTAATGCTGAACCAGTATATGATGAAGTTCACTCTGATGGTAAGGTATACTTGTTACTCAAGAACAGTAGAGGTACATACTCTCCTAAGCTAGTAAGAGTCAAGCATTTCAATGCTGAAGAATTTAATCTTGGACAATTAAGTACATCAGGCAATAAGTCTGCACAAAAGATTCATGCTGCAATAGATAAATTGTCTAAGATAAGTAATCCTGACCAAGCATTGACTGCACTTAATGAGTTAGGCAAAGTACTTCATCTTGATAATACTTTCCATATAAGTCTTGATAACATGGGTAATAACAAAGTACTCACTGTTAGATGGCTTAAAGATGGAGAATATGTAAGGAAGAACATACTTGTTGAAAGGGGTGGAAGTGGTGTAATGACTCTTGACCCTGTTCAAGGTATGCAGTATGATGAAGCTGTACATTCAACTCCTGAAGATATATATGATGGTGTACTTAATGCTCTGTATGAGTATAACCCACCATTCAATATATCAGCAGGTAAAGTTAACACAGGTACTTATAACCAAGATATACTGAATGATGACTTACTTTATACACACTTGACTGATACTCAAATGACTGGTAGTTGGTTTACTACTAACTACTATGATGATGCAGGAACAGAACAGAAAGCAGTTAATCCAAAGGGTAGAAGTTTTAATCCTGCAAGTGGTAAAGAGGGAGTCAGTGTAACTGTAGGTGGAAGTAGATACTATGTAGAGAATGGTAACATTTATGATATTAATGAGAACTTAGTTACTCCTTCTAATGCTGGTCTTATTAGAGACTTGGCTTATGCTGAATCATTATATGGAACTAAGACTAATGGAGCTACTATGGATAGAAATAGAATAGTATTACCTGACGGCAGAGTGCTTAACAGGTCTACTCAATCTTATTTATCCACAAGTGAAGCTGATGATGTCAAGAGAGCTATTGAGGGCAGAAAGAGTAAGGTGGCTATTATTAACTCAACTCTTCAAAAGTTACAGGAAGACCAGCAAAAGGTTAAGAGAAATGAAGATGGTACAGCTGATACTTCTTCAGGTTCTTATATGGTAATGGAAGAAGATGGACAGTATCATGAATATACTAGAGTTCATAATGTTATAGGTAGTAACTGGACAGGAGAATTTAGTGCAAACAATGCAGCTTCAATGGGTAACCTTGTAGATGATATTGCAAGAAGATTCTTTGGTTCTAATGAGAAGATTGAGAAACCTTCAAACATGAGCCAGCCAGCATTTAATGCATTGATGAAAGCTCTTAAACAAATGAGAGTTAATCTTGAAAATGCAGGTGAGAAACTACTTACTAACAGGATAGTTGTATTCCATAAGTATGAAGATGGTACTAGAGTTGCAGGTGAACTTGATGCTCTTAGTGTTAATGAACTGACAGGTGAATTTAATATATATGACTTCAAGACCAGTAGGTATAGCTTCCATCCTTATAAGGATAAATCAGGTGCTGTTATAGATTATTTTAGCTCTGTTGGTAGTAGACAAACTAGAAGTACAAGAGACCAATATACACTACAACTTAGTGCATATAAGAACTTGTTTGATAGTAGCTATGATGGAACTGTTAGTTCTCTTGCACTTGTTCCTTTTGTACTTAATTATACAAAGAATGAATTACAAGGAGTTACAGCAGAAAAGGGAATCAAGTTGACTTATAATCCACTTGTACCAGTTAAGGCTGCACAAGGGATTAAGATACCTGAAACCCCACCTGTAGTGGATAAGTCTAATGAATTATTACAACCAGAAGTTAAACAGGCTCCAGCTCCTAAGAATGGATTACCTGATGCAGTTGAAGGTTATGTGATACTTAATGGACAAGTTACTAAGGGTAACATCAGACCTATGATTGAAGTACAAGGATTACCTGTATATTATTACAGAGAGCCTATTGTAACTAGAGGACTTAATCAAGGAGAAACTACATTATATAAGCACTATGCAGTGTTTAATAATGGTAAGATGATTCAAGTTGTGCCGGGTTTACAGGGAGAGGATACTATGTCAGAAGAGAAAGCATACAACATGATTAAGGATGCTATAAGCAAGAATCCTGCAAGGGTTGTAACAGAATCTCAAGATGTAACAGAACTTAGTGGCAAACCTATTGTGGTCCAAAAGAAGAATAAGTTACTAGAAGCAATGAAGGATTTGCAAGATGTTAATCAGAATAATCCTGAATATACAGAGGGGGGTATCCCCAAAGTAGCTGAATCTCCACAAGAGAATACAGTTAAACCTGAACCTTATGATTCATTATTCAATGACAGTCATAGGAAGTTTGATGACTTGGATATTGAGACTCAAGAACTGCTTGAATTAGCAGGTTGGAGTAGTGATTCATGGAATGATGCTTCTGTTGAAGAAAGAGATAAAGGTCTTGAACAACTTGGTTGTTTCTAAGCAAGAAAAAATAAAGGGAGATAGAATTAACTATCTCCCTTTTCTTTTTATCTAGCATCCATCTTAAACCACCTTGCTGGTTGGTCAGGGTCAAGTGCATTAAGTACTTGTTTCCTGAATGGAAGTAAATCAAATATGTATTTTTCAGCTTTGGTATATCCCTTATATGGTCCAGTCTCAATAACTTCATCATAGCTTTCAGGATAGAACAGCTTGATTACATTCCTTAATTTCTTCAATGTGAGAATAATAACAGTTGGGTCATCAAGTAGCTTAAGAGATTCATCAAGCATTGTAGGACTTGGAAGCATGACACCAATATCACTCTTTAGCCTTAAGGCTGAATATGCAGCCATTCTAAGTGCCCAAGGTTTATCTTCATCATCACCACCTGCTTCTTCAAGTAGACCAAGCAACAATGTAAGACCAATATAGGTTCCTATCTCCATTAACCCCTTTCTAATATTACCTTTCTCAAGAGGAGTAAGCTCCTTCCATTGACTGATAATATCAAACTCTGATTGCTTGATGTCCTTATACATTTGCTTCAAGAACCTATAACCAGTTTGGTAATAACCCTCTGTATAGTCCTGTAAGTCAAAGTTATATTTACCTCTACCAAATCTATTTAACCATAATGGTCTCATCCAGTCTCTATACATCATAGCCATTCTACCAACTGCAAGTTGTTTTGCAGCTATTCTGTCTTCACTGTTATAAATACCATATAGATTATTCTCAATACCTCTTAACCTGTTTGAGAAAGCAAGTATATCATCTTGAGTAAACTGACTTCCATCAGCCTTTGTTACACCTTTCTTGAGCTGTAATTTAGCACCCATATTCTTGTTTTTCCCATCAATAGGAACTACTTCAAGTGCATTCCAAAGGCTAATGTCCTTACCATTTGCATCCTTCAATTTGAACCTGTCAGCAAGAGCAATAGCAATCCTGTTTTGTGTCCAATGGTCACCAGCTTGAGTAGTGAAGAATATAGCATTTTCTCCTATTAATCTTGTTGCCCAAGTCTTTTTGTTCCAATTCACATTTCTGACACTTTGCTTGTAGTCTTGTTGAACATTAAACAATTCATCAAATAATGCAATCTTACTTGTCTTGATTCTATTACCAATCTCTGCAAGATATGCTGGTAAATGTGTGCCATATTCCTTATCAGCATAAGCTAATTCCAAGTGATTGAAGAACCTGCCTGATGCAGCTTCAATGTTACTTGTTGCAAAGTTCTGTAACATGTTGGCTGTACCTGTAAGTAAGCTAAGAGCTGTAGTACTGTAACTTGTCATCTTCATAAGCAAAGCTACTGCCTTATTGGTATCAATCTTACTCTCACCAATAGTACCACTATCCTTCATGTACCTGCCATATACTTGCATCTCCATGAATGAATTAAGCTTATCCATAAAGAAAGAGTTACTACCTTTCTTAGTTAATAGGTTCTTCACTTCAGCCCCTAATACTTTGAATCCTTCAACTCTTCTCTTATCACCTTCAAGGTCTGCTACTTTTCTTTCAGCCAGTACAAGTCTACCTACTTCAAGTGTATCAAGTACTTCATTCATTCTATTAAAGTCATTGACCATAGAAGCATAAGCTATCATAGATGAAGTAGAATCAAGGGACAAGTCCCTCATATCCTCAAGTTGTCTTGTATAATATATAGGTAACTTATTAACTGGATTACCCTCAAAGTCCATTAGTACAGACTTATCATCCTTATATTGTACATCAACATCATCTTCTCTTCTCACTAAGGTATCCTTCATAGTTTCCCAGAAGTATTTGGCTTTGTTACCACTTCCTAGCATCCTTTGTAAGAAGTCTCTTCTAATCTGTGGTGCCCTATTTACTTTGGTATATTCTTGTGGCAGGATATTATCTAACTTAGCCTTGAGGTTCATAATGAACTGGTAATACTCCTTTTGTGCAGAATTAAGGCTTGCAAATGCCTTACTCTTGTATTTAGCCATGCTAGGGACAATATTGTTGTGTTCATCCCTGCTACTGTTTTCTGCATACCATATAGCTATTTCCCTTGACCTTTCAAGTAAGTCCTCACCTTCAGGATTCTCTCCATACTTGTTCTTAAGATAGTCATTGAACTTTCTCTTTTCAGCCCTATATGTTGCCCAGTCTACAGGTTGTACAAAGTAGCCTGTTGGTACACCATTGGCATCTCTTTCATACATCCAGTCAGTGTTCTTGATACCAGCTTTCTCAAGTTTCATAGCAGCATACTCAATATCTTTTTGCATATTGATAGTATCCTGTCTAGCTTCAAACTTTTGCTTCTTGACTACTTGGTCATAAATTTGTAGCATAGGGTCTGAACTGTCAGCCATACTGTCAAGCCACCTGTCAAAGAAAGTAATATCCCTATCCATTGAGGTAACAAGTTCTTCTGCTGTATAAGTCTTTTTGTACTTATCTCTAGCAATAGTAATACTTAATCCTTCACCAACAAATGGTTTAATGAAATCAGTAAACAATGTCTTACTTACATCATAGAAGTCAGCACTTAAGTCCTGTATAATAACAGTATTCTGGTCAAGAAGATTCCTCAACTTATCCTTGAATCTATTATCACCTTCTGCTGATGCAGCATTCATATCCTTTCTGATTTCAAGTATGATACTACCATAAGAAGACATATAGTTTCTGATGTTCCTTAATGCAGACATCTTCTCATTAAGAGGTGCATCCATATCTACTACTGTACTTAATCTACCTTGTAGTTTCTCAAGCACACCAAGACTGGTTTGTATATACTTATATATACCTTCTAGTGCTTGATTCTCTGCAATAGATTGATTCAACTCTTCAATATGAGCCTGTTGAGCTGCATTGAAATCCTCCTTCTTACCATATATCTTCAACCTCTTCAGCTCTTGTTCTATGATTCTGTTAAGTAGATTGACATCTCTGTCAACCTTAGAAGTAAGACTGTAGAACTGTCTGTTGTATTGAGGACTGTTAACCCTTAGGTTGAATTTACCTGTAGTGATGTCCTGTGCAATCTGATTGGCTTCATTCTGTGCCTGTTGTACAATAGCATCAATATCAGAACCATTGAATTTTGAGAAGAAATTTTTTAGAGAGGTAAGGAACCTCTGAAACAAACTGGGACTTGGAGAGTAAATATCATTGTTAACAAGAGCTTTGGCTACCATTTTACCAAGAGCTTCTTCAGCTAACATACTCAAGTCTCCATTATACTTAGATGAATAATTATCATAGTCAGTACCCAGTACTCTTCTTAGTGCTTCTTCATTGGTTAATGAGTTGATTACTCTTGTCTTTATGGGATTCTCTCCCATAGCATCAATTGCAAAGTGAGCAAACTCTTCAGGTAATGCTGCCTGTCCTTGTTCACCTTTAGCAAGTCTGATTACTTGCCTTAAACCAGTAGCAGTATCCATTGCTACACTTAAGTCCATAACACCATTAACACCTAATCTTTCTTCAAGACTAGTGAGTGCACCAATACCAATACCCCATGAATTAAGTAAGCCCTCAAGCTTCTTGTTCAGACTATAATTAACAGCAAGTCTTTGTGGCTCACTATTTCTCTTTTCCCTATTAGGTTTAACAATAATAGTAGCACCACTGTTCTTGCCATCATAGGCTTCCTCTACTGTGGCAAAGTACTTGTCTCTAAATGGACTGTTATTATTGAACCTTACAGCTTGTTCCTGCAATGCAGATACATGACCATAGTCTTTAGGTTGTAATACCACCTTACCATTCTGTGTATGTCCTATCTCATCATTAAGCATTGAAAGTGTAGCACTCTCATCCTTTAGTTTAGACAGACCAATCTTGTTAAGCAAGTCATCAAATAATGGCTCACCATATTTATCCTGCCTTACACTAGGGAACTTCTTTTGAAAGTCCACACTTTTAGCTCTGGTATACCAGAACATAGCATCTTTCCTGTTGCCAAAGAAATTCTCTAATTGAGAGTAGAGAGGGGATATTCTCCCCTCAACTACCTCTGGTCTTAATTTACATTTTTTTGCCATAATATTATTATAAACAGAAACTTTCACCACTTGCAGGGTCAAAGTCATTAGGTGTTAAATTAGCAAGTTCATTTATCATATCTTCTGATACTTCATATCCAAGTACTCTAGCTACATCACTTGTAGGATGTGGAACATCTCTAACATCTCTTGTATCTTCCACTGGGGTATAATCATCATATATATCATTGAATGAAGTACTTGGTTCAGCACTTGAAACAACACTTTCCATAGCACTTGCATCCATTCCATATTGATACTCAACATACTGGTTCTTTAAACCTAAAGGCTTAATCCTGCTGTACTCTGCTGTACCAGCATCAACATTAATCAGTTGGAAATACATGTCCCTACCCTTAACATTGAAGTAAACATATTCATGATATGTGAACTCCTTGTCAGTACTTGGGTCAAATGGCTTAGCCAACTGCTTATCATCAAATGAAGAGTACTTATCAAGTTTGATATTAAATCCTTCTGTATCAACACCAACCTCAATTGAACTCTTACTTACATCTGGTACAAGACTTCTGTTATCCATGTGATTCCTTACATATTGTCTCCAGAAGTTATTGATATCAATTGGATTGGTCATTACTTCCCTAAGACTTCTGATATAGTCTCTACTGTTTAACTTAACCTGTGTACTTGTCAGATGTCCAAAGCCTGAAGGACTGTATCCAAAACCTTTGAAATAATTATATGTGAACAAGTCTTTAGCCATTTGAGAGGTTTCCTCATTCATATATAACAATGTAGTCCAGTCTCTGATATATTGTTCCTTTTGCATAGGAGTTATCTTACCTACATTTGTGAACACTATAGAGGGAACAGGCTTATATTTAGTCCTACCAATAACCTTAAGTCTATTGATGAATGATAACTTACTTAGTTCAGGATGAGCTTCTTTAAACTTAGCAAATTCCTGTGGGAATTGATTGATAAAGTAATCTCTTTTCTCTTGAGCTGTTCTTGTATCATCTGCACCAAATTGACTGTACTGACTCATATAATAAGTCAAGATGTCATTGTAGATACTATTTCTGGTCTTTTCATCAAGTCTGCCAAACTTGGTTACATCCTTAAGCATTGCAATTACCTTGTTGTAATTGTCAGTATAATAAGGTACATAAGGCTTAAACATATCCTCTGTTCCTTCAATACCATAAGTGAACATTGCTTGAAGAATAGGAGTAGGACTATTAATGATTGCATTTTCATCCATTCCAAATCCAATGAAGTCTATACCAGTTAAAGGATAACCTTCTTCCTGTGACTTATTAAGCAAATCATCCACTCTTTCAATCTTAACAACATTAGCTGCAATAGATGGACCTGCTGCACCATTCTGTGTATCTGCTCTTGTTGCTTGTGTCAAGTCTCCAAGTGCAGTTGATAACTTACTTAACTTGCTGAACATATATCCAACCATAAGCTGATTACCAAAGAATTGTGCCTCTTCAATGTTTGAAGAATTACCTGAAGGATTATTAGCTGCTGCAATGTTACTTGCAAGTTCACTATCAGTAAAGTTATGAGAGTTAATCTTGTCTCTGGTATTAATGTTCTCTCCACCAGCTAACTTCTTATACCTCTCAAGTACCTCATTGATAACATCAGTCATTCCTCTTCTGGTATTCTCAATCATTTCAGTTATTTCCCTTACAATAGGTTGACTGATAATCAAGCCTGTTGTCATAGGAGAATGACCCATTCTTAACAGAGTAAATGCTAAGTCAGCTGTTACCATGTTAAAGTTCATATCACCTGCAATAGGGTCTTTAGCATTATCCACAAATGCAGCAAGGAAACCTGATACATTTCTAGTGATAAACTTACCCTCTGCATTCTTGATGTCATGGAATGAGTTATACTGGTGTCCATTGATTGTCAGTACATACTCTGGTGCTATACCCAATTGGGTACTTTGCATTAGAGCATGTGAAGCATTATGATTAGCTGCAATACCAATCAATGATGCTCCAGACATATTCCTTTGATGTAGATTAACCCATGTATCTGGTGTAAGAGGATTCAATACTTGTTTACTCTCTCTAACAATATCATCCAGTTCATCAAGGCTATAGTTGAGTAGTTTATCTACTCCACCATACTTGCTCTTAAGCTGGTCTAATGTGTTATTCTGTAAGATAGTAGCAAGTCTTGCTGTTCTCTTTTGTTCATCAAATCCACCGGGGTTAAGGAACTTACCAGCAGTATCACTGTTAGTAAGTACTGACCACATAAGGTCTATCATCTGACTGTCTCTCTGTGGCTTGTTATTAGCCTTTGCATTGTTATAAATATCCATCTTGGAGTCACCACTTACCTTATTATAATTGTACTTATAGGGTACAACCTTAGGTGTGTCATGTCTATACATCTCCTGATTCTCTTTGAACCATTCCTTATATACATCATTCTCCTCAATGTCTTCTTCAAGACCAAGCATTTGGTTAATCAAGTTAGCAGTACCAGCATTAGCTTTCTCAAAGTCTTTCCTAGCTCTTGCTCTGTCAAAGTCTTCAAGATAGAAATCATGGAACATGACATACATCTTGTCCACATCAAAGTCAGAACCTGCAATAGTTGTAATATCTTCTGGTAGAATAATTACTGAACCAACTTGTCTTGGTAAGAATCCAATTACTCTTAATGGAGCCATTGAATACTTGTCCTCTGTTGGAACCCTGTAACCTATTACTTCCCTTAGCTTCTCTGGTACAATGAATTTGCCACTCTCATCCTTCTTGTTAATATCAAGCTCATGTGTATTTGGGTCTAACAGTAAGTCATACAGTTTCTCTGATGGACAAGGTAGATAACATTCCATGTATTTCAATCTCTTATTTTCTCCTTCACCTTCAAATACCATCTGTGGTTTTCTTGCTAAACCATAAGCACTTGCCTGAATAAGAGCACCACCTTTGATTTTCTGCTTAGTAATCCTGCTCTTAATAACACTGTTCAGCAATGATTGTATTCTCAAAGCCTGTGAAGGGTCATCAAGTGGTATTGTAAACTCTCCTTGTTCATTAAGGGATAATGCTTCAAGTAGGTCTGTACCATACCTTGGATTGTTTCTTACTTCACCTTGAAGAATCTTCTCAACTTCTTTTGGACTACCAAATATCTTCTGTACTTCTTCAAACTTCTCTCTGATATTGGCAACATTAACTGCATTGAAATAATCAAACCATTGGGCTTTAGTCATTGACTTCTTACCATAAGTAAGTATTGCATCATCTGCAATATCAGCACCTATTAACCTTCTAATTTGAGTACCTACTAACTGTTCTTTGTCAATACCATGTTCAGGAGTTGCAGTCTGAATACCATAGTCATTATAGTCAAACTCATGCACATAATTAGGATTAGCCATACCTGATGCTACACCAGTACTTTGTTCAAGTACTCCCATAACTTCTTCATAGCTTTCGACACCATTTATGTCAATTACACCTTGTTTACCGTCCTTGACTGTGCTCTCAAACTGTATGACATCTATCTCATACTTCTTCATGAAGTCTGACATAGCTTTCATCTTGGGAGAAGCAAGTATTTCACCAAAGATAGCTTGTGTCAAAAAAATCATCTCCGAGTTCTTATTTTGTGTAGGAACCCTTATCTGACCTTCATCAACCTGATTACTTTGGTTACTTTGAGTGTATAAGTAAGGCTTTCTGGTATTCCACAGTACAGTGAAATCTCTTGCTGACCACTTATTATCCTTGAAGTTATTGTATGCATCCTCTTCTTCTTGTGACCACATATCAGCCATGATTTGAGTGGCCCTAAAGCTGTCAAGACTTCTATATGCTTGAGCATCAGCAACATTCACCTTTTCATACTTACCTAAGATGACAGCTCTGTCATAATTAGTAAGTTCTCCTTTGGCTACCTTTGCATCAACTACTTCTTTTATGTCTTCAAAAGATAAGGATTTATGTTCATCATCCTTCAAGTATATAGTCCTTTTCTTTCTAGGTTCACCATTAGCATCCCTAGCCAGTACAGGATTTCCATTCCAAGTTGCAAGTGTATTCAGTCTCTCTGATGGAGCATGAACTTGCTTGTTTCTCTTTTGAAAGTCCTCAAGGTCTTTATAATAAGCTAAGTCAGTAGTAAGCATCTGTATCATCTGACTTTGGGCATAAGTACTATTCCAGTACCATTCCTTTAAGTCTGATATTACACCATCCTCACTATACCTGTTGAAGTTTACAAACTTGGCATCTTTAGCATCACTAACTCTGTCAAATACACCAATCTTTCTCCAATTCTCAACTGCAAGATTAAACCTGTCATTCATGATACCTGTTACAGTATCCTTGATGAACTGATTTACTTCTTCCAATGTGGCATTGTTCTTGATATTGGCTAATGCTTCTTCAAAGCTTAAACCATCAAACTTCATTGTATTGAGTTCAGGGAAGAACTTAAATTCAGCACCACCTTTTGACTTCTTGGTAATATCAAAGTTTCCTATCTCATCAACACCAGATTCAGCTCTTTTCTTGACTAAAGCTATCCTGTCTAGTTCCTGTTTAACAAGTGTAATCATCTTATCACTTATAACATTCTCATAGTCAGCAATATATCTCTTCTGTCTAATGAACTCTGCACTCTGGCTATCTGACAACATAGGTACTTGATACCAAGCAAAACCTGTATCTTCCTTACTAGGTTCAGCAAAATATTGGTTAAACAAAGCTAATGTAGCATCAAGTGCACTCCACCTGCTATATTCCTTTCTGTTGAACTCAAGAAGAACCATGTGGTCAAGTTTATCTCTTACCCTTTGGTCATTCCTTATATCCTCAATCCATTGATTTCTCCATACTCCATTCTTGTTGAACCAATCTACAGCACCATATTCTGCATCAATAAATTCCTCAAAACCTTCTCTCCTTAGCTTCTTAAGTAAGGTAGTCAAGTATGAAGGATTTACATGAGCATATCTGGTTTTATCACCTTGTCTTACACTACTTTCAACAGTATCTTCATCAACAAAGTTGAATACTTCTGCAATACTATTGAACTGACTACCATAGATGTTTACCAAGTCTGCTGGTTGTCCATCAGTTACCTTATCATTGCCTTTATTAAGGTCATAATATATGGTTCTTAATGCCTCAAGTACTTGTCTGATTGCTACTGGATAGGAAGTATTATCTATTGCATAATTCAGAGATTCTTGCAATGTCTGTTTTCCAATGGAAATACCTAACATATTAAGTGCTTTCATAAGGTCATCGTTGACCTTAGTGTCATTAGACAATCTAATCTCATCTTCTCTATCAACTCTTGAGAACTGGCTAAGGATATTGTTAACAATTTCAAGACCTGTTTTAGCTTTAGACAGGTGAATGTCACCATTCTTGTCATACAAGCTGTCACTATCCAGTATGTTACCAAATTCATAGTTGTCTCTCCATTCATCAAAGTAATAAGCTGTACCTTCTGCCTTATTGATAGACATAGTTTCAGTCTTGAATGAACCATCACCTATTGCTTTTCTTTTCTGAATCCAATAGCTTAAATAATCCTTTCTATATGCTCTGTAGAAGGCAGTGAATACTTGATTGTCAGACTCAACTTTCTGCAATATCTGTTTAGCCCAAGGTTTCCTTGATGCAAGTTTATTAAGCATAGGTATCATGTCTCTGGCATCTACCATATCCCTAAGACCTTGTATCAATTCTGAATGAACATAAGAAGGCTCAAGATACTGTTCATAGCCTAAATCATCATAGTCATAAGTACCTCTTCTGTTAAGTCTTGGTATCTGTCTTATGATGTTTCTTACTCTATTACTAAGACTACTGTATGAAGCAACTTCTCTTACATTAGTCATCCAACCATCCTTATAGTTTTCTTCCTTGTTATCTACACTATCATCAATAGAATTACCCTCTTCATCAACTGCATCAGTATTAGTATCCTCATCAAGATTATAGTCATTCCTTATATCCATAACTACTCCTTCTGTAAGACTAAAGTTAGCACTTGCTTCTTCTGCTAATGCCTGAAAGTTATCAAGTATCTTCATGAATGACTTATACTGTCTGTCTGCCTTCATTTGAGCAGCTTTCAGCTTCTGTTCATCACTAAGTCTTGCAGCCTTTGGGTCAGCATTAATATTAGCTAGTTCTAATTCAACTCTTTCTTCTTGAGTAGCTTTTGTATATGCACTGAATGTCTGCCTTACTTTCTTGAAGATATTAGAAGGTCCTAATCTCCTTATCACTTGAGGTCTGGTGAGCTTTGTCATATCATCAATAAGCTCTCTCTGCTGTTCATAACTAGTAGCTGCCTCAATTCTTTTATTGAGGTTACTCTTCATTATTTCCAAAGCAGATGTTACCTTATTGCTGAATAACCTAGTAATTAGGTTGACTCTGTTCTTCCTTTCAATAGGAGTGAAAGTCTGACTAACCTTAGCTAAATCTTCTCTAAATGATTTGGTTGATTCATCATTGATTGATTCTTCTGATTGAGTTGTAAATCTACTCATAAAAGCATCTCTATCTGATATATCTTTACCTGATTTATCTCTGAATATAAATCCCTTAGGTGCTACTATTGTGGCTTTTATACCTAAATTCATAGCAGCTTTAATTCCTGCCTCATCTATACCAGTTTGTCCTCCACTTCTAACTTCACTAAAAGTTACTCCTTTCTTCTGAAGTTCAGATAGTATATCTGTTAGTAAAGAATCATAATATTCTTGACTCTCTCTAAGAGAATAAATACCATTACCTGCAACATTAAGCTTGACATCTGTTAATTTTCCTTTAGATTGCAGTTGCTTATATATATCATCGGCAATGATATTAGCATTTCCAGATGCTTCATTGTATGATGGAAGAGTAGTATTTACATACTTATCTCCAGCAGCTTTCTTAGTTAGTTTTTCCCCAGCTGTGTTAAAATTCTCTGCTAAGGCAAGTGTGATATCAGACCATTCAGCATTAGCTCTGGTTCTAGCTGGATACCCAGAATTAGGAAACTCTTGTACTTCTATATTTAATGTAGAAGAAGTTAAACCTCTCTGCTTAGCCCTGAAATCATTCAGTTCTTTAGCTGTGGGAAAAGTATCTATATCCTTGTTGTTCTTCTCCTGCCATAGTGCAATTAAAGCCTTGACAGAAGCAACAGTTTCACCTTGAAGTTTTCTAGCTAGTTCTTCTACCTCTTTGGTAGTGGGAATACATCTTATAGCCATATTATTTCTTTAATTAAAATTATGCGCAAATATAAGGGTTACTTTGTTAATATGCAAGTTATTAAGGATAAAAGTTCTATTTGGCATATCAATATACTTAAGGGTTAATAAGTAAAGGGCATGATATTACACCATGCCCTTACTTTTATAGATTAATTAACAATCTCAATCAGTTCAGGTGGTACTCCTACTCCTTTACCATCTGAAATGTCTTTAAGTGTTAACCTAACCTTTGGTGTAGGTTTATAAAGTTTGATACCAGTTAAGTGACTGCTAATACCATTGGCATTGCCTTCTTCTGATACAAGCTTATCAAATAAAGTTTCTGTTATACATAAGTACATAGGACCTTTATCTGTTTCAATCACTGAAATTATTTTTTTCTTTTTAGCTGCCTTACCTCTGCCATTATCCATCTCAACAAGTACAGTTGCTCCGGGTACTAACCCATTATCTTCTTGTACTGTCTCCTTAGGTATAGCTTCATCTATTGTTAATGCCACTTCTTTAGAATTACTCCTCATTTTTGGGATAGCAATGTCAAACATGTGACCATTGTGAATACTGCTCCAAAACATAGGTCCTTGTACAGATTTACTCCATGTAAAGCCACCTTCAAAATAGTTAGCATCAGCCTTCCTTTGAAATACTGCCACATTTCTGGGATTACCTTGTCTTTCTTGTTCATCAAGCATAAGCTCAACAACATGAGGTGGGTAACCCTCAATAGCTTCAATACAGTCTTTTTCTGTTACCATCACTCAACAATATATTTAGTTCCACCAATCTGTAACCATTTGATAGTGTTGATATTAACAGGTCTGATGTTATCTTCACCATCAATATCCATATCAACACAATTGTATCTACCATCTCTTGATTCAAACTGAATCTTGAAACCTCTCAATACTCTATCTTCACCTTGTTCATAAGGTAGAATAGGTTCTTTAATGAACTCTGTAACTAGAGTTTTAGCTCTTTCTGCTACTCCTTTCTTGCTGGATTTAACCTTGTCAATATCAGCACAGAATTGATTAACTAAGTAGTCAATTTCTTTCTGTAAAGTCTTCTTAGTCTTAGGCTTATCCTGCTTCTTGAAACATACTGTGAATACCTGTGGAGTATGGATTCCTTCAAAGATAGACCTGATACCTTTAGTACCATCTCTTTTATCTTCTTTGGTTACCTTTACTTCCTCAACTACTTCATCAGCACTTTCAACATACCCACTGATGTATTCATTGCCAAGTCTTACAGTGTCTCCACTTTCAAAGTGCTTTGCATGTATGACACTTCCATCAATACTTTGCACTACATAATGTGATGATTCACTCAATACATCACCTACTTTTAATTGTTTAATTTCTTTCATAATGTTATTCTATTGGTTTGAATTTATAACCATACTGTATATCAGCTCTATCTGATTCCATTCTTGCATTATCAGGTAAAGCATATTGTTTACACCATTCTTCAGCCCTGAATACCTGTGCCCTTAAGTCAGATAACCAGAATGAGCTGCCGCCCCCATTTTCATTGAAGTACCAGAAGTCATCATCTTCAACTAGAATGGTAAAGCATACATGCAAGTCATTTACACCTCTTGGATGAAGCATGATACCATAGCAATCCCCTAGAATATAAGCTCTAGGGAAATTGCTCTGTGTACAACTTACAATGTCATTATGTACTCCTTCACCTTGTGAATGTTTATTCAAATCAGTTTGAATAAAATCCTCAAGATGTTGTTTGAAATTGAATACTTCCATTAGATAAACTCTTTTTAGCTTATTTCATGTAAGCCTAAAGTGTTCTTCATAAGCTCATTGGTATCAGCTATCCTAACCTCAAATAGTTTTGATAGTCTCCTTTGTCCTTTTTTTTTGTTTTTCTTACTTCCAATCATGTTATTTTAAATTAAATAGTTTTACTACTACAAATATAAGGAACATAATAGTTCCTATTATACCAAGTATTACACCTAGACTAAACAGCAACATATCCTCTTTTGATGAACTCTTCATGCAGAGGATGTGCTAACTCATAAGCCTGTGGATGTGCACTGCCTGCATCTCTTAACTTAAAGAAACCTTTCCATTGTTCAATGGTACCTGTCATCACTAATTCAGTCTTGAGACTATTAGGTAATACAGCTCTTGCCTGTTGAGGTTTCCAACCTAATTGAATAAGGTGGAAATATTCTTTCTCTGCATAACATAATGCCCTAACAAAGGCTGCTCCTTCTTCATTTGTACATCTGTCAATAATAAGACATCTATCATAAGGTTCCTCTACATCTTTAATAGAATAAGACCCATCTTTAAGGTCTAACCAGTTAGGTATGATACAAGTAAGCTCATTACCAAACTTATCCTTGGAATAATTACAGTATCTTGTACTTTCTTGAGCAAATGAGAATACTCTATGCCTTACAAATTCATGGCTTACACCTCTGTCACATACAAACTTGACAGTGATTCTCTTCTCATGATACTCTGTAGGCTCACATTGATATTCTAGGTCATTAAGCCAACCATTCTCTACTAGTACTCTTAGATTAGTAGTTATATAACTACTGTCCACATCAGATGATATACTAGTGGAATATGGATTACGCATATACTTCTCAAACTTCAACCTTGAGACACCATAGTCAGGTATTTCAAGATATACAGTACCATGCTCCAACATAGCACCATGACCACTTGCTATCATTCTATCAACAAATGCTTTGGCTGTACCTTCTGCTATCTTGTCTTCTGACTTATAACATACTCTGCCAGCACGCTCAATTTGTTTAAAGACTCCTTCAAGACTGGGTTCTTGTTCCCAGATTTCAAAACTTGGTTTTATTAATTTCATATTACTCTGGTACTATTTCAAATTCATCTATTGTCCATGTACCACCAAGTGCTTCATGAGGCTTGAATATAGCATCTTTAGCTAATGCTTTAATCTCATCTTCTGTAGAACCTTTAGGTACCTGAAAGGAAATGCTCTTACTATAAGTAATACTAGCAAGTACTTCCACTTCCACATAAGGTTCTTCATTGTATGGTGCTCTAGGGTCATTAGCTGCCCCTAATGGTAAATTATCCATCTTCTTTAACTTCTTTAGGTCTAACTCCAAGTTGTTTTCTTTGATTAGCCTTCTAGCAATAACACTTTCAAGTTTAGCAGGTATACTTATATGCCTTCCTTTATCATTCAAGTAAATAGCATGGTCTCCACTATGTCTGTCATAATGGAAACCATTTGCCTTTACTATCTTGACAAACTCTCTATGTGTATATTGTTTCATGCACCTCTTTGAATCTCTACAACTTGTTCAGCCAGTAATCCAGCACATGGTGGTTCAATGATTTCTTCAACCCTTGTAACCTCATATAGATGCTGTCTTCCATTAAACACTCCTTGAGCCTTAAGCAATCCTTCTGCTTGCTTAGGATTTCCAGCTTTAACAACTGCACATCCTTTGCCTACACCAATTACATTAAACTCAAGTACCCATAACCTCATAGGTACATTACTAATAGGACAAGTTTCCCTATCTCTATTAGGTGATGTATCTATTGGTCCACAATATATTCCACTCTGTCCCATTTATTTTCCAATTATATGTTTATATCTTTGATAGGTGGCTTCTATGATTTCCTTACCTCCTCTACATAATACAATCTTAGGCATTGTCACACTTCTTTTGATTATCCATCCACATTACAGTCATCACACAGTAATTAGCCATATCAAGCAATGTGTCCCTAATAGACTCATCCTTAACTAATGCTTCCTCACCTTTGGACAACTTCTTGAATCTTAGCCACTTGTCACCAAGTCTGATTCTCGCAGCAGCAAGACCTTCCTCATTGCATGACCTTTCAAATGAATTACCATAATCATGGTTCTTTTTTACAAAAGTTTCAATCATGCCTTTAACTATCTCTGTAAAGTCATGTGCCGGACTAGCTAATGCTGCAATGCTTGTTTCCTCTGCTGCCTTTATCATTTCTTCAATTTCTTCTTCCATTGTTTATATGTTTCAAACTTGACTATAAAGTCATTTTCTTCTCTCACAAATAGCTGACCTGATTTAAGACTTCTATATGAAATACCTTCAACCCATTTCCTAGTTGTAGGGTCTTTAATCAGGCACTTCTCACATAGAGAGTACTGATTACCCTTGTATACATATACCTTGGTCTTTTCAAGTTTATCAGCTATAAACCACATAAGGAACAGTAGACCTATTAAGCCTACTGTCACTATAGTTGCTATTATAATCATATCAATGAATCCAAAATTTACCTACTTCTGCTTCAGCAGGAATAGGAAGTTTAGTACAAAATACACCTGCTGCTTCTTCCATAAAGAACTTAAGTTTATCTGCTATTTCTGGCATAGATTCAGGATACTCAATACATGCTTCATCATGCACTAGATTTACTATCTTAACTATTCCAAACAGGTTGTTTTCAACAATCCATTTAAAGAAGTTAGTCATAGCATATTTAAGTATGATAATGCCTGTACCCTGTGTAGGTGAATTAAGACCTAATCTACCCCATTTACTAACAGCCTTGAAGTGAAGAGATACTCTTCTTTTCATCCAAGTCTTATGGAACTCATCACCAAGTTCTTGCTTCTTCCTTCTATATTCATCCCAGAAATCACTGTCAAATTTAGCACCTTCAATTAACCAATATGAATGGTCACTCCAGTACACTTTATGTCCAGTTAAAGGATTAATAAGAATATATCCATTCCTCTTTACAGATTCTAGTGCCCTTTTACCAAAGGTAGTAACACCCGGAAAACCTTTATCATAAGCATCACCAATCTTGTCAGCTTCTTCTATTGGTATACCTAAAGAATCTGCAATTGATGAAGAGCCACCACCAAATTGTTTAGCAAACTCTGGTGCTTTGGCTTTCTTTCTTAAGTCAGGTCTTTTCTTCTTGATGTCCTTAATCTCAATACCTTTAAGTTCATCAGGAAAACATGCCTTGGCTACCAGAGAATGCATATCACCTGAACCATGAACAAACTCATGAATCATTGACTTCTCATTATAAATGTCAGCCCCTAATCTTGACTCAAGTGCACTATAATCACAACTACAGAATAGGTTGCCTTCCTCACATATAAAACAACTTCTTGTTCTATTGTTACCCGGCAAATTCTGTACTTGAGGATAAGCACATTTGAGCTTGTTGTTCTTAGTATTAAGTGGCAGTTTCTTTAGCTTAGCCAAATCAGTGTTAACCTGTTGAGAACCACATGACATTCTACCTGATGATGCACCAAGTTGTTTGAATACAGTATGTATTCTACCAGTCTTGGGATTAACAGCATTAAGGTAAGATTGTCCATAAGTAGAACACACCTTATCAGCTTCCTTATAATCAAAGTAAACCTTAAGGAAGGCATCATTAATACCTTTCTGTTTTGATAATACCTTTTCAAGTGCTGAATCAGCTTCTTCTCCTGTACTCTTGCTAATAACTGTTGTGTTGAATCCAAGTGTCTTTAATATAGGAACAACTTGTCTTGAACTATCCCAGTTAATCACACATATTGGTTCAGTATTAAAGCCTGAAAACAAGTCACCTTGCCTGTTTATCATAACATACTTACTAGGGAGTCTCTTCTTAATCTTACATCTGTAAGCTTCAAATTGTGCTCCACATTCATCTGTTATATCAAGTTCAGGTGCTCTTAATTCATTCTTGAATGTCTTCCTTTCATCATCTATATCATCCTCATCTTTATCAGACAATGATATATAAGCTGTGAAATACTCCTTACCAGTACATGAGCTAACTATGAAGTCATTAAGTGAACTAAGAAATACCTTCTGAATCACTTCATCAAATACCATTTTCTTCTTCCACTTAGCTTCATCAAGTTTAATACCACACCATTCAAGATAGGATATAACAGGAACAAATTCACATTCAAGTCTAGCTCCATTAAGTAAGCCTTTAGCTCTAAGGACCTCAACCTGTTTGTTCATTATAGCCCCAAGATACATGACATCTCCTGCTGCATACTTGATGACAGAAGTATCAATACCTCTCCATATAATCTCCCCTCTGACTGTCTTGTCAATATCTATTTTAAGGTATCTCCAAGCTATAGCTTTTAAGGATGCTCCAGAATGGTTGTATATAAATTCAGCTACATCGGGTACACTATTGTACAGTAATGCTTTCTTTGTATCAGGGTCAAGCTTGTCATATCCCTCATAGTTATAGGCAAAGTCACAATATTGATTCATTGTCTCATTGTCCATACCCACAAGGAAGAATGGATAACCAAGATAGATTAACTGTTCCACAATCATGGTATCATAGCATTGAGTAACTATTATACCATAATTAAAGAGAAACTGCAAGTCAAACTTTAGATTCTGACCTATCATAAAATGAGTCTCAATGTACTCTTTGTAGACCAAAGGAGAAATAGTGGTAACATATACCACTATTTGATTCTCTCCTTCAATATCTCCAAATTGCATCATCAAAACATCATTAATATGTGCATCCCTGCCATTAGTTTCAGTATCAAACTGAAACATGTTCCAAGCAGATAGCATATTCAATGATTCTTCAACACTTATCTTAGTGTATGCATCATCAGTGAATAATTCAGATTGACCACTTACAAAATAAATCATTTATTCAAATGTTACACTATAACCCTTACCCATGACGTGGACAATAGACTTGACAACTGCATCAGCTTCTTCAAGTCTTTCACCTTCAACTATCATAGGTCCACCTGATGGGTCTATGAATTTCTTGCCACCTGTCATGCCAGACCTTATCATTTGGTCACTAGTCTTTAACAAGTAAGTCTTTGATTCTTCTCCATTAGGTTTCTTCAATAGTTTGAGGATATTGTTCTCACCATACCTTGAGTTAAGTTTGATTAATTCTTTCATGTTGTTGAGTAAGCTACAAGTTCATTAAAGTCAATCACATATTTGTACTTTTGAAAGAAGCTATTGCCTAATACACCATGCAGGTTTACCCCCTTTTCTTCCTTAAGCATACCAAAGGTATTACTTAAGTCAAGCACTTGGAACATATCAGCATAAACTACTCCCTTATATTTTAAATCAATACTGACATAATCAACTTCAACTTGTGCACCACCTACACCATATACAGTACCTTCAAGGTCAAGCTTTATGTGTTCAATAGTATCAATTAAGCTACTATCAATGATACAATAATTAGCACCAGTATCAAGCAAGAAGTTCAACTTCTTACTACCTACTTGAAAGGTAATAATTGGCAGGTCTACCAAGTCCATAGTCTCTCTGAAAGATATTTTGCCTGCTGGGTCAATATTCTTTCTATGTCTAGCTTTTTCAACAATGTATGCAATTGCTGCAATAGCAAGCACTAACAACACTGTGAATATCAGTTTATAAATAAACTCCATGTTTTCATTTTGTTTATGGTCTAGTTAGTACTTCCTATACCACCTCTTGATTTATTGCCAAGAGTGTCTACCTGTACTAGCTCTACCTTATTACTAAATACCCATTTAAGCTTCTGCCATGCAGTTGCAAATTGGGAAGGAACAATCTCAAATTGACAAATCCTAGTACCTTTGGGTATAGTAGTTGCCTTAATAGCAAGTAATGGAGCCTTCCATTCATCTTCATCACCATTATAAGTATTATCAATAATACCTATACTATTGGCAATCTGCACATTCCATTTACTTGGTGTGCTACTCCTACTATATACTTTAGCAATCATACCCTTTGGTAACTCCATTGCTACACCTAGTTTAGCCACATAAAGTTCACCTTTCTTCAAGGTTACATCTTCTGCTAATACTAAGTCAAAGCAATCAGATTTATCTCCTTCTACTCGTATGGGCATACAGCCCAATGTTATCTCTTTAACTTTTACTTTCATTCCAAAACCTATTTGTTATATCTATTAATTCTCCTTTACTAATCTTGTACATTCTCTGGTTGGTATTAGGATTACTAAGTGGTCCACACTCTTCATCATAATGACCCAACTTGATGTAGTCGAAATTACTAATGTAAATATGCTCACTTAATTCATCTCTTCCACTATACCATGCAACCTTTAATGATGGAAAACACTTTCTAACAAATTCTGCTAGCCCATTTACTCTAACAGTATCAGAATCTCCACCCATAAAAGAAACACAAGTAATACCTTGATTCTTCCTAATAAGGTGTTCTAAAACATCAAGTGTCAGGACTTTTCCAATATCCTCTGCCAAGTAAGGACTATGACAGCCTTTGCAGTTATTTTTACACCCTGTAATATTGATAGCAAGAGAAACTTCATCAGGAACTTCCTGAAAGACTATCTTTGTATCGACAAATTTAATCATAGTTCTATGTTTTCAATTTTAGCTCTAATCACCAAGACATCAAGGTAATCTTTCATTGCTCTTAATTGAAAGTTATAGGTTTCTCTTGGGCAAGTTGGAGTAAATGGTAATATTCCTTTATCCCAGTTTTCTACCATTTTTTGTAAACCTTCAAATCTGTTCTTTGCCTGCATATATTCTGCAATAAATCTTTCTTTATAGTCAGAAGATAGCATTAATTCTGCTGATTTCTTTAATGTTTCATTCATATTTTTAAATTCTTATTAGAATAAACTCTCTGTGTTGCATCCCAATGTCTGCCTTTATCATAACCATCAATAGGTCTTAAGAATCCTACCACTCTAGTCCAAATCCTCATAGGATGTCCACACTTAGGACAATGACTCATAGGATATTTGGCTATAAAGTGACATTCCTCATTAGTACACTCACTGTTTGGTATGTTATAAGTAAAGTATGAAGTGCCTTTCTTGGCAGCATAATCCATTAGTGTAAGATATTGAGATTTACTCAAGTGTTCTTCAAGATTACAATGTAATCCTACACCACCATCAAGTAGTTCAGTGAACTCTTTACCATGTAATTTGAACCTGTCAAGTACACTAGTATTAGGGTCCCAAGCATTGTAGAAGTAACTGTTATAAATCTTGGTATCTTCTGGTACCCAGTATCCATCTTCTTTATCCCAGTTATAGTTCTTTGAACTTAATCCTTCTGCTGGAACTAATTCAGTGTTGAACTTGAACTTCTTGCTACTGTGTAACTTGTTCTGTTCACTGATAGTACCTGTAATCAACCTACAGAACTCCTTGTATTCCTCATTGTAACTTACTTCAATACCAAAGTACCTTGCTGCCTCATTAATACCATTGATACCAATAGTACAGAACAAGTCTCTCATACCAATATAACCAGCAGTTGAAGCATTGAACATACCTCTTTGTTCCCACTCATAAAGAATGGTCTTATAAGCTGTATGATACTTGTAAACTCTCTCAAGAATCTTGATAAGATATTCCTTTATACCTTCTGCAATTTCCTCTTTATGAGCAAACCACCTAAAGCAATTAGGAGCAATCATACCAGCTACCCTGTCTTTAGCATTAATTTCCCTTATCCAATCCTGTACAATCCTGTTCAAATTGAGAGTAATTACATTGCAACTACCTGTCTTGACACCAGTAAGACCATTAGTGAAACTGAATACATTCTCTTCAATCTCATTCCTTAATCTACAACATGATGCAAGACCATTGGGATTATCACTAATATAGACAAAGAATGAGTGCCCTTCACTGTGCATTTCTGCTGTAAAGTCCTTATATTCTTCATCAAGATAATTACCTTCCTTATCAGTAAGAAGAGCCATAGTTTCAACAGGGAAAGTAAGCATAGCTTTAGTTCTTTCTCTATTAAACCACTTCATGAACTTCTTCTGTAGATAAGATACTCTTTCCCATGAAGGCTGTGTGCCATCAGGGAAATAGAAGTCCTTGAACAGTGCTTCCCAGTACTTACTGTCATAATAGGAAATATTGGTAAATGGTGATTGCCAACCCCTATTCTGTGCAGGTTGATTGATATAATATACAATTGTCTGAAAGGCAGCTTCAATCTTCTGACCTATTGTCTTTCTATCTCTTACATGCTCTGAATCTGCATATACTTGCTCCTTCAAATGATAGTCTTCACCATAGTCCTTGACACAATAATAGTCAAAGTAATTGAAGAACTCACCAAAGGCTACTGCACCTTTACATTGTGCTGAAAGAAGGAACACCAGATTGTTAAATTGACCACAGAAGCTAGACAGATGATTAGCTATCTTGGGAGTTACTCCATCCATATCCTTGATACCATTACTTACTAATGGATATAATGAAACAGCCTCACAGTAATTCTTAGGTACAGCTGAACTGGCTTCATCATGAATATAAATGATATGATGCTCTATATCCTTCTCATATTGTTTGGCTACTTCCGGGAACATGATATTGAGCTTCTCCTTCATTCTGGCTCTCTGTATAGTTCTATTCTTGACCTTAGGTACTTCAGATTCAAGAGTTACTACATTCTTCATGGATATATTGGCATTAGCATCTGTCTCTGATGATGCTGCTGCATTTTCAGTAGACTTGCTATATTTCTCCATATAATCCAATCTGTCTTTAATCTCTCTTGCTTCCTTATGTCTTTCCCTGTAAATGATATAAGATTTAGCTGCCTCAAAATGATTGTCATTCATAAGAATCTGCTCAATCTTATCCTGTATCTCTTCAACATTGATGTTATCTTTGTTTGTAAGACCCAAGATGTTAGGTATCATCAGGTTAAGATATTCAGGCATTAATTGCCCAACAGAGTTGAATGCCTTAGTTACTGCAATGAGTATCTTGTCAAGGTTAAACTCTTCAATTGTTCCATCTCTTTTTGTTACTAACATGTCTCTAGTTTAATTTTCATTATACAACCATTTGCAAGTGCTTCCTTACTGTACCTAGTAGAATTATTCTGATAATATGTAAGGTCTGTGAGTATCTTTCTCCAATCCCTTAGTATATTACCATTAGCATCCTTGAGGTCAACTTCACAAAAGTTTCCATCAAATTCCCATATCAATGGAGCCACAGTCCTTCTATTAATGACTATGAATTGATAGTATGCTATCTTGAAGTCCTTGAAGTATTCATCTTGTGCTATTACCTGTGATAATATGTAACTGTACAACTTAGCTTGTATGTCATATCTCCATTGACTGAATGAGCCATTAAACTCCTCTTCAGGATGTCCAGTAGTCTTTAGGTCTATGGGATATATAACCTTGTTTCTATGGTCTACAATAAGTTCATCAAACATACATCTTACAGGTATACCATTATAGGTAGCCTTAAATTTCAACTGAAAGACCTTCTCAATATCTTTCACAAAGGGATTCATGGTGAAGAATGAACTTGTGGCAACATTGTTCCTTAGTTCTTCAACACATCTGATAACATCTTGATAGTCATCAGTTGAGAGTACAGTCTTACCTTCTGCAAGTGTAAGTAAGTTGTAATACTCATTACAGCTTTCCTTGACATTCTTGACCCTATATGCTGCATACTTTGGATTAGCATAGTAATTATTAGCCAGAGCCACCATGTCTATATCTGAATCAGGTATTGTGTCTACCTTCCTATGTGTCTCTTTAAACTTCCTATGCAGTTCCTTTGTAATAGCAATAAGGCTATCAGACAAACTGGGAAACTCACATACTACATAATTCTCATTGAAGGCATCTTCACCATCAGTTAGCATGGTATCAACTGCTGACCCAAATTGTAATGATGGAGTATCTATCTTATCATAAAGACTTGATAACTTCCTGAAACCTTCTCTTTCAAATCTGCTCAATGTAGAGTAACTTATTGCAGGGTCAGCCCTGTAAGTTGGTTCATCTACATTCCATGCTATTTCTTTAATACTCTTCATATTCTTTCCTCACTTGGCAGTTGTAGTTGCTCAACATAAACATCAACTTCTGCCTTTAATTTCCTCAACTCCCACAGGTCAACCTTAAGGTATTCTTCCTTTGGATTATCACCTCTGACATTCTTATTTACTCTAAAGATTGCAGAGTCCACTAGTTCTTGTAAAGACTCAAATTGTCTTTCACTGATAAACCTTTCTCCCAGAGGTATATCACTCTCTGGTAGATTGTTTATCAACTTCCTCATTCTGTCTACTGCCGCCATAACTTTTAATTACTTTAATTGCTTCCAACAACTGTCTTTTACCAAATATCTCAAATATAAGGTACTTATCATGGTCAGAATAACTCTCTATAAGCTGTCTGAACATCTTGAATTTAACAGGAAAGACATCATTAGTCTGTCCTTTAGCTTCAATAAATACCTTCATACCTTCATATTCAAGGTAAAAGTCTGGAGTGTAAGTAATATCACGTAACTTAGTAAGGTCTAGCTTTAGTAGTTCTTTCTTAGACTTTGTATAAAAAGGTACAGTAGGTTTACCTCCACTCCATAACACATACTTATGTGACTCATATTGTGGTTCAAGTCCATTATCAACTAAGGTCCTATAAACCATAGCCTCAATCTTGGACTTGAACTCAATATTAGCATATTGCGTTGGAGTAGCATTTTTAATTCTTCTGTTTTCCACTCTTTTTAGGTCTTGCAAATAATTCTTTCATTGGAACCTTCAAGATATGCTTAGCTGCCATAGCATCATCCAATGTTCTGAATGCAGCAAAGCTTCTGAAGTTCCTGATAAGATGTCTCTTGTTTTCAGGTACTTTACCGATTTCACCTGTTGCAAGGCTGATACACCAGATTTCCTTACTTCTTTCAATATGGTCAGGATACTTCTGGTCAAGTACAATGGCAACTTCTCTCAACAGAATTTGGAATACTGCTGTAGGATAAATCTTATACAGGTTATCCAGATACTTCACCAAGTTACTCATCTTCCAGCCAATTCTGTCAGCAAGATGCTCAACATAGAACTCAATGCTAAGATGAGTACCACCTTCAGTGCTATTAACAACAGTTAATACACCATCAGCAACAGCTTTCTCCAATACTTCTTCTGTAGCAACAACTAATTCCATTGTTCTTCTACCAGTTTCAGTATTGAGGACTTTGCAAACAATAGGTGTTCCTATCTTAATCTCATTACCCTCTGAATTTAAATACTTTTTCATGTTACTTTATTTATAAAATTAATACTCTTTATACCACTCAATGGTGATACCATATTTACTCTTCAACTCCCTGTTAATATCAGTGAACAGTTTGGGATTCATCTTAGTTCCAGTCCTTGCGTTATATGCAGGATGAGGCACTTTAATTACTGTTCCTGTTTGAATATAAGGCTGAAATGTACCAGCCTGACTTCCAAATAATACATATATCAGTCCTGGGTTACTCATTGATATGTTCTTCAGTAAACTGCTGATAAATGGTCTCCAAGTCATAGTATGACTTCCTACCTTATTCATCTCTACAGTTAATGCAGAATTTATCATTAATATACCCTGTTTAGCCCAACTTTCTAAGGTCTGGTCAAAGATAATGCTATTATGTGGAACCTCAAAGTTAACTGCTGCTTCTTTAACAACTTTTAAAGAAGGAGATAACTCATCTTCTGGTACATCAGCCCTGTTGCCAAATAGTATTCCTGTAGCCACATCTTTTTGAGGATATGGGTCTTGTCCAACCAATACTACTTTTAATTCATCATAAGGACATAGTTCAAATGCTCTGAATACATTTTCAGCAGCTGGACAGACTTTCTTTGAACTGTAAATTCTGTTTATTGTGTCTATAACTGTATTCAGTTCTTTTTGATTTATGACTCTTATCCAATCTCCAAAATATTCCTCTAGGCTCATATTTTCATGTATTCTCTCATGAGTCCAATATTTTCCCTTAAGAAATCATTGACATTCTCATTACTGAATTGAGACAGTTCAGGCAAATCAGGTTTATGAATAAACCTGTCACTTACATCAGCTATGATGATTTCAGGCATCTTCTTTGTATATACTCTATTTCTATTTTCATCAGAAAAATTGAACTTATTATGTACTATAGAAGTAGAAGTATTAAGAGATGCTCCTTCTGCTATCACAGTAGGAATAAGCTTCTTAAGGATATTCTTCTCAACTGGTCCATCACCTGTAAACACCTTAGGACTGATATACATTATTGGCTTTAGAAGTTCAATAAATGGATTAGTCAAGTTATACTTGACTACATTTAACATCAATAACTCCATTCTGCTGTTAAATATGATACCAGCACCACCATAATATACAAGACCTGTATTAGTTGTTACTTTACACAACTTATAATGAGTAGAAGTTTCAAGCATGGTTCTTACCATAGAATCTGATGTTCTCTTGGTCTCTTCTTTGCCAACAAAGAGAGAAGTAATATAACACTCAATTATATTATCCTTATACTCCTCAATGTTTGCAAAGTTCTTGTTATCAATAAGGATTGATTGAACCTCTCTCCTACAGAATATAGGAACCTCAACTTCAGGACCTCTTAGGTCTACTTCAAAGAACCTTTGAAACACACTGTTACTGTTGAAGTTAACCAGATTAGTATCAATCTTCCTTGTGAATGAGTTATTTCTGGGAAAGTCAAGACTTCCTAATACTGTTCTTTCATATATTCCTGCCATTACATTTCAACTTTAAAATACATTGTATCAGCTGCAAAGGAAGTGTAGAATGGTACATCTCTTGGCATAATGGGATTACACTCATTTGCAACAAAATTCACAAAGATGTTGACCATAAGTGATGCAATCATATTAGCCATGAATGTAGTCTGTTTATAACTACATACAGTGGCATCAGCTTGTTCATCATTAAATAACCAATCTCTTTGATATTGTTCTATTGCTCTTGTGTCATTGCCTTGAACAGCTAGAACTTGTAGTTCTTCTGCTGCAAGCCTACCATCAATAAGCAAGCATTTACCTCTTTCTTCTTCTGGTTTAGACATTACATGCTTGTACCATTTCATGAATACAAGTTTCCTTGCAGCCATGTTATCAAACCCACAAATCATGATGTCCTCAACAGCACTGTTTTCATCATACAGTCCATTCATAGCAATAGTACTATGATAGTCAGCATAATTAGCTACCATATTTGCAAGGGCATCAACCTTTGAATGACCAATATCACTTCTGCCATACAACTGACCTGACATATTGACAGCTTCAACAACATCATTGTCAAATATGACAAGTCTTGCTGGTTTCATCCTTGCAAGAAGGAATCCAATATAACTACCAATACCACCAACACCAGCTAAGATGATACTCTTAGTTTGCAGTTGTTCATACCATATTGCACCGCTGAATCTTATAGTAGTTTCATCAACTGCCAAAGACCCTGAATTAAGGGGTATTTCAATATGATTAGCCAATGCCAAGGCTCTGCCTTCTGCATCTGCTTCATCAAATCTTCCAGCCCAATAGTTATTGACCCAGAACTCCTTGAAGTTATGACTAGTACCAGCATTACTTTCTTGAAGGACAATTCTCCATGCCCCACTATTAGGAGCATCTGATACACTTCTTCTACGAGAACCTCTGTTAAGTTTCTGATGTACATACCAAGTACCTGCTATAACTCTCTTAATGTAAGTTTCAAGTTCTGATGGACTGCCTGCTGGAACATAACCACAACATATAGAATCATTCTCATAACCTACAGGTGGTTCTGGTTCTGGTGGAACTGGCAAAGGTTGTTCAGGCACAGCCACAGGCACAGGCTCAAGTTCAATTTCCTCATTAGCAGCTACTTCTTCCATAGCTGCTTGAAGTTGTTGTACTAACTCCATTGTTTCAGGAGTTAATTCCACTTCAATATCATTAGGAACACTAAGACTCTGTGCTATGGAAGATTCTGTGGATACTACTCCTTCAGTAATTTCACGGGCACGAAGTACTGACCTTCTTATCTGCTCAACAGCAGTATTTGTTATTTCTTCATTCATGTTTAAATCTCCTATAAGATATAATCATCCAAACAACTAATATAAGACTTCATCCATACATTTGATGGAAGTTCTTCAAGTGCAAGTCTTACTTCATAAGCAAGTATTGCAATCATCTCTGTGTCATCAAGTATGTCAACCAATGTATCATCAGTTGTATAATTGACCAAGAAATCAATGAAATTAGATGCAAATACCTCAAATTCCTTAACAGAATCAAACCTGTCTGAATACACCTTATCCATTGAGTTCATCCACTTGTTAATGTCTACCTTGCTTTCAACTGGAAGAATGATACTACCAGTGATAATTTGTCTTACAAGCCAGTCAATAACCTTAGCATTAGCTCTTACTGTACCATAAGGGATAGCATAATCATCATCAGGCTTTTCAAATGGAAGGTCTTTTTGAGTTGGTGCAGGAAAGGAAGACTTATGTTCTTCAAACTCCTTCTTTGGCTGTCCATATTGACCTACTGGTACATAGTTACCACCTGCTGGTTTACCAGTGGCAGTACCTACCTGTAAGCCGGGGTATCTACTTTGATAACCAGTAGTTCCGTAGTTATTCCCATAACCATTATAACCACCATAAGTAGCACCGGGTTTATATGCTTTCTTAGCTTTCTCTGCATCAATTTCTTTCATGCGAGCAAGCATTTCCTTCTCAACTTCATCAACAGGAACAGTCTCTTTCTGAATCTCAAGAGGGAACCATTCAAGATATTCTTCTTCAGCTTCAAATTCATCAGTACCTGTGACTTCTCCTTCCTTCCAAGTAGGATAGGTGAACTCTTCTTTCACCTGTTGTTTGGCTTTATATCTCCTTGTAACTGCTGCACTATAAGTACCAGCATTGTTTACAATCAAAGACACAAAGTGTGCCATATCTTCACCCTCTTGACTTAATGTTTTTGTATCAGTTCCACTAAAGAAAGTATTCATATTGTTATGACTATGAATAAGACCTTGGAACACATCTTCACTAAGTAATTCAGGATGGTCAATCATATAACTTACTATGTCAGGAGACACATTAAATTCTGTATAACTACCAGTTCCTTTATCCATTTGAAAGATATCCACACACTTGATAGTCAAAGGATTGTCTTTATCATTAAAAGCACCTTCAACTTGATAGAACAGTACTCCTGACCATTCTACTTGGCTAATGTGAGTACACAATAACCTGATTTTCTTCTCTACCTCTACAGGTATGATTATTTTATAGGGCAAATCTGGTTTTCTTTTTATCAATTCCAGACTTGGTTTTTCTGCTGTTTCCATATTCACAATTTAATAATTCTAGTATTGCCCAAACATATTCTCTTATTATCTCTACATTGAGTATTGTAGACACATTCCTTACACCATTTGACAATCCGTTAATAACAAGATTAACATCATGACCTTTAAAAGTTAGCACTTTCCTACCAACAAATTGGCTATAATCCCTACTTGCATTTGAATTAGGGTCATATATAGCACCATTAGCTATAATAGCTTCCTTAATTATTCCACTTTCCCTAAGAGTATCTACATCTGGAGTGTTAGATGTTGCCCTGTACTTGGCATTATACCAATTAATGAAAGCATTACTTATGGTCAACACAGTATCAGTAAATGTATGAGCTAATCCATAAGAACCATTTCTATAGTTGAACTTAAGTACATTGCTGGCAAGCAAATAGGCAAGAAACTCATTTGATGTTTCCATTAAGAAATGATCATCTGATACATGACTGGCTTGTTCCATACTGAAATTATCTCTCATGTTACTACCATTAGCACCAATATTCTCCATTCTTCTATAAGGACCACCAGTAAGTGATTCTGTGCCCATGTATCTTTCAAGTTCAAGACAGAATAATTGCCATATAGGTTCATCAAATCCTACTGTAAGACTACTCATAGTATTATTAATAGGACCACTACCAGTACATACACTTCTGAACTCAAAGTCAAAGTCAATACCACTTACATGAGAGTGCATATAATCAGATTGCATATGTACAACATCATACTCTGACCTGTTCATCTTGAACCAGCCTCTACCTTTACCTTCCCAAGTTACAGGAACCTTTGCCCATAGATTATCAACCTCTACAGTTCTGTCATATTCATTCCTTATAGTTACATGAGGAAAGTGTATGATAATAGGTATATCTGCGAACCACTTATTGCCTATAAACTCTTTCATATAGGGAGCATATCTGTCAAAGATATCAATACGTTCAGTCAGAACATGTGAGTGCATCCTATTACTATAACTGGCAATCAGATGTTCATCCCTATGACTTCTCATATAAGAACTTCTAGCGAAAGTACTTGAACCACCACCTACTATATCTTGCATTTCAGTTCTTCCAAGCTCATAGATGAACTCTTCCAAGCTCATAGACTGTAAGTCCACTCTTTCCTCACCATAGAAGTCATTGAATATCTCTGTGACTGCCATTGGAAGTTCAAGCAACTCTCGATAAAGAGCTTCTATTTTTTGTTTTAATTCTTCATTCATAACAATTTAGTTACAAGAAAAAAAGAAGGAGAAAGTCATTGGACTCTCTCCTTCATCTCATTCAACCTTATTTTACAAAGGCAAACATTTCATCAATGTCTCTCTTGGACATCTTTTCAGATGCAGGAGCTTCTGATGCACCACCATTCAGGAGACCCATAACTTTGTCATAAGTATCTCCTTCAATGGTACCACTACAATACAAGTCCTCAACAAGAGCTTTCAAAGCCTGTTCACAGTTGCCTGATGCTGGTGCTGCCGGAGCCACAGGAGCTGCTTCCTCTTTCTTAGCTTCTGCAACAGGTTTCTTTGCAGCTTTCTTTGTTACAGGAGCAGGAGCCGGAGCTTCAACTTTTGCTTCTTTTTTACCTTGTGATTCAATCAAGTCAATCAAGTCTTGAGTCTTACACATGGTGAAGTTCTTACCAAACTTTACCAGACAAGCACCTTGCAAGCCATTAGCCTTGATTGCATCATAGGCTTCACTTCTTGTCATAGCACCTGACTTGATTTTCTTTTCAGGAGCAGTCAACAGGAATGTCAAATCATTGACAATCTGACCTTTGTAAGGAATATTGGTAGGCAGTGGAGCTGCATCATCTTTCAATTCAGCTCTCATGTGACCTTCAAAGAAAGTCATACCTTCATAGCTGATACCAAGTTCCCTCATTTCAGCCTTTAATTCACCAAGGTTTGTAGCACTGGATGCCTGAATAACTGATTGTTTCTGGGTCTTGTTATTGATAATTGTTACTTTACGAGTTTCCATAATGTTTTTTGTTTTTAAAATGTTACTTAAATAGACCTAATATTATTTCTTTGAACAACTCTTTGTTCTTGAGCTGCTTGTAGAGGTCCGCTACATCTTTTGCCCCATTTATGTCAGGTAAGATTAAGTTAGTGAATCCAGTAGATTCTGATAGTTTCTCTCCATCTTTGAGACCAGCTTCATCATTATCCAGTAGTATATAGACCTCTCTATATCTCCTTCTTAATTCACTAACTGCTGTATCACTCATACCATAGCCCTCACCTTGTATAGCTATAGCTGGGATGCCTGTATTAGCCCACAGACAAAGGGCATCTTTCATGCTTGCACAAATACAGATTCTTGCACCAAACTCTGGTACTTTAGTCCATAAACTTATAACAGACCTATCATGTCTGTTACTCCATTTATATCCTTTAGTGTTGAATGGTTGGTATATCTTAAGTGTGATATTGCCCTCTTTTCTTTCAACATAGGCATAGGCATATTTGTCTGCCCCAAACACATACTCTTGACCATTCTTTATCACTATCTTATGACTTATAGGATATATATCAGCATACTCTAGCCATTCTAAGGTTATTCCAAAGGATTCCCAGAACTCTATATCATGCTTAGCCCAAGGTCTTACCTTGCACTTCAAGTCTATTGACTTTGGTTGTTTATGAAGTACCTTATAATACTCTGTAGTTTTAGCATTGAACACTGGATTGGTACTGGAGAAATTAGGTAAGTCCTCCCATACTCTGGTTAATACCTGTATGTAACTCACCCCCCAATATAAGCCAAGTAGATCCCATAGACCCCCTCTATCTCTTGTTGCATAGTCTACAAAGTGAACTCTCTTTCCATCAGATGAATATAGACCAAAAGAAGGTTTTCTATCTTGTCTTAATGGGGAGTTTATTATCACAGGTAGTTCACTGACACCAAAATAGTGATTGAGTATATCAAATTCACTTACTTTGTTGAGCAATTCTTCCAAGGTTACACTTGGCTTACCAGTACCAAAAGCCATAATTCAATTAGTTAAATGTTATTTTTTCCAAGCAGCCCAAGGTGCATTAGCAGGAGCTGATTTAGCACCAAGAGGGTCATTTGCAGGATTTGAGAAATCTGTACTTTCTACAGCATATTCCTTAATAGGTTCAGCAAGGAACTCTACAGTAGGATATGCACCGGCATTCTTTCTTGCCTGCAAGTCTTCATCAAGTTTTGAATAATCACTGATGACATTCTTCAAGAACTTCTTCGTGTAAACTGCCTGAAACTGATTGTTATCATCAGCAGTTCTTACACCAAACATAGCTTTTACCCTGTTGTTTGGTTGCAAGCCAATTACACTCTTAAGTTCACTGATATCACCTCTGAAATAAGACTCAATCTTGTCAAGTCTTGCTTCTGCATCAGCCAAGTTCTTGATGAACACTGTTTCATCACCTTTCCTGTATGACTTGTTAGGGATATTCAAGAAAGCCTTGATGAAAGCAGTCAAATCTGATTCACCAATATAGGCAGGTCTCATACCTGATGTGTCATACCACTTCATGTTGTCAGGAATAGCTTCTGAACCATTGAGACAACCAATAGGCAAATAGGTGGATTCACCATACTTGTTGATTACTTCAACCTTACTTCCATCCCTGTTGAAGTTCTGATGTTTGTTCAGGAAGAAAGTGATTTTATCAGTCAGTTCAACACCACATTTCTCTACATCAGTCTTAACAATGAAGTCAATCCTTACTTGAGGTACTTTAATCCTGTTACCTTCAGGACCTACTTCACCTTCACCCACATAAACAGGAGCATCTTCAAGGGTTCTGTTGAACAACTTCTCATACTCTGCCTTGTTGGGATTGACACCAATTACAAATACTGGTGCTACACCAATATACAGTTTTCTTACTCTGTCTTTGCTTTCTGAACCAGAAGCAAAAGCCATCATAGCTACGCTTTTATTCTTCATTTCTTACTATAATTTAAATGATTTACTCTACTGTTCTGCTCTCTGCACCCCAGAAAGGAATACCAGCTGCCTTAAGGTGTTCAGCTTCTTCTGCTGTTGTAGCAAGAGGTGATTCAACAGCAGGGTCAATAGCAACTGCTTCTTGGGCAGCTACTTCAACTTCTCCAACTGTAGCACCTTCATCTACTGTACCTTCAGGTGCAGCATCTGTTGCTTCTGCTACTTCCATGACTCCATTCAGGATTTCTTCTGATGTGAAACCACCAGACATTTTGATAATAGGAGCTTCAAAGCTATCAATCACTGTGTTCACCATGTCAAGTTCTGCTTGAAGGTCAGCAATCTTGCTTTCAAGTTTTGCTTTCTTTCTCCTTTGCATACTAACATTTTGTGCAGTCCTTTTAACTGCTGCAAGCTCAAATTTACTTAATTCTTTCATAATGTTTTAAAATATTTGCAGCAACCTTCTGTTACCTTGAGATTCATACATACTCTCTGCTGCGTAAAGTTTTGTTATTGAAAATTCCCTTTCAGCCCATTCAAGTGCCTCATAGAATAAGTCTATAAGGATTCCTTTATTGGATGCTACTGTTACAAACAACTTTGATTGTTGAGGGTCTTTGCCTTTATGTACACAATATTGTAATACAAATAGTTGGGCACCATAGTTACTTAAGGTGTTAAAGTTAAATTCCCTTGAAGCTCTAACTACATCCTCTCTAGTCATTTTATCTTATAATACTTCCTAACAGCATCATCTACAAGTTTCAAACTGTTAGGTATTTCAAACTTATCAAACATACCAAGAGGAGTCTTGGCACTTGAGTGATTGGCTTTAGTCTGAAACCAATACTTGTTGTCACCATTATCACCAAATTCAACCCTAGTCATTATGACTATAGGATAAAATCCTTCAGGTGGAGTCTTGGTCAATTTCTTACCAATTACAGAGAACACAATCTTCTCTGTTCCATCAGGTTGAGTCTGCAACATAGTATGACCCATGATATACACTATCTGGTCTTCCCTAAGCAATGTATTACAGAGCATATTCAGCTCAATAACATCATTTGCAGCATCTTTCCATTGGTCAAAGGTCATCTTCTTCCTGTCATTGAACTCCTTCATTGCAAGATAGATATTGATAGTATCAATACTGACAGACTTAATGTGTTGCTGTTCTGCAATCCACTTAAGTATCTCCCTTATCTCTGCAAATGAAGTAGGTTCAGCATAATTTCCCTTCTCCAACTCCCATATACCTGCTGGTATAGGCAAATCCTTCCTGTCAAGATTCATAATGAAATGACTTTTTGGGTTCATACCTTGATAGTCCTCAAGGTTAAAACTTCCATCAGGATTGATTACAGTTGAAGTGGTCTTACCATCACCACTTTGTCCTAAAATTGCTACTATTTTTGCCATTCTTAAATTATTTACCTAGCAAAGGTAAGGAATTTCTTCCACCTGTGCAAACTTACTTTCACTTTTCTAATTCCTCGCTGTCTACCAAAGGCTAACATTGCTACACTTGGTTTTCTCCTGACCACAGTATCAATATACTCCATTACCTGCCTTAGCTGCTCTTTCTGTTCAGGTAAAGGCAATTCAGTAAATGAACTGACTGCACCATCAAAGAATAATGGACATATTTGACCTGCTGAACCATTATCTCTGTCCTCAATAACATAAAGAAATCTTATGTTATTTCTGAACTTGGTAATATCATACTTCTCATGTTCCTGTAATCCATACTTAAAGGGACTATATAGCCCTAATACCAGATTTGCATCCCTAGTAGTTGTCTTACAGTCAGCTAATCCATCTGATGAAGGATACAGCTTGTTCAACTTCTGATTCTCAATACCTTCTTGTGCTTGAGCCTGATGCTGAATAGCAATGAAATTAAGGTCAAATGTATCTCTTAACTCTATTGCATATTTACTCATCTTCTCAATGGTTTGCATCTTATTCATTCCACTCTCTTGCATAAGATTGGAATAATTATCAAGCACACAAAGAATGTATTCATTCTCATCCTTGTACTGGAAGTAATCAATTACTTTTCCTGCTTCCATTTCACCTGTAAACTCATTCCTCTTAAGCCCCATCTTGTACTGAAATTCTCCTCTGGTCAACATGTGATTCCTGATATACTTATATATACCAGTAGGGTTTCTTTCAGTATCAATATAGGATACCATTTCCTTGAACTTATTGACATACTCCTGATATTTATCAGATGCAATCAAGTCAAGTATTTCTTGAGGTACAGGCTTATCAGCTGAAGTACTCTTGAGGTCAGTAGGAGAGATTCTTATACCATCCAGTCTGAATAACAAGTGACAGAGAAACTCATAGAATTTCTCCTTCTTGCCCATCTCCAGAGTGAAATAAAGAACCTTTAACCTTAGTTGGTCAGGATGTTCTATGGCATAAAAGAAAGCCTCATACACAAATGTATAATCCACCAATTTGGATTTACCAACCTTCTGATTAGCTGTTACAATTGTGTATCTTCTTTTTTCTATGCCCGGAAGCCAGTTTCTAAGTCTGGGATAACATAATGGGATACAGTTAATTAACCCATGAAGTATCCTGTTCCTTCTGGTCACCAGTTCTTCTAGTGCCCTATCAAAACTGTCCTTCTCTGTATCAGTTGATGCTACTTGTCCAGTCATAATTATTTGGATTTACTTGGTCAGCATTCTCTATCCATTCAGCTAATTGAGAGACTTGAACTACTTCACCATCTCTGTTTTCATCCTTCCAAATGAAGTACTTAAGTAACCTTAAGTACAGGTAACTACCATTGAATGATTCAACATATCTCTTGGTTGCATCCAAGATTTGTTCATCACTATAGTTATCACCATATCTTTTGAAGAATGTTACCAGCTTCTTCTTGATGTCAGGGGTATTTCCCCTATAATAATAACTAGTTCCTTGCATCTTCCCTTCAGGATAAATCTCCCTTAGTTTGGCTGCTAAATCAGCTATCCTATCCTGTGCAGACTGTGTAGGTCTGTCACTCTCAAGTACTACATCACTGAATAGACTAATACCCCTATGAGTAATGGTGTATTTCTTGTCAAGTTCAAACATGGAACCATTAGCTCTAGTAATGTATCCTTTGTTGATTAGATCTTGATAAACATCATCAGTCCCATATTGTATAGCTCCTAATACTAGAACTTCCTCTTTGGTAACATTGTACTTAGAACAGATTTCATCATCAATTCTCACAATCATGTATCAAAACCCCCATTTCTTGTGAAATAAAATGTGGCTGCTAATACTACAGCAGCTACTATATACTGTGCAGTACTATGATGTGCTGCTAATAATATGATTGCCATCTTAAAATTTCGTTAGGTTATTTACTACTGTTATATACTCTGGGTCAATACCTTCAAGTGCCTTATTCAGATATTCTTCATCTCTTGTACCTTTATAGTACATGATGTATATCTCTGGTTCATCAGCTCTCATAGCTCTACCAGATTTCTGAACAAAGGCTCTCTCCTGACCATCAAGTTGAATGATAACACCTGCCTCAATATCAGTGAGATTCTGTCCTTCTTGAATCATTCCAACAGCATAAAGGCTATTTATTTCCTTGTTGTTGAAACTGTCAATTATAGCTAAGGACTCTTTCTTCTTCTCTGAATGAATGGCATTTTCACCCCCAAGTTCATTTGCTTGCTCTATACTGGAACAGAAGCACACATATCTTTTACCCGCCAATTTAGCCAGTAAGTAAGCTGCCTGACCTTTCTTTAGTTCTCCAAGGTATCTTTTCCTTTGTGAACCATATTGAAGCCATTTGTTCTTGATTGCTATACTCCTGTTTCTCATGAACAAGTTTCTCCAGTATTCAATCTTGGCATCAAACCAGTCATATTTCTGCTGCTCGGTGCATTTAATCTCCAGTCTCAAATTAGGATAATGAAACTTATCTTTCAGAAAAGCCCACCTGTCCTTCATATCACAACGAACTACTTTCTTTAGGGTGTCCTTACCTCTCTCTTCAATGATTAACTGATTGGGGTAGGTGTTATCCAACTTCAAAGGAATGAGATAAATCTTTGGCTTAGGAAGTATACCCCAGTCAATAGCTTGTTGCATACTGACTTTGAAGCTCACAAACTTGCCAAAGATTCTGTTCAATTCAAGGATAGTATTAGTAGGCAATGTAGCTGAAAGTACCAGAACATTATCACAAGTTATGTCCTCGAGTATATCAAGTCTTAAGTCTGAATTAGAATGATGACCTTCATCCAATATGATTAGGTCATAATGTTCATGTCTATGATTCTTAAGTGAAGCATAAGTATCTACTGAAACCATTCTATCCCATATATAATCCTCAACTTTCCACTTGGTGAACTCTTCTTTCCAGTTCTTCTTATGTGCTGTTTCAGCTACAATAAGTAATACTTTGAATGGAGTTCCCTGTCTGGTTTCAAGACTAATATATTCAAGGAATAAGTGCTTCAATATATCAATTGCTGCCTTACTTTTACCTAAGCCTGTACACCATTGGAGCATGACTCTTCCATGTTCTTTCATTAGTTCTACAGCTTTATTTTGTACATCATCCTTTGTCATTGTTTATCCCATTTACCAATGTTTTTACTTTACTAATATAGTTTGGGTCCTCTGCATACCCTATCTCTTCAAGGAATTGATAGTAGTTATTCGGGGGCTTATATCTATACTGTATGAAGTTAAGATAGGCAACCACACTTTCAGTCCAATGTTTGAACTTAAAGTAGTCCTTATTCTTACTGTCATATAAACCAAACAAGTTATTATATTCCCTGAACACTTTGGACCTAAAGTGTCCTGTTTCAAGAATAGCTTGTGCTCTTACTATGTCCGGGTACATGACACCATAATAGTTAAGAACCTTAGGTAAATCCTTTTCAGGATTATCTGACATTAAGAACTCTGGTTGCTCTAACTTAATGCACTCCACTTTTGGTGGATGCTCCAGCTGTGCTATCTTCTTGTGTATCACCCATGATGAATAGGCATTAACTGAAAGAAGAATAGCACAAGCCAGACATGTTATAATATGTTTCATACTCACTTGTTTTAAATTAGACTCTTGGCTGTCATTGTAGAATACTCTGTCATATGACAGGTCTGTATACTCATCAACAGTTGTTGCTATAGTCTCATGTGTTGGCTCAACTACATAGTCAAATAAATCTTCTCCCATATAGTCAAATCTTCCACTATCCACTATGACATCAGTATGAGTAACCACAAGGTTGTACTTTAGATTATACATCAATTTGTAGTTATCAAGTCTATGTCTTTCAGCAGCTCTGCGGAGTAATCCTGTCTCCAAGCATCCTACTTTGAAAGTCAAGTTGAAAACTCATTAAAGGTGTTTGATTTCTTGAATTTCTCAAAGGTTGGCTTCAAGTTTATACTTTAAACCATTTTAAAACCATTGAAGATAAGGTGCTCTTTAACACCATTTTCTTTTTCTTTCTTCAAATTTCATATCCCTCACTAACCACTAGTGCCACTATATTGTGTACAATAAAACAATAATAACTGCTATTGTAAGTATGAGGTTTACAACAGGAATGATAGACACAAGAACAGTTACAATAACCATCCACAAAGGTACTTTAATCCTTCCTTCTTCTGTATCCATCCAAGGTGAATATCTCCAAATAGTCATGTGGAGTCTTTCTGACATCTCTTTTGAGGATATGAAAAAGAACATACAGTAGTACCCAATATGAGTACACTGATTAAGAATGCTAATTAACCAAAAACATAGTTACTGTCCTATATTCTTAAACAATGTAGGAACCTGACCATATATAGGAAGTTTCCCATCCCATTTATCAATCCACATTTGCTCAAGAATAGCAGGAGTAAGAGCTTTAGTCTTCAATTCATTGGCTCTATATTCAGCTTCAGCAGCTACAATAAGTTTCTTGGCTTGTGCTTCAGCTACCTTGACTTCATTCTCTACCTTCATTGCATCCTGTACAGCCTTGTTCTTGGCATTTACAGCATCTACAATAGTCTGTGGATATTTAAGTCCGGAAGTTAATTGTTCAAGCTGAAAGTTTTCCTTAAGTAATGCTGCTGATAAATGAGTCTCAATTGCTCTTTCTATACTATCCCTATTACTTACAATATAATCAGTGGTAAAGTTATTCAATTGTATCCTAAAGGCATCCCTTACATAATTGAACAAGGTTCCTTCAATGACTTCATTCAGATTCTTTCTATACTTCTTGAATACTTCAGGAGACTTTCCATCAACCAGTTTCAATGATATAGTAGGGTCTACAGTGAACTCTGAACCATCTTTGGCATTAATTGTAAATGCTGGATAATCTACAGTCTTCACATAAGTTTCATACTCATAGATAGCTGTAGTAACAGGGTTGTAAAATACTCTACCTGTAACCAATGCAATTTCACCAACACCCTTGTCATCACCATAAAGGTTTACCTTGATACCTTCACAACCAGCATCAATTCTCTCACAAGATGATAGCAACACTGTTGTCATCACCATAAAGGCTGTAAGCAACCCTTTTACAAATTTACTTTTCATGTTTTCTTTTAAATCTAATTGTTGTTAAACATTTTGTTTTGATGGACATAGCCATAGTGAATGCAAGGATAATAAATCCTAGTATATTCTCTACTGTGTTTGCTACACTCATCATGTTGAAACTTAATGTAATCAGGCTCATGAACATTATGAACCAGACAACTACTTTTGTTAAAATCATATCAACTCTTCTTAGTTATGAATAAATAGTTACTTCTTGAGTTTTTCAAAGCACCAGCAAACCATGAATAATAAAGACTGTATGCAATGACATCAGGCTTACTCATCCTACTATGCACACTTCTGATTACTAAATCTCCAATATCAGAAATAGTACATAGCTTGTATTTGAGTGAGTCCTTATTACCAATATCAAGCCAGTCTTCTTTTCTTATAAGATATACAGGTCTTGGTTCTCTACTATAATTATAGTATAATGTACCTACCAATTGTTTCTTATGTGTTTCATCAGCAAGTTCACATATAGGTTTCAATACAGGCATATTATTTCTGTTATATTCCTCTGTGTTGATGTATCCTGATAGTGATTCACAAGACTTAGGTCTTGAGGTTCTCTTCTTGTAGTTGAGTATCCCATTTGTCACATAGAATCCACCATACCAAGTGATGTTTTCCTTCTCCTCTATGTGGTCATAAAATATCTTCTTCAAGTTATAAGACTTTGTTGATTTATCACATCTCTCAAGGAACTCTGAAAAGACTTTGTTTACAGGTCTGCCAATGTTGACCTTAAGGAATCTTTCAATACCATTAAATGCCCATTTAGCCCTGTCATCTTTCGAGTTGTTCTTGAACCAATTAGCCTCTTTGTATGCCACTCTGTCACCACCTAGTCTATTAATTCTAGCTCTAGGGGTTCTGTGATGCCATTTAGTGCCTCTACCTCTTTCTTTGAACTCTATCATATGCTGAATAATTTAATGTACACTCTTTCTTGGAATGTATTATTCCAATAGTACTTATTATACCATAACAATACTAAGTATCTATTGTATGATTTAACAATACTGATACTGGGGTGATGCCTGATGTAGGTGATGGTTAGCCATATAATGACTAACACACCTACTATAGCTCTAATATATAATGTACTTAGCATAACACAACTGATTTAGTCAGTCCTCTAATACATTATAAGTAAAGCCTTGACCACCAAGGTGTTCTGTGATTCTCCTTAAATGAGCTTCAAGTCTCATCTTGGCATTCATTGCTTTCCATTGCCTGCCTCTAACCTTTACATCAACATTGCTTCTGTCATCTATCATCCAGAGATAAGCATCCTTTGTAAGGTTAATAGACTGTTTGATGTTCTGCATTTGCCTGACACTCACAGTGACTACCTCTTTGTTTTTGCCTTTTGCATCAGACACCTCAACATTGAAGTTATCATATGCATTTTGAGCCTTGGCATCCTGCTCACTAAGCATTACTCTACCTTTGAGAATAATGCTTAGGTTCACCTTTATTTCACTCATAGTTATTCTTTACCACTTCCTGCCTTAAGAGCTATCATATTCAGTTTGGCAATAGGATTATCACTCTTTGAAAGTTTATCAAGGGTGTACATTGTCATGAACTCCTTCTCCTGCTCAATGATTTGAGAAACTTCATCAACATGAAGACACTTGTGCATCAAGACTATAAGGATTAATCCTTGTGCTTCTTGAGGTGCTTTCATGATTTCAATCAAGGTATTGGTGTATGCTTCCTTAACACCTTTGAATTTAGAGTCACTTTCTTCCATGATGTCAAGAGACTTTTCAAAGGCATCAATGACTTCATCTTCAAAGTATTTACCGACTCCTAGTGCATCCTTCATCTCTCTAAAGATATCCAGACCATCATCTTTATTTTCCATTACTATTTATATTAAGTTAAAAACAAATGTGTATAAAAAACTATCACTCATCCAAGCTTTAATAACTGTCTCCCACATTCAGCAAGACATACAATTATCATAAGGATAATGAGAATAAAGGCTACTGCTATTGCACAGCCGGGTTTTTCTTCTTCCATACTATATATTTGAAATTGCAAGAGCAGTTAAATAAACAAATACACATATTATAACCACAGCACATATGAGTACACATACTGCTGAAATTCTGGCATCTTTTGGATTTTCCATATTATAAATGGTCTGGATGTTTAGATATAATCCACCTGCATGAACATAATATGATAAGATGTTGCACACCTGTGGCTAATAATGTACCAATTACTATAGTTTGCCAATCAGGTAATGACTCCCAACTTGACAAGTATATAGCACACAAGAAGAATGTAATCCATGTAGTACTACAATAGATACAATAACCTAAAGGATATGCAATGAATACTAAGAGACTTCTACCAAACGATTTTTCAATAATGTAACCTCTTTCCACCATATCCTCATAATATTCAGCCCAAGGTTTGAGTATTCCATAGTATAACCAGTTGAATATCATACCCCTTGATTTTAGACAATTCCTGTAGAATATACCTAATAGTCCACCTGCTATTCCTAGCAGGATGAACTCAAACATAATAGTTATGAGTTTCTCATCACACATTATTTCCACATTTTAAGTTTGTTACCTTTGCATTCAGCTATCAGCATGAACACAACTCCTTTTCTTTTCTGTAATACTTTCATTATTTAATATATTTCAGGTTTAAACATAGTCTTTTTGTACCAAAAGTAAACAAAGATATTAGTCCTATAACAGTCCAGCTCTACTAGTACAAAGAAATTATGCTCATCTCTTAGCCATTTCTGTACTACTGACTGCTTGAAGTTACCTTTGTATTTCATATCCAAAAGTATCCTCTTTGTTCCTATAGATACTGTTTCTTCTTCCATATTATATGATTTCAATAGTTCTTCTTCCAAATGCCTTAGGTATTGTTCCTTCAATATCCATAGTTACTATGGATGTATTAGGCATACCATTGACTATCACTTTATCCTCATAAAGTAAGTGGTGTGTATGATAGATTTCTAAATAGATAACCACATCTTATACACCAACAGACTCCACATTTATTCTGTCTTACCTTATGGTGACCATAGGCACACAGTCTTATTGCTTTGATATACTCATCTCTTGTCATTGAATCTATTCTATATTGAATATGATTCTGATTATTCTCTTCCACTTAGATTCTCTGTCAGGAACAGGATTAGTCTTAGTAGCTCTAGCTCCTCCTCTGGTTATCTTTCTATTAACCAAGTGAGAATCAGACCCAATAGATACAAAGCATACTCCTTTGAGATGTCTGTAATACCTCTTTCGAATAGATACAGCAGGATGTGTACCTAATTCTTCAGCTATTTCCTGAAATCTTGCTTGAAGATTATAAGGATTCTTTCTAATTCTGTCAACAATCAGAGCATCTTCCTCTGGTGTAAATTTGTTTCTAGTCATGATGATTAATATATTAAATGATTAATAATAGTATCCCCAACTGGACTTGAACCAGTATCTAAGGTAGTAATTGTGGCTCAAATGAGGGTCCAACTCATAACCTTCTCCTTAGGACGGAGCTGCTCTATGCATTGAGCTATTGAGCCTTCAATCTACCAAAGTATTCACTTTTGCCTTGTGGAGCATTTTTATTTCTGCTACCAAAGTTATCAGTTAAGGAATGACAATTAGGACAAAGCTTAGTTCTTTATATTATGTTTAACCGAAAAGAATCTCTTTATCAAGTGCTGTTAGCATCTTAAATGCCTTGATAGCACTTTCTTCATCCTTGAGGTACACAATACCTGCATATATTACAGTCTCATGTACACAAATACCAAGACAGTTTCCCATGTCTCTACTTGTTGTAAATCCTTTACTTGATTTACCAATGAAGTATCCCTTATTGTAGGATGTTCTCCTCCAGTCACCATTGAAGTATTTAGCTATTACAGACAATTTGGCATTAACATCAAACTTGTCATGTTCTTCATAAGGAACTGTGACACAAGTAGTAGTGAGATTATTATCACCTAACTGCAACTTGATAGACTCATAAGAGAGTGTTAACTCCTGCTCTGAATATACTGTCAATGCCAGTTCTTTCAGTGCTTGATTGTTGCCATTAAACCAGCATCTTGCTTGCTCAATTGATACTTTAACTGTTCTTGTTTCCATATTGTTTTGATTATATCTTTCACTTGGTGCAGATGTTTTTTATAATGTTTAACTTAGGTGCTTTATGACCTGTTGAAAAGAACAAAGATTTCTATTTTATTATATCTATCTTTTTCCATTTCTGTATACACACGTGTGACTGTCATAGGCTCATTGAATGTTTTCTCTATAACTATATCACCTACTCCTAGTGTACATGGATAGTCAAAGTGGATAAATATATGTTCTTCACCACAATTTCTTTTTAGGTATACTATTCTCATAATTATATGTTTTAAATGATTAAATAAAAAAGGACAAGCTATATTCACATACTACTTGTCCTACCCCTTAATATTAACCACATAAATTAATCCTTATCACTTAGTAATATGACTGCTGTACCATTATTGTTATAGATGATTGGTTCATAATCTTCCATCATCCTTAGTAGGTCAGGATTCTTAGTATGGTCAGCAGTGTATTGGCTATATCCCATGTATGTCTTCCACATATCATGTATTATATGATATGTTTCTTCATCCATTGATACAACTTCATTGTCAAAACCTGCATCAAGGTCATCATAAATGAGCCAGTAGCAAGATTCACCAAGACTGTTGTGTGACTCTTTCATTGTGATAATATAGTATGGGAAGAATGATGCACTCTCCCATACTAAATTATCTGGTTGTTTGTCTTCTTGCTGTGTCTCATGTAGTGATTGAGCCTTGCATGATACTATTGTTGTCATTATGGTAACACCTATCAGTGATAGCCATAACATAAGTCTTATTGCTTTCATTGTTTAAAAGTTATTTTTTTGTAAATACTTAAAGAAGTTTGACATGTTATATATGCCTAATTTAGCCAGTTCTTCATAATGAAATCCTTTTTAATATAATTTAATGGCTTGTGTTCAATGACAAATGACTACTATTGTTCATCAATTGTCTGCTTAAATTGTCCATTGTAGTAAGGATGAAGGGTAAAAAACGTCATATATTAGAGTATGTATGACTGAATAGTGCTTCAACTGTAATGAACAAAAAAGGTAGGAAGGGGAAAAATAAAAAAAAAGTTAAAGGAAGGGGTTTTGAAACCCCTTACCTCATGCCCCTAGAATGCAGCAATCACATTTTTTATGTTAGTATCTTGCTCATGCAATGTCAGTAAAGTTTTACCTTCTTTGGTTCTGATTTCAGATACAACAACAGTATCAAATGGCTGCTTAGCTACCATTTTAGCTGCTAGTTTGTCAGCCACATAGCCGACAATTTGTCCACATGAAAAGAAGAACTTGCCCTGTTTGTTGGGGCTTGGGATAACTCGCAATGGAGCATCATTTTGAGATTTCTTTACTTCTTCTACAGTCACTGTGTTCAGGAAATTGGAATCACCGTTGCTTTGTGCAACATACTTGCTAAAATCAATCATGATAGTATGGTTTAATAATTGTGCCGGGGGAATATCCCAAGGCTAAGGTAAGGGGGAGGAGTAAAGGTGTCTTTTATCCCACTCATACAAATACAACCACTTCAAAATTAAAAAAAATTTAAAATAATAATGGATACATCATTCATAAGTTAAACTTTACTAAATATTTGGTAGTCTCATTTATTTTACTTATCTTTGTACCCAGTAGCATAGAGTGTAAGTCTGTGTCACCTCTGTGAGGGTTAAAGTAGTAGCAGAGCAGAAGTTGGGTAGTAGTCCTAAATAAGGATGAGGGGTCCCCGATACTACTAAAAATTGACATATTATAAGCTTGTTTGTGTGAGCCTACTTACATGGGAAAAGGCGCAGGTAAATCACACTTAAGGGGTATATCCAAGAACGGGGCAAGTGAAGTATATGTTTAACAGGTAAAGTCAAAACTTTACAACTGGTATAACAACCAGCCAAGGGAAAAACTATATCTAAGAAACAAGGACATTATGAAGGATTCAATTAGAAGAATAGCACTGTGGCTATGGCAACTTCCACAGAACTTAATAGCACTCTTGCTTTATAACATATTAGGGCACTGGTCATTCTATGGGGGTAAGTATAGGGGTAATTACATCATTGTATGTAAGGCAGCATTGTCCTCATTTGCATTAGGTGATTACATGTTCCTTACTCCTTTTAGTAATGTAAGAGTAATGGACCATGAGTTAGGTCATTGCAGACAATCAGAGATATTAGGTCCTTTATATATACCTATTATAGTAGTACCTTCATTGCTGAATAACTTGTATGACAGACTGATTACTTTTATGGGTAAAGAGTATGATTACTTCTCATTCTACACAGAGAAATGGGCTAACAAGTTAGGGGGTTATTCTCCTACCAACTTAAAGACTTAATCACTTAAGGTCAACATTGAATCATGTGAAGAGTTAGTATGTATTAAATATATCATTTAAATAAGGAGAGATTTGCATATCTCAATTATTTTACTTACCTTTGCAAACATAATAACAATGACAACATGGAACCTTTTTTAAGAGGGGGTTTGTTAACACCAATAGATGATATAAGTGTAGAAGCCCCAACAAGTAATGAGTTCAATATCTTCCTTCACTTTGTGAATGTACTTGAAGGTATTAAGACACAGATAAAGAATGTACACTGGGCATCACTCAAGTTACCTAATAGGGACAAGAGAGGAGCACACTTATACCTTGATGACTTTGTAGAAGTAGTTGGGGATTTCCAAGATACTGTGGCAGAAAGTGCCACTGGTATTACAGGTATTTCCTTTGACTTTAATACAGTACATGGTATAGCTTTTAATGCTTCATCAACAGCAGAGTTAATGGAATATATTAAGAGTAAGACCATAGAGTTCTACAACAGTTTACCAACAAGTGCTATGTATGCTGGTATTAAGTCTGAAACAGAGACTTTCATCAACAACATAGTGATTTACATCTATAGGTTTAGGCTAACTGAATAATGGCCCAGTGGTGCAACTGGTGAAGACACAACAGGTTTAAACCCTGTAAAGTAAGGGTTCGAGTCCCTTTTGAATCACCAGCTAATGGATTGGTAGTATAATGGTTATTACACTTGACTTGTAATCATGAAATCACAGTTCGATTCTGTGCCTTTCCTCAACAAGTTAGTAGCTGTCACTCTATTCAGTGAGGCTAACACTCCTTGGCTTATAGAGTCTATTTGGTGAGCTGCCACCCACTAGTCCTGCGGAGGCTAAATGAAAAAGAGCTATATTAAGATAGAGGCATGAAGGAGAGTTCCAGCAAAGGGTAAACTGGAAAGGAGTGGTACTACAATCCAAATCCACTCAAATGTAGGTATGGTGTTAGTGGTCAGCATATGACATTGCCAATGTCAAGGGATCAGTTCAAGTCTGATTATCTGCTCTTATTGTGGTGAGGGTCGGTACCCCAGTAGGTCTCATAAGCCCACTTTAGCAGGTTCAACTCCTGTCACCGCAACACTAATAGAAGAAAATATGAAGGGAGAAAACAAAATGATGCTACTAATCACTGGTGTAACCATGAGGAGTGTAGTCAATCAAGCAAATGAACTTGGAGTTCAAAAGGAAGATATAGTACAGTTGTGCCACATGGCAGGGCAAATATATCTGATTTATTACAAATAATTTGGCAATATGGAAGAGAAAATTATTAGAGCAACAGTAAAGGCAGAGCCTAAATACAATGTGGGCAGAACAATTAACCTTGCATATTATGAAGCTGTCAAAGTATTCAAGAGTGTAAGGAGAGCACAAAGTAGGGGTCATGTAACCCCTTTGGGAACAATAGCACCTAAGAGACCTTTCAATAATAGAAAGAGAACAGCAGGTAGGGAAGAACAACTTCTAAGAGAAAGAATTTATGGACAAGTTAGAGCAAGATACTCGGCATAATGAGTATAACAATGAACCAGTAGTTTACTGTAAGAGATGCTTGTCACTTGCCATAAGGATAGAAGATGGTACTGAATATTGTGATAAGTGTGGTAGTACTGAAGTAGAGAGTGCCAATATCTTTGATTGGGAAAAGATGTATGGTTTGAAATATGGTGGTAATTATTTAAATAAATAAGGCAATGGAAAGAGAAATGAAGATTGATGCACAGGAAAGTGCATGTGAAGGTACTTGTGGTCAACAATCAACTAAAGCAAGCTATGAACAACTAGCTAATATAGCTAATCAGTTGTATGTACAGAACCAAGAGATGGGAAAGAAGTTGAATGAAATTGATATGGAGAACTTCTTCAAGAGACTTGATTGGTTATGGCAGATAATTAACTCAACTACTCCTTATATCACTGAACAATTTAAGCAGGAATGTGGTAAAGAGTTCATGGATATGATGGTTAAACCTGAAGAAGAAACACCTGTAGAAGGTCCAAAAGAATAAGGAGAATATCATGAGCAAGGTTGCAGATAATGTAGTTAGGATTCCTTGCAAGATAGATGGTAAGTTCTTTAGATATTGGTTTGAGTTCCTGAAACCTTTTCATCATCTGACTGACAGAGAAATGGAAGTTATAACTTGCTTTGTGAAACATAGGTATGAACTTAGTAAAGTTATTGCAGATAGTGAGATACTTGATAAGGTTACAATGAGTGAAGATACAAAGAGCAAGATAAGAGAGGAGTGTGGAATGGCACTCCCTCATTTCCAGCTCATACTTAGTAAGTTAAGAAAGAACAAGATTATTGTTGACAATAGAATCAACCCAAGGTATATACCTAATCTGGTTGAGGAGAATGGTTCTTTCAAATTGATGTTACTATTTGATTTTGTATGACATATTCAGAAGCAGTAAGACAGGTATCTATGGAGCTTGGAATACCACCTGAAGTGGTTAAACTAGCTTATGAATCATATTGGAAGTTCATAAGAGAAACTATCTCATCCTTGCCTTTAATGGAATACCTAACTGAAGAAGATTTCAGTGAACTTAGAACTAATTTCAACATCCCAAGTATTGGGAAATTAAACTGTACATACAGTAGATGGAAAGGTGTTAAACAGAGGTATAAGCAATTAATAAAATTAAAGAATGATAACAAAGATAAAGAAGATTAAGCCCATGTTCAATGGGTTGATTACTACTATGGAAAAATATGGTCAAGAGTACATTAAAGGTACTACAATGATTGACCCAACTAAGACAGGAACAGTCAAGGAATACCAGAAAGTAGTAGCAGTTGGTCCTCATGTAAAGGGGATTGAAGTTGGTGATACAGTGTTCATTAATCCTAAGAGATATGCTGTAATGGAGCATAAGGAAGGTGGACTACAAGATGGAGTAATCAAGGACAACCCTGTGGTTGGTTATAAGTTTGAAATAGTGGAAATTGATGATGTTCCTCATATGTACATCTTTGATAATGATGTCAAGTATGTAGCGGAAGTTGAGGAATTTGATGAGAATCCCACTCTGGTTATGCCAGACAGACCAAAGATAGAGTTAAACTAAAATAGACCCTGCCTGCATTAAGCAGGTGGGGTTTTCTTTTATACATAGTTTATGAAACTTATAAGATATGAGAATTATCAGATAGTAATAGCAGATGAACTATTACTTATAAGACCAGCAAGGCAACTTCTTAATGCTGATAAAACAGCTACTAAGGAGAACTTCCTTAGACAGATAAGCTATATGTACTTCATGTATGACCCTGAAAGTACTTATGGTTACCTGACTGATGAGGCTGAAAGGGCTAAAGCTGTCATAGAACAAGAGGGTTTAGGCAAGGATTTTAAGCCTGATAAGAAACTTGGAGAATTAATAGAGATATACAAGAGACATGTAATAACTACATCATATCTTCTATTGCAGGATAATAGAGTTGCTATTGATAAGATTAGGGAGTTTCTTAGGAATGTAGACCTTACACAAGTCGATGATAAAGGCAAACCAGTGTATCCTATTAATCAGGTAACTGCCACTATTAAAATGGTACCAGAGTTAGCTGCTGCTAATAGGAAAGCAGAGAAAGACCTTGCTAAGGAAATGGAAGAAAACTCCAGAGCTAGAGGTATACAGGAGAAGAAGTTATTTGAAGATGGATTAGATATAAATTAATATGGAAGCAGTAGATATAGTAGAAGCATTGAATCAGTTTCATGAGAAACTAGCAGGTGAAATAGGTGGGCAGTTTGTGTTACAAAAGAGCCTGTTACCTGATGAATCATTTAAGGCTTATAAGAAACTAAGTCTTGTTGTATGGTATGTGAAAGGCTCATCTAAGGTTAAAGCACTTCAGGTCAACATAGTATCTAGGATGACAAGTGACAAGGAGATTGCAATTACTAACAAAGAAGCCTGTACAGAATTAGCTAAGGTGATGCTTGACTTTGTAGCAGGCAATGATTATGTAAGTTTGGTTTATGGAGCTGAATAAATACCAGTCCACCTTTGAGGATTTACAACTGGATAGTTATCCTCAAGAGGTACAGGATGAATTTATGGATGCTATTAATTCAGTGCCTTTAATCCAGCACCTTATTAGTCCTAACAGACCTTTAGCTAAGGACTGTCCAAGAGATGAAAGAGGCAGGATTATAGTAGATTTAACAAATCCACCTATAATTGAGGACACTGATTACTTTAGACCAGTTGCTTTGTTCTACAAGAAACATGGCAAAATGACTAACTTGAGACCTAATGCTAATCCAAATAGTGAGTTTGGTAAATGGATTAGAGAAGAAGTCAGAAGAATATGGTATGGTTATGTCAGGGAATCTGATGGAGCATGGGTAACTGGTGACATGTATTTCTATCTGAATTATTGTCCTATCATTCAATCAAAGATTAGAAAGGGTACTAAGCTTGCAGATAGAATTGTAGATACACCAGAGTTCTGGGAAGGAATATGGTGGAGGTCTAATTACATAGACCAAGCAAGAAAGCTAGGACATCACTGTGCTGAAATTGCAAAGAGAGGTGCCTCAAAGTCATACTTTGTAGCATCAATTCTTGCTAAGTTATTCATACTTGGAGAGAATGCAGATACCAGCAAGTCAGTTAGGGCAATGGTTACTGCATACCAAAAGGAATACCTTACAAAGGATGGTACTCTGAATAAGTTTGTAGAAATGATTGACTACATAGCACAGAACACAGAGTTTCCTTCAAAGAGACTTAAGTCTTCATTACAGGATATGCAATGGAAAATGGGTTATGTAGACCTTGATACAGGTACACAGAAAGGCACACTTAATGAGATTATAGGTGTTTCATCTAAGGATGACCCTGATAAGTTAAGGGGTAAGAGGTCCTCAAGAATAATAATTGAAGAGTTTGGTAGCTTCCCCAAGGTGACAGATACATATAGGGTTATTCTTCCTTCAGTACAGGAAGGTAACATTGTCTTTGGTCAGATGATTCTTATTGGTACAGGTGGTTCTGAAGGTGCAGACTTTGCTGGTGCTAATGAGATTATCTACAATCCTTTAGGTTTTAATATATATGCTATACCTAATGTGTATGACAAGTCAGCACAAGGTAAGAATAATACCATATTCTTCTTTGGTGCTTATGTAAATAGGAAAGGATGTTATAATCAAGATGGTATATCTGATGTAACTAAGGCACTACTTGAGTTGTGTTATGATAGGTATCTTGTCAAGTATAACACCACAGATTCAATGGCTTTAACAAGAACTAAAGCAGAGAATCCTATCACATTACAGGAAGCTATCATGAGAAGGGATAGTACTCTATTCCCAGTAGCTACTATCATGGATAGAATACATCAAATAGATGGTAATCCTAATGAGTATAATGATGTATATGCTGGTGAACTTGAACTAAAGAAAGATGGTAAAGTAGAATTTAAGCCTACAAGTGCACAGCCCATAAGACATTTCCCACACAAAAATAATAAACTTGAAGGGGCTGTTGAGATATTCAAGATGCCTGAACTTGATAGGGATGGCAAACCATTCAATGGTAGATATATTGCATCTCAAGACCCCTATGATGATGATAGTGCAGAGACAATGTCTTTAGGCTCTACTTTCATACTTGACTTATGGACTGACAAGGTTGTTGCAGAATATACAGGTAGACCAATGTTTGCTGATGATTACTATGAGACATCAAGAAGATTGTGTTTATTCTATGGCGCAAGGATGAACTATGAGAACAATAAGAAGGGTCTGTTTGGCTACTTCTCAAAGATGAATTGCCTGTATCTTCTTACAGATACATTGGAGTTCCTTAAGGATAAGGATATGGTTAAAGGGCAACTATATGGCAATAAGGCTAAGGGTACTAATGCTACTGCTCCTATTAATGCTTATGCAAGAACTCTTATAAGAAACTGGCTGCTTAAACCAGTAGTAACTATACAGGTTGTTGATGGAGAAGAGCAAGAAGTAACAGTACCAAACCTAATGTTCATCAAGTCTAAGGCTCTACTTCAAGAGCTTGCACAGTGGAACCCTGATGGTAACTTTGACAGGGTATCATCACTTGGTATGTTAATGCTCTTAAGAGAGGATAAGATGATTACTTTAGGTGGTGATGCCTCAAAGGCTATCAATCATAATAGAGATAGCGACCTTAGTAATGACAACTTCTTCAAGAAGAACTACGATTCAAGGTTCAAAAAATCAGTAAATTTAGTAAAGAATGTGGCACCAGAAGAGTAATTCACTTAATCTATTGGTTTATTACTGTTCTTTGATTACTTTTGTATCAAATTTAAACATGGAAGACTATGGCAGATAATATAAACTTTCCCAGACAGATGCTTCCTTTCTCTAAGAAAAACAAGCAATGGAGAAAGGAATGTCTTCTGTGGGCAAATCAAAAGACATTCTTCAATTACAGCTTGGTAAGAAAGTCAGTTATTCACAAGAAGATTAACTATGACTTGCTTAATGGCAAGCTACATATGAAGGATTTGGAAATGGTGATTAACCCTGACCACATTGAGGCAGGATATATACCAGACAGATTGCAGCATTATCCTATAATGAATGCAAAACTTAATGTGCTTAGAGGTGAAGAAAGTAAGAGAGTGTTTGACTTCAAGGTAGTTGTAACTAATCCTAATGCTATTTCAGAGATTGAGAATAATAAGAAGGAAGCACTACTTCAATCACTTCAGGAACTTATACAGGATAACTCAATATCTGAAGATGAGTTTAACCAAAAGCTTGAGAAACTGAATGACTATTATACATATGAATGGCAAGACCTTAAGGAAGTAAGGGCTAATCAATTGCTTAATCATTATATTAAGGAACTGAATATACCACTACTATTTAACCAAGGATTCATGGATGCCATGATATGTGGTGAAGAAATTTATCAATGTGATATAGTAGGTGGTGAACCTGTTATTGAGAGGATAAATCCATTAAAGATTAGGGTATTCAAGTCAGGTTATAGCAATAAGATTGAGGATGCAGACATAATTATCCTTGAGGATTACTGGTCTCCGGGCAGAGTAATTGACACATACTATGATGTTCTTACTAAGAGAGACATAGAATATATAGAGGAAATGCCTGACCATGTAGGTCAAGCTGCTACAGATAGCATGGATAACATAGATGAAAGGTATGGATTTATCAACACTGATATGCTTACTGATGAAGTAACTGTAGGTGCTGGTAATTACTACTTTGACCCTGCTAACCTGTTTGGTGAATCCATATCAAATTCTCTTATGCCTTATGACTTGGCAGGTAATCTTAGAGTACTAAGAATGTACTGGAAGTCTAAGAGAGCAATTCTTAAGGTTAAATCTTATGACCCAGAGACAGGTGAAGAGGTATATAACTTCTATCCTGAAAACTATGTAGTTGACAAGGATAATGGTGAAGAATCACAGAGGTTCTGGATAAATGAAGCATGGGAAGGCACTATGATTGGTGACCAACATGATGGTATATTTGTCAATATGAGACCTAGATTGATTCAATATAACAGACTAAGTAATCCTTCAAGATGCCACTTTGGTATTGTAGGTTCAGTATATAACCTTAATGATAGCAGACCTTTCTCATTAGTTGATATGATGAAGCCATATAATTACTTATATGATGCTATTCATGACAGGTTGAATAAGGCTATTGCTGCTAACTGGGGTAGCATCCTTGAACTTGACCTCGCTAAGGTTCCAAGGGACTGGGATGTTGAGAAATGGATATACTTTGCAAAGACTAATCATATTGCTGTAACAGACTCCTTCAAGGAAGGTACTATTGGTGCTTCAACAGGTAAACTTGCAGGTGGTATGAATAATGCTTCAAAGGGTATTATTGAAACCAATATGGGTAACTACATACAGCAACAGATTAACTTGCTTGAGTTCATCAAGATGGAAATGAGTGAAGTTGCTGGTATTAGTCCTCAAAGAGAGGGTCAGATTAGTAATAGGGAAACTGTAGGTGGTGTAGAAAGAGCTACCTTACAATCAAGTCATATTACTGAATGGTTATTCACTATTCATGATGACGTCAAGAAGAGAGCACTTGAGTGCTTTCTTGAGACAGCCAAGATAGCTCTTAGAGGTAGAAGTATGAAGTTCCAATACATCTTGTCTGATACATCAATGAGAGTAATAGAAATTGAAGGTGATGAATTTGCAGAAGCAGACTATGGACTGGTTGTTGATAACAGTAATGGTACTCAAGAACTTCAATCCAAACTTGGTACTCTTGCACAGGCAGCACTTCAAACACAGACTCTTTCATTCTCTACTATTACCAAACTGTATACTTCAAGTAGTTTAGCTGAAAAGCAAAGATTGATTGAAAAGGATGAAAAGGAAATAAGGGAAAGACAAGCTCAAGCACAGCAACAGGAACTGGAAGCTCAACAGCAAGCAGCTCAAATGCAAATGGAACAAAAGCAAGCTGAACTTCAAATGAAGGATGCACAGAATGTAAGGGATAATCAGACTAAGATTCAGGTTGCTCTTATAGGTGCACAAGCTAAGGCTACTGATATTGGAGAAGATGGTATTGCACCAGATGGATTCACTGAAGAAGCAAGAGCTAACCTTGAAGAGAAGATAAGGCAGTTTGATGAAAAGATGAAGCTTGAAAGAGATAAATTGAAGCATCAGAAGTCTAAGGATGCAGATATTAAGAGAGCAGCACTTAGGAAAAGAACTAATACAACAAGTAAATAATTATGAGACACTTTAATTCAATTATAGAACAACCTACTCCTCCAGCAACCAATGCAATTTGGTTGCATGGGAGTACAGCCAAGTACTTCACTAATGGTAAATGGATTACTATTGGTGATACAGGTGAAGTAAGCTGGAATGATATTACAGACAAACCAGCAGAATTTTACACATTGCCTACTGCTACAACTACTACTTTAGGTGGTGTAAAGAGAGCAAGTGGAGTAGCTGCACTCGCAGCTGATGCTGAATTAGCTACTGTGGTAAGTACTATCAATGACCTACTAAGTAAGTTAAAGACAGCAGGTATAATGGTTAATAACTAAACAACATGAGAAGATTTAATACTATAATAGAATCAGCCAACCCTCCTGGTATAAATCAATTATGGATTAATAAGAAGAAACTAAGATACTTCACAGAAGGCAAATGGCATTTACTAGGTGGTGGTGAAAGTAATCCACCTGAAATCAGTAACCATGATACTTGGATTATTAATGGAGAGGACACAGGTAAGCCTACAAGAGGTGAAAAAGGAGATAAAGGTCTTACTCCATTACTTAGGGTAACTGATGATGCTGTTGAATATAGTTATGACGGTATTACATGGATAAAGCTAATATCTAAGAGTGATTTTGTTGTTAACAAAATTACCAATAGTCCTGATGAAGAGGACTTAACATCTATAAATGATAAGCTTAAACTAAAAGATAAAGCTTACTCACCAGCTGAATTTAGTGGACTTGGAAGAACATATCTTAGGAAAAATATAACAGGAAATAAAAACATACTTACTCAAGACATGATTAATACTGGTAATACTATATATATTATTCAGTATGATTATGATTTGAATGGTTCTAGTATTAATATTCCTGACAATTGTGTGCTAAAATTTGAAGGAGGAAGTCTAAGTAATGGTAGTATTAATTTTAATAGCACTTACATAGAAGATGAGAATATAGACAATATATTTATTAATGTAAAAGGTAATGGCACTGTTACAAATGACACTATATATATCAAGTGGTTCGGAGAAGACTTAACTAATGTTAGCAGTATCATTCAAAACAATACTACTTACATATTTGATGAAAATGCTGTCTATGATATATCAAATCAAATAAGTGCTATTAGTGAAGAGAATACTGACTTTTGTATATTTAATGTAAAGGATAAAGTTAATATTGTTTTTGATTGTAATAATGCTACCTTTATTTATAATCATGATAAATCTGCTGGTTATGTAAATGGTGGTATATTTTATACTGATAGTGTTAATAACGTTACAATTAAGAATCTTATTTGTGATGGAAACTATGTTTCATTAGGTGATGGTTATGATGATAATAACAGAATTTTTATTTGTAGAAATATAGGTTATAGTAAGAATAT